>Ga0307379_10000802_pt1 | contig 51292 bp, 28 predicted proteins | sample UN2MG_FD_202237 | JGI IMG/M metagenome (GOLD analysis project Ga0307379, IMG submission 202237) | Soil microbial communities from Risofladan, Vaasa, Finland - UN-2 | ecosystem: Environmental > Terrestrial > Soil > Coastal area > Acid sulfate soil | place: Finland: Risofladan, Vaasa | collected... | reverse complement strand
GCCACGCCCTGCGGGCGTTGGGTCAGCTGCGGGATTGGGGGTGCCCGCGATAGTATCGCGCAACTGGCTTTTCCGACCGAAGGAGATTACACGCACCCCCCGGGCTCGCACGGCTTGTGTCTCCCGCGTTTCTTCCTATAATAGTGGCCTCTGTGACCCGCGAGGGTCGGACGGCCCGGTATCTCCAGGTTCCGAGGAGCGTTGCCCCCGCATGAAGGTGGCGAAGTTTGGCGGCACGTCGCTGGCCTCTGCCGAGCAGTTCCGCAAGGTCGGCAACATCGTGGCGTCCGATCCCCAGCGGCGGATCATCGTGGTTTCCGCGCCCGGCAGGCGGCACAAGATGGACACCAAGGTGACCGATCTGCTGATCGCGTGCGCCGAGAAGCACCTGGCCACGGGCGCCGCGGACCGCGAGGCCGAGGCCGTCGTCGCGCGGTACGCCGAGATCGCGCGGGGCCTCGGCCTCTCCGACGCGATGGCGAAGGCGGTCGCCGACGACCTCCAGCGCCGCCTGGCCGGCGACGCGAGCCGCCGCGAGCGGTTCGTGGACACGCTGAAGGCCGCGGGCGAGGACAACTGTGCGAGGCTCTTCGCCGAGTTCCTGCGCAGCATCGGCCTCGAGGCCAGCTACGTGAGCCCCCGCGACGCCGGGCTGCTCGTCAGCGCGGAGTTCGGCAACGCCCAGGTGCTGCCCGAGTCCTACGACAACCTGCGGGCGCTGCGCGAGCGGCCGGGCGTCACCGTGTTCCCCGGCTTCTTCGGCTACTCGCCCGAGGGCGACGTGGTGACCTTTCCCCGCGGCGGCTCCGACATCACGGGCTCGGTCGTGGCCGCCGGGGTGCGGGCCGAGCTGTACGAGAATTTCACCGACGTGGATTCGGTGTTCGTGGCCAGCCCGGGCATCGTCGAGCGCCCGTGCCCGATCCCAGAGATCACCTACCGCGAGATGCGCGAGCTGTCCTACGCCGGCTTCAGCGTCTTCCACGAGGAGGCCCTCGAGCCCGCCTACCGCGCCCGCATCCCCGTGTGCATCAAGAACACCAACAACCCCGCGGCCCCCGGCACGATGATCGTGCCCGAGCGGGTCCTCGCCTCGGGCGCCGTCACCGGCATCGCGTGCGACGCCGGTTTCTGCTCGATCTACCTGAGCAAGTACCTGATGAACCGCGAGGTGGGCTTCGGCCGCCGCCTCCTCCAGATCCTCGAGGAGGAGGGCCTCTCCTTCGAGCACTGCCCCTCGGGCATTGACAACCTCTCGGTGATCCTGCGCGAGAAGCTCTTCGACGCGGCCAAGGAGGCCCGCGTGGTCGAGCGCATCCGCACCGAGCTGCGGGCCGACGACGTGAGCGTGGAGCGCGACCTGGCCCTCGTGATGATCGTGGGCGAGGGCATGCTCCACACCGTCGGCCTCGCGGCGCGCGCGACCAGCGCGCTGGCACAGGCCGGCGTCAACATCGAGATGATCAACCAGGGCTCGTCCGAGGTCTCGATGATGTTCGGCATCAAGGCCGCCGACGGCCACAGGACCGTCCGGGCCCTCTACCGCGAGTTCTTCGGCGCGCCCGCCCGCCCTTGAGGCGGCCCGATGCGCCTTCGCTGGGCCTCGGACCGGAATTGCGGCGCCGCATTCCCTCATGCACGCGAGGACTGCTGACCGCGGCGACGACTTCGCCGGCGCTTGCGTGGTCCCGTGTCCGTGGCCGGCGGACCGTCGCGCTTTCGCGCGAAAGCGCGACAATCGGCAGGGGCCTTGCGCGGCCACCACACGCGATCCCACCCACAAGTGTTGAGCATTGGGTGTAGACGCTGGGGATTGGCCTCAGGCGTCTTCGCCCTGGCGGAGGGCGAGGGCGCCGGTGGGGCACGCGGCGGCGCACTCCGCCGCGACCCTGCGAAGGCCCTCGGCAAGCGGCCGGTCGAAGGGCACGCCCACCACGACGTCGAAGCCGCGGCCGATGAAGGTGAGACCCAACTCCTCGCGAGCCCGGGCGCAAAGCTGGATGCACAGCCCACAGCGGATGCACTTGCCCGGTTCGTAGAGGATCAGGCCGTGCTGCCGGTGCTGGACGAACGTGCGGCGGTCGGCTTTGAAGCGACTCGGACTGGCGCCGAACGCGGCGCTCCAGCGGCGGAGGCGGCAGGCGCCGGGCTTGCGGCAGTCGCAGTGGAGGCAGCGGAGGGCCTCCTCGCGTGCCTCGGCCCCGGTGAAGCCGGCGGACGCCCCGCCCGCAGGCTCGACGCGGGGGGCAGCGCTCGCCTCGGCGAGGAAGGCCGTCATTTCGCCGTCCCTTAACTTCCCAATGTGCGTGGAGAAGTCGTGACGCGTGACGCGTGACGCGTGGGGAGAACCAGAGAGGAAGCAGTCGATCGAGGCGGCCACGGCCTTGCCGTCGGCGACGGAGCGGACGGCCATTTTCTGCGGGCGAATCGCGCCGCCCGCGGCAAAGACGCCCTCGACCGGCGTGGCGAGGGTCGCCTTGTCGGCCTCGACACCCGTCTTCGAGGCGGGCAGGCCGAGGCGTCCCGCATCGCCCGGCCGCAACTCCCCCGCCGCGACCAGGATCGCATCGAACTCGTCCCGAAGCTGGGCGATGCTCTCGACCCGGCTGCCGAGGCGAAGCTCGGCGCCGAGTTTCGCGATGGCCGCGATCTCGGCGTCGAGGGCGGCACGCGGCAGCTTGTCCTCCGGCACGGCATACTGGAGCATGCCGCCCGGCTTCTCGTGGTCATCGTGGAGGGTGACGGCGTGGCCGTCCTGGAGGAGATACCAGGCGGCGGAGAGGCCGGCGGGGCCGGCGCCGATGATGGCCACGCGCTTGCCCGTGCTGGCCTTCCGCTCGGGCAGCCACGGCTCAGGGGCGGCCAGGTCGGCGTCGCCCACGAAGCGCTTCAGCAGGCAGATGGAGACCGGCGCGTCGTGCTGGCCGCGGCGGCAGCCCTTCTCGCACGGGGCGGGGCAGATGCGGCCGAGCACCGAGGGCAGCGGAATGTGCTCCTTGACCGTCACGACCGCGTCGCGGAGCCGGCCCGCGGCGATCTGGCGGATCATCAACGGGATGTTCATGTGCGCGGGGCACACGGCGTGGCAGGGGCCGATGCAGTCGCCCAGGTGGTCGCTCAGGAGCAGCTCGAGCGCCATCTTCCGCGCGTCGCGGACCTCGTCGGTCTCACTCTCGATCTCCATGCCGTCGGTGGCGATGGTGGCACACGAGGGCACGAGGCCGGGCTTGCCCTTGAGCTTGACGACGCAGACGAAGCACGAGGTGGAGGGCTCGAAGCCGTCGAGGTGGCAGAGCGTGGGGATCTCGAGGCCGAGCTTCCGTGCGGCCTCCAGCACGGTGGCGCCGGGGGCGACCTCGATCTCGCGGCTGTCAATCGTCAGCTTCGGCATCGTTCTCGTCGTCGTCCTCGTCGTCGTCGTCGAATCTGCTTGCTCTTCTCACTCGACCTTGATGGCGTTCGTGGGGCAGAGGGCCTTGCAGGTGCCGCAGCGGATGCACTTCTCGGCGTCAATCTCGTGCTTCTCGTAGGGCGTCATGGCGATGGCCTCGACGGGGCAGTGCTGGGCGCAGAGGGTGCAGCCGATGCAGTCGTCGGTGACGACGTATTTGATCAGCGCCTTACACCGGCCTGCCGGGCAGCGGCCGGCGATGTGGGCCTCGTACTCGTCGCGGAAATACCGGATGGTCGTGAGCACGGGATTGGGCGCCGTCTTGCCAAGGCCGCACAGGCTGCCCTTCTTGACCATCGCGGCCAGGTGCTCGAGCTCCTCGATGTCGCCCTTCTTCCCCTCGCCGTTGCGCAGACGCTCGAGGATGTCGAGCATGCGCCGCGTGCCGATGCGGCAGAAGGTGCAGCGGCCGCACGACTGGTTCTGCGTGAACTCGAGGAAGTAGTGAGCGATGTCCACCATGCAGTCGCGGTCGTCCAGCACGACGAGTCCGCCCGAGCCCATGATGGCGCCGGCGCCGGTGAGGGCCTCGAAGTCCACCGGCACGTCGCCCATGCTCGCGGGGAGGCATCCACCCGACGGGCCGCCGATCTGGACGGCTTTGAAGCGCCGCTCCTCGCGCCTGGCCGTGGCCGGGAGGCCGGTGCAGGGGGGCGCCTGGCCGACGCCGCCGCCGACCTGCTCGACGACCTCGCGGATGGAGATGCCCATGGGCACCTCGATAAGGCCGCCGCGGGCCACCTTGCCCGCGAGGGCGAAGACCTTGGTGCCCTTGCTGGTGGGCGTGCCGATGGCGGCGAAGGCGTCGGCGCCGTGCCGCAGGATCCAGGGCACGAGCGAATAGGTCTCGACGTTGTTGATGAGGGTCGGCTTGCCCCACAGCCCGCGCTCGGCGGGATAGGGCGGGCGCAGCCGCGGCATGCCGCGCTTGCCCTCGATGGAGGCGAGCAGCGCCGTCTCCTCGCCGCACACGAAGGCGCCGGCTCCCTCCATGATGTGAAGGCGCAGGGAAAAGCCGCTGCCGAGGATGTTCTCGCCCAGGAACCCGCGCTCGGCCAGGACGCGGAGCGCCTCGCGCACGCGGCGGACGGCGAGCGGGTACTCCTCGCGGATGTAGAGGGTGCCCTCGTCGGCCCCGACGGCGAAGGCCCCGATGATCATCCCCTCCAGGACGCGATAGGGATAGGATTCGAGGAGCATGCGGTCCATGAACGCCCCGGGGTCGCCCTCGTCGCCGTTGCAGACGATGTGCTTTTTCTCGCCGGGCACTTCGCGCACGCGTGCCCACTTGAGGCCGGTGAGGAAGCCGGCGCCGCCGCGCCCGCGGAGGCCGCTGCGGCGGACCTCCTCGATAATGTCCTCGGGGCGGCGGCCCGTCACGCAGTCGCGGAGGGCGTGGAAGCCGTGGTGGGCCAGATACTCGTCGAGGTCGGTCGGGTCCATCTCGCCGCAGTGCTCGACGGCGAGGTGCTTCTGCGGGCCGAGGAAGGCGGCGACGTGCGGCTCGCGCACGTCGAGCGAGTAGCGGGTCACGGGCGCCCAGGCCGCGTCGGTGAACAGTCGGTCGAGGAGCTTGCCGGCGGCGACCTTGAGCCTTCGGCCCAGGCTGCGGGGCGCGAAGTGCCGCAGCACGATGGCCTCGGCGTCCTCGGGCTGCACCTGGGCGTAGAGGGCCGTCGCGTGGCCGGGCCGCACGATCTCGACGAGCGGCGTCTGGTGGCACATGCCGACGCAGCCGACGCGTTTGATGCGGGCGCGGACGCCACTGTGGGCGAGGGCCTGCTGGAGCGCGTGCTCGACCTTGCCGCTGCCGCGCGCGATGCAGCACGAGCCGAGGCCGATGCGAATCTCGGCGCCGTCGCCCGCGCCGCCGGCGGGCCGGTCGGCCCAGTGCTTCTGCTCGCCCGTCTTGTCGAGCTCCAGGAAGTCGCGCAGCACCGCCGGCACGCGGTCGGGCGTCAGGTGCCCGTAGGTCACCTCGTCAATCTGGACGACGGGCGCCAGCGTGCAGCAGCCGAGGCAGGCGATCTTCTGCACGGTGAAGAGGCGGTCGGGGTCAGTGTCGTCGCCCTCGGCGATGGTCAGGTGGCGCACGAAGGCGTCGTGGACGAGTCCCGCGCCCTTCACGTGGCAGGCGGTGCCGACGCACACGCGGATGAGGTGATCGCCCATCGGGCGGTGGCGGAACTGGGTGTAGAAGGTGGACACGCCCATGATGGCGGCGGGGGTGATCTCGGTCGTCTCGCACACCCGCCGCAGCGCGTCCTCGGGCAGGTAGCGGCAGTGGGCCTGGATGGCCTGGAGAATGGGGATCACCTTCTCGGGGCCGCGGCCGATTCGCTCGATGACTTGCTCAACGAATGTGAGGTCGGGTGCGCTCATCTCGTCCCTGCGCGAGCATGAATGGATGGGTGGATGAATGGATGAATGAAAGACCTGTTCTGACACTCATCCAACCATCCAATCATCCATTCATCCTCCTTCGAGTTCACTTCTTGCCGATACAGAAGAGGTGCTTCTCACCTCGAATGACGATGCGCCCATCGAGGAAAGCGGGGCTCGTTCGGCAGCCCTCGCCCAGCTCGGCCTTGCCCAACTCCTTGAGTTCGCGGGATGCCGCGACGAAGAACGTCACGCCCTTCTCGGACGTGACGAGCACCTTGTCGCCGACGAGGCTGGGCGACGAGGAGCAGTTGACCTCGAAGTCCTTCTCCCACAGCCGCTTGCCGGTCTTGGCGTCGTAGCAGGTCAGCAGGCCGCCGGCGGTGAGCGCCCAGACCAGTTCGCCGTTGGCCAGCGGGCTACAGATGTCGGGCAAGCCGTCCTCGGCCTTCCAGAGCACGTGCGTCTTCGTCACGTCGCCCGAGCCGTCGGTGCGGACGGCTGTGGCGTAGGAGCCTGCGTTGGCGGTGTAGGCCACGCCGTTGGCGTAGACGGGCGAGGGGGCGATTTCGCCGCCGAGGCACTCGGCCCGCCAGAGCTCCTTGCCCGAGGCCGCGTCGTAGCCGCACAGGAACGGGTCGCCGCAGGCGATGATCTGGTCGCCCGGTGTCGCATCTTCAATTCGCACATGGCCGCTATGTGCCAATTGAAGATGCGACACCTTCGCCACGATGGGGGTGGCCCAGGTCTGCGGCGTGTCGCGCTTCGTCTCCCACACCGTGCGGCCCGTCGCGGCGTCGAGGGCGATGAGCTTCGACTTCTTGTCGTCGGCGGTCGCCTGGTCGTACTGGATGATGAGGAGGTTGCGCCACATGGCGAGCGACGACGCGTGGCCGTAGCTGTTCTCGGGCGTGCCGAGGTTGCGCGCCCAGACGCGCGTGCCGCTGAAGTCGTGGGCGATGACGTCGCCCGTGGAGAAGATGGCGTAGACGCGGGCGCCGTCGGTCGCGGGGGTCGAGGGCGCCCATTCGACGCCCTCCATCGTCCTCGGCCGCTCGGCGGGGCTGCCGGGGATGCCGCTCGCCGCCTGCTGCCAGAGGAGCTGGCCCGTCGCCGCGTCGAAGCAGTAGACCTCGAGGAGCTTCTTGCTGGAGCCGGTGAGGAAGATGCGGTCGCCCCAGGCGATGGGTGAGCTGGGGGCGCCCAGCGGCACCGCGGTCTTCCAGAGAATCCCGTCGCCCGTCTTGCCGTTCCAGCTCGTCGGCACGTTGGCGTAGGCGGAGATGCCGAGTCCGCCGGGTCCGCGGAAGCGGGGCCAGTTCTTCGCCAACTCCTCGTCGGAGGGATAGGTGGCCGCCTTCTCGCCTCGCTCGGGTCGGCCCAGGATGCTGGAGGCGGTGACGACCAGGGCCGCGGCAGCGAGCGCGAGCACAACGCCCACGGCGGCAACCGCCCAGCGCGACGTGCGGGCGAGGCGGCCCACGAGGCCGGGCACGGGCGTCTCGGCCTTGGGCATCGGCAGCTTCCTGCGAAGGGCCATCGCCGACTTCAGCGAGATCAGGAACACGGCCACGCCCGCCAGGAGCAGCCAGCGCCCGGTGTCGGTCGCCTGCGACCGGCGGAAGAAGCTCCGCCGCAGCTCCACGTCGAGGGCGCGAATCCGCGCCTTCAGCCCCTCATCCATCGGCCGGTCGCGCAGCGCGACCTTCAGCTCGGCCAGGCGGTCCGCCGTCCGCATGTCCTCCGCCTGGCTCCGCAGCGCATCCACAACCATCGCCGCGGCCAGCACGACCGAAAACACGCCGGCCACAACCGCCGTGGCCCAGGCGGCCTGGAGCCAGGAGCGCTTCCGCTCGGACGGGTCAACGGCTGGATTGGCTGTTGTTTGGGACATTGGATGCCTGATCATTGCTTGGCACTTGGGTTCTTGGCACTTGACACTTCGGCTTGCTTCTTTCGCCGCGTCAGTTCCACGGGGCAATAGTCGTAGCATCGCCCACAGGCGATGCACGCCCCGCGGTCGGCCTCGTAGTCGTCGCGGCGGCGGCGAAGCGTGAGGTGGATGAGCATGCCGCCGACGACGAGGCCCATCCACGCGCCGAAGAGCCGCCCACCCAGGGCGAAGCGGCTCCGCAGCCGGCGGGCCTCGGCGTAACGCTCATCCACCGGCTGCCCGCTCTCGTAGAAGGCGTCGCTCGCGTCGGTCGTCCCGACGACCTCGCCCAGCTCCTCGGCCCGCACCCGCTCGGCCTGCACCACCTCGGGGTGGAGCTTGGCGAACGGCGTGCCGAGCGCGCCGCCGGCCACGAAGCCGACGACGACAAGCAGCGGCAGCAGCCCGAGCAGCCACGCCAGGCGCCGCCGCCCCGCCGCACGCTCGGCCGGCGTCGGCGGCTCGACCGGCTTGCGAATCGCGCCGAAGGGGCAGGCGTCCTCGCACAGCCGGCAGCGGACGCATTGGTCCGGCGTAATCGTCACCCGCCGGCCCGACAGCCTCGACAGCCACCCCAGCAGCACGCCGTAGGGGCACAGGAACCGGCAATAGGGCCGCCCGATGACGAGGCCCACCACGAGCAGCCCGCCGCCGAAGAGCAGCATCCCCAGCGACCCGCTCAGGCGGAAGAAGCCGACGAACGGGTCGTAGCGGCAGATGAGGAACACCGGCGCCGTCGCCGCGAAGATCACCGCGCCGCCCAGATACGCATAGGCCAGCACCCGCAGGCCGCCCTCCAGCCACCGCGGCACACCCACGGGCCGGATGACCACGGCGTCCTGAATCGCCCCCAGCGGGCACACCGCCGCGCAGAAGCTCCGCCCGAAGAACAGCGTGAAGACGAGCGGCAGCGCGAAGAAGGCCAGCACCGCGAGGGGGATGGCATAGTGTGGGTCGGCCAGGGCCAGCGTGACGTTCTGAATCGCCCCGATCGGGCACACGCAGCCCTTTCGCCAGAAGCCGAAGTACACCAGGCACGCGACCATCAGCGCGAACACCGCGTTCCGCGACCGCAGCCGGAGCGCCAGAAACGTCGCCAGGCACAGCGCCACGAAGAGCACCGCGACGTCCAGGTACTGGATGGCGGCGGCGCTGGGCTGGGGATACTGCTCGCCGGGCACCTGGTGCTGGGTGTCGGTGAACTCCGGCGGGGGAACGGGCTCGGCGGCGAGGGCCGCGCCGCACGCAGCGATCAGGAGAGCAACGAGGATGAAGCTACGCGCCCTCACGTCGTCTTCCTACCCCTCTTTCCGTGTGGCGGGCGAGTAGCCGGGACGGTAGAGATACCCCTGGGTGGCCGGCACCCGCGAAAAGGCATTCGCCGGGCAGGCCGCCGCGATGGCGCACTCGTTGCAGTTCAGGCACCGGTCGTGCCGCACCTGGAGGAAGAGCGAGCCGTTGCCGAACGAGCGGCAGCCCTCGACGCACTTCCCGCAGCCGATGCACAGCGGCTCGTCCACCTCGTACTCGAAGTAGGGGTCCTCGACAAACGTCCGCTTCAGCGCGGCCACGGGGCAGAGCTGGTTCTCCGCCGCGGTCGTCAGCGCGTTCGGCTCGGGCTCGAAGTAGCCCGTGCACAGCTCGCAGTAGCCGCACATGGCGAAGGCGTGGACGCACTTGACCGCGGACGGCTTGAGCACGCAGTTGGTCGCGCACTTCCCGCACTGCGTGCACTTGCTGGGGTCGAGCTGCCACACATAGCGCGCCTCGCGGCTGCGGGTGGCCAGGTAGCCCGTCCCGCCCACCACGGCGGCGAGGGCGACGCCCCGCACGCCCACGCGGAGGAACTCGCGGCGGGGGATTGGTTTCCTGTCTTCTGGCATGATCAGAACCTCACATCAGCGGGGATGAATGGATGGGTGGATGAATGGATGAATGAAGGAGCTTCTCTCCTCTGACATCCATCCAATCATCCATTCATCCATCCATCCTCTTCCTTCGCACAAACACCCTTACCTTCTTCGCCTGCGGGTCGAGCACCAGGACGCGGCCCAGGCTGTCCACGGCCAGGTCGAGGCCGACCGCGTCCTTCCCGAAGCGGTCGGGCGCGGCGACGACGCACTCGAACACGCCCTCGGCGCTGTAGACCTTCACCCGCGGGATGCCCTTCTCGGCGGTGACGAACCGCCCGTCGGGCAGCACCGCGATGTCGGTCGGGTTGCAGCAGCCGCTGAAGCCCTCGATGCCCGCCGACGCCTTGCCCCACGACGCCTCCAGGTCGCCGTCGGCCGTGAACGCCTGGAGCTTGTGCCGCCCGGGGTTCACCACCCATAGCAGCCCGTCGCGGCCCACGGCCAGGTCGAGGTGCGGGCTGGGCACGACGAAGCCCGGGATGTCCCGCGCCTCGTCCTTCCTGCCGATCAGGCCAAGCTGCTTGCCCGCCAGGTCGTAGCGCACGACCACGCGATTCCCCGCATCGGCGACGAACACGCCGCCCTCGCCGACCACGATGGACGTGATAAGCGCCTTCTCGCCCAGGCTCTCCCACACCACCTTCCGGTCGCCCTTGAGGCTGTAGGCCTCCACGTGGTCCTTCATCCCCACGTAAAGCGTGCCGTCGGCCGCGACGGCGAGGCAGCGGGACGCCGAGCCGGCCTTGATCTCCGCCTCGCGCTTGCCCTCCCTGTCGAAGACTGCCACCACGTCGTCGCCCGCGACGAAGACCCTGTCCTTCGCGTCCACGGCGAGGCCGCGGACCTCCTTGAGCGGGACGCTGATGGTACCCGCCTCGTCGTATCCGATCAAGTGGGGCTCGACCTTCCGCAGCTCGGTCAGGTCGTAGCTGAAATCCTTCCCCAGCCCGCTCCCCTTCTCCTCCGAGCAGCCGGCCGCCGCGAGAAGGCATGCGGCCAGGATGCCCGCCAATCTGGAATCTGGAATCTGGAATCTGGAATGCTTCACGGCTTCTTCACATCCAGGCACGCCATCCGCGTCAGGTCTCGCACGATCAGTCTTCCCCCCGCAATCGCCATCGGCCCCCAGGCGTCGTGGCCGTGGTCGAAGATCGCCGCCTGGCCCAGCGGCTTGAAGGCCACGGGTGTGGCCTCGGCCATCGTGAGCACGCCCTTGTCGTTCATCACGTAGATCAGGCCGTCGGCAATCATGTAGGGGCCGAGGCCGAAGAGGTGGGTCGAGCCGCTCTCCCACAGCACCTTGCCGCCGAGGTCGGCGCAGGCGAGCTGCCCGTCGCTCCGCACGGCGTAGAGGTTGCCCTCGTAGAGGATCGGCGTCTGCTGCGGCGAATCGAAGACCTTCGGCTTCAAGCGATACCGCGTCTCGACCGCGATCTCCTCGCCCTTCTCCTTGAGCTGGAGCATCGCGCTCCCTGCGTTGTAGCCGCCCGTGAGGAAGATGCGGCCATCCTCGGTCACGATGGGCGACGGCACGCAGGCGATGCTGATCTTCCACTCGGGCGTCTTCCACAGCAGCTTGCCGTCCTCCGCGTTCACCCCCACCACGCCCTTGCTCGCGCAGTAGACGTAGGTGCGGCGGTCCGCGAAGTCCATCGGCACCACCGACGCGTGGGTCATCTGCCAGCGCTCGGGGTTGGGCGTCTTCCACAGCACCTTGCCCGTCTCCAGCTCGACCGCCATCAGGAGCGCGTCGGGGCCGCCCACGCCGAGGATCAGCTTATCGCCGTCCACCAGCGGGCACTGCCCCGCGTACCACTGGGGCACGGTCGTCCCGTAGTCCTTCACGAGGTCGAGGATGGGCCAGAGCGGCTCGCCCGACTTCGCGTCGAGGCAGGCCACGTGGCACTTCGGGCCGAGGCTGACCACGAACTTGTCCGTCACGGTCGGCACTGTGCGCGACATGCCGTGGTTGCGCTTGACCTTCACGGGATAGGCGAACCGCCAGATCTCCTTGCCGTCGGCCAGCGACAGGCAGCGGAGGGCGTCGGCGTGGGCCTTCTGGTCGTAGTCGAGCAGGTAGACGCGGCCGCCGCGGACCGCTGCCCCCGCGTAGCCCTCGCCGACGTCGAGCCGCCAGAGGACCGGCGGCCCCTCCTTCGGCCACGAGCGGGCGAGCGGCACGTCGTCGCGGCTGATGTTATCGAGCCGAGCGCCGCGGAAGCGGGGCCAGGAGCCGGGCAGCTTGGCCGGCTCGCCGTCGCCCTTCGTCAGCTTCCCCTCGACCTTCCGCGCCACCACCTCGGCGGTCCCTGGCGGCCGGTCGGTGCCGGGCACCCTCGGCGCGAACTCGCCGGCCGGGCTGGCACGCAACCACAGCACCAGCGCCAGAGCGCCCGCGAGCGCGGACAGGGCGGGGATGAGTTTCGGAAGCAGCTTCATACCCCCAAATTACCAAATCCAGCGAGAATCCCCAAGCCCAAATCGCACAGCGGAAGGCCTGGCGAGCCCGTCCCCTTCCCACTCAGGCGCGCTAGGCGCGCTAGGCGCTCATCCGCGCGCAACAGGGGGTGAGCGCCTAGTGGGGGCAGGCACAAGGACGCTCACGGCAGCCACAACTAGCTTTGCCACAATGACTTACGTCCGGGCGAAGACATGCCCCTTCCGCGTAGGCGCGCCTAGGCGCTCACCTGCGCGCAACAGGAGGTGAGCGCCTAGTGGGTTGGGCGACTCGCCCAGCCCCCCCGAATGCGAGAGTCTTTGGAGGGGGGCTGCGGGGGGACACCTTTCCCCAGAAAGGTGCCCCCCGTCTTACTCATTCCTCAGCGCATTCAGCAGCGGGCCGCGCAGGGCGGCGAGGGCGGCAAGCCAGGTCCAGAGCAGGCCGCTCGCCGCCACGGCCACAAGTGTAATAATCAGCGATAGATATGGCACATCCGCCCCAGGCGACCTCAGCGCGGGCAGCACGGCAATCACCGCCGACACCGTGCCGACGAGGAGTCCCAGGGCCAGCAGGCCCCAGTGCTCGCTCAGGACGAGCCATTCGAGCGCCCGCTTGCGGAAGCCCACCGCCCGCAGAAGTGCCAACTCGTTTCGCCGCTCCATCACGTTCCGCAGCACCACGATGCCGAGTCCCACGCTCCCCAGGAGCATCGCCAGTCCCCCAAGTGCCTGAAATATCGAGAGATACGTATTCTCCACCGTCCCGAACTCCGCCAGACGACGTACGGTCGGCGTGAGTTCCAGCCCCACATCCTGTAGCCCCTGTGAGAGCGCCCCGAACGGATCTCGGTCAGGGTCGCCTGCCATGCCCTCAACATTCCCCTCCGTGGTCACATGTAGGCCGCTCCAGAAGTCCGGTGCATCCACCAGGAACGCCCGATAGCCCTCATCGGAGGGGAAGAGGCGGATGAACTGGTCTTCGGCGATGAGCAGGCTGCCCTGAAGAATGGAATTGGCGATGACGCCGACGATGAGCACCTTGAAGGGCTGGCCGCGGCTGTCGGTGTACTCAAGGGTGTCGCCCACCTTCTTGCCGAGCCCCCACGTGACAGTGGCCTCATCGCCCACTGCGGGCACGACGTCGGGGCCGAACAAGGTGTGGTCGGGTGCCGGCTTCGCCGCGTCCCGTGCCAGCTCGAACGCGACCTGCTTGGCCCCGTCCATGCCGAGGCTCTCCACCCGCAGCGTGTAGGTCACGTGCCGCCGCCGTGCGTCGAGCAGCGGCCAGGGCTCTCGCCGGAACCACACGTCCTCGCGGATGAAGGTGTCGCCTTCGAGCACCCAGCGGGAGCGCGATTCGGGCGGTGGGAGACATTTCACGAACGAGAAGGCCCCACGGCGAGCCAAGTCGGCGGGGCGCACGCCCAGCAGCCGCGGCTGCTGGGCGCGGTTGAGGTTCAGACAGCTTGCGTCGTCGCCCTCATGGACGCGGAGGGGCACGACCTCCACGTCCTTCATCGTCTCGGGGTCGAGGTTGTATGCCTTGCGGCCTTCGGGCGAATTGAGGTCGTCGAAGATTGGCATCGCCGTCTCGCCGTAGAACGCGAAGCCGCCCGTGCCCGAGGAGCGCTCCGCCGCGTTGCTCAGCGGGTCCTTGCGGTTCGCCCCCACGGCGAAGACGAGGAAGCTGGCGCACGCGAGCAGAGCGACGACCGCGAGGCTGCGTCCCCGCCGCCGCGTGGCATTCCGCCAGCCGAGGGTGCGGAGACGGAAATCCGAATATCGAAATCCGAAATCCGAAACAAGCTCAAAGCTCGAAGCTCCAATGCCCGAAACATCCCGAGAGGAGCCGCCACCTTGCCCCTCTTTCGTTTTGTGCTTTGGGCTTTGGTCATTTGCATTTGTTTCGGATTTCGGATTTCGTGCTTCGGATTTGGCCCCTGCGGGCGAGAGAATGGTGTAGCACAAAGCGATCCCGCCGATGAGCAGCAGCGCCCCCGCGCTGAAGAAGCCCATCGCCGCCGCCTGGTCGCGCCGCGCGCCCATCGCGATCACGATGGCAATCGCCCCCGCAATCGAAACCAACCCAACCCAAGGGGCGATGCGCCGGGGCTTCTGGCTTCGGCTTCCCTGCTTCGTCTTACCCCCAACCCCCAACACCTGCCACCCAACACCGCTTCCCGTGAGCAGTTCCCTTGCGGGCCGCTTGGCCTGTCGTCGCAGCGTGAGCCACATGGCGGCGAGCGCCACGACCACGCCGATGCCGCCGCCCATGAGCAGCGTGGACGTCTCCGCGTGATACTGCACGGCGGAGCCGGCCACGGCCCCGCTCCACACGCCCGACAGGGCGGCGAGGACGCCCCGCGTGTAGAGCGTGCCCGCAAGCGTGCCGATAGCGCCGCCCACGAGGGCCAGCAGGCCGCCCTCGACGAGCATCAGCCTTCGCACCCGCCGTGGCGTGAAGCCCAGGGCGAGGAGCAGCCCCACCTGCCCCGCCCGCTGCTCGATGCCGAAGACGAAGAGGAGTCCCATCAGCAGCACCGCCGCGGCGATGAGGAAAAAGCTCAGCCCCAGGAAGAGCTGCCCGAAATCGAGCGCCTGCGTGCTCGCCTTCAACGCCTCCTCCCGCACGGGTCGGAACACCAGGCCGAAGTCGGCGGGATTCAGGTGTTCCCGAATGGCGTTCCTGATGGGCTCGGCTGACCCAGGGAAGAACCTGATGGCTGTCAGATTACCGAAGCGGTTGGCCCATATCTTCTGGCCGGCAGCCAGTGTGATGAAAGCTTTGGGCGTGCCGCGGTAGTGCTTCCAGTAGTCCTCGTCCTTGGGGCGAACCTGTTTCAGGTCAATGGGGATCCCCGGCTTCCAGTCGCGGCAGTTATCCACGTCGGCCACGCCAGGGAAGTCCGGCATCAGATCGGGGCCGGTTGACAGGGGGGCCGGCGAGGGCAGGATGGCTCGGATGCGGAAGCGGCTCTTCTGCTCGACGAGCTTGCGCGTCGGCCCCACGACGAAGTAGGCCATCTCCAGCTCATCGCCCGGCTTGGCATCGAGGTCCTCCGCTAGCCATGGGGTGATAACGACCTCGTCGTCCCCCATATCTGGCGGGACCACGGTCTGGATCGCGCTCTTCGGGAGGCTCGCGCCGCGCACGCAGCCGAGCGCTGTCACCGTGGAGTACGGGGTGGTCTTCTTGCCAACACGCAGTTCGTTCACGAAGTAGGTCAGAACGCCGAAGTGCCTGTAGAGAATCGTCTGGTTTGGGTTTGGTGCTCGGGAGGAAAGCGCTTCTGCCGCGGCGGCGAAGGCCGGTTCGAGGAAGACTCGCTTGCTGCGAAGTTCGGCCACAGGTGTGCCAGTGAGTTCCCGCACCTCTATGCCGGTGTCGGCCAGGCGCCAGAGCTGTCCTACGAGGGAATCGAGATTCCCCGCAGAACCCGGACCCGCCAGGAGCAAGTTCACCCGCCCAGGAAGCTCAAGCTTCTTCTGGAGGAGTGCCAATGAGACGAAGGCGTTGTAGGGCGGGACCTGGTTGGCCTGAAGGCTGAAGCGGCCGAACTGGGCGTCGGTCGCGACGGCCGCCACGGTGAGCCGCATCGCCAACGAGGCATCCTCGGTGGGCACGAGCGGCGCGTCGCGCGAGAGGACGCTCGGCTTGTCCACCCGCAGGAGCACTTCGTCACCGGCTCTGACGCCGAGTTGCGCGGCCAGCCGCTCGTTGAGGACGACTTGGTCGTTGGCGATCTTCGACACCGGTGCCCGAAAGCCGCCGGCGCTCCAGAAGCGGCGGTCCACGCCGAGCACCTGCACGTTGTTGGCTCGCGCCGTGCCGTCGCCCTTGGCCACGATGCCGCGAATGCGCAGGGCCGGGGCGGCGCCGGAGATGTACGTGCCAAGGGCATGCGCCAGGTTTTCGGTGAAGAAGCGACCGCCTGTGTCCATCGCCGACTCGATGCCGCCGAGGCGGGCCAGGGCGACGGAGCGGAGGGTGTGGCGGACGGAGTCGCCGACGGCGAGGGCGCCGACGAGGACGGCCGTGCTCACCATCGCGCCGAGCACCACGCCCAGGTGCGTGCGCCAGTAGTGGCGGAGGCTGCGGAAGATGAGGAGCCAGGTGGACATTGCAGGCTCAATGGCCCCGTGAAGAAATGGGACATATGGGACCTATGGGACGAATGGGACGGACATGCCAGCTTGGTCCGATAGGTCCCATCGGCCCCATAGGTCCCATCGGCTTTGCCCCCTACTTGCTCGCCCTCAGTTCACCATCGCGCAATTCGAGCACGCGGCTCATTCGACCCGCCAGGTCGAGGGCGTGGGTGACGAGGATGAGGGTGACCTTCTCCTCGCGGTTCAGCTCGACGAGGAGGGCGGCGAGGTTCTCCGCCGACGCGCGGTCGAGGGAGCCGGTCGGCTCGTCGGCGAGGAGAAGGTTCGGGGCGTTGATGAGGGCGCGGACGACGGCCGCCCTCTGCCGCTCGCCGCCCGAGAGCTGGCCGGGAAAGTAGTCGGCACGGTCGGCCAGCCCGACCCGCTCCAGGAGGCGCCTGGCCCGCTGCTCGGGCGTCTCGCCGGGCGACAGTGCGCCCGCCACAAGCGTGGGCACGAGGACGTTCTCCAGGACGGTGCACTGGGGCAGAAGATGGTGGAGCTGAAAGACGAAGCCGATCTCGCGGTTGCGGACGAGTGCGAGGCGTTTGTCGTCGAGGGACGCGAGGTCGGTGCCGCGGAGGAGCACGCGGCCGCTGGTGGGGCGGTCGAGTGCGCCGATGAGGTTCAGCAGCGTGCTCTTGCCGCAGCCCGACGGCCCGACGATGGCGAGCGATTCGCCGGCCTCGACGCGCAGGCTCACGCCGTCCAGCACGGGCGGGGCCGCGGCGGGGCCTTCGTACTGCTTGGAGACGTCCACCAGTTCCAGTAGGGGAGTCGCTTCAGGCATCGCAGGCCCTTCCGTTGACGAAGGGGATGAATGGATGGGTGGATGAATGGATGGATGGAGAAACCTGGTTCTCGCTGACATTCATCCAATCATCCATTCATCCAACCATCCCCTTTCTGATCACCGTTTCGCCCCAAAGGCGTAGACGGACCCATCCTCGGAGCCGATGACCACGATGCCATCGGCGACGGCGGGCGAGGCGATGAGGGGCTCGCCGACCTCGTAGGACCAGACCTGCTTGCCGTCGGCGAGGCGGACCATGTAGAGCCGTCCGTCGGCGGAGCCGAAGACCACCTTGTCGCCGCAGAGGACTGGCGAGCTGTCCACCTCGCCGCGGGTGCGGAAGGCCCAGAGGGGCTTGCCGGTGTCGCGTGCGAAGCAGTGGAGGCTCTTGTCGCGTGAGCCGACGACGATGCGGTCGTCGCCGATGGCGGGCGAGGCGAAGAAGGGGTCGCCGTCGCCGCCCTGCTTCCAGATGACCTTGCCCTCGGCGACGTCGGCGCAGAGGAACTCGCCGCCGTAGTTGCCCACGAACACGCGGGTGCCGGCCATGGCCGCGGAGGCGGCGATGTAGGAGCCGGTCTCGATGGCGGCCAGCTTCTTCCCGTCGGCGATGGCGACGACGTGGATGATGGCGTCGCAGCCGCCGAACGTGGCCTTGCCGTCGGCCACGGCGGGCGCGCCGTTCACGTAGTTGCCCGTGGAATACGTCCAGACCCCCTTGCCCGACGCGGCGTCCACGCAGTGGAGGCGGTTGTCGTAGCTGCCGACGAGGATCCAGGTGGCCTTGCCGTCGGGTGCGGCGACGGAGTTGGCGCCGCCCATGATTTTCCCCTCGGTCTGGTACTTCCAGGCGAGCTTGCCCGAGGCGGCGTCGAGGCAGTAGAGGAAGCCGTCGTCGGCGCCGACGTAGACCTTGCTGCCGACGACGCAGGGCGCGGCCTCGACGTAATCTTCGGCCTTGAAGTCCCAGAGGGGCTTGCCCGTGGCGAGGTCGAGGGCGTAGAGCTTGCAGTCGTCGGAGCCGACGAAGACGCGTCCGTCGGCGATGGCGGCGGAGGATTTCACCGCGTCGCCCGTCTTGAACCGCCACAGGCGGGTGAGCGAGTCGGGCAGGCTGCCCGCGGCCCGGCCGCTGAGCGCGGCGTCGCCGCGGAAAATGGGCCACTGCTTCGATGCCTGGGGGGCGTCCCGGGCCTCGGCGGGTGCCCACGCGAGACAGGCCAGGATGAGACTCAGCGCCTTCTTCATGACTGCATGCTAGCGCGGGCGGCGTGTGAGTTCAAGGGCGCGTTCGAGCGCGCCGACGGTGAAGAGGAGGGGATACAGCTTCTCGAAGTACCACAGCTTGGCGAAGTAGAGGCCGATGGGAGCGGGGGGAAAGGAGCGGCCGCAGTCGGTGCGCTCGATGAGCCAGCGAACACCCGAAGAGATTGCGGATTGGGCAGAGGCAAGAGCGAGGCGGCACAAGGCGTCCACGGTCAGGGCTGTTTCCTCGATGGAGGACGGGACGCCGGGGGCTCCGCCCCAGCCGCCGTCGGGGTTCTGGGCGGCGAGGAGCCAGTGCGCGCCGCGCTCAAGCATTGGTCTCACGGCCGCGGGCCGGCGAGTCGCCAGCTCGGCAAGGGCCATGAGCACGCGGGCGGTGCCGTAGGTGGGGTTCGCCTCGTCGGGCGCCGCCTCGTTGCCGAACCAGAGGGGGAGCCAGGAGCCGTCGGGGCGTTGGGACGCCGCGAGGAAGGCGACGGCGCGCCGCATGGCCGCCTCGACGCGGGGCCGAAGCTGGGGCGGCAACTCGTTGAGCCAGGCGTGCCAGGCGAGGAGCGCGTGGGCCGTGAGGTCGGGCGCGCTGCGGTCGAAGGGCAGCTTGCCCCAGCCACGGCAGAAGGTGGGGATGCCGCCGTCGCGGTTCTGGAGGTCGAGGAGCCAGGAAGCGCCGGAAGCGATTGCGGAAGGGGAAGACGCGGAGCGCGGCCCGCCGAGGAGCTGGCGGAGGGCGAGGAGGGCGCCGGCCGTGTCGTCGGCATCGGGCACGCCGCCGCTGAGGTCGGTCCACGCCCAGCCGCCAGGGGCGGCGTGGGTGTAGGGATGCTCGACGACGTGCTGCTGGGCGAGAAGCCAGTCGCGGATCGGCTGGCGGGCCTCGTCGGGCAAGGCGGCGCCGAGGGCGTTGACCGCCAAGGTGGTGACCCAGGTGGCGAGGTCGGCGTCAATCGGCCAGCTCCCGTCGTCGCGGACCGTGCGGCGGAGGAACTCGACGCCCTTTGCCGCGACCGGGTGGCGCGCCTCGCCGATGCTCGCGAGGCTCATGGTGACGAAGCTGGTGATGGGCATGGCCTCGAGGAAGCCGCCGCTCTCGGGCTGCGTGCTCTGGAGGACTCGGAGCGTCTTCCGCCGCACGAGGCGTCGGGCCAGGCGGGCGACGGGATTGCGCGGCGGGGCGTGATGAAAGCGCGCCTGGCCGATGGCGATGAGCGCGGGCAGCGCGTAGCTCACGACCGGCAACCGCAGCCACCTGAAGAGGCGATGGGGGAACGCCGCCAGCTCGAAGGGCAACGGGGCCACGTGACGCCACGCCCCGCGTCCCTCGCCCAGCCGCCCGCCGAGGGCGCACATCGTGAGGATGGGGGCGGAGAACGTGCGGTCGCCGCCATAGCGCGCCACGATGGCGCGGGCCACCCGCTCGGGCTCCAGGCCGCCCGCGGCCCGGGCCAGCCAGGCCTCGGTCTCGGCGAGCACAGGCATCTTGCCTGTGGCGCCGAAGGCGGCCCAGGCGAGGGCCGTGGTGCTGAGGTTGGACGCGGAGCGGACGGTGTCGCCCCAGCCGCCGTCGGGGTTCCGGTGGCGGGCCAACCAGTCGAGGCCGCCGCGGATCAGGCTCTGATGGGCCGAGCTGTCCACGAGGGCGAGGGCCGCGACCGCGGTGGCGGTGGACAGGGCGCTGCTCGACAGCTCGCCGACCCAGTGCCCCTCGGGGCCGCGCTCGGCGAGGAGGCGGGTGCGGGCTGCATCGAGGGCTTCCTTGAGCGCGGCGACATCGCTGGGGTTCATGTGTCCTATGGGTCCTATTGATCCCATCGGTCCCATAGGACATATGGGGCGGATGGGACGAATGGGATGGGCGTGGGTGGGGCCTCACGCCCAGAAGACGAGGCCCACATCGTGCGGGTTGGCGAGGTCGTCGTGCCGCGGGAGGACGCGGAAGACGTAGCCGTGGCGCCCTGCCGTGCGGCAGGCGACCTGGGCGGCGTAGAGCCATTCGCCGGGCCGCTCGCCCCCCTCGCAGCTCATCTCGACGATGCTGGGCTCGGTGATCTGCCGCTGGGCGTCCAGCCGGCCCATGTAGAGCTGGACCGTGACCTCCTGGGGCTTGATGTCGTCGAGGTAGAGCTTCACGCGGACGGGGGACTCGGCGCCGGCCTGGAACTCGTCGGGAGGGACGGCCAGGACGTCCAGGAGGCGGATCTTCCCCCATCGCTCGCGCAGGCGCTGCTTCCAGGCGACGAGCTCGCCGGCGCGGCGGACGCCGTCGGCCAGCAGCCCTCGGCCCCGCCGAATGCCCGGGACGTAGAACTTCTCGGTGTACTCGTGCACCATGCGGTTGGTGTTGAAGACGGGGTTGATGGTGCGGAGGGCCGCCTTCATCATCTTCACCCAGCCGTTCGGCACGGTGTCGCGGCCCCGGTCGTAGAAGAGCGGGATGACCTGCTTTTCGAGGAGGTCGTAGAGGAGGTGGCTTTCGACGGCGTCGCGCTTCTCCTCGTCGGCGTACTCCTCGCCGTGGCCGATGGCCCAGCCGTTGCCGGGGGCGTAGCCCTCGTCCCACCAGCCGTCGAGCACGCTGATATTGAGTCCGCCGTTGGCGGCGATCTTCATGCCGCTGGTGCCGCTGGCCTCGAGGGGGCGGCGGGGGGTGTTGAGCCCGGCGTCCACGCCGCTGGCCAGGTAGTGGGCGAGGCAGAGATCGTAGTCCTCGAGGAAGACGATGTGTCGGCGGAAGTCCTCGCTGCGGCTCTCGGCGATGATGTCGCGGATGAACTCCTTCCCGCCCCGGTCGTGGGGGTGGGCTTTGCCGGCGAAGATGAGCTGGACGGGGCGCTCCTTGTCGTTGAGGATGCGGCGCAGGCGCTCGCGGTCGCGGAAGAGGAGCTTTCCGCGCTTGTAGGTGGCGAAGCGGCGTGCGAAGCCGATGGTGAGGGCCTCGGGGTCGAGCACCTCGTCGGCGCCGGCCACGTCGTCGGGGCTGGCGCCGGCCCCCAGGAGCTGCGCCTTGAGCCGGGCGCGCACGGTGGCCACCAGGCGCTCGCGCCGCCGCTCGTGCGTGCGCCACAGCTCGGCGTCGGGAATCCGCTCCGCGCGTTGCCACACCGCGTGGTCCACGGGCCGGTCCACCCAATGGGGGTCGAGGTAGCGGTCGAGCAGCGTCGCCATGTCCAGCGAGAGCCAGCTCCGCGTGTGCACGCCGTTCGTGATGGCGAGGATGGGCACCTCGTCGAGCGGCGTGTCGGGCCACAGGCGCCGCCACATGGCCCGCGAGACCTTGCCGTGGAGCTGGCTGACGCCGTTGCGCGCCGCGGAGAGCTTCATGGCCAGCACGGTCAGGCAGAACGCCTCGTTGCGGTCGAGCGGGTCCTCGCGCCCGAGGGCCATGAAGTCGTCCCAGCTCACGCCCAGGGTCTGGCAGTAGCCTTGGAAGAACTTGCGCATGGTCGCTTCGTCGAAGCGTTCGTTGCCTGCGGGCACGGGGGTGTGCGTGGTGAAGGCGGCGTGCGCGGCCACGGCCTCGGCGGCGGTGGGGAACGGCACGCCGTGCTGGCCCATGAGCGCGCGGCAGCGCTCGAGGGCGAGGAACGCGCAGTGCCCCTCGTTCATGTGGTAGAGCTCGGGCTCGATGCCGAGGGCCTGGAGCGCCCGCACGCCGCCGATGCCGAGCAGGATCTCCTGGGCGATGCGCTCCTCGGAGCCGGCGGCGTTGCCGTAGAGCCGGGCCGTGATGTCGCGGTCGTACTCGCTGTTCTCGGGGACGTTTGTGTCGAGGAGGATGAGGGGGATGCGCCCGATCTGGGCGCGCCAGACCTGCGCGCGGACGGTGCGGCCGGGGTATTCGAGCTCGATGGCGACGGGGCTGCCGTCGTCGCGCTTGAGCAGCTCGATGGGGGTCGTGTAGAAGTCGGTCTCGGGATACTCCTCCTGCTGCCAGCCATCGGCGCTCAGGCGCTGGCGGAAGTAGCCCTGGCGGTAGAGGAGCCCGACGCCGACGAGCGGCAGGCCGAGGTCGCTGGCCGCCTTCACGTGGTCGCCCGCCAGGACCCCCAGGCCGCCCGAGTAGATCGGCAGGCACTCGTTGATGCCGAACTCGAACGAGAAGTAGGCGATGCGGGTGCCCGCGAGGTCGGGGTGGGCGCCATCGAACCAGGTCTGCGTGTGCATGTAGTCCTGGAGCCGGCGCTCCTGGCGCGCGACGGCCGCCACGTAGCTGGAGTCCGCGGCCACCTCCTCGAGGCGCTCACGCCGCACCTCGGCGAGGAGGCGGACGGGGTTGTGGTTCACCTGCTCCCACACGTCGGGGTCGAGTCGGCGGAAGAGCTCGAACGCCTCGGAGTTCCAGCACCACCAGAAGTTGTACGCGAGGGTCCTGAGGGCCTTGATGCTCTCGGGCAGGGCGGGGACAACGCAGAACGTCCGCAGCGCGCCGCGCATCGCCGGCATGTTCTCTCCTCCTGAGCCATCGGCCTCCGCCGCCTCCCCGACCACACGCAGACTATACAGGATGGCCCGCGAGATGCAAGTGCGAAGCGAGTACGGCCTCCAGTCCTGGCGCTGGCCTCGCCCTTGAATCGTCGTCGTTGTCGTCGTCGTCCTCGTCGTCGAATGCGGAAGGGGGGGAAGCCCAAAGAATCGACGACGACGACGAGGACGACGAGCACGAGAAGACGGGAAGGGAGGTGGTTACCATGACTGGGGGCCATACTCGTGCGGAGGCGCATTTGACGCGCAGGGGCAGACCTGCGATGATCGCTGTGGGATCAACCATGCGGCGAAGCAGAAGTCCTGCATTCCTGGCTCTTGTCGTGCTGAGCTGCGCCGGCCGGTCCGCCGCGGGCGGCGCCGGGGCAGCTCCCGACGTTTCGCTGCCCTCGAAGAGGAGCGACCTGGCCGTGGCCGTGGAAGGCGATCAGAACATCCCCGTGATCCGGAGGGCCGACGTGCTGGTGGTCGAGGGCACCCTGGCCGGCTGCCTCGCCGCCTGGGAGGCCGCCCGCCAGGGCAGGACGGTGGTCCTCGCCGCCTCGGGCACGTCCGTGCCCCACGACATCGCCGTCACCCTCCGCCCCTGGGCACGCGAGGAGGACCTGGCCGGCGTGCCGAAGGAGTTCGCCGACGCCTTCCGCAAGTGTGTGAAGGAGCGCGCGGAGGACGGCGAGCTGATCTTCGACCTGGCCCGCCTGGCCGTGGCCACCGAGGACCTGCTTCTTGATGCGGGGGTGGGCATCTACTATGGCCTGAGCCCCTGCGGCGTAGCGAGAAAGGGCCGGCGCGTCGTCGCGGTCGTGTTCGCGGGCAAGGCGGGCCTGGCCGCCCTCGAGGCGGGCGCGACGGTGGACTGCACGGCCGATGCCCGCGTGGCCGCCCTGGGCGGCGCACGTTTCGCCAGCCGCGCGCTTCGCGACGGGCGACTCGATGTCCGCTACACCATGCTCTGCAACGACCGTCCGCCCCGCGAGCTGGCCGTCGGGGGCGTGCCCGAGCTGGTGGGCGGCAAGCTCATCGCGCACGGGCAGCTCGCCGAGTTCCATATGCGACTGGCCGCGCGGGGCGACGCGGTGATGCGCGACGCCGAGCTGACCCTGCGGGCCCGCGTGGTGGCGGCCAACGCCGGCCGCGCGCTGCGCGGGGTGGCCTTCGCCCGCGGCGGCGACGCCCTCTGGGTCGAGCCCACCCGTCGCATCCTCACCCGCTCCGAGGCGGCGGGGCTCGACCTCGCCGCCTGCCAGCCGCAGGGGGTCGAGGGCATCCTCGTGTGCGGCCCGGCCGCCGACGTGCCCGACGAGCTGGCCCGCGACCTTGCCGAGCCGTTCGGGGGCGCCGCCGTCGCCGGGGTCGTGGCGAAGGCCGATTGGGCCAAGCTGGCCTCCGCCCCCGACGCGGCGGCGGAGACCCAGGTCGTCCTCGCCGCCGAGGGAGAAGCCGCGCCGCGCCACGCGCCGGGCGTGCGCGTGCGCTTCGGGGTCTCGCAGGCCATCCGCCGCGCCGACGCCGCCATCGCGTTGGGGCAGCCAGCGATTCCCGTGGTCGCCGAGGCCGACGTGCTGGTGATCGGCGGCGGCACGAGCGGCGTGCCGGCCGCCCTCGTCGCCGCGCGGGACGGCGCGAGGACCCTCCTCATCGAGAAGCACTCCGACGTGGGTGGCACGCACACCCTCGGCGGCGTGTCGAAGTACTGGTTCGGCCGCCCCACCGACTTCGTCCGCCAGCTCGACCGCGACGCCCTCGCGCTCCTCTCGGGCACGGGCATGCCGAAGTCGCTCGCCATGCTCTACTCCCTCATCGCCTCGGGCGTGAGCGTGGTGCCCCAGTGCCTGGCCGCGGGCACGCTCGTCGAGGGCGACGCGGTGAAGGGCGTGGTGGTCGTCGCCCCCACGGGCCTCGCCGCCATCACGGCCAAGGTGGTGATTGACGCCACGGGCGACGGCGATATTGCGGCCTGGGCGGGCGCCGCGCACTCCTGGGGCACGGGCCGCGACGCCCAGACCCTCTGGTTCTCCTTCGGCCGCTTCGTGGGGCCCAAGAGCGAGGCCAGCCGCCAATACCACTCGGCGGTGGACCTGCGCGACCCGGCCGACTTCTCGCGGGCGATCATCGCCGCGCGGCGGCGCGGCGGCATCTTCGGCCAGGGCGATTTCCCGCAGTACTACCTGACCCCCCGCGAATCGCGCCACATCAAGGGCCGAGCCACCGTGACCTATGGCGGCGTATTCCGCGAGCAGCGCTGGCCCGACGTCGTGCTCGTCTGCGAGTCGAACTTCGACATCAAGGGCATCGCTTCGAGCGACCTGGCCCTCTGTGGCTACGCGGAAAAGGAGTTCACGAAGAACTACCCCGCCGCAATCCCCTTTCGCGCGCTCGTGCCCGAGAGGTTCGAAGGCATCCTTGTCGTCGGCAAGGCATACTCCGTTACCCACGACGCCTTGTCGCTTGCCCGCATGCAGCGCGACCTGATGGCGATGGGGGGCGCCGCCGGCCTCGCCGCCTCGATGGCCGTCCGCGCCAGGTGCCCCGTCGCCTCGGTGAGCGTGGCCGATCTCCAGAAGGGCCTCGTCAAGCTCGGCATCCTCCGCCCCGCCGATCTGGCCGAGCCGGCCGCCTCGGCCTCGGAGCGGGAGATAGAGCACCTCGTCCGCGATCTGGCCGCCGACTCGTTGTCGCTGCCCGGCCAGGTGAAGGTCCTGGGCTGCGGCAAGGCGGCCATCCCGTTGCTCAGGAACGCCCTTCCGCGTGCGACCGAGCGCGGGCGGGTGGCGTGCGCCAAGGCCCTCTGCTTCCTCGGCGACACCGAGGGCGTGCCCACGTTGCTGGAGGAGCTCCGCCGCCAGCTCGGCGGCGAGAAGCTGCCGCCCAGCCCCCGCAAGTCCCACGAGGCGCCCGACCACGGCTACGCGCCCGAGCCGGCTTTCCTCATCAATGCCATCGGCCTCGCCCGCGACCCGCGGCTCGTGCCGCTCCTCAAGCCGCTCGCCGAACGCATCGTGATTGACTCGAGGAAGTCCGACGACATGTTCAGCTACGTCCATGCCATCTGCTACGCCTGCGAGCGGCTCGCGGCGCCCGAGGCGGTCGAGGCCCTCGAGGTCCTCGCCGAGAAGCCCGGCATCAAGGGTTCGGCGCTCCCCGAGGGCACCGACCCGCGGAGGTCCGTGAGCCACGTGGCCGAGCGCCACGCCTACCTGGAGCTGTGCGTGGGCCGGGCGCTCGCCCGCTGCGGGGCCCCGCGCGGCTACGACGTCCTCATCGGCTACCTCGGCGACATCCGCGGCGTCCTCGCCCGCAGCGCCCACGACGAGTTGGCCGAGCTTGTCGGCAGCGACCTGGGCCTCGCGCCGAAGCCCTGGCACGACTGGCTTGCCCAGGCCCCCAGGCCCCTGCCGCCGAAGCCCTTCCTCCAGCGCCTCGAGTAGGCGGGACGGGGCTTGCCTGGCCCTGCGCCTTCGGCTATGATGAAACCTTGTGGTGTCGGACCTCGTCACACTGAGAAACGGAGCTGTCGAATGAACATGGCACGCCGAGGATTCGTGATGACCGTGGCAGGCGGCCTGGCCGCGCCCCTGGCAGGCAAGGCCCTCGCCGCCGAGAAAGAGGAGCCGCGCATCCGCCTGAGCGCCTGCGACTGGTCGCTGCGGGCCGGCGGCCCGGGCGGACTCGACGTTGCAAAGGCCTGCGGACTCGACGGCCTCGAGGTCGCCGTCGGCGGCGCCGCCGACAAGCTGAACCTTGCCAAGCCCGAAGTCCAGCAGCAATACAAGGACAAGATGAAGGAGACCGGCGTCGTCATCTCCTCGACCGCCATGACCCTCGGCAACAGCAACCCGCTTGCCACCGAGGCCAACGCCGTGTCGTGGATGACCCAGACCGTCGAGGCCACCAAGGCCCTCGGCGCCAGGCCCATCCTCCTCGCCTTCTTCGGCAAGGGCGACCTCCGCAGGGGCAAGGACCTGAAGACCGACGAGGTGGACAACCTGGTCGCCCGCCTCAAAGAGGCCGCGCCCAAGGCCAAGGAGGCAGGTGTCGTGCTCGGCCTCGAAAACACCCTCTCCGCGAAGCAGAACCTGGCGATCATCGAGCGCGTGGGCAGCGACGCCGTGGCCGTCTACTACGACTGCTTCAACTCGCAGGGCAACGGCTACGACGTGTGCGCCGAGATCCGCGACCTCAAGGGGCGCGTCTGCTGCTTCCACTTCAAGAACGGCGGCGACTACCTGGAGACCGGCAGGGTGAAGTGGGAGCCGATTCGCGACGCGATGAACGACATCGGCTACAAGCGCTGGATCGTCCTCGAAACCTCCTGCCCCTCAAAGGACCGCGACGCCGACTTCAAGAAAAACGCCGCCTACGTCCGAAAGCTGTTCTCGCTGTAGACCAGACGGTGCCGCGCCAATGAAGCCGCTTGTCCCCCGTCGCACGTTCCTCCAGACCACGGCGCTGGCCGCGGCCGGCGCCGCCATGACCGCAGCAGGAGAGGCCCCCAAGATGGACGTCATCCGCGAAGCGCCGCGCGAGACCCCCATCGTCGCCGATGTGGATGTTTGCGTCGTGGGCGGAAGCTGCACCGGCGTCTTCGCCGCCGTCGCCGCAGCCCGCCTGGGCGCCAGGGTCGCCCTCATCGAGGCCAACGGCTTCTTCGGCGGCGTCGCCACCGCCAGCATGGTCAACGTCTGGCACTCCATCAAGGACATCAAGGGCGAGCAACAGGTCATCGGCGGGCTGACGACCGAGGTCGTCGAGCGCCTCGCCCGCCGCGACGCCGCCGCCTTCCGCGGCACGGCCAGCCAGTACTACATCCTCAACACCGAAGAGCTGAAGATCGAGCTGGACCTCCTGGTCGCCGAGGCCAAGGTGCAGCCGTTCCTCCACACCTTCTTCGTTGCCCCAGCCGTCGAGGACGGCCGCATGGCCGCGGCCATCATCGAGGACAAGACGGGCCGCCGGGCCATCCGCGCCAGGCAGTTCGTGGACGCCACCGGCGACGCCGACGTCGTGGCCCGCATGGGCCTGCCCGTCTACAAGCGCGACGACGTGCAGCCGCCCACCCTGTGCGCCATCCTCCGCGGCCTCGGGGCACTGGGCAGGAAGCACAAGGGCTTCAACGTCCACGCCGCCATCTTCGACCCCAAATACCCGCAGGCCCTCAAGAAGGGCTTCGCCTGGGGCGCCCACGTCCCCGGCGGAAACGACGAGTACATGCTCGCCGGCACCCGCGTGTTCGGCGCCAACTGCGCCGACGCCGACGAGCTGACCCGCGCCGAGCTCGAAGGCCGCCGGCAGGTGCGCGCCATCTGCGACATCCTCCGCGAGAACTTCATGGACGGCAAGGGCACCCCCCTCGTGGCCCTGCCGGCCAGGATCGGCATCCGCGAGACCCGTCACGCCCGGTGCCTCCACACCCTCACCCAGGGCGAATTGCTCGGCGGCCACCGCTTCCCCGACGCCATCGGCAACGGCACGTATCCCGTGGACATCCACAGCGCCCGCGGCGCCGGCGTCACCTTCCGGCGGCTCGAGAAGGCCCCCTTCTACCAGATCCCCTACGCTTCCCTCGTGCCGAAGGGCGCCGCCAACCTCCTGGTCGCCGGCCGCAGCATAGACGCCGACGAAGGGGCCTTCGGCGCCGTGCGCGTCATGGTCAACTGCAACCAGATGGGCCAGGCCGCCGGCGTCGCCGCCTGGCTCGCCCTCGACTCCGCCAAGCCCGTTGCCGACATTGACCCCGCCCGGCTCCGCGACACCCTCACGAAGCAAGGGGCCGTCGTCCTCTGACCCCCGTTCGCCCCGTTCCGGCTCCGCGCGGCTCAACGCCGCGCTCACCCCGCTGTCCCCCTCACGCAGACCCAAAGGCCGGGCGCGTTGTGGACAAGGCAGAGCTTGTTGTGTAAACTGCAAGGGAACGCGGGCACGCATCCAGGGGACCGCTTGGGTCGTGCGGGAGGCGAGGGCAGCAGCCATGTGGAAGAGAATGGTCGGTGCGGTGGCCGTCGTGGCGTGGGCGGGGCTTCCGAGCTACCCGGCCCGCGGGGCGGAGGGGGATGCGAGCACACTGGCACGAGAGATCCTGGCCGCCACGGGGGTGCGGGGCGGACTCGTCGTGCACCTCGGCTGCGGCGACGGCAGGCTCACGGCCGCGCTGCACGCCAGCGAGAGCTTCCTCGTCCACGGCCTCGATGCCGATGCGGTGGCCGTGGACGCCGCCAGGAAGCACATTCAGTCCCTGGGCCTCTACGGCCCGGTCGCCGTGGACGTCTGGGCGGCCAAGCAGTTGCCATACGTGGACAACCTGGTGAACCTCGTGGTGGCGAGCGACGACGGGCTGGCAACGGGCGAGGAGCTGAGGCGGGTGCTGGCGCCCGGCGGCGTGGCGTACGTGAGGCGGGGGGGCGGCTGGGAGAAGCTCGCCAAGCCGCGCCCGAGGGAGATAGATGAGTGGACGCACTACCTCCACGACGCGAGCAACAACGCCGTGGCGCACGACACGGTGGTCGGCCCGCCGCGGCACTACCAGTGGATCGGCGGCCCGCCCTGGTCGCGCCACCACGACCACATGGCCAGCACGAGCGCCATGGTGTCGGCCGACGGCCGGAACTTCTACATCTTCGACGAGGGCTCGACGGCCTCGATCATGTTGCCCGGGAGGTGGTCGCTCGTCGCCCGCGACGCCTTCAACGGCACGGTGCTGTGGAAGCGGCCCATCGCTGAGTGGCACACGCATCTCTGGCCGCTCAAGAGCGGCCCGGCGCAACTGCCCCGTCGCCTCGTGGCCGCGGGCGACCGCGTGTACGTGACGCTCGGGCTCCACGCCCCCCTCTCTGCGCTCGACGCGGCGACGGGCGAGACGCTTCGGACATTTGACGGCACCCAGGCAACGGAGGAGATCCTGCACTCCGACGGCGTGCTGTTCCTCCTCGTCAACGAGGCGGCCAGGTCGGGGCCGGGCGCGCCGGCCCACGCCAGCGTGGCGGAGGTGCGGGCCGACGCGGCGCGCCGCCGCTGGGACGAGGCTCCGCGGGCGGTCCTGGCCGTCGAGGCCGCCACGGGCAAGGCGCTGTGGAAGAGGACCGCTCCAGTCGTGCCTCTCACGCTGGCGGCAGACTCCCAGCGCGTGTGCTTCCACGATGGGGAGAAACTCGTCGCCCTCGACCGTCGCGACGGCCACGAACTCTGGGCCTCGCCGCCCATCACCCGCCTGAAGGTGATCCCCGTCCACTTCGCGCCCACCCTGGTCCTCTACGAGGACGTCGTGCTCTTCGCGGGCGGCGAGAACTACACGCCCCACCGGGGCGCGAAGGACAAGCTGACCGCAGTCTCGGCGAAGGACGGCCACGTCCTCTGGTCGGCCGACCACGCGTGCTCGGGATACCAGTCGCCCGAGGACGTGTTGGTCTTCGGCGGCCTCGTGTGGTCGGGCGACATCACCACGCCGCGGCACACCGGCGTCCTGACGGGGCGCGACCCGCGCACCGGCGAGGTCAAGTCGCAGTTCCGGGCCGACGACTGGCCGCACATGCCCCACCACCGCTGCCACCGCGCGAAGGCGACCGACCGCTATTACCTCGCGGGGCGGACCGGGGTGGAGTTCGTGGACGTGGCGGCGAAGCACTGGATCGCCCACCACTGGGTCCGGGGGGCCTGCCTCTACGGGCTCATGCCCTGCAATGGGCTCCTCTACACGCCGCCCCACGACTGCGCGTGCTACATCGAGTCGAAGCTCAACGGCTTCAACGCCCTCGCCGCAACCCGCAACCCGTCCGCCCCAGGCGGCGAGCGCCTCGAGCGCGGCCCCGCTTACAAAGCAGTCGGCAGTCGGCAGACGGCAGGCGGCAGGGAGGACGACTGGCCGATGTATCGGCACGATGCGGCGCGGAGCGGCGCGACGAAGGCCGCGGTGCCGACCGAGCTGAAGGCCGCGTGGCAAGCCGAGCTCGGCGGGAAGCTCAGCAGCGTGGTCGCGGCCGACGGCAAGGTCCTGGTCGCCTCCGTGGACGCCCACACGGTGCACGCCCTCGACGCGGCGTCGGGCAAGACCCTCTGGAGCTACACGGCGGGCGGACGCGTGGATTCGCCGCCCACCGTGTGGCAGGGCCGCGTGCTCTTCGGCTCGGCCGACGGCCACGTGTACTGCCTCCGCGCCGCCGACGGCGCGCTCGCGTGGCGCTTCCGCGCGGCGCCCGACGACCGCCGCATGACCGCCTGCGACCAGGTCGAGAGCGTCTGGCCAGTCCACGGCAGCGTCCTGGTGCACAACGACACCCTCCACTGCGTCGCCGGGCGCTCGATGTTCCTCGACGGCGGCCTGCGGATGCTGCGCCTTGACCCCCGGACGGGCGCCTGCGTGTCCGAGACCATCCTCGACGACCGCGACCCCGCTACGGGCAAAGACCTCCAAACGAACCTCAAGTGGCCCGACCTCCCGGTGGCCCTGCCCGACGTGTTGTCGTGCGACGGGCGGAGCATCTACATGCGCTCGCTTGCCTTCGGTCTCGACGGCAAGCGCCGTTACGTGAAGCACATCCCCGTCGCCGAGCAGCAGGGGGACGACGTGCATCTGTTCTCGCCCACGGGCTTCCTCGACGACGCCTGGTGGCACCGCTCCTACTGGGTGTTCGGCCGCGCCTTCGGGGCCGGCTATCACGACTTTTTCATTGCCGGGCGACTCGTCCCGGCCGGGCGCCTCCTCGTCGTCGGCGACTCGACCCTGTACGGCTACGGGCGGAGATGGCAGTACTTCACCTGGACGACGCCGATGGAGTACCACCTCTTCGCGGCCGCCAAGGGCGCCAAGGTGATTGACCCCGCGCGCCCCGACGGCAGACCCGCCCCGCCTGCCGCGAAGCAGGGCAAAGGGCCCGCGCGGCCCCCGCTCACGCGCTTCGCCTGCGAGTGGTCCAAGGAGGCCCCGGTGGCCGCGCGGGCCATGGTCCTCGCCGGCCGCACGCTCTTCGTCGCAGGCCCGCCCGACGTGGTGGATGAGGACGCCGCGGCCAGGGCCCTGGGCGCCGCCACCCAGGCCAAGCTCGCCGAACAGGCGGCAGCGATGGACGGAGCCCGGGGCGCGCTCCTCCTCGCCGTGTCGGCCGCCGACGGCGGGAAGCTTGCGGCGTACCGGCTCGGCTCCGCGCCCGTGTTCGACGGCATGGCGGCCGCCAACGGACGGCTCTTCCTCTCCACCACCGATGGCAAGGTGCTCTGCCTGGCCGGCGAGGGACAGCCCCTGGCCGCGGCCGCCGACGCGGAGCTGACGGACACGCCGGCCTCCCGGCCCGCTGCTCCCGCGCCCCCGTCCGTCAAGGTCGAGGAGACGACGAGCCACCCTGACTTCCAACACCTCGCAAAGGTCCGGATCACGCCCTGCGACCTGGGCTACCGCCTCCAGGCGCCCTCGGGAGAGGTCGGCTTCGCGCTCCGCAGGCTCCCCGCCCCGCTCACGAAGCAGGCGACGTTTCGGCTCCGACTGCGCATGCTCCCCAACGACGCCACGCCGCTGCCGCCGGCCAACGCCTTCCTGGCCTTCGGCGACGGGTCGGATGACGAGCATCTCGTCAAGTGCGGCCTCCGCAGCAAGGCGAAGGCGGCCTCGGTCGTCCAGGGGCCGCTGCTGACCGGCAAGGTGGCCAGCGGGGCCATCGAGCCGAAGGTCAACCAGGTGCTCGAACTCTCGGCGACCGTGGACCTCGACACGAGGAAGGTCACCGTAACCGTCCTCGGCCGCACGGTCGAAGCCGTGCTCGACCGTCCCTTGAAATCCATCGCCTACTTGGGCTATTGCATCCACAGTGTGGCCTCAGAGTTCGGCCCCATTACAGTCGAGGGCAAGTGAACGCTGCCCAGAGGGGGTGCACAATGCACAAGGCGACGACGCGACTTCGCGTCGGCCTCGCAGCCGGCGTGCCGCTGGCGTGTTGGCTTGCCCTGAGCGCTGCGTGGTCGGGCGAGCAGGGCCAGGCAAAGGAGATCCTTGCGGCCACGGGCGTGGACGGCGGACTCGTCGTGCACGTCGGCTGCGGCGATGGCAGGCTCACGGCCGCGCTGCACGCCAGCGAGAGCTTCCTCGTCCACGGCCTCGATGCCGACCCCGCGAACGTCGAGAAGGCCCGCGCCCACATCCGCTCGCTGAACCTCCATGGAAAGGTGACCGCTGAAGTGTGGGCGGGCGGCCGCCTGCCCTACGTGGACAACCTGGTGAACCTCGTCGTGGCGAGTGGCGAGTTGGGACTCGCAAGTGATGAAATCACGCGGGTGCTCGCGCCGAATGGCGTGGCCTACGTGCAGCAGGGCGACAGGTGGACGAAGACGGTGAAGCCCCGGCCGAAGGAGATTGACGAGTGGACGCACGCCCTGCACGATGCGAGCAACAACGCCGTGGCCGACGACGCGCTCGTGGGGCCGCCGCGACACCTCCAATGGGTCGGCGGGCCGAAGTGGGCGCGCAGCCACGACCACCTCTCCAGCACCAGCGTGGCCGTCTCCAGCGGCGGCCGCCTCTTCAGCATCGTGGACGAGGGGCCGATCGCCGCCGTCGCGCTGCCGCCTGCGTGGTGCCTCGTGGCGCGCGACGCCTTCAACGGCGTCGTGCTCTGGAAGCGTGCCGTGGGGCCGTGGGAGAATCACCTGCGCGGCTTCCGCAGCGGCCCGCCCGAGATCTCGCGAAGGCTCGTCGCCGTCGGCGACCGCGTCTACGTCACCCTCGGCTACGGCATGCCGGTCACCGCCCTCGACGCGGCGACGGGCGAGCCCCTGAGGACCTACGAGGGCACCGAGGGGACCCGCGAGATTCTCTGGCACGATGGCGCGCTCCTCCTCGTCGTGGCCGAGGCCGACGCGAAGCACGCCGCCGAGCCCGGCAAGCCGGCAGGCACCTGGCTGTTCTGGGATGAGCACGAGAAGCGCGAGCCGGCCAAGCGCCTCCTCGCCCTCGAGGCCGACACGGGCAAGGCCCTCTGGCAGAAGTCCGATGCCGACGCCGCGGGCCTGTTGCCTATGGCCCTCGCTGCGAGCGGCGGACGCCTCGTGTTCCAGACGACCCGCGAGGTCGTGTGCCTGGACGCGCGCTCGGGCCGCGAGCAGTGGCGCGCCCCGCGGCCCACGCCCCTCCGCCGGCCCGCCTGGTCGGTGCCCACGCTCGTGGTCCACGGCGACGTCGTCTACTCCGCCGACCGCGGGCTGCCCGCCCCGGCGGGCAAAGCCAAGGACGAGGGCAGCCCCTCGGGCCTCCAGCGTGTCACCACCAGTAAGGGCGGCGAGGCCCCCGTGGGCCAGCTCATCGCCTTCTCGGCGCAGAGCGGCAGGGAGCTGTGGCGCTCCCCCTGCCGCGAATGCTACAACGCCCCGGTGGACGTGTTCGTGGCCGGCGGCAAGGTGTGGACGGGCGACCTGGTGATTCACAAGGACCCTGGCGTCACGGCCGGCCGCGACCCGGCCACGGGCGAGGTGACGCTGAAGCGCGAGCCCGACGCCCGGCACTTCGTCGTCGGCATGTTCCACCACCGCTGCTACCGCAACAAGGCCACCGAGCGCTACCTCCTCCTCGGCCGGGCCGGCGTGGAGTTCGTCGAGACCGCGACCGGCCGCACCACGCCCAACCACTGGGTGCGTGGCGCCTGCCAGTACGGGATCGTGCCCGCCAACGGCCTGCTTTACGCCCCGCACCACTCCTGCGCCTGCTACATCCAGTCCAAGCTCAACGGCTTCAACGCCCTCGCTGCGACCCGCGGCCCCGCCGCGCCGCCCGCCGAGCGCCTCGAGCGCGGCCCCGCCTATGAGGCAGTCGGCAGTCGGCAATCGGCAGTCGGCAGTGAGGACTGGCCGACGTATCGGCATGATCCCGCCCGGAGCGGGTGCTCGCTCAGCAGTGTGCCGCCCGAGTTGAAGGTCGCGTGGCAGGCCGAGCTTGGCGGGCGCTTGACCTCGCCGGTCGTCGCGGACGGGCGCGTGTTCGTCGCCTCGGTGGACGACCATAGCGTCCACGCCGTCCATGCGAGCGACGGCAAGCGGCTGTGGAGCTACACCGCGGGCGGCCGCGTGGACAGCCCGCCGACGGTTCACGAGGGCCTGGCCCTCTTCGGGTGCGCCGACGGCTACGTCTACGCCCTCCGCGCTGCCGATGGCGCGCTCGCCTGGCGCTTCCGCGCCGCCCCGGAGGACCGCCGAACCGTCGCCTACGGCCAGCTCGAATCCGTCTGGCCCGTGCACGGCAGCGTGCTCGTGCAGGGCGGCTCCGTGTGCTTTGCCGCGGGCCGCTCGTCCTACCTCGACGGCGGCATCCGCCTCTACCGTCTCGATGCTCCGACTGGCAAGCTCCTCGCCGAGAAGACCCTCTCCAGCCGCGACCCAAAGACCGGCGAGGAGCCGCAAGGCACGATCCGCGGCCTCGACATGCCCGGGGCGCTCCCCGACGTCCTCTCCAGCGACGGCACGTCGCTCTTCATGCGCCACGTGCGCCTCGACGGCGCCTTGGCCCAACAGCCGCCGACTGTCCGCCACCTCTTCAGCTCCGTGGGCTTCCTCGACGACGCCTGGTGGCACCGCACCTACTGGCTCCTCGCCGCGAAGATGGAGAGCGGCTGGAGCGGCTGGCCCGTCGCGGGCGGCCGGGCCCCCGCCGGGCGCATCCTCGTCCTCGACGCCGACTCGGTCTACGGCTACGGCCGCGACCGCTATGGGCTGGAGGGGAGCCACGTGGGCCTCGGCAAGAGCAGCTACCGCCTCTTCGCCTGCGCCCGGGAGCCCAAGGTCACCAGGGCCCCCGCCGAGCCGTCCGCAAAGGCTTCGAAGAGCAAGCAGAAGGCGCCCCAGGCCCCGCCCAGGATCGAGACCCGCTGGTCGCAGCGCGTGCCGGTGCTCGTGCGGGCGATGGTGCTGGCGGAGAAGACCCTTTTCATCGCCGGCCCGCCCGACGTGGCCGGCGGCGGCGACGAAGCGGTCGCTGCCCTCGACGGCCGCAGAGGGGGGCTGCTCTGGGCCGTCGCGGCCGGCGATGGCAGGAAGCTCGCGGAACGCAAGCTCGATTCGCCGCCGGTTCACGATGGCCTCATTGCCACCGCCGGCCGGCTCTACCTCTCCACCCTCGACGGCAAGCTGCTGTGCCTGGAAGGGGAAGCCAAGTGAAACGTCATCTCGCTCTCGCCGCCTGTGTGCTGACGGCTGCCTCCTGCGCGAGGCTCGAGGAGACCGCGATGCCAGCCGATGCCAGCGCTCTGTATGTCGCGCCCGATGGCGCGGATGCGAACCCGGGCACGAGGGCAAAGCCCTTCGCCACGCCGGAGCGCGCCCGCGACGAACTCCGCGCGCTCAGGAAGGCGGGCGCCCTGCCCAAGGGCGCCGTCGGGGTCGAGCTTGCCGCCGGCACCTACGAGCGCGCCAGGCCCTTCGAGCTGGCCGCGGAAGACTCCGGGAGCCAGGACGCACCGATCGTCTACCGCGCGCGAAAGGGCGAAGAGGTCCGCATCACCGGCGGCCGGCGCGTGGCTGGCTGGCAGCCCGTCGCCGACAAGGCTGTCCTCGACCGACTCGACCCGGCCGCCCGCGGCAACCTGATGCAGGCCGACCTCAAGGCCCTCGGTATCGCCGACTTCGGCTCGCCAGGCGGCGGGGGCATTGAGCTCTTCTTCAACGACCAACCGATGCAGATCGCCCGCTGGCCCAACGACGGCTTCGTGAAGATCACCGGCCTCGTCGAGCCCGACACCGTGAACGTCCGAGGCACCAAGGGCTCGAAGACCGGCAAGTTCATGTTCGATGGCGACCGCCCGAAGCGCTGGGCCGGCGAGAAGGAGCCCTGGGTCCACGGCTACTGGTTCTGGGACTGGAGCGACCAGCGGCACGCCGTCGAGTCCCTTGACACCGAGAAGCGCGTCATCGCCGTCAAGCCGCCCTACCACGGCTACGGCTACCGCGTGGGCCAGTGGTTCTACGCCTTCAACCTCATCTCCGAGATCGATCGCCCGGGCGAATGGTGCCTCGACCGCCAGGCCGGCATCCTTTACTTCTGGCCGCCGTCCCCCATCGCAAAGGGGCGGGCCGTCGTGTCCGTCGCCGAGTCGCTCGTCGCGATGAAGGGCGCCTCGCACGTGACCCTTCGCGGTCTCATCCTCGAGAACTGCCGCGGCACCGCCGTCGCCGCTCAGGGAGGCTCCCACGTGCAGGTGGTCGGCTGCACGCTCCGCAACCTGGGCGGCTACGCCGTGCGAATCGCCGACGCGGCCGACAGCCGCGTCCTCGGCTGCGACATCTCCGAAACGGGCGACGGCGGCATCAGCCTCGCCGGCGGCGACCGCACGACGCTCACCCCCGCGCGCCTCGTCGCCGAGAACAACCACATCCACCACTATGGCCGCTGGAACCGCATGTACAAGGCTGCCATCCACCTCAGCGGCGTCGGCAACCGCGCCGCCCACAACCTCATCCACAACGCGCCCCACATGGCCATCGGCTTCAGCGGAAACGACCACACGATCGAGTTCAACGAAATCCACAGCGTCTGCCACGAATCCAACGACGCGGGGGCCATGTACGCCGGCCGCAACTGGACGATGCGCGGCACGGTCGTCCGCCACAACTACCTCCACCACATCAACGGCTTCCAGGGGCGCGGCTGCGTGGGCGTCTACCTCGACGACATGTTCTGCGGCACCGAGATCGTCGGCAACGTCTTCTACAAGGTCACTCGCGCCGCTTTCGTCGGCGGCGGACGCGACTGCACCGTGGCCAACAACCTCTTCGTGGACTGCCCCCGCGCCCTGCACATTGACTCCCGCGCCCTCGGCTGGGCGAAGTACCACGCCGAGACATGGGTCAAGGAGGGCACCGAGAAGGGCACCCACCTCGGCATCCGCTTCAAGGAGCCGCCCTACAGCACCCGCTACCCGAAGCTCGTCAACGTCCTCGACGACGAGCCGTTCGCGCCCAAGGGCAACGTCGTCGAGCGCAACATCTTCGTCGGCCAGGGCTGGAACGACGTGGACGGCCGCGCCAAGTCCTACGTCGTGATGAAGGACAACCTGGCGGACACCGACCCGCTCTTCGTCGGCAAGCCGCCTGCGAGCTTCGAGCTGCGGAAGGACTCGCCCGCGTGGAAGCTCGGCTTCCAGCGCATCCCCGTCGAGGAAATTGGCCTCTACAAGGACGAGAACCGCGCCTCGTGGCCCGTCGAGCACACGGCGCGCCCGATGGTCGAGCTGCCGGCGCCCAAGCCCCGCGTGCCCCAAGGCCCGCCGCCCATCGCCAAGCTCCCCACGAAGATCGTCATCGAGCAGGGGATTCACGGCGAGAAACTCAGTCCATCCAGCACCGCCATGCTCACCTGCGACGGCGCGATGCTCGGCGTCCGCATAGACAACGCCGTTGACCCTAAGAAGCCGCTGCGGCCGGGCTCGACGTGGGGCCAGGACGACGCAGTCGAGGTGGCGATCCGGAACCCCGCCGCGGGCAAGGCCGCGCCGATCTTCGTCCTTCGTGGCTTCCCCAACGGCCATTTCGAGTCGAGCGCCGAGGCCGGCGCGCCCGAGGCCGTGGCGAAGAAGGCAGGCGAAGCCGTCAAGTTCGCCGCCAAGGTTATCGGCAAGGACCGTTGGACCGCCGAATACCTCATCCCCTTCGCCGCCCTCGGCATTGACCCCGCGAAGCACAAGAAGCTCGAATTCAACCTCACCGTCCGCAAGACCGCTGCCCCCGCCTGGCTCATGTGGCGCGGCACCGGCGGCTACAGTTGGGAAGTGGCGAAGGCGGGCCTCCTCGAACTCGCGCCCTGAGAGGCTGCCGCATGAACCGTCGTTCCGTCTTCGGCGTGGCGGCCGTTACCGCGGCCACCCTGTGTGCGGCGCTTGCGGAGGACTGGCCAACCGTCGCGCACGACAACCAGCGGACGGGCCGGACGGCCGAACGGCTGGCCCCGCCGCTCTCCGTGCGATGGGTCTTCGAGCCGCCGTTCCCTCCTGCGAAGGGCTGGGCGCTGCCCGTCAACGGCTACGGGGCGCGCAAGAACAAGCCCAACGTCTCCTACGACGACGCCCTCCGCGTCATCGCCGCCGGCGACGCCTGCTACTTCGCCTCGTCGGCCGAGAACCGCCTCTACGCCCTCGACGCCGCCACGGGCGCCGTGCGCTGGACGGCGTTCGCCGACGCCGCGCCGCGGCTCGCCCCGGCCTTCTGGCAGGGCAGGCTCTACGTCGGGGCCGACGACGGCGTGCTCCGGTGCCTCGACGCCCGCACGGGGGAGCTTGTGTGGCGGCTCGACGCGGCGCCGCGGCCCGACCTGATGCTGGGCCAGGGCCGCTTCGGCTCGGTGTGGCCCATTCGCTCGGGCGGAATCGTCGAGGACGGCATCGTGTACTTCACGGCCGGCCTCTTCCCGCAGAACGGCCTCACGCTCTTCGCTGCCCGCGCCGACGATGGCAAGCTGCTCTGGCGTCGCCGCCTCGACGACGGCGGCCGAACCGACCAGGTGCCCCAGGGCTACATCCTGTCAACGGCTGATTCCCTCTTCACTCCGTCGCGGATCGAGCCCGCGCGATGGAGCAAGCGCGACGGCAGCCCCATAGACTTCACCACGCCCTTTCCCACGGTGAAGGACGCACACGAGTACCGCTTCTACAACGGCGGCTCCGACGCCCAGGTGTGGAACGGCCGCCACATCGTCTACGGCGTCGCCTGCATCCTGGCCTACGACCCCGACAAGGACTGGAAGGACAAGTGGGGCAAGCCGAAGAAGGGCGAGCTGCTCTTCAACTGGTTCAACGCCCGCCAGGTGGTCTTCAGCGGCGACATGGCCTACCTGACGACCGATTACTACGTCGCAGCCGTCCGCCAGAGCCTGCTGCCCGACCTCGCGGCCAACGAGTGCAAGGAATTCGAGGAGGCCTACAAGTCCCTCCGTATCCCCAGCTACCTCGACCACCTGGGGCGCTACGAGTGGCTGGTGCGCGAGCGGGGCGAGAATTCACCCGAGGCGCGGGCGCTGCGCGACGGCCCGCTCAAGTGGGGGCGGGCTGGCTGGGAAAAGTGGCCCGCCGCATCCGAGGCCGTCTTCGCGAAGCTCCGCCGCAAGTGCGCCTGGACGACGCCGCTCGCGGCCACCGAGGCCCTCGTGCTGGCCGGCGACGTGCTCTACGCGGGCGGCGACGACGCCGTTCACGCCCTCGACGCGACGAGCGGCAAGGAACTGTGGAGCCTTGACACCGGCAGCCGCGTGCGCGGCCTGGCCGTGGCCCACGGCCGGCTCTTCGTGAGCACGATTGACGGCACGATTCGCTGCCTGGCCGCCGGGCCCGCGCCCGAGAAGCCCGCCCGAGCCGCCGTCGAGCCACCTGAACCGCCCGCGATAGCGAAGCAGATCATCGAGCGGTCGGGCGTTCGGAGGGGCTACTGCCTCCTGCTCGGCGCGGGCGACGGGCGGCTGGCCGCGGCGCTGGCCCGGTTCACCGACCTCACGATTGAGGTTGTCGAGCCCGACGCGGCCAAGGTCGCTGTCGCGCGGAAGTTCCTCGCCGCGGCTCGGCTCTACGGCGGCCGCGTCTGCGTGCGGCAGGCCCCTCTCGACCCGTTGCCCTATGCGCCCTATCTCTTCAATCTCGTCGTGGACCTGAGCGCGCCTCCATTGGCCCCGCTCGCCGAGCTTCTGCGCGTCACCCGCCCCTGCGGTGGCGTGGCCCTGCTCGATGCGCGAGCCGCCGTGCCCGGCGCTCTGCTCCAGCAGTTCAACGCGACGGCGGAAACTGGCGGCGGCTTCGTCGCGATCACGCGAGGCCGCATCCCGGGCACGCGCGACTGGACCCACAACTACGCGACCCCGGCCAACACCTACTGTAGCGAGGACCCGCTCGTGCGCGGCCCCTTCGGCGTGCTGTGGTACGGCGAGCCAGGGCCGCGCGACCGCATCGAGCGCCACGCCACCCCGCCCGTGCCGCTCGTCGTCAACGGCATCCTGTTCACCATCGGCTACGACCGCGTGATGGCCTACGACGTCTACAACGGCCTGCGTCGCTGGGAGCGCGAAATCCCGGGCGCGACGCGCCAGCGCCTGCCCATCAACACGTCGAACATGGCCGCCGACGAGAAGGCCCTCTACCTCATCGTGAACGACGCCGAGTGTCTCCGCCTCGACGCCCGCACGGGCGAGACCACCCGCAGCTACAAGCCCCCGCCGCGCGAGGGGGGCGAGGCAAGCGCCTGGGCCTGGCTCGCCAGGGAGGGCACCATGCTCTACGGGAGCCGCCGCCCGCCCGATCGCCGCCAGCGCGACGCCTGGGAGCAGACGAGCGACGCCGTCTTCGCCCTCGACGCCGACACCGGCGGCCTCGCCTGGCTCCACGAGGCCGAAGGCATTGACCACGACGGCATCGCGCTCGGCGACGGCCAGTTGTTCCTCGTGGCTCGCGCGCTCACCGACGCCGAACGCCAGCAGGCCCTTGCCGACACCCCCCGCGACGCCTCGGTGCCCGATCGCAAGGCCGTGGATCGCAAGGGCCAACCCGTCGCGCCCGACCTGCGGAAGCTCGTCGCCCTCGACGCTGCGACGGGCCGCTTGGTCTGGACGAAGCCGTGGAACGTCACGGACATCACGCTCGACGACGCGGTGGTTCAGGGCCGTGTCGGCGTGGCGTGCATGTGCAAGGACGGCGTGCTCGTGGTCCACGGCACGGGCAGCCTCGGGCACCCGCACAAGGAGTTCCTGGCCGGCGAATTCGCGCGGCGGGCGCTCGTCGCCTTCGACGCCCGCACGGGCAAATTCCTCTGGGGCGGGCGCAAGGGCTACCGCAAGCGGCCGATCATCGTCGGCGACTGCGTCTACGCCGAGCCCTTCGCCTGGCACCTGCGCACCGGCGCCCAGCGAATGGTGCCGAACCCCTTGAGCGGCCAGCCGCAGGCGCTCGACTTCCATCGCGGCTACATCGGCTGCGGCCACCTGCTGGCGTCGGGCGCCGCCATCTTCGGCGCACGCGGCGGAATCGCCTGCTGGAACCTCGACGAGCAGGCCGGCTTCACCCCCTTCGCGGGCATGGCCCTCGCCTGCGGCATCTGCGCCGCGCCGGCCAACGGCGTGCTCGCCGTGCCCGAGGGGCGCTCCGGCTGCACCTGCCCCACGCCCATCCTCACCTCCATCGCCTTCTACCCCAAGCCCGACGCCGAGGCCTGGGGCCTCGGCTTCAGCGGCGGCCTCGCGAAGGCCGCCTGCCTCCCCGTCCGACGCCTCTCGGTCAATCTCGGCGCACCGGGCTACCGCCAGGACCGCCACGGAAACCTTTGGGTGCCCTATCCCGCGCGCCGCGACGCCGGCCCGCTCGCCGGCTGGCTGCCGACGTATCAGCACGACGACCGCATGTGCTACCGCCTCGACGAACTGCTCACGCCCATCGCGGGCACCGACATCCCCTGGGTCTACACCTCGGGCTACGCCGCCGACAAGTCCCTCGCGTTCCGCCTCCTCGACGGCGGCGCCGCGCCGGCCGCCTACACGGTTCGCCTCCACTTCGCCGAGCCCGAGGGTCTCGCGCCAGGCCAGCGCGTCTTCTCCGTAGTGCTCCAGGGCAAGGTCGTGCTCGCCGACTTCGACATCGTGAAGGAAGCCGGCGGCCCCCGCCGCGCACTCGTCAAGGAGTTCAGGGGCATCGAGGTCAAGGACTTCCTTCGCATCCAGCTCCGCCCCTCCGACGGCGCCGCCCGCGGCCCGGCCCTCTGCGGCGTCCAGGCGGTTCGAGAGTAGCGAGGCACACGGCTCGGGCGTACAATGTGAAAGGGTGAGTGCCATGCGAGATTGGCTTCCACTGCTTCTTGTTGCTGCCTGCACCTGCTCCTGGGCGGAGGAACAGCCCATGGTGACCGTCAAGCCGAACGAAACGGATGAACTGCTCGCCAACCCCGGCATCGGTTGGGAGACGTTTCATCGCGTCAAGACGAAGGACAAGAGCCTGCCCGAATGGCTCCCCTCGACCATGCACTACGCGCGATGGGGCTGGGGAACCCTCGAGCCAGAGCCAGGGAAGCTCGACACCGCCTTCCTCGACAAGGTGCTCAAGGACTCCCGCGACGCGGGCCAGCAACTCGCCTTCCGCGTGATGTGCTGCTCGACGACGCCCCGCGACCCCTACTTCCCGAAATGGCTCAAGGACGCCGGCGGGCGAATCATCGAGACGCAATACGGCAGCGGCCCCACGCTGCCCGTTCCCGACCTCGACGACCCCGTGGTGCTGGAGCGGCATCTCGACTTCATCAAGCGCCTCGGCGAGCGCTACGACGGCCACCCCGACATTGACCACATTGACCTCGGCTCCGTCGGCTGGTGGGGCGAGTGGCACATGAGCAACGCCAAAGGCGTCTCGATGCCCAAGCCCGAGACCCAGCAGAAGATCGTGGACGCCTGGCTCGCGGCGTTCAAGAAGACGCAACTCCTCATGCTCATCGGCGGCGGCAAGATGCTCACCTATGCCACCCAGCACGGCTGCGGTTGGCGGGCCGACTGCATCGGCGACATGGGCGGTTTTTCAAAGACCTGGTGCCACATGCGCAAGGGCTATCCCTTCTGGATCAAGCAGGCGGGCGTCGAGGACGCCTGGAAGACCGCACCCGTCGCCTGGGAGAGCTGCTGGGACATGCGGCGTTGGGTGCAGGAGAAATGGCCGCTGCGGTTCATCTTCAACTACGCCCTCGCCCTCCACGGCTCGGTGCTCAACAACAAGTCGGCCCCGCTGCCCGAAGGCCCAGAGATTCGCCCCGAGATCGAGCGCTTCGTGCGCCGCCTCGGCTACCGCCTCGTCCTGAGCGAGCTGAAGCACCCCGCGACCGCCGCCGCGGGCAAGGAACTCGCCCTCTCGATGAAATGGCAAAACGTCGGCTCCGCCCCCTGCTACCGCCCCTATCGCATCGCCTATCGCCTCTCCAACGACAACGGCTTTGCGAAGGTCCTGCCCAGCATCATCGCCGTCAACAAGTGGATGCCTGGCAGCGTCCCCCTCTTCACCGAGGATTTCTACAAGGGCGAGTGGGACTTGCCGAATGGCGAGGTCAACGACGTCGCCGACAAGCTCGTGCTCCCCGCCGACACTCCCGCAGGCCGCTATCGGTTCTCGATAGCCGTCATTGGCGAGAACACCCTTGACCCCGCCATTCGCCTCGGCATCCACGGCCGCGCAGAAGACGGCTGGTATCCGGTGAGCCATCTCGACGTGACGAAATAATCGCCGCCGCTACTGGAATTCTCGACCCCGCCGCGCTATGATCCAGACAGAAAGGATGGCCGATGGACATCCTCGTCCGTATCAAGCGCGCGGTTCTCGCGGGCCACTTCGTTTTCAGCGACAAAGCCGAGATGGAGATGGAGCGCGACGACCTCACCGAACTGGATGTCATGGAGTCCATCCTCACCGCGCCGGCGATCTACAAGACGGTTCGCTCGACGAGCCCCTCGCGCCTGCGCGGCAAGGAGAAGCTCCACATCATTGTGAGCCCGAACCTCAGCGGGCTCCTTATCTACACCAAGGGTAAGCTTGCCTCCAGAGGCGGGGTTGACACATACTACTTCCTGGTCTCATCGAAGAGAGCCCTGTAGGAGGGCAATGACATGTTGAAGATTACAGAATGCCCCACGTGCGGCAGCGACAGGATCAAGAGGGTCCGCAAGAACCTTCAGCGCGAAGGCCACGGCAAGCCCTATGTGGTTCCGCGCCTTGCCTTTTGGGAGTGCCCCGCGTGTGGCGAGCGGCTTTTCGACCGTGAGGCCATGCGCATGATCGAGGCCCATCGCCCTGTGCGCACCCGGGCGCGACCTCGTGCGGCGGCCACGAGTTAGCGCTACCACGCTGCGCCGGCACCCCGACTGCGGCGACCGGGTCGACGACCGCCAGGCCATGCGCAAGATCGGAGCCCAATGCCCCGCGTTTGCCACAGGGGTGTGCAACAGGTAAGCGCCGACGGCCACCACGTCCCTGCCAGGGCCAACGCCGTTTGCTTGTCGAAGTGGCGCCCGCTATCATGTTGGAGCGACATATCCAGTCTTGTCAGGGTTTCTGAAAGACTTGGGTTGGAGAGGCAAGACCATGGAAGAGTACTCGAGGCTCCTGGCCGCCGTGAAGAGCATCAGGGGGTTACCCTCAGTCGTGGTGGCGCTCTGCATCACGTCAAGTATCGTTGCTTGGAGCAGCGCTTGCGCTACGATACAACCCACATCCATCATACTCTCGGTGGGTTGTGCTCTGGGACTATCTGCCGGGGCTTTCTGGGTGGTATGGCAAGCAACACGCAAGCAGACGGAAATCGAGAAGCTGGCCCAGCAGGTCGAGAGGCTCTGGGAGCTGCTCGCAGGGGATAAGGCAAAAATGGACGTGTTCAAGGCGATGGTATCCAATATCAAGGAGACTCAGCAATGAGTCCCATAGATCGCCCGCAGCCCCGACTCGATGAGACTCAGCGTATCCAGTACGCGGAGGACTTGATCCGGTCCTCAATGGCCCCAACCAGAAACGACCTCGCCGAGGGGGCAGCACTGTTGGCCGCGGTCCTATGCGATGAGAACCTGTCGCCAGCGGGAAAGGCCACGGCCGCTTTCTTCCTCGGGAATCTTCTTGCGTCATTCCGCAGGCACGCAGAAGCAATTCGCTGCTTTGGGGTAGCTACTCGGCTCTCCCCTTCGTGGCCGGAAGCGCACTTCAACTACGGCGTTGCCTTGCAGCAAGCAGGCCAGAACGAGAAGGCGGCGGAGAGCCTGCGGCGCGCTCTGGAATTGCTGGTCTCACTACCCCAGGACAACCCCAAGGACAGGTTCTTCCTCGCGCGCATCCATTACTATCTGCACGTGGCTTTGTCCAGCATGGGTGACGTGGATGCATCGCTTGAGCACAAGGAAAAGGCAGAGGACTTACTTCGGCAAGAACCCCGCGATCCCCAGGCCCAGTTATTCGAGAAGTTCTTCTTCAGGACGGGCCCCGACCTCAGTAGACTGCGCTGAATGTTTCGCGAGGCACTGGCCGAAGCTCCCGCTTCAGCGCCTCAGCGGCGGGGGCCGCGAAGGCCCCGTTCCCAAGCGGGGGCTTGGGAACAAGGAGCGAGGCAGTTGGCCATCTGTGAGGGGGAAGTGGGCGGGCGCTGCGCGCCATAAGCCCTTATTGGGCAATTGGTTGCGGCGCTGGCCCTCGTGCCTACAGATGGCCAAATCCTGGGGCGGGGAGATTGGCCACCTGTCGCCTGTCGGCCGGCGGGCGGCGCGGGGAGCACCCGCGTCGGAGGGGGGTGGGACAGGTGGGACCGGTGGGACGTGTGGGACCAATCGGACTACGAAGGGCGCGTCTGAGGCGTCCCACGGGTCCCACCGCCCTGAGCCAGGACAACCCGCATTTGACACGCCGCGCCCGGGGGGCTAAGATACCGCGCCAATGTGGTGTGATCCCAGACCTTCGAGTTCCTGAAAGGGCAGGCTCCATGGCAGACAAGGTGCGGCTGGCAATGATCGGCTGCGGCGGCATGGCCAACGGCCATCTGCGCGGCTACGAGCTGCTGTGGCAGAAGGGGATGCGAAACTTCGAGGTCGTGGCCTGCGTGGATACGAATCTCGAGAACGCCAACAAGTTCGCCGACACGGCCGAGAAGTTCCAGGGCAGGCGGCCCATCGTCACCGCCGACTACGATGAGGTGGTCAGGAACAGGCAGGCCAACGCCGCCGACATCGCCACGCCGCACGGCCTCCATCACATCATCGGCTGCGCCTGCCTCGAGAACGGCATTGACGTGATGATCGAGAAGCCCATCGGCATCACGGTGCGGGCCAGCCGCCTGATCGCCGAGACGGCCGACAAGAAGAAGCGGATCGCGGCGACTGCCGAGAACATCCGCCGCGGCCTCGGACAGCGGGCGATTCATTGGGCGATCAACACGAAGAAGATCATCGGCGACATGCGCAGCTTCTTCTCGCAGGGCGCCGGCTATAGCCCCTTCCCCGGCGACGCTCCCCCCTTCCGCTGGCGCATTCAGAAGCTCTTCAGCGGCGGCCTCATGGTGATGGACAGCGGCGCCCACTTCGTGGATTCGATGCGCTATTTCTTCGGCGACCTCGAGCGCGCCTACGCCGAGTTGCGCCTCTTCGAGCCCGCGAAGTTCACCGACGAGAAGGGCAAGACCGTCGTCAGCGACTGCGAGGACTCCTGGAGCGCCATCCTCACGTTCAAGAGCGGCCTCGTCGGCACCTGGAGCTGGTCGAACGTCCAGCCCGGCCACAGCTACCGCACCGTGCTCTACTACGGCTCCGAAGGCTCGATCAAGGACACGGGCGACGTGTTCCACGGCTTCCAGTCCCTCGCCGGCGAGGTGATGTTCAAGGACGGCAAGACGAAGAGCGTGAACGATCTGGCCATCGAGTTCCTGCTGAGCCTGTCGCCCGACGAGAAGGAGCGCCTGTTCCCCTTCGGCATCACGAACGGCGTCTACCTCGAATGCTGGGACTTCATTGACGCCTGTGCGAAGCGGCGGCGCCCCGACGTGGATGCCTGGGACGGCCTGAAGGCGAAGGCATTCAGCGAGACCGTCTACGAATCCGCCGCCGCGGGCAAGGCGATCGCCTACGACGACGTCGTGGCCTGCAAGGTCGAGAAGTACCAGGGCCCGATCAACAAGAAATGGGGGCTGACCAAGAGGTGAGGTCGGCGCCTGCGGTTGGTGTGGTGCGCAGACGCGTGACGCGTGACCCGTGACAGGAATCGGAACGCGCTCTCTTGCCCTATCACGCGTCACGAGTCACGCGTCCGGGGCGCGGTCGAGCGAAACCGGAAGCTGTCGAATGATTATCCGCGACCTCTATCGCAGCCCCGTCGAGGACCTGCACAAGGCCATCGCGGCCAGCACGGCCACGGTGCTGCGCCGCGGGGTGATCCGCGCGCCCTCCGAGGTCGAGGCGGAGGACGTCGCGCGGCTCGCATCACACCCCGACTTCGACCCCTCGCTGAGCTTCGTGGCGTACGAGGGGCCGGACCCCGTCGCGTTTCTCGTCTCGCGGCTCCAGCGCCACGAGGAGGCCAGCGAGGCGGTCTGGACCCTCTTCGGCGGGGCGGCCGACGCCAGCCACGCGCTCGAGGTCCTCCTCGACGAGACGATGGCCCACTGGCGCCGCGAGGGGGCCACGCGGGCACGGAAGGACGCCGCCGGCCTGCTCCTCAGCGAGCCGCGCCTGGCCGAGGACGCCGAGCTTGTGGACCTTCTGAAGGAGCGCGAATTCGAGGTCACGGCCACCAGCACCGAGGTCGCGGCCGAGCTGAAAAAGCTGGCCACGCCGAAGGAGCTTGCCGACCGGGCCGAGGAGGTGCGGCAGAAGGGCTTCGCCGTCCGCGCCGCGCGCCCCGACGAGGCCCTCGTCGTCGCCCGCCAGTACGACCCGCGCCACACCCGCCGCCACTCGCAGGAGTTCTGGAACCTCGTCGCCCGCCACATGCGGCCCGAGGCCACCCTCGTGGTCGAGCACCGCCGCCAGATCGTCGGCTACGCGACCTACCTCGGCTGGACCCTCGACGGCCCTTGCCCCAGTCTCGGCCCACACTTCGTGGACGAGGTGTACCACAGGGGCGGCCTGGACTCGGTGCTGCTCCACGAGGCCCTGCTGGTCGCCAGGCAGAACGCCAAGGAGCAAGTGCGGGCGTACATCGGCACCGAGCGGCCCGACGCCTATCAACGTGCCGGGATGACAACGGCCGGGCGCTTCTGCCACGAGGCCACGGTCGAGCTCACGTAGTCCTTGCACCGTTCGCTCCCTCTCGTAGAATGCGACAGCCATGACACGCCTTCTCGTGATCGCGGGCCTGCTGCTGGCTGTGTCAGAGGAGTCCGCCATGTCGGCTCAGCGGGAATTGCCGGGGACAAGGCCGCTAGAGATGACCGGCGATCTCGCGGCGCAGATGGTCGCCGGCCTGCGCGAGTTCATGCTCAAGCACATCGACGCGTCGGTCACGAGCCGCGAGAAGCTCTGGCAGCGCGACTTCTCCTCGCCAGAGGCATACACCCGCTCCGTCGCCCCGAACCGCGAGCGATTCAAGGCTTACATCGGAGCCGTAGACCCTCGCGTGGCCTTCGACGGCATCGAATTGGTCGCCACGATGGCTTCGCCCGCCATGGTGGCAGAGGGCGCGGGCTACACTGTCCACGCCGCCCGCTGGCCAGTCCTCGACGGCGTGGACGCCGAGGGGCTGCTCCTCCAGCCGAAGGGCGAACCCGTGGCGAGGGTCGTGGCAATCCCCGACGCCGACTGGTCGCCCGAGATGCTTGCGGGCCTGGCACCTGGGGTGCCGCCCGAGGCGCAGTTCGCCCGCCGCCTCGCCGAGAACGGCTGCCTCGTGCTCGTGCCCACGATCGTTGACCGCAAGACCACGTGGTCGGGCAACCCCCGTATCGGCCGCAAGACCGATCAAAGCCACCGCGAGTGGGTCTACCGCATGGCCTTCGAGATGGGCCGACACGTCATCGGCTACGAGGTGCAGAAGGTGCTCGCGGCGGTGGACTGGTTTGCCCGCGAGGGCGGGAAGGCGAAGATCGGGGTCTTCGGCTACGGCGAGGGCGGCCTGCTCGCCCTCTATGCCGCCGCCCTCGACACGCGGATTGACGCCGCGGTCGTCAGCGGCTACTTCCAGGCCCGCGAGCGCGTGTGGCAGGAGCCTATCTATCGAAATGTCTGGGGTCTACTGCACGAGTTCGGCGACGCGGGGGTGGCAGGTCTCATCGCCCCGCGGCCACTGATCGTCGAGGCCAGCCGCGGCCCGGTCGTGGGCAAGCAAGGCTCCACGCCCGGCGAACTGGCCTCGCCGCCCTTCGAGTCCACGAAGGCCGAGTTCGAGAAGGCCCACGCCGTGGACTCCCGCCTCATCGGCAACGGCGATGGCCCGCCCGGCCGCGACGACGCGCTCAAGGCATTCCTCGAAGTCCTTGGAGCCAAAGCAGTTCTGAAGCAAGGCGGCCCGCCGCCCACCGACCTGCGCAAGGGCTTCGACCCCGGCCAGAGGATGAAGCGGCAGCTCGACCAGCTCGTCGCCTTCACCCAGCGGCTCATGCGCCTCTCGGAGTATCGGCGGGCAGGGCTCTGGGCGAAGGTAAACCATTCCTCACTCGAGGCCTATGCCAAGTCCATCGAGCCCTACCGCGGGATGTTCCGCAAGGAGGTCATCGGCGAGGTGCCGCCGCCGAGCCTGCCGCCAAATCCAAGAAGCCGCGTGATCTGCGACGAGCCGAAGTGGACTGGATACGAGGTCGTCCTCGACGTCTGGCCAGGGGTGTTCGCCTACGGTATCCTCTTGCTGCCCAAGGACTTGCGGCAGGGCGAGCGGCGGCCGGTCGTCGTCTGCCAGCACGGCCTCGAGGGCCGCCCGCAGACGCTTGTGGACGTGAAGAACGACGGCGCCTACCACCACTACGCTGCGAAGCTGGCCGACAGGGGCTTCGTGGTCTTCGCCCCGCAGAACCCCTACATCGGCGGCGACAGCTTCAGAGTCCTTCAGCGGATGGCCAACCCCCTCAAGTGCTCCCTCTTCTCCCTCATCATCCGCCAGCACGAGGTCATCACCGACTGGCTGGCCTCGCTGCCCTTCGTGAACCCGCAACGCATTGGCTTCTATGGACTTAGCTACGGCGGGAAGACCGCCATGCGCGTCCCCGCCCTCGTGCCCCGCTACTGCCTCTCCATCTGCTCGGGCGACTTCAACGAGTGGGTGAAGAAGAACGTAACCATCGAGGCGGGTTACAGTTACATGTTCACCGGCGAGTACGAGATGTTCGAGTTCGACCTCGGCCACAGGGCCAACTACGCCGAGATGGCGGCCTTGATCGCCCCGCGGCCGTTCATGGTCGAGCGCGGGCACCGCGACGGCGTGGCGCCCGACGAATGGGTCGCCTACGAATACGCCAAAGTCCGCCGCCGCTACGCCGACCTCAAGATTCCCGACCGCACGGAGATCGAGTTCTTCGACGGCCCGCACGAGATCCACGGCGTCGGCACCTTCCGCTTCCTCCACCGCCATCTCTCCTGGCCCGAGCCTGGCGCGGGGAAGCAGTAAGGCGGTCCACCACGGAGACACGGAGAGCACGGAGAAGACAAGATCTCATGCAGAGCCAGCAGAGGCGGCAGGGCTCGCAGTGAAGACTCTCGACCCCGGATCGCACGGATCGGCGCGGATGGCGAAGCCGGGAAGGGGGCGCAGAAGGGGCAGCGACCGCGGATTACGCGGATGCCGCGGATAGGCAGAAGCGGAGAAGGCATACAGTAGGCAGTCCGCGCTCGTCGTCGTCGTCCTCGTCGTCGTCGTCGAAACCGCCGCGACCCGACCACGGATCGCACAGATCAGCACGGAAGGCGAAGCCGGGAAGCGGGCACAGAATGGGCAGCGACCGCGGATGACGCGGATAGGCAGAAGGGGAGAAGGCATACAGTGGACAGTCCGTGCTCGTCGTCGTCGTCGAGACCGCTGCGATCCAACCCCGGATCGCACGGATCGGCGCGGAAGGCGAAGCCGGGAAGC
>Ga0307379_10000801_pt1 | contig 51333 bp, 46 predicted proteins | sample UN2MG_FD_202237 | JGI IMG/M metagenome (GOLD analysis project Ga0307379, IMG submission 202237) | Soil microbial communities from Risofladan, Vaasa, Finland - UN-2 | ecosystem: Environmental > Terrestrial > Soil > Coastal area > Acid sulfate soil | place: Finland: Risofladan, Vaasa | collected... | reverse complement strand
GAAGGATGAATTGTGATGCCCAAGAAGTTGCAATATCGATGATAATGGGGGGGGTGCCCGGGACCTCATCCAGTATTCCTTTGAACTTGACCACAAGGAGAGCAGCTATTTCTTCTTTAGAGACGGCTTCTGAGAAGGCGATGGAATTGTATCTTGTGGGAAGTTCATAAATCCCTAACCTGTTTTTAATGCCTTCGATTCTATTCATTATTTGTTTGTTTTCCGGCTCTAAATTGTGCAATTTTTCATAGATTTCAAGACTTTTTGTATATTGAGCTGCCTGGTAGAGCGCTTCTGCGTAATCTTTTAGTATCTCTGTGTTCTTTGGTTCACTCGAGCTTGCAGCTAGGAGGTGAACCAAGGCATTTTGAAGTTTGTTTTCCTTTTTGTAGATGTCAGCCAGCACGAGGTGGGCTTCTGTGGATTGAGGAGCGTAATAGAGAGCTTTAAGATAAGCTTCTTTACTTCCTTCCGTATCTCCCGCAGCTATGGCAGCTTTTGCTTCCAAAAGAGATTCATCAAACTTTTTGTTTTTAAAGATTTCGTATTGCTGCTTAGCCCAGGGATGCTCTGGTTCTCTTTTGAGAATTTCCCTGAATTCAGCAAACGCCCGTTCATCCCGTCCTTTTTCTCGATAAATCTGGGCCAGGCCTGAGTGAATAAGAGTCATGTCTGGAAGATCTTTCAGGGCTACTTTAAAGAATTGTTCAGCTATCTGAAGTCTGTTTTGAAGAAAATAGGCGTAGGCTAAACCCACGTTATAAATTGGATTTTGAGCTCCCAGCTTAGAGATTTGTTTTTCGGCTTTTTTCCCTTCCCCTTGGTTCAGGGTTTCCCAGGCCTCTTCTGCGAGAATTCTCTCTTCAAGGGAAAATTCTGCCACGATGGAAGCAGGAAGGCTTTCTATATAAAGAGAAGGAGGCGGAGGTTGATAGGTTGCACATGACCAAAAAAATATAAAGAGTAAAAAAATCTTGAATGCTTTTTTCACCAATTTTTTTCTCCTCTTTTTATATAAGGCGAGTAATTCAGAATTGAGCGAGGGTTGGCCATCATCTTCAACTCAAAATAATCGCCGGTTTCTCTTCTTTTTAATATCATAGTCCATTTCGGAAAAGAATGGATCAATTCTCTTTTTGATTTGGGAATACGCAGATAAAATAATTCCAGGTTTTTAAAGAGTATAGACCTGAGGCACTCCTTCAGGCTTTGGACTCCCTCCCCTGTTTTTGCTGAGACATAGATGACGGGGCCATCAGAGCGTTTATTTTTCTCTAAAAGCTCTTCATGGCTAGGTAAAAGATCGACTTTATTAAAAACTTTAATAACAGGGATGTCGGATACTCCTATCTCGAAAAGAGTCTTTTCTGCTGCATCAACCTGACTTTCATAGTTGACTGAAGTTATATCAATGATGTGGAGAATGCAATCAGCCTCTTTAAGCTCCTCTAAAGTGGCCTTAAAGGAAGTTATCAGCTCAACGGGGATTTTTTTGATGAACCCGACCGTATCACTCAAGAAAAAGTAAAGACCGTCCGAGAAACTCACCCGACGAAGGATTGGATCCAGAGTTGCAAAGAGCTGCGGAGAGGTGAACATCTTTTCCCTGGAGAGGCAGTTGAATAAGGTAGATTTTCCTGCATTCGTGTATCCTACAAGCGAGGCAACCGGAACAGGACTTTTTTTTCTGCTTTTTCTTTGAGCGGCTCGCCTTCTTTGAAGATTAATCATTTCCTTTTTTATCTTGGAGATTCTATCCTTAATTCTCCGCCTGTCCTCTTCGAGTTTTTTCTCCCCAGGGCCACGTGTACCGATACCTCCTCCTAACCGTGAAAGGGCTTTTCCTTTACCCAACAAACGCGGAAGGAGATAGTTGAGTTGAGCAAGCTCTACCTGAAGTTTTCCCTCCTTGCTTCTGGCTCGTTGGGCGAATATATCAAGGATCAGCTGGGTTCTATCTATGACCTTAGTCTGAATCTCATCTTCCAGGTTTTGCTGCTGGATAGGGCGGAGGTTATGGTCAAAAATGATAAGATTGGCCTGAATTTTTTCCTTCGAGCGAATAATTTCTGATACTTTTCCTTCTCCGATAAGATATTTCGGACTGATCTCTGGCCGGAATTGGAATATTTCTCCAGCGACTTGCGCTCCGGCTGTCCGGGCTAATCCCTTCAGCTCCTGCATGGATTCTTCTGCATCTCGTTTTTCTATCTTGTTTGTTGCGAGATGGACCAGGATGGCTTTTTCCATTTTAATTTAAGTTGTTCTTAACATATTCCAGGATCGAAGGGAAGTCATGGGGAGAAAACCATTTGATTCCCTCCATTTTCCTGAACCATGTCATCTGTCTTTTTGCATAGTGGCGCGTATCCCTTTTGGTCAAAGTTATGGCTTCTTCCAGAGGGATTTCTTTTTTAAGAAGTTTTAAGACATATTTGTAGCCAAGGGCACGGAAGGGAGGAGAATTTTCATCGACTCCCTTCTGGAGAAGCTCTTGCACTTCTCTCGGTATACCTCTTTTGAACATTTTATCTACTCTTTCTTCAATCCTCGTGTAAAGTTCCTTTCTTTCTAAGTTTAACCCAATTTTTATTATATTAAAATCTTTAACATACGATTTGGTGTTCAAAAATTGTTTAGATAAAGGTTTCCGAGTTGAGTAGAAGACTTCTAAGGCCCGTATTATTCTGACTTTATCTTTCTCTCCGATTTTTTGATAATAGACAGGATCGACTTCCCTGAGTTTCTCTCTCAAGGTATCCAGCCCTTTCTTCTTGGCTTCCTTTTCCAGTTTCTGGCGAAGCGATGGGTCACTTCCTCCTCCTGGGAAAAGACCGTTGAGGAGGGCCTTTAAGTATAAACCGGTTCCTCCGACGACGAGAGGAAGTTTTTTTTTCTTCAAGATAGCATTTGCTGTTTCTAAAGCCAACCGGGCGAAGTCTGCTGCCGTAAATTGGGTCGAGGGACTCACAACATCCAGGAGATGATGAGGGATATTTCCTCTTTTTTCCAAGGGAATTTTATCTGTTCCGATATCAAAGTCTTTATAGACTTGCATGGAATCACAATTTATGATTTCTCCCTTTAATTTTTTTGCCAGTTTCACTGCGGTGGAGCTTTTGCCCACTCCAGTAGGACCTAGAACAATGATAAGATTTTTGGTTTTAGATTCCAATTTTTATCAGCAGGAGAAGTACAAGGAGAGTTATAAAAATTAAAAGAGCGAGAATCTGTTTTCTCCTCAATTCCATTTCCCTATTTTTCTAGGTTTTTGACATGCGTTTGTTCGTGTTTATTGCCCGAGGTTTTTTTGACTAATTTTTTAAGGAAATCTTTTCCAGGAAATGTGCCAAAATCTGCCGCTGTCTTTCCCCTTACGGTGTCCAACTTTCTTGGACTTTATACTATAAATCGAATAGCAATGAGGCCATAAACGATATATAGGAGACTTTTTAGAACCCAAAAACTGTAAGATAGGATAAGGGCTTTCTTTAATTCAATCTTGAAGATAGAAGAGAGGCCATAGCCGAGAACTCCAAATAGCCAGAGCTGGAAAAAGTCAACCTGGCTCAGGATAATGAAGGTGGGAGAAGTCACCTCCAGCTTTGGGAAGAAAAGTGCCAGGCTTGTGGTGGTCTGCATAAAAGATTTTCGGGTGAGAATCAGGACTAGGCGCAGGGCATTGCCCAGGATTTTGTCGATGAAGTTTGCGTGCAGTACGGCTGCGAGAACCTGTTTATAATTTCCTTCTGTGGAAAACATCCGGCTTATGGCAAGAATAATCAAGCTCGAGAAGAGAAAACCGACGAGTAAACCTCCCGGTTTGTAGAGCAAGTTACTGAGGAGAACGCTGGCTTTCGTAGGATTTTTTGTGCGTTTGATCATCTCGTTGAATCTATCTTCCCCCATTCTTTCTTGGAGTTTGTCGCTGCTTTGAAGAAGTTGAAGGGTGTCTTTTTGAAGGTAAGGAGTTGTAATGTAGTTAAAAAGGGCCCAGGCGATGAGGAGAATAATGAGGGCATCAATCCAAATTGGTTTTTCTGAAATAGCTTTCAGTGTTACCTTCGGGTTGAAGAATATTCCTTGGAAACGATTGAAAAGATCCATGTATTATTTTCCTTTCCGTTCTTCCTTTACAATCCTTCCATCTTTTAAGAATATTATCCGGTGAGCGTGCTCGGCAATTTCTCTCTCATGGGTGACCACAATGATGGTGTTTCCCTGAGAATGTATTTTGCGAAAGAGGTTGATGATCTCTAGCCCTGTTTTGGAGTCAAGATTGCCCGTAGGTTCATCTGCAAGGACGAGAGAAGGTTCATTAACAAGAGCGCGGGCAATAGCCACTCTCTGCCTTTCACCTCCCGAGAGTTCAGAGGGGCGGTGATTCATTCTATCCGACATCTCTACCATTTCCAGCGCTTTATGTGTTTTTTCTTCCCTTACTTTCTTCTGGGTCCCTTTGTAAATAAGAGGAAGTTCCACATTGTGGAAAGCAGTGGCTCGAGCGAGGAGGTTAAAGACTTGAAAGACAAAACCGATCTCGTTATTGCGGATGTAAGCGAGTTCGTTATCATTTAACGTGCTGACCAATTTCCCCCTCAAATAATAGTTTCCCTTTGTGGGAGTATCGAGACATCCCAGTATGTTCATGAGGGTTGACTTTCCAGAACCGGAGGGGCCCATGATGGCCACAAATTCGCCCTGGGAAATAGTGAATGTCGCCTCGCGGAGGGCATTAACTTCCTGCCTTCCCAATTGATATATTTTCCAGAGGTTCTCTGCGGAGATAAGGATGTTGTTTTTGCGTTCCATTATTCTTCTTTTTTCTTTTCTTCTGGTTTGATCAGCATATCATCTTTAAGCTGACGGAGTGCGCTATAGGGGCCGACAACAATATCTTGTCCTTCTTCAAGCCCAGTGGTGATTTCTATCATCATCTCACCCATAATTCCTTTTTCCACAGGAAAAAATTTCACCCGATTTTCCTTGACGACATAGACTCCTTCTTCTTGTTCGTCCTTTTTTTCTCCTTCCTTATCCTCTTTTTCTCTTAAAACTAAAGCGGAAATCGGGATAGCAAGGACGTCTGTTTTTTCAGCGGTGATGATATCTGTTGTGGCTGAGAGGCCAGGCTTAAGGTTCTCTGGGGGATTTTCCAGGGTTATGATAACTTTAAAATCCCTAGATTCTTCAGATGAAGTCACTTTTTGAAGGGCAGAGCTTCCGATTTCAGTCACCTTTCCTTTGATGGCCTGGTCAGGGAAGGCATCGACTCTTACCTCAGCCTGCTGTCCGATCTCGACTCCGATGACGTCTGTTTCGTCAACTTCAACCTCTACTTCCATCACAGATAGGTCGGCAATGGTCATCAGAATTGTACCGGGATTGTTCATCGTGCCGATCATGGCGATCTCCCCCTCTTCAACTCGAAGGCTTGTGATAATCCCATCAATAGGGGAGTTGTAGGCCGTTTTGCTCAAGTCATCCATGGCGCTTTTGAGAGATGCCTGGGCCTGTTCAATTTGATACAGGATGGCTTGTTGTTGTGCTTTAGAGATATCATGTTGAGCTTTGGCTGCTTCCAGTTGTTCTTCGGAGATAAGTTTTTCCTCAAAAAGTTTCTTATATCTTTTGTAGGAACTTTCATCTTTTTTCAGTCCTGCCTCTGCCCTTATAAGCTCAGCTCTGTAAGAATGAATGAGAGCTTGGGCCTGGTCAGCATTAGCTTCGTAGTGAGTTGAGTCAAGTTTCAGGAGAAAATCTTCTGCCTTGACTCTTTGACCTTCCTCCACCCCTATTTTGACAATTCTTCCTGGTATATGGGCGCTAATATTCACATTTTTTTTGGGCTTAACTTCTCCCGATGCCGAGATTTTCGAAGTCAAGTCATGCTTTTCAGCCTTCTCTACAGTCACTTTTATGCTTTTTTCTCTTTGTGATTGGAGGTTGAAGATAATAATAATACCGATAAATATGATTACAGCAAAAATTATGATTGCCTTTTTTTTCCTCTTGAAGAAGCTTCTTTTTTTGTTCATTTCCTCTTTCTCTCAGGTTTCATTATCATATTATAATACGACTGAAAAGGCAAAAGGTTCATAGGGGTCTGACCCCGAAGAGGTTGATAGAAAAGTCGAGAGTTGATAATATTGAGGAGCCATGAACATGGACAGATATTTAGAAGCTGCAAAAGACGCTGCTCAAAAGGCCGGGCGAATTCTCAGGGAGAATATCGATAAGTCCAGCAAAATCTTTTTTAAAGGGACTGTAGATCTGGTTACTAATTTTGATAATCAATCCCAGAAGGCAATTTTCAAGCATCTTTCATCCTGTTTTCCTGACCATGATTTTCTGGCTGAGGAAGGGTTGAGCAAAGAAGAAGGAGCAGGATTTAGGTGGATTTTTGATCCTCTTGATGGCACGACAAATTATGCTCATAACTTCCCTATTTTCTGTGTGTCAATAGCATTGGAGAGGAAAGGGGAGATCGTTCTCGGTGTGGTTTACGATCCCATGAGGAAAGAGATGTTCTCGGCAATAAAGGGAGAAGGCGCGTTTCTCAACGGAAAGAAGATTAAAATCTCTTCTGTTGATGATTTGGATAAGAGCCTTATAGCCACAGGATTTCCTTATGATATTCGGGTGAGCGAAGTGAACAACATCGTCCATTTTAATAATTTCTTGACTAGAGTCCAGGGGATCCGGCGTTGTGGCTCTGCGGCGATGGATCTCTGCTATGTGGCCTGTGGGAGGTTTGATGGTTTCTGGGAATTGAAGCTTCAGCCTTGGGATATGGCTGCAGGGGCCTTGATTGCCCAAGAGGGGGGAGGCCGAATTTCTGATTTTAAGAATCATGAATTCAGCATTTTGGACTCAGAAATTTTGGCGACAAACGGTTTAATTCACCAGCAGATGGTAGATGTGCTTCAACTGGAAAATGTAAAAGTATAGAATGAACAGCAAAGGCAGAGAATTTGATTAAAATATACAAATGAATGAGAAAAGGATAAAATAAGTAACAAGAAAAGGATAAAATAAGTAACAAGAAAAAGATAAAATGAGCAATAAGAAAAAGACTGTGACAAGGTCCGGAGCTAAAGGAAGGTTGCTGGTTGTTCTGTGCTGGTTACTGCTAGTTGTTCCTTCTTTGTTCTTCCTTTTCGTCTCAAGCAGTGTTTCAGTTGAAAACTCTGTTTTGAATAAGGAAGAGGTTTTCGCCAAGGAACAGGAGGAGCATTCCGATTTAGAGTGGAAGGAAGTTTCTAGAATAACTGTTTTGGGTAGTGTGGATTGGACAGATACCGGTCTTGAAGTTAAAGAAGATCAGGAAATTTATTTTAGCGCACAGAGGCAAATTTCTCTTCAGAGGGGCAACCCGATGGCATGGTGCGGACCTGATGGCATGGATCGTAAAACCATGCAGCAGCCCATTTCAGATAAAAATATAGGGGCTTTAATTGGGAAGGTTGTCTGGCTTATTTCTATTGAAGTCGACGAGGAAACTGGTGAAGAGATTCGCCACGAGATCATTGAAAAGTTTTACATAGGTTCGGCAAATCAAGTCAGGATGCCAATAAGCGGGCGACTTTTTTTGGGGATCAATGAGAATGTTGTCGGCGATAATTCCGGCGAGTTTGAAGTTACAATTTATCTACTCTTTTTTCCTTGATGAATTCTTTTTACCGAGGAAGTTTTCCATAAACTGGATATCGTAATCTCCTTTGATGAAATCCGAGTTGGAGAGAATACCCAAGTGAAGAGGAATGTTTGTTTTTATGCCAGCAATAATTGTCATCTCTAAAGCTACTATCATTTTTTTGATGGCATCTGCTCGTGTTGAGGCCTTCGCCACAATTTTGGCAATAAGAGAGTCGTAGTCAGGGGGAATTTGCCAGTTGCTATAGGCTGCGGAATCCACTCGGATACCTTCTCCTCCTGGAAAAACCAAAAAGTCAATCTTTCCGGGGGAAGGAATAAATGTCTCCGCATCTTCTGCATTTATCCGGCATTCGAGACTATGACCGTTTAATCTCAAATGAGGGGAGAAGGAGAGCTTATCACCTGCAGCTATTTTGATCTGCTCTTTGACCAGGTCGATAGCGTAAACCATTTCTGTAATAGGATGTTCGACTTGTACGCGTGTGTTGACTTCCATAAAATAGAATTTCTTTTTCTCATCCACTAAGAACTCAAATGTCCCCAAACTCTGATAGCCTATGAAATGGGCTGCCTCCTGGACAGCTTTAATCATCTTTCTCCGCAATTTTTCATCTACGAATGGGGAAGGTGTCTCTTCCAGTAGTTTTTGGTGTTTTCTCTGGATGGAGCATTCTCTTTCACCAAGAGCGAGGACATTTCCCTTTTTGTCGCCGACCACCTGAATTTCTATGTGGCGGGCTTTGGGCAAATATTTTTCCAGATAGATAGAAGAGTCACCAAAAGCGGCTTTAGCCTCATTTTGGGCTATGGAAAACTGCTCTTCCAGATTAGTTGTAGAGCGGACAACTCTCAAACCTTTTCCTCCGCCACCCGCCGCTGCCTTGATGATAACAGGGTAGCCGATTTTTTGAGCTATTTTTCTGGCCTCAGATATGTCTTCAATAACTTTATCGCCTCCAGGAATAACGGGTAATTTGGCTTTTTCCATCTCTTGGCGAGCTCTGTTTTTATCTCCCATGAGCCTCATGAGAGAAGCGGGAGGACCGATAAAAGTTATGCTTGAAGTTTCACAGATCTCAGGGAAACGGGGGTTTTCCGCCAAGAATCCGTAGCCAGGATGAATGGCATCGGCTTTAGTAATCTCAGCCGCACTAAGGAGATTGGGAATGTTGAGATAGCTTTCAGAGGCTTTAGCAGGGCCTATGCAGATTTTCTCATCGGCAAGCAGGGTGTGCAGAGAATTTCTGTCTGGTTCAGAGAAGACAGCTACAGTTTTAAAGCCCAACTCTCGGGCTGCCCGGATAATGCGCAGGGCAATCTCCCCGCGATTAGCAATTAAGATTTTAGAAAACATCTGGGATTAGGAGAGTGGCTGGATTGCAAACAATTTTTGCCCGTATTCGACAGGTTTTCCGTTCTCGACAAAGATTTTTTTGAGAGTACCATCAACCTCTGATTCAATTTCATTCATCAATTTCATTGCTTCAATAATACAGAGAGTTTGGTTTTTCTTCACGGGGTCTCCTATTTCAACGAAAGGAGAGGAAGAGGGGTCTGGAGCAATGTAAAAAGTCCCGACCATGGGAGATGTGATGTAGTAAAGATCATTCTTTCCTTCCTGTGGTGTGGCCTCTAGAGGTGTGTTGTTTGCTTTAGTTTCTGGACCTTTAGATGCCTCGAGAGCAGGAGCGGGCTCAGATGCAAAAGCAGAGGCAAGGTCTCTGCCGATCTTGATCTTCAGCCCCTCCACCTCCAGCTCGAAGTGAGACAAGTTTTTCTCTTCCATTAGACGTATGAGCTTATTTATCTCTTTGTAGTCTATCTTTGAACTCATATCATTTCCTTAACATGCATTATATAGGAACCTCATGATCCTCTTCATAACGCTTTTAAAAAAATTAGTATTACCTTAATCACAATACGAAAAAATGTCAAGTAGGATAAGTGGGTTGTGAGCATTTCCAATTCCGCAATTAGAAAAGGTTTTGGAGCCATATAGGCTGAGCCTTTCTTCAATGGTCGCTGCGGCTATTTCCCAAAACCTATGCCGTAGCAATAAGTTATCACGGATTTGGATATGCTTCCTCGTGGATTTATAATAGGATTAAACTTTTCAAATTTTTATGATATTAATTTTTTTGATTCATTTTTTTAAGCAAATAATTTCTTTTCTTGCTTCATTTAGATATTCAAATTATAAAAGTTTGTAAAGGTTTGGGGACGTCCCCTTAATACGTTGACTTTACTGGGGTAAGCCCTTATTATGACAGAGCCTGGACAGTCCAATGTAGAGGAATTTTTCTTCTCGATAGTAGGGCCTGAGTCCGGAGGAAGAAGATGCTTGATCAATTATCGAATCGCCTTCAAAAGGTTATGAAATTTCTCCGTGGTGAAGGAAAAATCACTGAAAAAAACATGGCTGAGGCCTTAAGGATGATTCGTCTAACCTTTCTTGAATCGGATGTTAACTATCGAGTTGTGAAAGACTTTGAAGATAGAATCAGAAATAAAGCACTGGACGAGAAAGTTCTCTCGAGTCTTACTCCTGCTCAGCAAGTCATCAAGATAGTAAGAGATGAAATGACTTCCATTTTAGGACAGGAAGCAAAAAAATTAGAATTTTCGAGCCATCCCCCATCAATTTTCATGCTGGTCGGGCTTCAAGGTTCTGGAAAAACGACAACCTGCGGAAAGCTCGCAAAGTGGGTTTTGAATCTCAAAAAAAATCCTCTTCTTGTCTCATTTGATCTGAAGAGGCCAGCTGCTCAAGAGCAATTGAAAATGATTGCCAAAATGCTCAACCTTCCCTTTTACGAAGTGACAAAAGAGCAAATGTCTTCTCCTTCCGAAGCTCTCAAAGAGCTCCTCAAGTATGCCACAAACCGAGGTTTTGATCCCATCATCGTCGATACAGCAGGGAGACTTCATGTAGATGATGACCTTATGAAGGAACTTCGAATGGTGAGAGATATTCTCAAACCCGCAGAAGTGATCTACGTGGGGGATTCTATGACCGGTCAGGATGCAGTGAAAAGTTCTCAAATCTTTGAGGAAAAAATTGGGTTGACTTCTGTTATTTTAACCAAGTTCGATGGCGATGCAAGAGGAGGAGCAGCTTTGTCGATAGTTACAGTGACAGGTAAGCCTATAAAATTCATCGGTGTGGGGGAAAAATTCGATAAGCTCGAAGTTTTCCATCCTGACCGCATGGCTTCCCGGATTCTGGGGATGGGCGATATCTTGAGTCTAGTCGAGAAGGCAGAGAAGGAGGCTGATTTTGAAGAAACAAAAGCACTTGCTCGCAAGCTCCGAAAACAAGAGTTCAGCTTAGAAGATTTTAAAAAGCAGCTCGTTCAAATGAAGAAAATGGGATCGCTTTCCCAAGTTTTGAGTTTATTGCCTGAATCTGGTCCTTTCAAGAATGTCTCCAAGATGAAAATTGATGGCAAGAAGATTCTTTATTATGAAGCCATTATCAACTCCATGACTCCTAAAGAAAAGGAAAATCCAAAAATGATAAGCGGGAGCCGCCGTATGAGAATTGCAAAGGGAAGCGGAAGGCCTGTTTCTGAAGTGAACCAGTTATTGAAGCAATTTATAGAGATGAGAAAAATGATGAAAAAATCTTCCTTTCAAAAAATTCTTTCTGGGGTCAGTTGACTAAAAGAGAAAATTTAGATATTATCTCTCATTATTTGAGATGTATGTGTTTGATTTATCAAACACACGTTATTTATAGTATTAAATAAGAGTGAATGGAAAATGATTTCAATACGACTCATGAGACTCGGGGCGAAGAAAAGGCCTTTTTATCGAATCGTCGTTATCGATTCAGAAAGACCTAGGGAAAGCAAAGCGAAGGAGATAATAGGATATTACGATCCTTTAAAGGAACCCCCTGAAATCAAAGTTGATATTAAAAAAGCAAATTATTGGCTAGAGAGAGGAGCTCAAGCTTCTAAAACAGTCCAATCTCTTTTACATAAAGTTTCCAAATCTGAAAAGCTTTCCAATCAACATTCTTCAACTTAAAGGAGGCTGCAGTGAAAGAACTCGTTGAATTGATTGCCAAGGCATTAGTTGACAACCCGGACAAGGTACAGGTTTCCCAGTTAGAAGGGGAACAGACCACGATCCTGGAACTCAAGGTTGATCAGGAGGATTTGGGCAAGGTTATCGGCAAACAGGGAAGAACAGCGCGGGCCATGAGAATTATTCTTGGTGCTGCTGGGATGAAACTGAAGAGGAGATTCAATCTCGAGATAATCGAAAAAGGGTAGTTTGGTCAGCATAGGAAAAATTATAAGGAGCCAGGGAAAGAGGGGCGAACTAAGGATTAAGCCTTATCCTGAGCATCCTCAAAAGCCTTTTTTTTTTAAGGATATTTCTGGAAAGAAAGGGAGCTCGAGAAGGATTTCAAGTTGAAACCTTCCGCCCCTATAAAGAGTTCTGCATTCTCAAGCTGAAGGGAATTGACTCTCTTCCTCAGGCTCGTGAGTTAGCGGGACAGGAAATTCTGCTCCCAGAAGAAGACCTCCGAACTCTAGAAAAAGGTAAATACTATTTTTTCCAGATAATCGGCTGTTCTGTTGTCAAAAAAAATGGAGAAAAAATCGGAAGCGTTAAAGATCTGTTGTGCATAAAAGATAATGATCTTTTGGTTGTCGCGAAAGGAAAGAGAGAAATTCTCGTGCCCTTCACCAAGCCCATATGCCTTAAGGTCAACCTGAAGCGGAAGGAAATCCTTGTCGACCTGCCCGAGGGTCTTTCAGAGTTGGATGAGATTTGATATAATCACTATCTTTCCCGAGATGTTCGGGAGTGTGTTCTCGAAAGGAGTTATAAAGAAGGCCCTGGATAAGGGATTAATAGAAGTTCATGTTCATAATCTGAGAGATTTCACCTTCGATAAGCACAAGCAGATAGACGACCGCCCTTTCGGTGGTGGCCAGGGAATGGTCCTTAAGTCTGAGCCTATTTTTGTTGCTGTAGAGAAAATTAAACGGAATGAGAAAACACCTGTATACCTTCTTTCTCCTCAAGGAAGGAAGTTTGATTTTCGTTTGGCTGAGGAGTTAGCGCAACATCCTCAAGTCATTCTCATCTGCGGTCGTTATGAAGGAGTCGACGAAAGAGTGATTCAATATTTGGTGACAGGCGAGATTTCCATCGGAGACTATATTCTCACAGGAGGTGAGCCAGCAGCTATTGTTGTCGTGGACGGGGTTTCGAGGTTCATTCCCCAAGTTGTGGGAAACGAGGAATCAGTTAAAAATGATTCTTTTTATGAGGGCTTATTGGAATTTCCTCAGTACACGCGCCCTCGCAATTTTAAAGGCATGGAAGTTCCCGAAGTTCTATTCTCCGGAGACCACAGTAAGATTGAATCTTGGAGGCGAAAGAAATCTTTAGAAAAGACATGGCTTCAAAGATCCGATCTTCTGGAGAGTCGAAAATTATCAGCGGAGGAGAAAAAGATCCTGGAACAGATACCAACAGAAAAGAGAGGGAAAAAAGATGAATCTGATTGATTCGGTCGAGGAAAAACTTCTAAAAAAAGATACAGATTCTTTTAAGGTAGGAGATACGGTTAAGGTCCATGTCATAATAAGAGAAGGAGATAAAGAGAGAATTCAGGTTTTTCGGGGGGATGTCATCGCCAAAAGAGGTTCTGGCTTGGGGGCAACTTTCACTGTTCGAAAAATTTCCTTCGGTATTGGAATAGAGAGAATCTTTCCTCTCCATTCCAAAATGATCAAAAAGATTGAAGCTGTTAGGCATGGAAAGGTCAGAAGAGCCAAATTATACTATCTTCGCGAACTCAAAGGCAAAGCAGCCAGACTTAAAGAAAAGAAACAGAAAAGACATTCTGAATAGATTGATTTTGACTGTTTTATGGGGTAAATCATCGATAGTATTTGTTTTTCTTAAGGAAGGAAAAGGCTGACTTGCGGTTGGAATAAGGAACAAGCATGATTTCATTTTTGGAAAGAAAGTATCCTTCCCTAGCACTTCCGTTCTAGACTTTAGGACTTTGCTCGGTGCAAGTTTGTTAAAATGGCAGATTTTCAGATTGAGAAGAGAATTATAGAAAAAGGATTCAGCGCTATAGCAGGAGTAGACGAAGTCGGAAGAGGTGCTATTTTTGGTCCTGTAGTAGCCGCCGCCGTCATTCTTCCTCCTGTGCTGATAGGGCCTGGTTTATCAGGTTGGGCAGAAGAAATCGATGATTCTAAAGTGATATCTCCCCCAAAGAGAAAGAGACTAGCGGGAGCTATCTTAGCCAATGCAGTCTCTGTAGGGATAGGCTTGGCCACAAATTATGAGATTGATCAAAAAAATATATACTGGGCTTCGTTAAGCGCAATGAGAAGGGCAGTTGAGAACATGCCTGTAGCTCCAGACTTTATTCTAGTTGACGGATTTAGGCTTAATGATGTAAATTATCCTCAGAGGAGTATCGTCCAAGGTGACAGGAAAAGCATTTCAATTGCAGCTGCTTCCATAGTGGCTAAGGTTCTTAGAGATGAAATGATAATCCACCTAGATAAAGTTTATGAAGGATACGGCCTCTCCAAAAATAAAGGTTATGGGACAAGGGAACACTACAGAGCATTAAAAGAGACGGGGCCAACATTATTTCATAGGCTTACTTTTAATCTTAGGAATAAGTGAGATGAATTCTACTAGAAATAGAGGAAAAACCAGAGACGGCACCAGAGGTAAAACCAGGGAGCTAGCCGAGAAATACGTCAAGAAGGGAAAGTTGACAGACGCAATATCTGAATACAAGAAATTGTTAACAGGAGACACTCAAGAGGTCAATGTCAGGAATATCATCAGCACCCTATATTTGAAAATGAATCAGAAAAGTAGGGCGCTGGATGAGCTTGCCCAGGTTGCCGGCCACTATGAAGAAAGGGGCCTATACTCCCAAGCAATGGCAGTTTATAAGAAGATAAGTAAATTAAATCCAAAAGATACTGAAGCTGCGATGAAATTGGGTGATCTTTATTCCAGACAAGGATTCCCATCTGAAGCAAAGGCAGAATATTTGAAGGTTGGAAAGGATTTAATGAGGAATAATCAAACAAAAAGAGCTGTCTTTTTGTACGAAAAACTCAAAAAAATAGATAAGAAAGATCCGGAGGCAAGGCTAGCTCTGGCTGACCTATACACTAGGGAGGGATCAACTGATCAGGCGGTTGATGAGTTGAACGAGGCGGCTGAATTAAAGATTAGTAGTAACGACCTGAAACATGCGCGGGAATTACTTAACCGTGCAAAAAAGCTAAAGGCAGATCATCCAAGGACGTTGTCCAATTTGTTTGATCTTTTCAGGAGAGAGGATGAAAAGAAAGAAGCTCTATCTCTTATCGATGATATTCTGAAAAAAGACAAGGACAATGTTAAAGCTCTCAAGCAAATGGGCAATCTTTATTTTGATGATCAAAAATTAGAAAAGGCCGAGGAGGTATTTTCTAAGATTATCTCCCTTCGACCCAAGGACGTTACTGCAACAGTCAAATTAGGGCATATCAATATTCTTCAGGATAATCTTGATCAGGCTTTTGAGCTTTACGAACCTATGATTGATAATTTTATACAACAACAAAAATTCGATAAAGCTATCGGCCTTCTCGGCCTTATTATCTCATCCAAGAAAGCCCACCTTCCCACTCTAGAGGGATTGGCTTCTATTTATAAATCAAATAATCAAGCAAAGAACCTAGAGATTGTTTACAGGGTTATTCTAGAAGAATACCATAAAAAAGATGTGAGAAAGGAATCATTACCTGTATTAAGCGAGCTTGTTAGGCTTTGTCCTAAGGATGATGAGATTAGCGACGAATACAATCGTCTGGTAAGAAAATTTGGAGCTCCAGAGATAGAGAAAGTAGCAGAGGTCCCTTTGGAAGAAGCGAAAGAGGTGGAGGTGCCTTTAAGCGAGACGAGAGAAGTGGAAGAGACTCTTGCAGAGCCGAAAGAGGAGGAAGCGCCTTCAGGAAGAACGATAGAAGTAGAGTCACCAGTGGGTGATGAGAAAGAGCCGGGGATATCATTAGAAGAGGCAAAGAGAAAAGCGGATGAGACTCTTGCAGAGCCGAGAGAAACTGGGGCAAGTTTAGGGAAAACGGTAGAGGTAGAGTCGCCTGTGGCTGAAGAGATAGAGCCGGACTTACCTCCAGAAGAGCCTCTTCCTGAGCCAAAAGAGGCTGAGATGTCTTCTGGGGAAGAAAAGGAACAAGAATTACAATTAGAAAAACTAAGAGAGGTAGAAGAACCTCCCCAGGTGGAAAAAGAAGCTGAGGAGCTGAAGATCCCTGTGAGTGAAGAGAAAGAGCCGGAAGTACCTTTGGAAGTAACAAAGGAAGCAGAAGTACCTCCAGTAGAGGAGGAAGAGGCGGCAGAACCTTCCAGGGGGCCGAAGACAATGGAGCTAATTCTCGAGAGAGAAAAAGAGACGGAGTTATCTCTCAAAGAGAAGAAAGAAGCGGACGGAAGGCTAGATCTTTTAGAAGGAACAGAACAGAAGTTAGAAATGAGTTTAGCTCAGGCTGATCTATACATAGAACAAGGTTTGTTGAGAAATGCGAGAAGGATTCTTGAGAATTTAAGGATAAGCTATCCTGATGATCCCAGGATAAGTCAGAAAATTGATACTATTAGCAAAGCCTCTCCTCAGGCTAAAGTGGATGAAATTCTGCAGCGGGTTGAGAAAGTCTCTGCGGAAGAAACCAAGTTATTCGGGAAGAAGGCCTATTTCAGGTTTAACTTAGGTATTGCTTTTCTGGAACAAGGTTTGTTAGATGAAGCTATAGAGGAATTTAAACTGGCCTCCAAGGACAAGAGCAGAACTGTGGAATGTTATACTGTGATCAGCAATTGCTACAGGCAGAAAAAGGATTCTCAGGAAGCTGCGAAGTGGTTAGAGAAAGCTTTGAAAATTACTAAAGAGGGATCTGATTGGTTTTATGCTTTAAAATATGAATTGGCCTCAATCTATGAAGAATTGAAAGAGATCGAAAAAGCGTTCACTCTCTATACTGAAATCAAGAAATGGAATTCTGAATACAAGGATGTCGGTAAAAAGATAAAAATCATAGAAAAAAAACTTCAAAAATAGCACAAACAGACTATCTGCTTCCCTTCATAAACCATAATTCATTCCCCGCGTACGAATATTACAGAGCTGCTAATCAATAAAATACCTCATGAGAAAAACTTGCTGGAGAAATCGTTATCCTTACTGAAAAAAGAAATGGCAAACAGGTTTCAAGGGTAGAGCGCGTTGAGAAAATATATTTATGACAAATAAACAAGAAGGGAGTCTAAGCCTTAAAAGAATATGAAATTATCTTTAGATTATTCACTTCTTCCCAAGCTGCTAAGCTTAATAATGGGAGAGATACCTTCATCACGCATCATGGTTCTATTGATGAATAATATGAATCAAGTTGTTTTTAAAGAGTCACGAGAGATCGCCCAATCTGAGAGTAGTGAAATCAATACAGAGATAATCAAAAAAGCCCTTGAGGAAAGACAACCCATTATCATAAGCGATTTTAAAGCAGATTCTGTTTTGTTAGATAGCGGGAATAACCTGAAGAATGTACTCTGCCTTCCTCTTATCATAGAGAATAAGCCTGCAGGTGCAATATATCTCGAGCGAAAGGATGGATTAGGGCCCTTTACAAGGGAGAATTTAGAACTTGTGATTGCAATCTCAAAGCCTATCAACTTGATTTTGAAGAATCGAAAAGAGTTCCAAGAAATTGGAGAAAGAAGCGTTGATCTGGCAAAGCCTTTCCTGGGAGGACAGAGCAAAACTTTTCGCTATATTCTCAATTTGATAGACAGGGTAAAGAATAGCTATGCTCCTGTATTTATATCGGGAGAGAGTGGCACTGGAAAGGAACTGGTAGCAAAGGCTATTCATGAGAATGGAACAAGAAGAAATGGGGAATTTGTCGCCGTGAATTGTGGAGCTATACCTGAGTTTCTGCTGGAGAGCGAATTATTCGGACATGTGAAAGGAGCCTTCAGCGGGGCTGTGAAAGATAAGCCTGGATTGATTGAAGAAGCAGATGGGGGGACATTTTTCTTAGATGAAATAGGGGATCTTTCCCTTCATATGCAGGCTAAGCTTCTTCGCCTTCTTCAGGAAAAAGAAATAAGAAGAATTGGTGAAAATAAGCCACGATTGATTAATGTAAGGTTCATAAGTGCGACCAACAAGAATATTGAAAAAGAAATTGAACGAGGAAATTTTCGTGAAGACTTGTATTATCGCCTAAAGATTATTGCCATTGAACTTCCTCCTCTGAGAGAGAGGAGGGAAGATCTCCTTTTTTTCCTGAATCATTTTCTCGAAAAATACTGTACTGAGATGAAGCGTGAAAGGGCATATCTTTCGCCCAGAGCTTTGGAGTTGCTGATGAACTACTCTTGGCCGGGAAACATTAGAGAACTTCAGAATGAAATTCAAAGATGTTTAGTCTTTGCTGGAGAAGATAATTTTATTAAAGAGGAATGTCTTTCTCTAAAGATCAATCCTCATAGAGAATGCTTTACTGCATCCTCCTCTGGTTTTTTCCAGGCAAGAGCCGAATTTGAGAAAAGATTTTTAAACCAGGCCTTAGTCCGTTGGAATTCCAACAGGGCTAGGACTGCAGAAGAAATAGGCTTAAGCAGGCAAGGACTTTTTAAATTGATAAAAAAACACGATATAAACGTTCCGAAAAAAAGCGAAATGGAAAATGGGAACGTCCCCTAGAGAAAGCATCCCTAAATCCGTGATTGTTTGATAAGAGTATTTGGGAATGGCCTCGCTCCCAAAAGATTTTTAACGCCATTCAAATTCCGCTCTTGTCGGCGGCTGCGTAACTCTCTCCGCTCAAACATACTTCCCGCCCGATTCGGTCAGGTTCCCTAGCTTGGCGAAGGCTGTATGGTGAAAAAACCGTGAGAAAGGCTGAGCGGGCATGGTTCCTCTCCGGAGGAGAGGAGAGCCAAGCCTTGGGAATAAATGGGGCCTGGCCCCATTTATTGTATGAGAATGTCCTCTTTCTTACAAAATGGGGCCTGGCCCCATTTATTCGCTGGGGCAAAAGCAACGTGTTTTTGAACCATATTGCCTGAGCCTTTCTTTTAAGGTCGCTTCATCCATCCCCAAATACTCCTGCATCATGAATGACTAATTTCTCATTCCGGGAAATTTGATGCTTGCTCCGCTAGACTAGGTTTTGTTTTTTTGATAAAGTTCGTATCAAATGAAAAACGAAAAGGGGAAAAAACAGGTGTTTCAAATTATCTGTCCCTGTTGTCAATCAATACTCTGGACAGATCCTGTCACCCAAGAGGTGATTCAGTTTGAAAAGAAAGGGGGGAAGAAGAAGGAATCGTTAGAAGAGTTGCTGCAAAAGGAAAAAAAGAGAAAAGGTGAATTTGAGCGAAAACTTGAAGCAATTGCAGAATTAGAAAAGAAAAAGAAAAAAAAAGCTGAGGAGGGATTTAAAAAAGCCCTCACTGAATTTGAAAAGGAAGATTAGCGCCTAAAAAAGTCCCTGCGCCAAGTTTTTTTAGTTTCTGTCAGCTTCCGATCTGGGTCTCGTCATCTCTTATTTTTGGAGCCATAGTGAATTTTGTAAAACCATAAATGGCTAAAACCACAACAGATACATAGTTCATAAATGCCCATGGCGCATAAGAGAAGGCCGGAACTCCAAGGACCCCTGTGATGTAAACACCAGCCATACTCCAGGGAATAAGGGGAACGATGATGGCCCCGCTTTCTTCGATAATCCGGGATAAGTTTTTTGCGGCCAGTCCTCTTTTCTTATAAACAGGAGAAAGGAGGTCTCCGGGAAGAATCATAGAGAGGTAGGAGCTTCCTGTGGCCAAGGCTACTACAATTGAAGAACCGATTGTCGTCAGCACTAAGCTCCATACTTTTCTGGTAAATCTCATCACTCGACTAAGAATGACAGAGAGAAGCCCTGTGCGCTGCATAATCCCCCCGAAGCTAAAGGCGGTAAAAGCTACAAGCTGAACTTCCATCATGCTCATCATTCCACCTTGAGAGATAAGTCTGTCCACCTGTTCTACTCCTGTCTGGGCTACATAGCCAGTATTCATGGCTGTGGCAACATCGGTTATTGAAGCTTTCTGGAAAATGATGGCTAAGATTCCTGCCACAAAAGAGGAGAGAAGCATTCCGGGAATGGTGGGTTTTTTGGTGAAGGCAAAGTAAAAAACGATTACCATCGGAAGGAGGAGAAGGATATTAAAGTTGAAGTTATCCTTTATTGTTTGAGTGATAATGATCATATCATCGGATTCGACTTTTCCCCCTCCATATTTAAGTCCGACTATTAAGTAAATCAACAGTCCTATGAACCACGCAGGAGTCGCTGACCACATCATGTGTTTGATGTGGTCAAAAAGGTTCGAACCCGCAGTGACAGGTGCCAGGTTAGCAACGTCGGAAAAAGGAGACATTTTGTCACCAAAGTAAGCTCCGGCAACGATCGCTCCTGCTGCTGGACCTAAGGGGATTCCCAAGCCCATAGCAATGCCAATAAAAGCGACTCCCAAGGTGCCGATAGTGCCCCAGGATGTTCCGGTTGCCAAAGAAGTGATCGAGCAGACAAAACAGGCAGTCACCAGGAAATATTTCGGGGATATGAGTTTAAGCCCGTAATAAATAATCATAGGAATTGTGCCGGAAGCAATCCACGAACCGATGAGAATTCCGACACAGAGCATGATCAAGATAGCTGGCATAGCCTTGTGAATGCTGTCTACGATTCCCTCCTGCATCACCTTCCATTTGAAACGAAGAAAGAGCCCTATGCACCCCGTAAGAAAAGCAGCGGTGATGAGGAGAACCGGAGGCCGGATTTCGTAAATACCGTAGCCTATCCCAAAAAGAAAGAGCATAAGGATCAGAGGAATCAAGGCAATGACAATGCCAGGCTCTTTGTGTTTTCTTATTTCATTTTTTGCTTCTTTTTCCATTTTTTTTCCTTTTATTCGAAATTAAATTTGCGCTTTGCTCTTGCGCTTTACAATTTTAAGAAAAAGTTCCTTTTGCGGTGAGTTTTCTATCGGAGATCATCATCCGTCCCAGGGCAAAAGAATCTGTTAGATTAAAGTCTTTATCGAATAAAATTATATCAGCATCTCTTCCGACCTTGATCTCTCCTTTTTGGCTGAGTTTGTAGAATGTGGCAGGGTTGGTAGAAAAGAGTTTCAGAGCATCCTGGAGGCTGAGAATTTTTTTTCTCACTAAAAAACGGAAATTTTCTAGGAGGCTTTTCTCGGTTGCAATAGTCAGACCGATAAGGTTTCCCTTTTTGTCGAAAACAGGCATACTTCCGTTGCTGTCTGAACTTACTGTGATATGGGTGAGGGGAGCCTGCTTTTTAAGGCACAGTTTGATTGCTGCTGCTATACTAATTCCACCATTATCCTTTGCTTCAGGCTCGGCGCCTGCTGTTAGATCGATATAACCTCCTTGAAGGATAAACTCGATTGCTTCCTCCAGTAGTTCACTGTTGCGGTTGACGTGAGTTGGTATGAGTTGAGTGGGAGGAATTTCTGTTTCCTTTATCAATTTAAAGAGCATCTCTAATTTGCGAGGTCCGTCGCCCAAATGGAGGTGGAGAATCCCTGCTTTTCCTCCGAGCATTCCCCCGACCCTGCATTCAGCCGCAAGGCGGGCGATTTCGGCAAAGATGGGCTGGGAAGAGCGGTGGTCAGAAATAGCTATTTCTCCTGCTCCGATTACTTTATCGATGAGAATGAGATCAGAACGAATACTTCCTGTGAGTGTTACGACTGGAATTTGATAGGATCCAGAATAGATATAAGTTGTGATTCCCTCCGTATCAAGACCTCTTGCTTTAGCCAGAAGAGATTGCATATGGCGCGTTGTCCCATCAGTTCCCAAACAGCCGATGACAGTCGTGACTCCGCTCGAGACGATATCTTCTATGGTTATTTCGGGTGCTCTTGTAGCTGGTCCTCCTTCCCCGCCTCCACCCAATATGTGGACATGGCTGTCCACAAATCCAGGTATAATAATCTTTTCCGAGGCGTTGACTACTTGGACATCCAATCCTTCAATCCTAATCTGCCCTGGTTCTTTTATGGCACAAATTTTGCTCCCCATGATCAAAATATCTTTTTTACCCAAAGGCTCAGGTGCAAAAACCTGCCCTTGGTGAATTAGGATCATCATCTTTTCCTCCTTCTTAATAAAATTTTTAAGAGAGACTTTTGAGTAATTTATTTTAGGGCTAAATTATCATGATTTTTCCCCATTTTCAAGTTTAGTTCAAGTCGGGGTCAGCCCTTTCAAGCTTTTATAGGGTCATATAGTTGGGGTCTAGTTGGGGTCAGGTCTTGCTTTTTGCCTTTACTCATACAAACGCAATTTATACTAGTGCGTTACATCGCGGGCGACACGCTCTTTTTATAAATGGGCAGGGGAGCGTGGCAATCTCATCCTGATGATAGGAGATATCTATGACGATTTCATCCTTGCAGTGAGATTTTAATTTGTATAAAATAAGAATTAAGAACTGGTGAAATGGCAACCATCGAAGAAGAATTAAAAAAACGAGAGCCTATTATTAAAGGAGCAAGCAGTTTTGCCCTCCTTGGCAAAAAAATTGAGATAATGGGAAAAGAGAATTTTGTCAAAGGAGGGCCCAATATTATAGTTGGCAATCATATCGGGACGTTTAAAGATATCGCCACTTTATTAAAAATCATTCCTCGGCCGACTTTTTTTACAGCCAACAGGATGATATTCAATAAAGATGAACTCAATTATCTTATAAGACGTCATCTAAAGATACATCTGAAAAACTTTGGTCTCTTGCTGGATTTAGTCCTCAGCCCCCTAAAGTCCCTTGTTGTCAACTATGTTTCAGCCAACGCCGCTAAAGTGGGGACTATTCCTGTGGATTTAAACCACGGAAAAAGAATGGCGATGGAGAAATGTCAAGAATATCTAAAAAAAGGAAAAGCGATCATCACGCTTCAAGGCCTGGGCCGGGTGATGATAAAGAATCCCAACCCTTACGTGGGTTATTTCAAGAGAGGAGCCTCCGTCCTTTCCTATAACATGTATAAAGAGGAGGGAATCTCTGTTCCTGTAACCCCCATAGCCATGTTCGGAACCCAGGTTCCTTTTCTAGTTCCAGCTAAGATTAGAGTCAAAATAGGGGAGCCTATGTACATCACTGATTATTTAGCGGGGGGATTTGCGGAAACTGTGGATAAATTCAGAGAAGCTCTGGAGAAAAGAGTAAAAGCTCTTATCTTAGATATTATATTCTTGGGATCAAAATTATAAAAGGTCTGATCCCGCTATCCTTCTCCTCCGTACCTGGAGAGGACATCAGAGTTGATCTTAAGGAAAAGGTCGTATTTTATCTTAACTTTCTTTTCTTCTCTTAATTTGAACATATAAGATTGGAAGAATTTGTTCTTTTTTGCCCCCAACAAATTTTCCTTTTCTGTTTCCTTATCTTTCTCAAGGTCTTCTCGGGTCACTTCTTTCCTGTCCAGTATTTTAATCAGGGCATAACCTTCTTCAAACTCGACAGGTTCGCTTCCTTCCTTTAAAGGAAGAGAAAAAGCGAGCTCATCGATTTTCGAATTTTCTCCGATAACGCTTAGATACTGTCCCCGTTTGTGTTCATCGGCAGTGTTGTACTCAAGGCCATGTTTTTCGGCCAGGCCCTCAAGGCTTGCTTTTTTGAGTTCTGCCCTGACTTTTTTCATTTTTTCCAAGGCCTTCTCTTTCTTTTTTAACGCCATGAATTCTTCTTTGACTTCTTTTTCCACTTCTTCAAAGTTAGCTTGGCGAGGAAGTTCAACTTTTTCGAGTCGGGCAATTCCCACACCTTTGTACGTATAGATAGGGGAAGACATTTCCTTTTCTTTGAGTTCGAAAAGAGTTGTGCTTATAGTGCCGGCAGAGTCAATGTCTTCTATGGTCTCTCCCTCTTTGAGAAGGCCCGTATTTTTTAATTCAAAGCCAATTATTTGAGCGGCGGCGCTAAAGCTTTTTTCTTTTTTTGCCCTTTTTTCTAATCTGTTAATTCTCTCTTCAGCCATCTCTCTGGCTTTCTGGTCCTGGACGGCACTTTTTATTCTTTCTTGGACTTCTTCAAGAGGCTTTATCCGCGATGGCTTTTTTTCTGTGACTTTAAGGATAGAAATCCCTTCTTCAAGTTCTACAGCGCCGGAAGTTTCCCCCTCAGAAAGTTTCTCAATTTCTGTCTTCTCCCTAGAGGATAATGTTTGCCACTCATAAAGACCCCAGTCCCCGGCGTTATTTGCTTTATTATCTTTGGAATGCTTTTTTGCTAAATCACCGAAATCTTCGCTACCTTTAATTTTTTCTAAAATTCCCTGGGCTTCTGCCAAAACAAGCTCTTTTTCTTTCTCATCATAAGGGAGAAAGATTCTACTGACCTTCAATCTTTCAGGATCTTTGAACTGTGATTCATTCTCTTTATAGTATTTTTCTATATCAGAATCAGTCAGTTCGATTCCTGCTTTTATGTCTTCTGTTTTGAGAAAGACAAATGCAGCTTCTCTTTTTTCAGGGATTTCGTATTTTTCTTTGTTCTTTTCAAAGTATTCCTTAATTTCGCTTGAAAGGGGTTCCTCTTTCAGTTCTATCTTTTCAGTTTCAAGGATGACAAATTCCATCTTGGCGGATTCGTTCCTGTTTTTATAGCTTTCCCAAAGTTCTTCAGGGGTAAGAGTGATTCCAGCCGTGAGGACTTTCATGACTTTGTTGAGGATAATCTCTTTTTTGAGGCTTTCTTCAAATTCTGAGATGGAAATTCGGTTCCATTCCAGAATTCTCTTGTATTCTTCAAACCCGACGAATTTTCCCTCCCTTTGAAAGACAGGATAGCCAATAATCTGTTCTCGAATTTCTTCCGAAGAAGCATCTATTCCTAATTCTTGAGCTTTTTGAGAGAGAAGGGTTTGTTGGATGATCTGCTCGAGGACTTGTCTCGGAATATTGAGCTGCTGGATGAGTTTACTATCGAGGTCTTTAAACTCTTTTTTTAATCCCTCAAGCCTTTGCCTTAGATTCTGGAAGTAAAGATCCGAGGAAATTCTATCTTTTCCTATTGTGACAATAGCGCCTGCTTTTCTTGTTTCTCCTAAACGGCCAGCTCCTCCCCATACTGCAAAAATAGTAACAATAAAGGCAGCAATAACAAGCCATAGGGTGGGAGCCAATTTCTTTACGTTTTTTCGCATTGCTTTTAGCATGATCTCACCTTAATTTGAAGAAAATGGGGCCTGGCCCCATTTTCTTGGCCCCTTTTTCTAATGTCTTGTCCACGATTAATCACTGTCTTCTTTCTTACAGAAAAAGTAGCTGTCCCTTTTCTTTCCGGGGACAGTTCATGTAGAAAAAGTAGCCTGTCTCCTTTTTTTCGCATCTAAACAAATCAACATTCTTCTAATAAATATCGAGAGATGACCAGACGCTGAATCTCAGAAGTACCTTCATAGATAGAGAAAGCTCTGGCATCTCTATAAAGTTGCTCAATCAAAAATTCTTTTGAGTATCCATAGCCTCCGTGAATTTGTAAAGCTTGATAAGCAATTTTATTGGCGGCTTCTGAAGCGAAGAGTTTGGCCATGGAGGATTCTTTGGCATAGGGTTTCCCTTTATCGATTAAATCAGCAGCCTTGTAAGTTAGCAATCGAGCCGCATCTCTTAGCGTACTCATATCAGCAATCATGAATTGAATAGCCTGAAATTCGGAAATTTTTCTACCGAAGGCTTCTCTCTGTTGGGCATATTTAACTCCCTCTTCTATAGCCTTATCAGCGAGACCAACGGCTTGAGCAGCAATGCCGATTCTTGAGCCGTCAAGGCAATGGAAGGCAACAGCTGCTCCTTTTCCTTCTTCTCCCAAAAGATTTTCCGCAGGAACTTGACAATCTTCCAAGACATATTCCGCAGTTAAAGAAGAATGCAGCCCCATCTTTTCTTCAATCTTAGAGGCTAAAAATCCTGGGAAATTTTTCTCTACGATAAACGCATTCAGTTTCTTCACGCCTGGTTTAATCTCTGTCGAGGCAAAAATAATAGAGGCATCTGCTTCGCTTCCAGCAGAAACCCATGATTTTGTCCCGTTTAAAATATAAAAGTCACCTTCCCTTATCGATTTCGTTTTAAGGTTTTTCGCATCTGAACCTGCTCCTGGCTCAGTCAAAGAAAAAGCTCCCAGCATCTCCCCTCTGGCCGCTTTTGGAAGATATTTTTCCTTCTGGGTCTTATTTCCAAACTTCATGATGGAGTAGCAAAAGAGCATACAATGAACACTGACAATAACGGCTAGTGAAGGAGATGCCCGAGCGATTTCTTCGAGGGCAAGAATCAGGGATATGTGGTCTGTTTTTGTACCTCCATATTCTGAGGGAATAGTCATACCCAGGATTCCTAGTTTTCCCAACTTATCTAAAAATTCATGAGGAAATTCGTGGGTATCTTCTAAGATTTTTACTTTAGGTTCAATCTCCTTTTGGGTAAAATCCCTGACCATAGCTTTAAGTAGCTTTTGATCCTCTGTGAGCTCAAAATTCATTTTTCCTCTTTTTTCTTTTTTTAAAAGTTTACTTGCCTCTTCCGTCATAAAGGGAAAGCTATTTTGAACCTCAATTTTTTATGAGCCTAATTTTGCTTTCTGAAAAAGAGGAAAGAGCCGGTCGTATGTCGTTTCGAGATTTTCTATCATCACCTTTGTTTCGCCCACGATAGGCATAAAATGCGAATCTCCGGTCCAGCGCGGTATCACATGTAGATGATAATGATCGGCAACACCTGCCCCGGCACACTTGCCTAAATTCATACCGGTGTTGAAGCCTTGAGGACAATATTTCTTTCTCAGAGCCTTCAGGCTCAATTTGAGGAGATCTGCCATCTCAGCGGTCGATTCTTTTTTTGCGCGCTCGAATGAAGAAACGTGTTTGTAAGGAACAATCATCAGGTGGCCAACCGTATAAGGATATTTATTCAACACAATGAAGTTGTGAGCGCCTCTAAAAAGGATGAACGCTCCTCTGTCGTCTTTTGATTTAAGGGCGTGGCAAAAAATGCATCCGCTCATTTTGGATGATCGTCTGACGTATTCTTTTCTCCAAGGAGCAGAGATATATTCCATTATTTACTATTTATCAGGTTTTTTAGGATTTTACTCGGCTTAAAGTACAAAACCTTCTTAGGAGGAACATGAACTGGTTCACCGGTTCGAGGATTTCTTCCTGAGCGTGAATTTCTTTGTCTGAAGCGGAAACTTCCGAAACCCCTTAATTCTATTTCTTCTCCCCTTAAGATCGCTTCTTTTATAGTCTGAAAAAAAAGATTTACGCCTGCTTCTGCCTCTTGTTTGGAAATGTTCATTTCTTTTGAAATCTTGTTGATTAAGTCGGCTTTAATCATCTTTTTTCCTCCTTTTTCTCTACCTTTTTCTTTATTTTTTTCTCTACCTTTTCTTCCACTTTTTTCTTTACCTTTTTCTCTGTTTTTTTCTCTGCTTTTTTCTCTGCTTTTTTCTCTGCTTTTTTCTCTGCTTTTTTCTCTGCTTTTTTCTCTGCTTTTTTCTCTGTTTTTTTCTCTGCTTTTTTTGGAGATCGCATTTGTTTGAAATGATCCTTAAAGACATCCCCCAGAGTGAGTTTACTGTCTTGGCTCTCAAGATATTTTTGATACTCTAACTTTTGGAGCTCTAAGTGAGCTTGTCTAAAGCTGAGTGATATTTTATTCTCCCTAGGATTCAATTTTATGATTTTTGCAATTCTTTCTTCTCCTTTGGAAAAAGCCTCTTCTGGCTTTTCAATTTTCTGTTCGTCTAGCTCTGAAAGGAAAACAATCCCTTCAATTCCCGGAGTAATTTCAACAAAAGCTCCAAAATCAGTTAGGCGGACGATCTTGGTTTTGACAAGGTCTCCTATCTTTTGTCGATTGAAAAAATCCTCCCAAATATCGCCTTCTAGCTGCTTTATGCCCAGCGATAATTTTTGCTTTTCCACATCAATGTTTAAAATGATGGCTTCCACTTCTTCATTAGCTTTTAGCTTTTCAGAGGGATGTTTTATTTTTTCCCAGGAGATATTAGAAATATGGATGAGACCCTCAATTCCTTTTTCCACCTCCATGAATGCACCAAAATCGGTTATGCTTGTTATAGTGCCTTTGACTCGGGCTCCAGGACTGTATTTCTGCTTGAGCAATTCTAAAGGATGAGGCATCACTTGTTTAAGGCCTAAAGATATTCTTTTTGTAGAAGGATTGATATTCAGAATGGAAACCGTGACTTCTTCTCCAGGAGTAAGGATTTTTTTTGGATGAACAACTTTTCGAGTCCAAGTCAGGTCTGAAATGTGGATCAATCCCTCCACTCCTTTTTCGAGTTCGACAAAGGCTCCAAAATCAGCCAGGCTTACTACCTTGCCTTTTATTTTTTGCCCAATCTCATATTTTTCTCCCACGGTTTCCCAAGGGTTGGGTGTCAGTTGTTTATACCCAAGAGAAATTTTTTCCTCCTTTTTGTTGAAATCGAGGACCACAACTTCTGCTTTTTCCCCGACTTTAAAGATTTCTGAAGGGTGATTGATTCTTCCCCAGGACATATCCGAAATGTGAAGGAGCCCTTCCACTCCTCCCAAATCTATGAATGCTCCAAAATTTGTCAGGCTTTTCACTTGACCCTTGATTTTTTGTCCTTGGCTGAGCTGGCTGAAAACTTGGACTCTTCTTTTTTCCCTTTCATCCTGGAGGAAAAATTTTCGGGAAAGAACAGCATTTTCGGATTCGCGCTCAAACTTTATAACCTTAAATTTATATTTATTTCCTATAAGCTTTTCAGGCTCTTTGACTGCTCTTACGTCGGCATGGGAGTCAGGAAGGAAAGTATCGATTCCAACATTAACAGTGTATCCATTTTTTATTTTTTCGATTATTTTCCCCGTTATCCATGTTTGGTAGTTGTAAGCTCTCTCCAGGTTGTTTAAAGCTTTGAAAGCAATTGCTCTTTTATGGGAGAGGACGAGATACCCTTCTTTCAAGTCACTTCTCTCCACGATCGCTTCGATATTGTCACCTGGATGGATTTCGCTTTTGTCCAGGATGTTAGTAAAATCCTCCATGGGAATAATGCCTTCAGACTTAGATCCAATATCGATGAGAGCATGGGTTGATGTAACTTTAATAATTTTACCCTTGATTATTTTCCCAGGGGCTATCTCTTTAGCATTGAATTGGTATTGATCCAGTAAATTTTCGTAATCTTTAGAAGAGAGATTTTCCTCTTCTTTTTTTGTTATCTCTGACATTGGACGGTCTTCTCCCTATGAAATTCGTGTTTGAAGCTAGCTTTGATTTTGGCCACAGCTTCTTGGATAGCTTTAGGAGGAGTGGAAGCACCTCCTGAAATCCCTATTTTTTTCGCTGCTTTAAGCATTTCAGGTTTAATCTGAGCTGCGCTTTCAATAAAGTGTGTGTTGGGCAGAATCCTTTTTGAAATCTGGTAAAGTTTATTTGTGTTGGAACTGTTCTTTCCCCCCACTATGAAAAGTATGTCGACATAGGATGCCAACTCAGAAGTGGATTTTTGCCTGGTTTGGGTGGAGCGACAGATAGTATTGTAGACATTCAACTCCTTAGTTTTTTCGATGAGAGCGGAGACAATTTTTTCAAGAAGGTAGATGTCTTGAGTGGACTGCGCCAGGATCGCTCTTCTTTTTCTGTCAGGTAGGCTCTTGACCTGATTCTCATTTTCTACAATTATCCCTTTGCCCTGGCTGAATCCAATAAGTCCTTTTATTTCTGGATGTTCCTTGTTCCCGACGATGATTATTTCTTCTTTATCCTTGGCCAGGGCCTCGACTAATTTTTGAATTTTTTTGACGATAGGACAGGTAGCATCAACAATTTCAATGTTTTTTTGGGTGAGTAATCTGTATATATCAGGAGAGACTCCATGGCTTCGGATGATAATAGTTGCTTCCTTGAGTCCGTCCAGGTCGTTTATGGAGTGAACTTTTTGTCTTTCCAAGTCGGCTATAACCTGAGGGTTGTGGATCAGGTCTCCCAGAGTAAATACTTTCCCGGCTTTCTTCTGTCTAGTTTCACTTGCAATATCCAAAGCTCTTCTGACTCCGTAACACAATCCTGAATTTTTGGCTACTATGATTTCCATATTTCTAGAAATTTGGTCGATTAAATATAATACACCAGAAAAAGCTTCTTTGTCAATCTAAATAGCGGTAATATATTAACTTAGCGTCAGTTTGGAGGGTTGAGAAAAGGTCCTATCCCTTTCTTCCTTACCTCGTTGGAAGATGGCATATTTTTGATTTCAATTCTTTTCTCAGGATGCAGTTCTTCGAGGCTTGAAAGGATTGATTTTACAGCAGCTAAGTGGCGAGCTACTCTTAACTTTAGAGGGATTCCTTCTTCATCATAGGGGACATAAAGTCGTCCAAGCTTGGCTGCCTTCGTGTAATTCTTATCTTTTCCCTCGATAATCAAGGCAGGGGATGTCTTTCCTTTGAGCCTTCCATGGGAAGCATTCGCGCTCTCAAGAAGAATTGCCATCGTCTGAGTGTTATCTCCCCATTCTCGATGGCTCAAACCTCGAAGGTTTTTTGGAGAAAATTCAAGGCTAAATTCAAACCCTTCAAGTTGAAGTTCCAGGAGCGCGAGCGCTGCAAGCTCTTCACTGTTTTCATGAAAAACAATGGCATTAATTACGGGATATTCAGGAGCTGATTCATGCAGGTCGATGGCTAAATCGATCTTTTCCTTTTTTATAAGTTCCATGATTCCATAGGCTATTTTTTCTGTTAAGCGCCCGTTTTTTCTCCCGGGATAGCAGCGATTGAGATTTCGGCTTTCTGTTCCAGAGAGTTTTTGGCCCGCGGGATTGATGTAAAGCGTTGGATCCGGCCACTGGTGGATTGGATTGGTCAGGCGAGAGCCATAACGAAAGCTCCTTCTGCCAACTGAAGTTTCAAAGGAATACCTCTGGGGGTTTCCTTCCTGAGGGTCGCTATGAGTAAAACCGCTGTTATTAGCCCGGGGAACTATAATTATTTTTCCTTGTGTAACTTGAATATTTTCGATGAGAAGAACAGCTGTTATGAATCCTGCGGGTTCATTGGGGTGGGCGCCCCCCTGGATCAAAAGGTTTCCTCCCTTTTCTTGTCCTTCATAGATGTAAACCTCTGTATCTCCCCAAGTGTTTTTCAGGCTCTGGAAATACGAGCTGAGCATTTTTTTTGATGTAAGTTCTTCACTCGGCAGGACAGCCTCTTTTTTGTGCATGCTGAGAAATTTGAGGGAGGAGAGAAAACAGATAACCAGGATAAAAAGAAGAAGAAGACCGGAGATAAACTTACTTTTTATGTTTTTCATGGATTATTTAATCAGAAAAAGACGGAGAAGAAACATGATGAGAACAAGAGCCGCGCAAACCTGATTCCAGAACTTTTTCTCGCGAAAGAGATACCAGATTAAATGGCATATTAGGTAAAGGACTATAAGATGGTATGCAATCTGCATTAAGGACCTCTAAATCAGTTTATCTAATAAAGGGGTGAAAATTAATACACCCACTCCCATTATAAGCTCAAAAAGGGCAGGTATGAGGCAATGGCGGATAACCTTGAAATAATTGGCCTCACCAACAACCTGAGCAGCAAAGATACCTGCCAAGGCTGTGGGAGGCATCAGATCCCCTAATCCTGCCACAGCTGATAAGGCAGAGGAAGTAAGAATAGCATTCTTTTCTACAAGGGCGAGTATAAACGGAACTCCCAGGATGGAGGCAGATCCGAAAGCAGAGACAGCCCCAAATAGGGGCATGCTAATGGCAATTCCTAAATAAAGAAAGATAGAAGGAAGAGAGAGAAAGGAGATCACTATCCAGCCCCTTGCGCCTGTTAAGGTCATGATCTGGATGAACATGCCTACACCTACCAGGATACAGAGAATGGGCGTAGATTCCTTTATTGCTTTCTGAGTGGCTTTGAAAAGATTAAAAGGTCTGCCGCAGCCAAGTCCTATGAGGCTCCCCACAAGAAAAATAGCTGGTATACCTATATCTGGCATGATGTTTGGGAGGATACTTTGACCGAGCATCAATACTAGCACAACGATCAGGGGGAGATACAACCGAAAACCATATTTTTTGGAATAGGATGGAGGAAGGACAGCTTTCATTTTTTCATATTCAATGATTTTGATGTCTTTGTATCCGATCCAAAGAGATATGGCGACAGCAAGAGGGATGACGATGATCAGAAGGGGAAGGGTGAAACCCACATAGGGCATATCCACTCCTGCTCCCATGATCATGACCAGGATATTTACGGGAGGGGCAATCATACCCAAAATTCCTCCCATGGCAATCAATGCCGCTGTTTTGACCTTGGAAAGCCCCATTTTAATGAGAACTGGAGCAACGAGAGCTCCTGTGCTGAGCACTGCGGTCGTTGAGGAACCTGTGATCATTCCTGGGAACATGATTAAAAACATAGCAGTTAGCAAGAGAGCGAATTTTTTCTTGTAGAATGTTCTTAGCAAAATAGATGTAATGGTGTCCAGAATGCCTGATGCCTGTAGAACTTTCATGAATATCATGGCCGTGACGATAATAAGAATAGTATCAAAATAACCAAAGCTTCCTTCCACTAGATGTCGCAGACCTATTCCTTTTCCTCCCAGGAGGGAGCCGGCCAGGGCAGAGAATGCAAGGGAAACACCTATGGGGAGTTTCAGCAACATAGCTAATAGCACAAAGATCGCTACCATTAGCAAAAAGATTGCCGCTTCTGACACTTTATAAAATCCTTTTAGAAAGATTGAAATGCAAAGGCAAAATTACGAAAAAGATATCAAATCCTTTTACTTAAAGGGAAGCATCTCCAAATCCGTGATTGGAGAAGGTTTTGGGAAATAGCCTAGCTTCCTTCAGATTTTTAACGCCATTCTCCATTCGCTCTTCTCGGCGTCTGCGTAACTCGCTCCGCTCAGACATACTCGACGCCCGACTGCGTCGGGTTCCCTCGAAGAGCGAATTCCGAAGGCTAAATCTTCAATGGTCGCTGTAACTATTTCCCAAAACCTTTCTCCTGAACATAGCAACCAGTTATCACGGAAATGGAGATGCTTACTACTTAAAGTTCTCTCCTTTAATCTCTATCCGTTGAATTTCTTATACTTCTATTATTCTTTTGGATAAACTTACGGGAGAAAATCTTTCCTTATTTAAACGCGTCCTTTAAAGGCGTTAGGGCATCAACTGTTTTTTCAACTTCAATCAGGGGAATTTTATGCTCTTCACAAATCCTGGTGAAAAGTCCGTCTTTATTTCCTGACTTAGCCACGATGACCATTTTGGCGAAAGGAAGAAAAGCGGATATCAGTTCATCTGAAACCGGGCCTCTTCTTGCTTCTCCGCCAAGATGGAGGCAAAGGAGGGGAACGTTTTTCTTTTGAGCTTCTTCAATCAGCAGGTTGACTCTTTCCTTTTCTTTGGCCATATCCAGTCCTGCCGCTCCAAGACCTTTCGAACTTGCCCCTATGACCAGGACAATAGTTTTCATGTTCTCTAAATCCTCCGGAGAAGCAATTTTTGACAGAACGGAGTTGAGCCCTCCTCTTTTTGCCAGGACTGAAGCCATTAGAATTTCGGCATTCTGGCCTGCAGAAGTGATCAGGAGTGGCTGTTCAAAAAGTGGTGAAGCTACTTTTTTTTCTTCCTGAGGGAATATCACCAGGATGAAAAAAGTGAGAAGGAGAAAAGTTGTAAAAAAGGTCTTTTTCATCATGCCATCCTTAAAATAAATTTTAAGCTTTGTCCTTAAGTCACTTTATGAGAGATCATTACGAGGAGCGCAGAAGATTCCTTCGCTTTGCTCGGAACAGGCGTGGTAATCTCATAAAAAAAGGTTGAGATTGCCGCGCTACGCTCGCAATGACAATTTTTCATTTGAGATTGCCGCGCTCCTTCCAGTCGCTCGCAATGACAATTTTTCATTTGAGATTGCCGCGCTCCTTCCAGTCGCTCGCAATGACAATTTTTTCTAATGAATTAATATCCTGCTCCGTATCCATCCCTGCGGGAATCAGCCCCACCCAAAATCACTTTTTTATCCTGGAGGATCAGTATGCCCTGAGCACCTCCAAAGTATTTATCAAAAGCTTCTCTGATTCTGATACTATGCCCCATGTTTTTTAGAGTTTCATAGGTTTTTTCAGGGAAGCGCGATTCAAGAGAGATGCTTCGCGGCTTTCCTTGGGAGGAATAGGTGAAAAAGCGAGGGGCTTCAATAGCTTCATCTAAAGACATGTTGAAATCAATGATATTGATAATTATCTGAGTAAGGGAGGAGAAAATTCTCGTTCCTCCTGGTGAACCAAGAATTAAAAACGGATTTTCTTTTTTGAACATGATAAGGGGACCCATAGAGCTCAAGGGGCGTTTTTGGGGATTAGGGCAATTGGGCGAGTCTGGATCACGCGAGAAGTCATCCATTTCATTATTCAGCAGAAAACCTGTGCCTTCGGGAATGATTCCCGAGCCGAAAAAATGATTAATAGTTTGAGTTAAAGAGACAATGTTTCCCTTTTTATCAATAACGCAGACATGAGTCGTATTTCCCTGATCGTTCTTTTTCTCGTCAAATCTTCCGAAAGGATAAAAATCTAGAAGACTATCTGGATTGATTTGAGAAACAATCTGTTTAGCATACTTTTTGGAAATAAGTTCCTCAACAGGCATCTTTATAAAATCAGGATCACCAAGATATCGTGATCTATCGGCAAAAACAAAGCGAAGAGCTTCGCAGAGATGATGGATATAAGGGGGAGAGTTACGACCCCATTTTTCTGCTGGCCAATTTTCTATGATATTGAGAAGTTGGATAATATGAAGGCCTCCAGAGCCCGGAGGTCGAAGAGTAAAAAGTGTGTAATCTTTGTAAGTTCCTTTCAACGGTGTCTGCTCAACTGGCTGGTAGAGCTCTAGATCTTTGAGAGCCATGACTCCACCCTTATCTTCCACTGCCTTTACTATCTTCTGGGCTGTTTCACCTTTATAAAATTCCTCAATACCCTTGGAGGCAATAAGCTTTAAGGTTCCAGCCAGTTCAGGGTTTCGGAACAAGTCTCCTGGCTCATAGGGAATGCCCTCGTTTAGGTAAATACTTCCCTCTCCTCCATTCATGATGATTTTTTCGTATTCATCTTTATTGATGAGGCTGAAAGTTTGGCTCACCGCGAATCCATTTTCTGCAATTTTAATGGCTTCTTGCGTAACATCGGCAAGGGTTTTTGTCCCGTATTTTTTGAGAGAATAATCCCATCCCGCCAGGGAGCCAGGGACAGCAACGGCCAGCCCGTCGGGTTTTATTTTGCCTTCATCGTTGAATATTTCCCGAGGGATCCCGGAAGGAGCTTTTTCCCTGAAATCTACGACAGTGACTCTTTTCTCTGAAGCAAGGTAGATCACCATAAATCCTCCGCCTCCGATTCCGGAAGCAAAAGGTTCACTAGCGTTCAGGGCAAACGCTGTTGTCACCGCTGCATCGATGGCGTTTCCTCCTTTTTTTAACATCTCCAAGCCCGCCTTTGCAGCTAGGTGATGGGCAGCCACGACCATCCCTTTTCGCCCGACAAAATTGTAAGGCTGATGGCGGTCTGAAGGAGGCTCAGGGATTTTTATTTCTGTAGGTCGGCAAGAAAAGGGAAACACCAGTAATAAAGAAGTAATAAAAGAAAGGATTGTTTTTTTAGTGAACAGAGCTTTCATCTTCCTCAATATCTTTCTCCTCCTCTAGAATTTTTGAAATCTCCTCTGGAGAGGGAAGGTCCTTTATGTCCGTAAGACCAAAATATGCTAAAAATTTATCGGACGTCCTGTAGATCAACGGACTCCCAGGACTCTTTTTTCTTCCTACGATTTTGATCAATTTTTTCTGGAGAAGAGTTTTTAGGGTGTGGCTGGAGTCCACTCCTCTCATGGCCGAGATTTCCGCCAGGGTTGCAGGCTGGTGGTAAGCGATGGCTGACAAAGCCTCCAAAGCTGCAGGTGAAAGTTTGGCTTTTCTTTCCAACTTGAAAAGACGCTTTATCCATAAGTCATGCTCAGGGCTTGTTGAGAAAAGATACCCACCTGCTGATTGGAGGATTTGGATTCCCCTTTCATTCGTAAGATAGCTTTCAAGAAGCTCTTTAATGGCCTGCTCCACCGCCTCTTCTGGATATTCTTGGAGAACATTTTTGATTTTTTCTAATGTCAGCGGCTCCAGGGAAATAAAGATCAAAGATTCAATGACTTCCTTCAGGCGGTTTTTCATCATTTTTTCTTCAAATAAGCCTCTTGGCGAAGCCTAACCTTAATCGGTTGGAAGGGGCCTTTTTGGATGGCAATGACTATCCTGGACTTGATAAGTTCCAGAAGGCTGAAAAAAGAGACTAAAGCTTCTTCAAAAGATTCCTGCTGGCTAAAATAATCCATAAAATCAAGAAATGAGTTCTCCTTTAAAACTGCCATAATTTCCTTCATTTTTTCTTCTAAAGAAAATTCTTTTCTCTTGATGGTTCTTGTCTTTTTTTCTTCTTTTTTCCTCATCAGAGAAAAAAAGGATTCAGCCAGGTCAAAGAGAGAGACTTCCATGAAATCAGTTTCTTCTTCTGGAAACAGAGAGGGTAGAGCTGTTCTTTTCCACTTCTGAAGTTCATCTCCTTCCTTTTTTCTTAAAAGGAGACTGGCTGCTTTTATTTTTTGATAATCAAGAAGCTGATCCACGAGAATTTGACGGGGATCTTTTTCTTCGTCTAAGGCCTTTTCTCGAGGGAGAAGCATCTGAGATTTGATAAAGATGAGGAGCGAAGCTATAAGCAGAAATTCAGCTTCCCGATCGAGATTTATCCTTTCCTTATGGTTGAGGTATTCCAAATATTCTCTAGCGATTGTGGCCATGGGAATATCATTGATATCAATTTTTCTCTTCCTAATCAGAAACAGGAGGAGGTCCAGAGGGCCTTCGAAAACTTCTAACCTTACCTGATATATTGCTGAGGTGTCCATTGAAATCGATTATTTTTTAAAGACCTATGGCAGATCTAACTTCTTCCATGGTCTTTTGGGCTACTAGTCTTGCTTTATCATTACCTTCTTCCAGAATTTCCCAAACAAGCTGAGGTTTTTTTTCGAACTTATCCCTTTTTTCCCTGTATGGGGTGAGAAGGTTGAGGAGGCTGTCGATGACCACATTTTTACATTCCAAACAGCCTATTCCGGCTGTTCGGCATCCCTGGGCCAATTCCTCTCTTCGTTTTTTCGCCACAAATGCTCTGTGCAGAGTAAACACAGGGCAGTCTTCTGGGACTCCAGGGTCTGTCCTGCGTTTGCGTCTGATATCAGTCTTCATGGTTGATATTTTTTGTCGAATTACTTCCGGTGAGTCTTTGAGCAAAATCGCATTCCCGTAGGATTTGCTCATTTTGCGCCCGTCTGTTCCGGCCAGTTTGGGGACTTCTGTAAGAAAGGTTTGAGGCTCGGGAAAAATGTTGCCGAAAAGGCGATTGAATCGCCTTGTCACTTCTCGGCTAAATTCAAGGTGAAAAGCCTGGTCTTCGCCTACAGGTACGGCATCTGCTTTATAGACAAGGATATCAGCTGTTTGAAGCACAGGGTATCCGAGGAATCCGTATGTGTTCAGGTCTTTATCAGGAAGTTCCCTTTGCATTTCTTTGAATGTGGGAACCCTTTGCAGCCAGGGAAGGGGGATAACCATTGAGAGAAGCAGATGAAGCTCAGCATGCTCTTTGATATCTGATTGAACGAAAAGAACGCTTTTTTTCGGGTCTAATCCTGTGCTCAACCAATCCACAGCCACTTCAAACGTATAGTCTTTAATGACCTTTGAATTCTGGTATTCAGAGCTTAAAGCGTGCCAGGTGACAATAGTGTAGTAGCACTTGTATTGCTCCTGGAATTTGAGCCAGTTGTGCAGAGCCCCAGCCAGATGCCCAAGATGGAGAGGACCTGTGGGTCTCATTCCGCTGAGAACAACTTTTTTCTTTTTTTCTCCCATTTTATGCCACGGCAATGGTCGCTATTAAAATATAGATGGGTCTAAAAATGAGATTAAGAAACCCGATAAAAAGCAGTCCAAGAATAATAAGAAATCCATAGGGGCGGATTCTATCGTATTTTTCTGCGGCTTTATCAGAGAGAAGACCCATCAGGACTCCGCTTCCATCCAGAGGTGGAATAGGTATCATATTGAAAATAGCCAATAGAGTATTGATAAGAGCACCATAAAATAAGATCAAAGCCAATCCTCCAAGAGGATGAAATCCACCAGCAAAACCCGTTTGCGCGAAAATGAAAGACCTGAGAAAGTAGACTATCTTGGGATTAAGGAATTTCAGGATAACGATTCCGACTAAAAAAACTGTGGCGGCTGACAGGTTAGAGAGAGGTCCGGCGACTGATATCCAGAGGTTGTCACGGCGGGGATTCCTCAAATTGAGAGGATTGACCGGGACTGGCTTGGCCCAGCCGATAAAAGGGATGCCTGTTATCATCATAATAAGGGGGAGAATAACCGTGCCGAGAGGGTCGATGTGTGGTATGGGATTGAGAGTGATTCTCCCCAGATTGAAGGCTGTGGGATCTCCAAATTTAAGGGCGGCCCAGCCGTGGGCAGATTCATGAATTGTGATTGCTAAAAGCAGGATGAAATAAGCGATTATTCTTATTATTATTTCCATTTTAAACTAGAGCTATTTATAGCATAAGATACCTAAAGGGTAAAGCATTTCAGTTTTTGAATTCGGATTCTTCATCCATGCCGCAGACATTTTCGCCTATGGTGAGAATTGTTCCAGAGACGGCCGCTCCAATGGCTAATCCTCGCCAGTTCTGCTTAGCCACATTAGTTGAGCCTATTGCAGAAACTATAAAAGGGACTTTTAACTTAATCCCTTTATCATGTCCTATTCGAGTTTCAATAGTCACCTTGGGGAATGTGGCTTTATCGGGGTCAGCTTCTGCGCCAAGGGCACCGACTGCAGTTCCCATGATACTGAAATGAGAAAGGTCAACTGGGTATTCTTTTTCAGAGGCTGAAGTGATGATACCAAAGGGTTGTGGATAGAGAACTTCAGGACCACGATAGGCAGATTTTCCTATTTCGCACGTGCCGATACATCCGTCAACACAGGTAACGCACATCCCGCTAAAGGGACTGATAGAGCCCTCTGTTCTGTTCTTTGTTAAAGTGGCGGCACTTCTGTTGAGTTTTGTATAAGCCATTGTCATAACCTCCTTATTTCATTGGTGATCAGTAAACAGTAAGAAAAAAGATTTATGTTATTCATTACTCTTCATAGTTTACTGTTCATTGTTTTCTTTTTTTCTGTTTTTTTTCTGACACAAGTCCCGCAGCGACCGGCATCATACATCCACCATGCAAGTATTTTCATCCATTACAATCATGCCACCTGATCCCATCATAGACCCCACTTCTGTCAATCTCTCATAGTCCACTGGGAAGTCTATCAAACTCTATGGGATACAACCTCCCGATGGCCCGCCTGTTTGAACAGCTTTGAATTTCTTGTTATTAGGAATTCCTCCCCCTATGTCACAGACAATCTCCCTCAAGGAATGCCCATAGGTACTTCCACTAATCCTGTATTGCTCACTTCTCCAACCACAGAGAATACTTTTATGCCTTTACTCTTCTCTGTTCTTAGTCCTCACCTTGCTGTAGAGATTGAAAATACTATGTCCCTAAAGAAGATGCTTTCACACTAGTTCCAGGTTGATAAATTTTTCTTTAAGAAGCATTGAAAATACCTCTCGAGAGAAGAAATTAGCTATCAGACTATCATCAAATTTCGTAAATTTATTAAAATTCCCTTCTTCATCGGTGCCTCCTTCAGTTAGAAGAAAATGAAGATGAGGGTGGTAGTTTATCTTCTCACCAAAGGTCTGAATGGCTGCAAAAATTCCAGTAGTAAGTCCTTTTCCTGTTTGAGCTTTGAAATATTTCAGAAGAGTTCTGACATCAAGTCGGCAGAGGTCACATTAAAATCTCCTTTTGTACTCTAAAATATGAGAAGCATCTTTTGTATGACAGATACCACCTAACGATGGTATAATCCTGGAGAAGTTTATATCTCCTACATTATAAAGACCCAATTCTACATGATTCAGTGACTCCGTAATTTGGGAAACAAGATCAGGGCTGATAGCTCATAGTAAAAAAGAATTCCGCTTATTCATCATTCAAGAACCTCAGCTCCAAATCCTTTGTCTCATAATCCCTAACCCATCTCATATAAACGACGAACTATGAATTACGAAATAATAATGGCATAGGTAAATTTTATATCAAACCTCTAAGTCTACATGCGAGAGCTACACTTTGTATGGCAATCATATAAACGGCATCACGGGTGAAAACTGCTTTTTCTTTGGCAAGGTCAGCGACTCTCCGATAAGCAACCGTCATCTTGCTGTCCAATCTTTCCAAAACTTCTTCTTTTGACCAATAATAATTCATGTTATTCTGAACCTGTTCAAAGTATGAGCAGGTTACGCCACCGGCATTACAGAGAATGTCAGGTATGAGCAAGATATCTTTTTGTTTGATAACCTCATCAGCTTCAGGGGTTGTGGGGCCATTCGCACCTTCAGCTATGATTTTTACTATATCGGAAATCATATCCACATTGTCTGCACAAATCGTATTTTCAGTCGCAGCAGGAATGATAACGGCTACATCCTTGAAAAGCCAAGCATCTCCATTTTCTTGTTTCCAGCCAAGGTCCTTTGCTTTTTCAGCATCAATTGTTCCAAATTTGTCGGTAATTCTTTCCGGTGAGGTGCTTACGATATATTTGGGGTCAATTCCGTTTTCGCTAGTATATGTGTATGCTTTTTTATCTTTGTTATCCCAGCATGCCATTGCAATGACTTTCCCACCGTATTCTGTGAAAAGATCACAAGCAAACTGAGCGACATTCCCAGAGCCTTGAATAGAAGCGGTTGCATCTCTTATATCAATTTCAAGGTCCTTAAATGCTTCACGGACAGCGTAAATAGCACCGTATCCAGTTGCTTCTGTTCTGCCAAGGGAACCACCTACGCCTACCATTTTGCCTGTAATGACTCCGGGTTGTTTAGATCTAGCAATCGTTTCATATTCATCCATCATCCAAATCATATGCTGTCCTGTTGTCATCACATCTGGTGCTGGGACATCCAAATTTGGGCCAATGAATTCCCAAACCTTCCTGATGTAGCCCCGGCAGAGCCTTTCTTGTTCCCCTTCACTCATTTCACGAGGATCACAAGCGATCCCCCCTTTTGATCCGCCTAATGGAATATCGACCGCTGCGCATTTCCAGGTCATCCAGGTCGCAAGAGCACGGACTGTATCAATAGTTTCGGCAGGATGGAATCGAATCCCGCCTTTTCCAGGTCCACGGCTTGTATTATGCTGCACACGGAATCCTTTGAATACTTTTACTTCACGATTATCCATCTTCACAGGTATAGTAAATTGGATTTCTCTTTCAGGCTCACGTAAAAGAGATCGTGTGCCTGGATCAAGATTAATTTTTTCTGCAACAGCATCAAATTGCTGTTGCGCCATTTTGAATGCATTAAATTCTTTTGGCATTATTCCTCCGGATTTTAGTTGATATTTTAATTAATTGATATTTTATCCGGATAAAATCTTAAGTGATTCTTTTAATAAATCCTCTGGATCAACCAATATGACATCATTTATGACGTCTTCTAAAATTTTTTCCGCTTTGCTATGCTCATTTTTTGGAACAACTACAATAACTGGAATCCCCAATGACTTACAGGAGTACAATATATCTCTATGAGAGATTGGGTAACTAGGAAAAGTCATGATTTTATGAAGATATGCAACAACAAGTGAAATACGATCACTTCTAGTGAGAAGTTTTATGAACTTTCCATAATTATCAATACCATTTCCAAGTGGCAGGGTCCCATAGCCATTTGCAACTAGATATGTCAGGAATAGGGAATCTGTTCCTTCTAAGTAACCTACTATTTTCATTTTATCCTCCTTGAATTAATTTTTATTTTTTTCTATATTATCAAATTTTCGATCTTTCTTCTGTAAATTTATAATAATTTGTTACATTGTATCGTTTCTTTTGAATTTCAAATTGTAAATTTGCTTTTTTGGCTAATTTGCAATCTTCTCCCAATTTCCTATTTTTTCTGCCTGTGCACAGCAAGCAAATAGGAGGGAATAGGAATTCGCTTTTTTTTGTGACAATGTTTTCCATTTTTCGTCTAATTTTCAGTTGTGTAGTGCTCTATATTCTTGTCGCAGGAAAAAAATAGAAGTCAGATACGATACTTGGTAAAGGAGAGGTTGTGAAATAGATGGAGGATGTCTCTCTGCGGATTTTCTTTTTTGGATTTGGATTTCAATAGCTTGTTTCAAATCTGTGATTGATTGCATTTTCATTATATTTTTCACTTTACTTCATTTTTTTCTGTACTTCTTTAGAATCGAACCGACTATTCTAATAGACGTTTGGGCCTGGTAGTTTCTATCCACTACCACAACTGGACCAATAGCACAGCACCCTAAACAAGCAACTGTTTCCAACGTAAAGCGCCTATCTTTTGTGGTCTCACCCGCTTCTATATTTAATTTTCTTTCAAATTCTTCTAGAATTTTAGGTCCTCCCCTTACATGACAGGCTGTTCCCAAACAGACGGTGATGAGATGCTTACCCCTTGGTTCGAGGCTGAAAGCACGGTAAAAAGTAGCTACTCCAAAAATATCGATAAGAGGAATGCCCAGAGCTTTTGAAACGATTCTCAAGGCTTCTTGAGGTAGATAATTGTATTCTTCCTGTATGTCCTGCAGGATAGATATGAGGGCTTTTTTTTCGTTACTATATTTTTGTATATGCTTTTTTACTTTTAATTCTTCAGCTTCCACTCATTTCCCTCCAAATTTTTGTTTATTCTTGTATTACTCTCAAAAAAATCAGACTAATAGCGACTTGTGAGGATTCTGAGAAAAGTCTTTGTAGGGACTCATGTTCAGTTTGAGTTTCTTGTGAGGGTATTGACTTGAGCCCGGACGATTTTGGTGAAGCAGGGGAGAAAGGTCCTTATGAAGTATGAAATTTATGATTCCTCCTCCGAACCTAAAAGTATATATAATTTATAAAGTATGTATAGAATATTAACAAATTATTATAACAAATATATTTTATCCTTGTCCAGAAATTTTCTAAATATTATGCCAAATTCTGCAGTTCAGTGGCTTTCTAACTTCATTCTCTCCTTTATTCAGTCTTCTCACGTCTTTGTCCTTTTCCAGCGAAACAAGCTATGAGAGACAATAATCACAAAGAACAAAGGGTCTGACCCCACTAAAGGAAAATTCAAGTTATGCAAGTTTTGCAAGTCTGACCCCGATATGCCATAATTAGGTTCAATTTTTTTAAGGAGAAGGAAAATGGTCAGAAAAATTCACAGATCTATAGGCCATCATTATATCGTTGAAGCATCTGGGTGTGATCCGAAAATTATTAAAAGTGTGGATAAAGTACAGCAAATTTTAGTCAAAGCTGCAGAGATTGCAGAGGCTAAGGTTTGGTCTATTTCTGTTAATAGGTTCCCGCCTCAAGGGGTCAGCGGAGTTATCGTGATCTCAGAGTCGCATATATCCACCCATACGTGGCCAGAATATGGGTATGCTGCCTTAGACTTCTACACTTGCGGCAACTCTGGAGACACGGAGAAAGCAGTCTTTTATGCTGTTGAGGCTTTTGGGGCTTCCACCTCTCATATTACAGAAATTACTAGAGGAATCGAAGAAGGAGACAGAATTTTCTACCACAGCTTTATTACTTGGGAAGAAGATTTCATGCAGGACAAGCGAAAAAAATAAAAAGGAAAAATAAAAAGGGGACAGGCTACTTTTTAAACTAAAGAGTATTAAAAAGGTGGGCTTGATAAATCAAGCCCCTACAAAATTATGAATCAATCCATATATTAAGAAAAAGGTGGGCTTGATGAATCAAACCCCTACAATAAGTATGAATAAATGGTTGAGTGTTAAATTTTTTTACAGTTTTGGGCTGATTTTTAGTAAATATCACCTAAAATTATCCTAATCCTGCCAGAAATAGAATATTTTTATTGAATTCAGTTGGCACAAAAATTGCAATTCTTTAGAATGAAGACACGAAAATAAGGAATGAGAAAACATCACAAAAATATACATATTCCTATAGAATCTATATTATTTCTTTTTTTCTACTATAATAAGTAAATGAAAAAAAGATTTGCTCTTTGGCTTCCTCTCTTATTTTCCCTTGCTTTTTTTATAATTCCTCAGCTTGCTGCCGAAGAACAAAGTATTAGTGAATTTATCTCTCAAATTCAAAAATTCCTAGAACTGAAGGATATTCCGGGTTACCTGGAGAGTTTTTCTAATGAAATAAGGGAAAAAGAGGAGTTGATTGTAAAAGATAGGTTTAATGTCCTCCAGATGGATAGCGTAACTTTGTTCAAGCCCAGTAAATTGACCCAAACAGAGGATGAAGCCAAAATATATCTTCAGGCTTTCTTTCAAAATTCTTATTCTGTTGCCATAGAAACCTGGCATTTATCGCTTATCAAGGTGAATGGTCAATGGCTGATAGAGCAGAAAAATGTGCTGGGAAGAGTCAGGATAATGTATAAGGTTAAGATTCCATCTGAAAGAGCTGAAAGAGTTAAATCGATCGAGGTTGAACATGCGGATATTAAACTTTCCTTTAAAGATGCGATAGTCTTTTATGACAATATCCCAGGCCTTGAAACTGGCCTTCTTATCTTGGGGAAAGGTCATTTGCATTTTTCTCCCTCTGATTCAGGAGAAAAACATCAGCTTGATTTAATCTATAAAAAAAGCTTTCTTGAAGATGAACTTACGTATGCCTACCTCAGATTTTCCGACTACTTTTTCCGGAAGAACATAAGGATAGTAAGGGATCCAGGTAAGGAGAACGTCCAGGCTTCGATTCTAGACAGAAATAAAGCACATACCCTGTTTTCAAAATATTATTCCCGATCGTTCACAGTTGAAAATTCCCTTAATAGAGAGTTGCTTACTACCTTACCTCAAGGGGAGGAGGCAGTTTTTAGCTTTAAAGGAGAAAGGTTGGGAGATCTTTCGTACATCTATTCTCCTTTCACACCGGAAGAAATCAATCTTTTCCGATGGAAAGATGATAAAATCATCAACCTTTATTCGCCCCACGAGGGTGGGAAAAGAAAGAAGATTTTTATATCTTTTGTCGAGATGTTTGAGGTTAAAAGCTACAAAATTGAAATCGACTTTAAACCTCAACAATTTTATATCTCTGGGAAAGCAAAAATTGAAGTAGAGTCTAAAGTTGATTCCCTCGAAAGAATAATGCTTAAGCTTAATCCTAGGTTAGATATTCTTCGCATTTATGATGAGGAAAAGCGGGCGTTGATTTACAGCCAAGATAGATTGAGAGAGTCGCTTTATATTTATTTTGTCCATCCTCCTCCTGAAAATAAGCCTTGCTCCATAGAAATATATTACCGGGGAAAGCTTGTCCCTCCCAAGCAGGTAACGGATGTCATCGCCGGGCCTCAGATTGATAAGAATCTCACCTATATGGCTCCTAAATCCGAGACTTATCTTTTTAGTCGAAGCGCCTTCTGGTATCCCTCTCCTCCTGGTGATGATTATTTTAAGGCCCGTTTAAGAATAATTGTTCCTCCTGAATACCAGTGTATTTCCAATGGAGAATTAATAGAGAAAACCAGATTGAACGATGTGGAAAGGGTAGAAGAAATAGAAAAAACAGGAAGCTCTGTTTATATCTTTGAAACAAAATATCCTATTAAATACCTTTCTTTTCTTGTTGGTAAATTTACTAAGGTGGAAGAGGATTCAGAGTCTCTTCCACTGCAACATTTCTACTCATCTGGCATCCACTTTCAAAAAAAAGGACTTATTGAGGAGGCTAAAAATATTATTCAATTTTATGAAAGCAAGTTTGGCCCTTATCCTTACGAAAAGCTAAGTATTGCCCGCAGAATCTGGTCTACCAGTGGAGGCCATAGCCCAGCCTCTTTTATTGTCATTAATGAATTATCCCAAGCTCAGAATGGAACTGTATATGTAAACAAAAGGAGTCCTGTTGATCTTTCTCGCTGGAAAGAATATTTCATCGCCCATGAAATTGCTCACCAATGGTGGGGACAAGCCGTAACATGGAAAACCTATCATGATCAATGGTTAAGCGAAGGATTAGCTCAATTTTCAGCCACTTTATACTTAATCGAGAGACGTGGTGAGGGAGTATTTCCTCCTATTTTAAAGAAATTCTCTCAATGGACTAGAAAAAAATCGATATGGGGACCGATAACTCTTGGCTCCCGCCTTAGCTATCATGATCCTAAAGTTTACCAGGCCATAATTTATAACAAAGCTTCTTTAGCCTTGAATATGCTTAGAGACCTCCTGGGCGAAGAAGTATTTTTTAAAGGATTACAGGAATTTTTCAGCAGGCATAAGTACGGCGCGGCAAGTACAAAAGATTTTATCAAAACGATTGAAGAGATATCAGGGAAAGATCTGGCAATATTCTTTAGGAATTGGTTTGATTCATATGTTCTTCCTGAGGTCAACGTCTCTCACTCTGTCCTGAAAGGGGAGGGAGGATACATTCTGAAATTAAGAATCACCCAACCGAAAGAGCTCTTCGTTTTCCCCTTATGGGTAGAATGGATTGAAAATGGAAATAGAGTCAGGAGAAGATTAATAATTGACGAGAAAAAAGAAGAATTTGATTTTGAATTAAAGTCTAAACCCAGGAAAATAAAAATAAATCCGAATAAGGCTGTGCCAGGAAGATTTAATTAAAGGGGACAGGCTACTTTTTCCTGTCCCCTTTTTCCTATCGTAGATTCGAAATATCTATATCTAACCTCTTGATCATCTCATTCAGAGTGGTGGGCTTAACTCCTAAGAGGTTAGCAGCTTTTTTCTGTATTCCTTTTGCTTGCTTTAAGGCGCTAATGATCGCCTTTTTCTGGAATGTTTGAATATTTTCCTTGAGATTGAGCTCATTGTTTACAGAGGCAACTGCTCTGGTCTCTTCTTGAGAAGCGAGGAGGAAAGGAGGGAGGCTCTCTCTGGAGATGAGTTTGGACTTAGTCAGAACAACAGCTCTCTCGATAAGGTTTTCCAGCTCTCTTATATTTCCTGGCCAATCATAGTTCACAAGTATCTCCATAACGTCATCAGTGACACCCAGGATTTCTTTTTCATTTTCTTTACTATACGTGTCTAAAAAATGTTTGACCAGAAGTGGAATATCCTCTTTTCTTTCTTTAAGCAGTGGCAACTCTATTTTGATGACGTTCAAGCGGTAGAAGAGGTCTTCCCGAAACATCTTTTCACTGATTTGTTCTTCCAAATCTGCGTTAGTAGCCACAATGACTCTGACGTCGACCCTGATTGTTTTTGTCCCCCCTAATTTCATGAATTCTCTATCCTGCATGACTCGTAACATTTTCGATTGAGTTTCCATATTAAGGGAAGATATTTCATCAAAGAATATTGTTCCTTTCTCAGCTGCTTCAAACAAACCCTTTTTGCTGCTCACAGCTCCAGTGAAGGCCCCTTTGACGTGACCAAAAAGATGACTTTCCAACAGGTCAGGGGGAAGAGAGCCGCTGTTTACGATTATGAAGGGGAAATTTTTCCGGTCGCTGTTTTGGTGAATGGCTCTCGCAACCAGCTCTTTACCTGTTCCGCTTTCACCTTGAAGCAAAATCGTGCTTCGGGTAGGGGCAGTGGCTTTTACTGATTCGAATACATTTTTCATGACTTTGCTTTTTCCGATGATGTTTTCAAAGCTGAACTTTCTTTGGAGTTCATCTTTCAGCCGCAAGTTTTCTTCTTGAAGTTTTCTGTATTCTATTGCTCTTTGTACCGTTATAAGCAATTCGTCATGTTTGAAGGGCTTCTGAATATAATCATATGCTCCGATTTTCATGGCAGAGATCGCTGATTCCACTGAGGCGAAGGCTGTTATTATGATAATTACAGAGTTTGGATCGATTTTTTTAAGCTTTTTGAGGACCTCTATTCCGTCTATTCCAGGCAGGAGCAAATCCAGAAGAACGAGTTGGAAAGATTGGGAAGAATGTTTATCAAGAGCTTCTTCCCCGCTTGCAGAATTTTCCACCTCATAACCTTCTGAGGATAAGAGATCACCCAATACATCATGGATAATGGGTTCGTCGTCGATAATATGAATTATTCCTTTTTGAGTCATTTTCTTGATTTATGAAACAGTAAATTTATCCACATTTCTCTTGTCTAAGTCCATAGGAAGATAAATCGTGAAAGCAGAACCTTTTCCGCTCACACTTTCAGCGGCAATATGCCCTTCATGCTCTTTAATAATAGCATAGCTGATCGACAAGCCAAGGCCAGTCCCTTTTCCGCTCCCTTTAGTGGTAAAAAATGGATCAAAGATATGGGGCAAGTGCTGATCTTTAATACCCGTTCCGGTGTCCTTTATTTTTATGATAGCCTCATTATTCATTTTACTGAGTTCGATTTTTAGCGTTCCCCCTTTGGGCATGGCATCAATGGCATTGAGGATAATGTTGATGAAGACCTGCTGAAGCCTCTCTCCTTCCCCCCACAGAGGTTTCATAGGAGAAAGATTTAGCTCTAAGTTTATGCTCATGGTTTTTAATTTATACTCAATCAGAGATATAATCTCCTCGAGACTTTCTTTGAGGTTCACTTGATGAAAGGAGGACTCTGAAGGAATCCGGGCAAAGTTGAGCAGGTTTTTGATTATTCTGGCTACCCTTTCAGTTTGAGCTTCAATCTTTCCCAGAATCCGAGAATGACTAGAGTTGGATAGCTTCTTTTGGAGTATTTGGACATAGCTTGAAATTCCTGTCAGGGGAGTGTTGATTTCATGAGCAACTCCAGCCGAAAGGAGGCCGATCGAGGCCAGCTTTTCTGAAGTGAGGAGCTGTTGCTGAAGTGATATTTTTTCTGTTATATCATCAAAGACAACGATTGTCCCGTATGGATTCATCTTGTTATCCAAAAGAGGAGTTTTAGAAATATCGAATATTTTTTTATCTCCGGGGAGGATATCCAGGGTAATCTCGCTCAAGAGCCGGAAGTCCTTTTGAGTATCAGAGGGAAAGAGGGCTGAATAGTTTTTAAATCCTAATACCTTAATTAAATTTTTATTCATGACCTCTTCTTTTTTTCTGGAAAGAGTATTTTCGAGCACCCGATTCCATCCGATGATTTTTCCTTTCTGATCTAAAACTGCCACTCCTACGGTTAGACTTTCAATAATGTTTTCGTTGTAGTCTTTAAGCCTTTCCAGTTCCAGAGCCTTTATTCTGGCCTGACTGTAAAGATAGGCGTTTTCTAAGGCTAAGGCCACTGGGGAAGATATGGTTGTCATAATTTCCCAGTCTTCGCTGGTGAGGAATGTGTTATCTACTTTTTTCCCCATTCCCAGACAGCCGATAAGCTTATCCTCGACTTTTAAGGGCAAATAATGGAAAAAGCCGGAAGAAGAAAGCTGTTCGAACTTTCTTTGCAGCTCCTCTTTTTCAGCAAAGGAATAATAAGAAAGAAATTCCCTTTCCGTTAAGCTTTTGTAAAGTTGGTCATCAAAAGTGATCATTTTTCCGGAAAATGGCAATATCCCTCTGGATTTCAGGATAAAGAAAGAGTTTTTTCGGCTGTCATCAGGTAGGAGAAGAGCAATGCATTTGAGAGAAAGGGCATTAGCAATCAATTCCAAAAGAGATTGAGAGAGCTTTTGAAGATTCCTTTCTCGGCTGAGTTCTTTACTTATGGAGAGCAAAGTTTTGCGGTATTCATAACTTCGCTTGTAAAAAGCCCTATCCAGGATGGATTGGAAGAGCTTTTTTAACGGCGGGAAGAGTGTTGCTCCAAGAATTATAGCCAGAATTCCCAAGATGAGGTAATTGAGCCTGCTTTCAGCTGGGACTTTCGTTTGGGAGCTGGCGATAAAATAAACAGTGGCCAGGACAACAGAAGAGAGAATCAGCGCGAACACTTTTTTGAGCAGCAGCTCAAATTCCATAAGTCTCTCCCTGGAGATTGAGTAGGAAAAGGTCAGAGGAATGAGAACCTGGAGAATGATGGTGAGCTCTGCCGCCTTTGAAGGCACCTGGCCAAGCATGAAGGGAATGATGTAGAAAAGGGTGAAGGGGATGATTCCAATGCCTAGGCCATACGCTATCCACTTTAATTGTTTTTTAAGCAGAAGGTTTGAAGGTTTAAACATACTTTGAAGAATAATCACCAAAGTCATGATTGAAAAAAGGGCAAAATGGAGGAGGTCTAATTTTTCTGATGTCTGGTGCAATTGGAGCATAAAAACGTCGCTCATATTTTTAAATGAGGGAACGTGAAGGAGTATTTTTGTTAAAAGGAGAACTGCAGCCGGGAGATACAAAATAGAAATTGAAGATAGCTTATTATTAAAGAATTTTTTTCTTTGAGGGAAAATTAAAAAAAAGTAAAGAAGCAACGGGGGGAAGACCAGAAAAGCTGATTTGTCAAGCCAGAAAAAAAGACTGTCCAAGACATTCAGCTCGCCTGTGGGAGAAAAAATATAGAACGAACAAAAACACAAACATACGAAATAAAAATAGACATAGGGCATAGATAAGGGTTTTTTAGAGGTGAGAAAAATAATTAATCCTATAGCCAGAGTGGTCAAGCCGATAAGAGCAAGAAAGAAATAGATGGGATTAACACCTTTTTCGCGTAAATAGAAGGAGGGAAAAATAATCTCGCCTCCTCTTGCGATTTCGTAGGTAACCTTGAGTTCTGAGCGTCCCGCTGCCCATAATATCTTTGAAACATCTATTTTGTTTTTTATCGGGGCGTTATTGATGGAATAAAGAATATCTCCTTTTTTGATGCCGTGTAGATACGCAGGGCTGTTGACTTCAACAATTACAGCGGTCATACCTCCTGGTTTTTCATCCCAGAAAACTCCATCAGCAGGCTCTTTCCAGGTAATTTTCTTATAAATATTCAATCCTCCCAGCACAAGGAGAATGAAAACGGGAAGGATTGCCAGATAGGTTTTTATTTTCTCGAAATAACTTGCTTTCTGTTTTTCAGATAATCCAAAAAATTGAATCATTTTGGCAAAAAATATATGCGTACCTCAGTTCAAAATATGTTTTTTTCCAGCCCTGATTGCCCATTTAATACAGGGTTGCTTCAGCAGTTTTTCCAATTCTGGATCTTCTTTTAATCCTAAAGGCTTTGTGTTCCTGGAGAGGATTGTGCTCATATAATCATACTTGGGCTTTTTAACCGGGGCATCCTGCGGATAAGCAGCTGAACTTTTAGCAAGAAATAAACCCTTTGAAGAGAGGCCGCTGGGGGAAGTGAATGTAAGAGAAAGAAGGAGGAGGATAAAAAATACTCCTGGAAGAATCCTCTTTTTCATTTTCTTAAGATAAA
>Ga0307379_10000798_pt1 | contig 51385 bp, 48 predicted proteins | sample UN2MG_FD_202237 | JGI IMG/M metagenome (GOLD analysis project Ga0307379, IMG submission 202237) | Soil microbial communities from Risofladan, Vaasa, Finland - UN-2 | ecosystem: Environmental > Terrestrial > Soil > Coastal area > Acid sulfate soil | place: Finland: Risofladan, Vaasa | collected... | reverse complement strand
ACGGTCGCTCGCCGAAACAACGGATATGGTGACCGCGGACTGGAACGGCTTCAACGTGCTGCACACGGCAGCGGCGCGGGTTGGCGGTCTTGATCTTGGATTTGCGCCCAAACGCGGCGGCAAAGATGTCCAGGGCATCATCAAGGCGGCCGGGCAGGGCGCGATTGACGTGCTCTATCTGCTGGCCGCCGACGAAATCGACATGGGGTCGCTCGGCGCGGCCTTCGTCATTTATCAGGGACATCACGGCGATGCCGGCGCCCACCGGGCGGATGTGATCCTGCCAGGCGCGGCCTATACCGAAAAGCATGGCACCTACGTCAACACCGAAGGCCGCGCTCAACATGGCCAGCTCGCTGCCTTTCCGCCGGGCGAGGCGCGCGAAGACTGGACGATACTGCGCGCGCTTTCCGACGTGCTGGGCAAGACCTTGCCCTACGACACGCTGGAGCAGGTCCGCGCGGGGCTGGCCAAGGCCAGTCCTGTATTCACGAATATCGATGAGATCCTTCCCACGACCTGGGATGACTTCGGCAAGGCCGGCAAGATCGATGCGGCACCCTTCGCCTCGCCGATCGCGAATTTCTTCATGACCGACCCGATCACGCGCTGTTCGGAGATCATGGCCAAATGCACCGAGCTCGCGGGCCAGCCCGCCGGCGGACGTACCGGGACCGAAGGGTAGGGCAGGGGCGATGGAAGCCTTCTGGATCAACTGGGCTTGGCCTGCGATCCTCATCGTGCTGAAGATCTTTGCCATCATCGTGCCGTTGCTGATCGCGATGGCCTATCTCACTTATATGGAGCGCAAGGTCATCGCGGCGATGCAGCTCCGCAAAGGGCCCAACGTGGTGGGCTGGTTCGGCCTGCTGCAGCCCTTCGCCGACGGCATCAAGCTGCTCTTCAAGGAAACCGTGATCCCGTCGGGCGCCAATCCCGGCGTCTTCATCGCCGCGCCGATGGTCACGTTCTCGCTCAGCCTCATGGCCTGGGCGGTGATCCCCTTCGACGCCGGTTGGGTGCTCGCCGACATCAATGTCGGCATCCTTTACCTCTTTGCGATTTCCTCGCTCGGGGTCTACGGCATCATCATGGCGGGTTGGGCCTCGAACTCGAAATACGCTTTCCTGGGCGCGCTACGCTCGGCGGCGCAGATGGTCTCCTATGAGGTCGCGATCGGCTTCGTCATCATCACCGTGCTCATGTGCGTGGGCTCGCTCAACCTCTCCAAGATCGTGATGGCGCAGTCGGGCGGGTTCTGGAACTGGTTCTGGCTGCCGCTGCTGCCGATGTTCGTGATCTTTTTCATTTCCGCGCTCGCCGAGACCAACCGCGCGCCCTTCGATCTGGCCGAGGCCGAAGCCGAACTCGTCTCCGGCTACAACGTTGAGTATTCGGCCTTTCCCTTCGCGCTCTTCTTCCTCGGCGAATACATCAACATGATCGTTATGAGCGCGATGATCACGATCCTCTTCCTCGGCGGCTGGTTGGCGCCCCTGGAGGTCTCGTGGCTCACCTGGATCCCGGGCCCGATCTGGTTCGCGCTCAAGATCACGTTTTGCCTCTTCGTTTTCCTATGGGTGCGTGCGACCTTCCCGCGCTACCGCTACGACCAGCTCATGCGCCTTGGCTGGAAGGTCTTCCTGCCGGTCTCGCTCGCCGCCGTGGTCATTGTCGGTGGCGTGCTGATGGCGACCGGCTGGGTTCCGGGCAAGTAGGCGGGGCAAGGAGCACGCGTCATGGCAGCATTCGACCGCAGCGCCCGCAGCATACTTTTGGCCGAGCTCGCCTCGGGCATGTGGCTGACGCTCAAATACTTCTTCAAGCCCAAGGTGACGGTGAACTACCCCTACGAGAAGGGACCGCTTAGCCCGCGTTTTCGCGGCGAGCATGCGCTGCGCCGCTATCCGAGCGGCGAAGAGCGCTGCATCGCCTGCAAGCTTTGCGAGGCGATCTGTCCGGCCCAGGCCATCACCATCGAGGCCGAGCCGCGCGCCGACGGCCAGCGCCGCACCACGCGCTACGACATCGACATGACCAAATGCATCTATTGCGGCTTTTGCGAGGAATCCTGCCCGGTCGATGCCATCGTGGAGGGGCCCAATTTCGAATTTGCGACCGAGACCCGCGAGGAGCTGATGTACGACAAGGCCAAGCTGCTCGAAAACGGCGACCGCTGGGAAACCGAGATCGCCGCCAATCTCGCCGCCGACGCGCCCTACCGCTAGAGCGATGGCAGGACGGGGGGATCAGGGAATGCAGCGGAATCAGACAATACGGCCAAGCAGTGCGTGCCTGTGGCACGAACGCCGCGTCCTTCGACAAGCCCAGGATGAGGCTATTGACTGGATCACCACAACCCACAGCGCTCATGCTGAGCTTGTCGAAGCACGAGGGCGGGCTGCCGCACCGACGAGCACGAGGGCGCGCCCATGATCATCCAGGCGCTCGCCTTCTATCTCTTCGCCGTGGTGCTGATCGCGGCCGCGGTCTTGGTCGTCGGCGCCCGCAACCCCGTGCATTCGGTGCTGTTCCTCATTCTCTCCTTTTTCAGCGCCGCCGGACTTTTCGTCCTCATGGGCGCCGAGTTCATCGCGATGATCCTGGTCATCGTCTATGTCGGGGCGGTGGCGGTGTTGTTCCTCTTTGTTGTCATGATGCTTGACATCAACTTTGTAGAATTGCGCTCTGGTTTTCTTCAATATTTGCCGATTGGCGGCCTCATCGGATTGATCCTGCTGGTCGAGCTGGTGCTGGTCGTCGCGACCTGGGCGGCAGCGCCCGAGGCAGGCACTCTGGGCGCGCCGCAGGCCAAGTTGGGGGGGCTCTCCAACACCGAGCAGATCGGGACGCTGATCTATACCCGCTACATCTATCTCTTTCAGGCTGCCGGCATGGTGCTGTTGGTCGCCATGATCGGCGCCATCGTCCTCACTCTGAGGTCCCGTCCGGGGGTACGCCGGCAGAAGATCAGCGACCAGGTCTCGCGCAGGGTCGAGGACACAGTGGAGCTCAAAAAAGTGCCCACGCGGAGCGGGGTCTGACGATGGCCATGCGAGCGACGCGGCGAAGGCGCCTCACCCTTCGACAGGCTCAGGATGAGGCTTTGGGCAGGTCAACCAAATCAATGTTCCTCATGCTGAGCTTGTCGAAGCGTGACAGCTTCAGGGCGGGGACGTAGCCACCATGTTCGAGATCGGCCTCACCCATTACCTGACCCTCGCGGCGATCGTTTTCACGATCGGCATCTTCGGTATCTTCCTCAACCGCAAGAACGTCATCGTCATTCTGATGTCGGTCGAGCTGATGCTGCTCGCGGTCAACATCAACCTGGTCGCCTTTTCGTGGGCGCTGAAGGATCTGGTCGGCCAGATCTTCGCCATGTTCGTGCTCACCGTCGCCGCGGCCGAGGCCGCGATCGGGCTTGCGATCCTGGTCGTCTATTTCCGCAACCGCGGCTCGATCGAGGTCGAAGACGTGAATGTGATGAAGGGCTAGCGGGGGGCCATGTACGCAGCCGCGATTTTCCTGCCGCTTCTGGGCGCCGTCATCGCTGGCCTCTTCGGCCGTGCACTGGGCGCACGCTGGTCGATGGCCGTCACCTGCGGCGCCATGGTGATCTCCGCGATACTGGCATGCGTGATCTTCTACGAGGTCGTGCTGGCAGCAGAGGCGCGCAACAACACGGTCGAGATATTCACCTGGATCCAGTCGGGCACGCTGGCCTTTTCCTGGGCGCTCAAATTCGACCCGCTCTCGGCGATCATGGTGTTCACGGTGTCGGTGGTCTCCGCGATCATCCACATCTATTCGATCGGCTACATGTCGCACGACCCGCACCGGCCGCGTTTCTTTGCCTATTTGAGCCTGTTCACCTTCTCGATGCTGATGCTGGTTTCGGCCGACAATCTCGTCCAGCTCTTCTTCGGTTGGGAGGGCGTTGGCCTCTGCTCCTACCTCCTGATCGGCTTCTGGTACCACAAGCCCTCGGCAAACGCGGCGGCGATCAAGGCTTTCGTCGTCAACCGGGTTGGCGATTTCGGCTTCGCGCTGGGCATATTCGGCATTTTCCTGGTCTTCGACACGGTCGGCTTCGAAGACATCTTCGCCGCCGTCGCGAGCAAGAAAGAAACCACCTTCCAGTTTCTCAGCATGGAGGTCCATGCACTGACGGCGATCGCCATCCTGCTGTTCATCGGCGCGATGGGGAAATCGGCGCAGATCTTCCTCCACACCTGGTTGCCCGATGCGATGGAAGGCCCAACCCCGGTCTCCGCCCTCATCCACGCCGCGACCATGGTGACGGCGGGCGTGTTCATGGTCTGCCGGATGTCACCGCTTTTCGAGGCCGCGCCGACCGCGCTCTTCATTGTGACGCTTGTCGGGGCTTCAACGGCCTTCTTCGCGGCGACCGTCGGACTTTGTCAGACCGATATCAAACGCGTGATCGCCTATTCGACGTGCTCGCAGCTCGGCTACATGTTCTTTGCCGCCGGCATCGGCGCCTATTCGATCGCCATCTTCCATCTGATGACCCACGCCTTCTTCAAGGCGCTCTTGTTCCTGGGTTCGGGCTCGGTGATCCATGGCATGTCGGACGAACAGGATATGCGCAGGATGGGTGGGATCTGGCGCAAGATGCCGCTGACCTACGCGCTCATGTGGATCGGCTCATTGGCGCTCGCGGGGATCGGCATTCCGGGGCTCATTGGATTTGCCGGCTTCCATTCCAAGGACGCGATCCTGGAAGCGGCCTTCGGGGCCCATTCGGGTATCGGCATGGTTGCATATTGGCTCGGCATCGCCGCGGCTTTCCTCACAGCGCTCTATTCCTGGCGGCTGATCCTGATGACCTTCCACGGCAAGCCGCGCGCCTCGGACCAGGTCATGAGCCATGTCCACGAATCGCCCTTCGTGATGACCGGACCGCTCATCCTGCTGGCGGTCGGCGCGGTGATCGCCGGCTTCCTCGGGCAGGATCTCTTCACCGGGCACGGGGTCGAGGTCTTCAAACGGGCAGGCTTTGAGATGGCGCGGATGGAAAAGATCATCGAGGCCGCCCACCACGTTGCTCCGTGGGTCAAATGGCTGCCGTTGATCGTGGCGTTGGCGGGCATTGCCTGCGCTTATATCGCCTACGCATACTTACGGATGATCCCGGTCTTCCTCGCCTACAAGATGCGTGGGCTCTACCAGTTTCTGCTCAACAAGTGGTATTTCGACGAGCTCTATGACGCGATCTTCGTAAAGCCGGCCTTCTATCTCGGCCGCGGCTTGTGGAAGTCGGGCGACGGCGCGTTCATCGACGGGGTCGGGCCCGATGGGATAGCGGCGGCCGCCCAGAATATCGCCAAACGGGCAAGCGCGCTCCAGACCGGCTACCTCTATCACTACGCCTTCTCGATCCTGATTGGCGTCGCCGCCTTCGTGACGCTCTACGTCTTAGTGATCGCAGGGTAGGACGGCTCGCATGTCTTTCCCGATCCTTTTTCTGCTTTGGTTCCTGCCGCTGGTGGGGGCGCTGTTCCTCATTTTCGTGCGCGGCAACGAGACCGAGGTCGCCCGCAACGCGCGTAATTTCACGCTTTTCACCTCACTGGTCGTCTTCGCTCTCTCGCTTTTCCTGTGGTTCAACTTCGATGAGAGCGCGGCCGGCTTCCAGTTCCAGGAGCGGGTCGGCTGGTTCGAGCTGCCCGGCGGCTACAAGCTGACCTATCACGTCGGCGTCGACGGCATCTCGATCTTCTTCGTGCTGCTCGCAACGCTGCTGACGCCGATCTGCGTGCTCGCCAGCTGGCGCGCCATCCAGGACCGCGTGCGCGAATACATGATCGCCTTCCTGGTCCTGGAAACCTTCATGATCGGGACCTTCTGCGCGCTCGATCTCGTCACCTTCTACATTTTCTTCGAGGGTGTGCTGATCCCGATGTTCCTCATCATCGGTATCTGGGGCGGCAAGCGCCGGGTCTATTCGGCCTTCAAGTTCTTCCTCTACACGCTGACGGGTTCGGTGTTGATGCTGCTGGCGATTTTCGCGATCTACTACGCGACCGCCGCCTCGGGGCAGTTCGGCAAGGGTTCGGGCACCACCGACATTCCGGCCATCATCGAATTCGCCAAGACCCACGGGTTCGATCCTGAATTCCAACGCTGGGTCTGGCTCGCCTTCTTTGCATCCTTCGCCATCAAGGTGCCGATGTGGCCGGTCCACACCTGGCTGCCCGATGCCCATGTCGAGGCGCCGACCGCGGGCTCGGTCATCCTCGCCGGCGTGCTGCTGAAAATGGGCGGCTACGGCTTCCTGCGCTTCTCGTTGCCGATGTTCCCGGACGCCTCGGAGTTCTTCACGCCGCTCGTCTACAGCCTTTCGGCGATCGCAGTGATCTACACCTCGCTGGTGGCGCTTGCACAGGAGGACATGAAGAAGCTGATCGCCTATTCCTCGGTCGCGCATATGGGCTTCGTGACCATCGGCATCTTCACCGCCACCGTGCAGGGCGTGCAAGGCGCGATCTTCCAGATGCTGAGCCACGGCGTCGTCTCGGCCGCGCTATTTCTCCTGGTCGGTGTGATCTACGACCGTCAGCACAGCCGCGAGATCGACCACTATGGCGGGCTGGTGAACCGGATGCCGGTCTATGCCGGCGTCTTCATGCTGTTCATGCTGGCCTCGATAGGCCTGCCGGGCACGAGCGGCTTCGTCGGCGAGTTCCTGGTTCTTATCGGCGCCTTCAAAGCCAATACCTGGGTTGCCGCGTTCGCCGCGACGGGCCTGATCCTGGGCGCGGCCTATATGCTCTATCTTTACCGGCGGGTCGTCTTCGGCAAGCTGGAGAAACCCCACCTCCAGGACATTCTCGATCTCAGCCTGCGCGAAAAACTGGTCTTCGCGCCGCTGATCATCCTGGTGCTGTGGATGGGCATCTATCCTTCGAGCTTCCTCAAGCCGATCGACAAATCGGTGGCGAACCTCGTCACCAACTACCAGGCGGCAATCGCCAGGCAGGCGCCGAAGAAGACGGCGCTCACGCTTGCCGCTCCCAAAATTTCCTCAGGCGCAAAGTAGGGCGCGGGCGATGACCCAGACACTCGGAAACATCCAGCCGGCCCTGCCCGAGATCTTCCTCGCGGTTGCGGCGATGGCGCTGCTGATGATCGGCGTGTTCAAGGGCGACAAGGGCACCAGCACCGTCTCGAGCCTCAGCGTGCTGACGCTCGTCCTGGCGGGTATCTGCGTGGTCATTTTCACGCCGGTCGGGGTCAAGACCGCGATCTTCGGCGGCTTGTTCATCACCGACGCCTTTGCGGTGTTCATCAAGCTGCTCGTGCTCGCCGGCTCGGCGCTGGCGATCGTCATGTCGCTCGGCTTCAACAAGCGCGAGCGCATCGCACGCTTCGAGTTCCCGGTCCTCATCGTGCTGGCGACGCTTGGCATGATGATGATGGTCTCGGCCAACGATCTGATGTCGCTTTATGTCGGTCTTGAGTTGCAGAGCCTCGCGCTTTACGTCGTCGCCGCGTTTCACCGCGATTCGGTGCGGTCGAGCGAGGCTGGGCTCAAATACTTCGTCCTCGGCGCGCTGTCCTCGGGGATGCTGCTCTACGGCGCCTCGATGATCTACGGCTTTACCGGCACCACCAACTTCACCGAGATCGCCAAGATTTTCGGTGCGGTCGACCGCGCCGCGCCTTCGGTGGGGCTCGTCGTCGGCATCGTCTTCGTCGCCGCCGGGCTCTCCTTCAAGATCGCCGCCTTCCCTTTCCATATGTGGACCCCCGACGTCTATGAGGGTGCCCCGACGCCGGTCACCGCCTTTTTCGCCGCGGCCCCCAAGCTCGCCGCAATGGCGCTCTTCCTACGGGTTTTGATCGGCCCCTTCGGCGATCTCTCCGATGCCTGGGGTCAGATTATCTGGTTCCTCGCCTTCGGCTCGATGCTGCTTGGCAGCTTTGCCGCGATCGCGCAGACAAACATCAAGCGACTGCTCGCCTACAGCTCGATCGGCCATATCGGCTACGCCCTGGTCGGCCTTGCCGCCGGCACGGTGGACGGGCTGCGCGGCGTGCTGATCTACATGACGATCTATCTGGTCATGGTCATCGGTACGTTCTGCGTCGTCTTGTCGATGCGCCGCGGTAACCGCATGCTGGAGGAGATTGACGATCTGCGCGGGCTTTCGCGCACCAATCCGATGATGGCGGCCGTGCTGGCGATTATGATGTTCTCGATGGCCGGCATCCCGCCGCTCGCCGGCTTCTTCGGCAAGCTCTACGTCTTCCTGGCCGCGATCGAATCGGGGCTTTATGTGCTCGCCATCGTCGGCGTCCTGACCTCGGTGGTCGGCGCTTACTATTACATCCGCATCGTCAAGGTGATGTATTTCGACGAAGCCGGCGCGCCCTTCGACAAGCCGGTCGGCGGCGCCATGTCCGCGATCCAGGCCGGCACCGGTCTCCTGACACTTTTCTTCTTCGCTTTTCCAGGACCGCTACTTGCCGCCAGTGAGAACGCGATCCAGGCGTTGATCAATGGCTAAAGGCTGAGCGCGGTCTCCAGCACCGGTGACGGGCGCCCGTGGCCGGCGCTTCTGGCCGGCACATGCAGCCGGCACGTGGGACCGCCTTTTAATCCATGACAAGCACCGAAATTCCCGACTTCTACTCGCTCGTGCGGCGCGATCGCGTGACATCCACCAACGATGTCGCCAAGGATCTGGCGGCAAACGGCGCCGGCGAAGGCACGCTGGTGGTTGCCGAGACCCAAAGCGCCGGCCGCGGCCGACGCGGTAAACCGTGGTCGTCGCCGGCCGGCAATCTTTACATGTCGGTGATCATCCGACCCGACTGTGTGCCCGTTACGGCCGTCCAGCTGGGCTTCGTCGCCGGTGTGGCGCTGTGGGACGCAATCGCCGATTGCGACGATCCGGGCATAGCGCTCAAGCTCAAATGGCCCAACGACGTCTTGCTCGAGGGTCGCAAAGTGGCCGGTATTCTGTTGGAATCCGCCACCAAGGCCGATGGCCGGCTCGACTGGGTGGTGATCGGTATCGGCGTCAATACGGCCCACCATCCACCCGACGCCCAATGGCCGGCCGCCGATCTGCGCCAGACGCGGGACCGTCCGACGCCGCAGGAATTCCTGCCCATGGTCGCGGGCCACCTCCTCGACTACTATCTATGCTGGGATAACGAGGGTTTCGGCCCGATCCGCCGTCTCTGGCTTGAGGAATCCTTCTTCGCGCCGGGCGACCGGGTCACGGTGGGAGGCGGCGAGGCGGCGCTCGAGGGCGCATTCGAAGACATCGACGAAAGCGGTGCGCTCATCCTGCGCCTGGCTTCCGGCGAGACGCGCGCTATTTCCTATGGCGAAATATTCCCCGCCGGCTGAAATCGGCCAGAACACGGGCGGGGCAGGGGGGTAAGATGCTGGCGGCGATCGATAGCGGCAATACCAACGTCGTCTTCGCGGTCTATGACGGCGATGCGTTGCGCGGTGAATGGCGCAGCTCGTCCGATCCCAACCGTACCGCGGACGAATACGCCGTCTGGCTTTCTCATCTGATGGGCCTGGAAGATCTCACCTTCGACGATATCGACGAGGCGATCATCGCCAACGTCGTGCCGGCGGCGTTCTACGCGCTACGCATGCTCTGCCGGCGTTACTTCAATTGCGTGCCGCTGGTGATCGGCGAGGACAATGTCGATCTGGGCGTCGCCGCCAAAGTCGACCATCCCGAGGAGGTCGGCGCCGACCGGCTGGTCAACGCCGTGGGCGCGGCCGAACAGTATGGCGGCCCGTTGATCATTGTCGATTTCGGCACCGCGACGACATTCGACGTCGTCGACGCGGACGGCGCTTATGTCGGCGGTGTGATCGCTCCCGGCATCAACCTCTCGCTCGAGGCGCTTCATATGGCCGCCGCCAAGCTGCCGCGCATCGATGTGGCACGGCCGGCCCGAGTGATCGGCCGTTCCACCGTGCCGGCGATGCAGTCGGGCGTCTACTGGGGCTATGTCTCGTTGATCGAGGGTATGATCGCGCGCATCGAGGCCGAGTACGGCGCGGAGATGACGGTGGTGGCAACCGGTGGCCTGGCGCCGCTCTTTGCCGAGGCAACCCAGGCGATCCAGCATCTTGACCGCGAACTCACCATGCGCGGTCTCTTGTCGATCCATCGGCGAAACACCGCCAAATGAGCGCCAAGCGCGACCCGCTCAAGACGGGAAGGAACGATCTTCTCTTCGTGCCGTTGGGCGGCGCGGGCGAGATCGGCATGAACCTCAACCTGCTTGGCCATGCCGGCAAGTGGCTGATGCTCGACCTCGGCGTTACCTTCGGCGACGACCAGACGCCGGGGGTCGACGTCATCATGCCCGACCCGCAATTCATCGTGGGCCGCAGGGACGATCTGGTCGCCCTTGTCCTTACCCACGCTCATGAAGACCATATCGGCGCCGTGCCTTACCTGTGGTCACGGCTCAAATGCCCGATCTTCGCGACGCCCTTCACCGCCTCGATGGTGCGCCGCAAGCTCAAGGAAGTCGGCCTGGAGGACAAGGCGAAGATCACCGAGGTCGAGCCATCATCGAAATTCCGCATCGGACCCTTCGCCATCGAGCTCATCACCCTCACCCATTCGATCCCCGAACCCAACGCCGTGGTGATCCGCACCGAGGCGGGCACCGTGTTGCACACCGGCGACTGGAAGTTCGACCCTAACCCGCTGGTCGGCCCGGTCGCAGACGAGGATGCGCTGCGGCGCGTAGGCGAGGAAGGCATACTCGCGCTGATCGGCGATTCGACCAATGTCTTTCGCGAGGGAACCTCGGGCTCGGAGGCCGAGGTCCGTGCGAGCCTGATCGAGCTCGTCGGCAAGTACGAAAACCGTGTCGCCATCGGCTGTTTTGCCAGCAATGTCGCGCGTTTGGAGACGGTTTCCGTTGTTGCCCAGGCGACCGGCCGGCAGGCGGCGCTGGCCGGCCGCTCGCTGTGGCGGATTTACGACGCCGCCCGCGAGAACGGCTATTTGACCGAGATCCCACGTTTCCTAACCGATGAGGAAATCGCTTATCTCCCGCGCGACAAGGTGCTGATCGCCGCCACCGGCAGCCAGGGCGAGCCCAACGCCGCGCTCACCAAGATCGCCAATGGCAACCACCCGCATATCGTGCTGGAAGAGGGCGACACTGTCGTGTTTTCCTCGCGCATCATTCCGGGCAACGAGCGCCCCATCGGCCGATTGCACAATGCGTTCTTCAGGCTGGGCGTCGATGTTGTCTCCGAAAAGGATCATTTCGTCCACGTCTCCGGCCATCCCGCCCGCGACGAGCTCATCCACATGTATCAGCTCACCAAGCCCCGGATCGCCGTGCCGGTGCATGGCGAGGCACGCCATCTGGGGGCCCATGCGAGGCTCGCCGCCGACTGCCAGGTGCCCGAGCAGGTCGAGGTGTTGAACGGCCAGGTTGTGCGCCTGGCGCCGGGCCGCGCCGGCATTATCGAGACTGTGCCCTCGGGCCGCCTCGCCATCGACGGCGAGGTACTGGTGCCCCTCGACGGCCCGACCTTGCAGGAGCGCAAACGCCTGATGTGGAACGGCATGGCGGTGGCGACCGTGGTTGTCGATGCCATGGGCGGGCTGGTTGCGCCGCCACAGATCACCTTGCAGGGCATCGCCGACGACCCAAGCGTCGAGGACCTGCGCGGCGCCCTCGCGGATGCCATCGAGGACGCTTTGGCCGATCTGCCGCGTCCGCGTCGCGGCGATGACGAAGAAATACGCGAAACCGCGCGCCGCGCCGTGCGCCGAACGCTCCGCGACCGCCGCGGCAAGCGTCCGCCCACCGAAGTGCATGTGGTGCGGGTGGCGTAGGGCAGGGTTGCTGAAGCCCGAACAAACAACCCTCTCCCCCTGGAGGGAGAGGGTGGCCGCGTCAGCGGCCGGGTGAGGGGGACGCCACCGATGGTGGCGCAGCATATAGAGCAAACGCCTTTGGCGTTTGTTCCCCTCACCCTGCCCCTCTCCCTCAAGGGGAGAGGGGAAATTGCACTGGCCTCGAAAAAGAAACGGCGGCCCCGAGGGACCGCCGCTCCAGCGAAATCGTGAACTGGCCTGACGGGCGTCAGGTGATGTCCCAGCCGCCCTGCGCGTTGCGGCAGGCGGTGCCGTTACCGGTCTCCGTCTGGCCGGCCTTCGTCGTCACCGTAGTGGTGAAGCGACGGCAGGACCGGCCGCGATCGTTAGTATAGGTCTGGGTCGGCGTGGTGTTGCCGTGGGCGCCCGTGTTGGGGTTTTCCCAGCGCGACGTTGTGTGGTCGGGCTGACGCTCAAGCGCGCCATTGGTCGTCTCATTGTGGCGGCGCACGTCTTCGCAGTCGAGCGCGTTGCCGATCCGGTTGCCGATCAGGCCGCCAACCAGCACGCCGCCGGCGATGGCCGCGCCGCGCCCGGCACCGCTGCCGATCCGCGAGCCGATCAAGCCGCCGATCACGGCCCCGCCGATGCTGCCAATAACTTCCCTGGCGCCGGGATTGCCGGCCGCGCAGGCAGCGGCGGCAGGCGATGCGCCGCCGGCGCCGATAGCGACGGAAAGGACCAGCGCGGATGCAATACTAGCGAGTTTGATTTTCATCGAAAGTCTCCTGACTGTATCCGGGCGGCTCCGGTCCATGCGACGATCGCCGCCACTCGAGGTTTGCGGAGCCCAGATAAGCGGCTCCACCATCTGGACCGGACCATAGCCGGGCGCAATGACCCTCGTCTGTGATGGCCGTCACACCCCCTTGGTTAACAAGAGGTTAAGGCCCGGATCGGCGCGCCATATGGCGAAAGCTCCAGTGATCGGGTGCTCTGGACTTGCAGATGCGCCCATTTCAGTTAAAGAAGGCCCAAGAATTCCGAAAATGCGAGGCATTCACCATGATCGGCCGGTTGAACCATGTCGCAATCGTCGTCCCGGATCTGGCCGCCGCCACGGCGCTCTACCGGGACACTCTGGGCGCGCAAGTCTCCGAGGCCGTCGATATGCCCCAGCACGGGGTGACGACGGTCTTCGTCACCCTGCCCAACACCAAGATCGAGCTGCTGCATCCGTTGGGGGAGAGATCGCCTGTGGCGAGCTTCCTCGCGCGCAATCCAGGCGGCGGCATGCACCATGTCTGCTACGAAGTCGACGACATCCAGGCCGCCGGCGACCGCATGCGATCGGAAGGCGCACGGGTGCTCGGCAACGGCGAGCCGCGGATCGGCGCCCATGACAAGCCGGTGCTGTTCCTGCATCCCAAGGATTTCTGCGGCACCCTGGTCGAACTCGAGCAGGCCTGAGGCGAAGCGCTCCCATGTCCGCCGCCACCGGCCTGATCGTCTTCGTGATCGTTTGGTGGCTGGTGCTGTTCATGGTGCTGCCCTGGGGCATCCGCCGCGAGGAGAGCCCCGAGCCCGGCCATGAGCCTGGCGCCCCCGCCAATCCCCGGCTTTGGCTGAAAGCGGGGATCACGACGGCGATTGCCTGCATCGTCTGGGGCGCGATCTACTGGGCGATCGATGCCGATCTCATTCACTTCGGCCCGCGATGAACGCGGGATATTGCCATGCGCGGAGAGCGCGCCGCATCCTTCGACAAGCTCAGGATGAAGCTATGTCGTTCAATCAAACAATGTTCCACATGCTAAGCGCGTCGAAGCACGAGGGCCGCGGGCGAACACCATGACCACATATTGCGACATCGCGCCTGGCCATGAATGGCATGGACCGTATCACGACGAGGAATACGGTTTTCCGCTCACGGGCGAGACTGCTCTCTTCGAGCGTTTGGTACTGGAGATCATGCAGGCGGGCCTCAACTGGGAGCTTATCCTGAAACGCCGCGCCGGCATGGCCGATGCCTTCGCCGGCTACGACGTCGATCGGATCGCCGCTTTCGGACCCGGCGACGAGGCACGGCTCCGCGAGGATGCCCGGATCATCCGTAACCGCCTCAAGATCACCGCCATCATCGAGAATGCCCGGCGGATCCAGGCGATACGCGAGAGCCATGGCAGCTTTTCGGGGTGGCTGGAGACGCACCACCCTCTCGATAAACCGGCTTGGGTCAAACTCTTCAAGAAAACATTCAAATTCACCGGCGGTGAAATTGTTGGCGAGTTCCTGATGTCCGCAGGCTACCTGCCGGGCGCGCATGATGAAAGCTGCCCGGTCTTCGCCCAAATTGCCGCCTTGAATCCACCGTGGATGCGCCGCGGCGCCTGAGCATCGATGGAAACCCGAATGTTGAAACGGCTTCGGCGGATGATCGAACTGCCCGGTCTGCTGGCGGTATTGATCGCATTCTTCGCGCTCGCCGCGCCGCTCGGCGCCGCCACGTTCGATCCCGACCGCCTGCTGCGTCCCTGGCCCAAAGTCGAAAGCGGGGAGGGCGGAACGCCCGTGAGCTTCCCCAGCCGCAGCCCCTTCTCATTGGCCGACGCCGGCAAGGCGCCCTGGCGTAATCCCAAGGCGCGCGCCAAAGCAACGCTTCATCTGCCCCGGGGTGTGTCGGCGCGCGAGCCGGTTCCGGCGGTCATCCTGCTGCACGGAGCGGGCGGCATCCTCACCAACCGCGAGCCGGTCTATGCGGCCCAGTATGCGCAGATGGGCATCGCAGCCCTGGTGATCCATGTCTACGAGGCACGGAACCATCGCGGCTATGGCTTCGTCGGCCGGCTGCTCAACATCACCGAGTCGATGTTCATCGCCGATGCTTATGCCGGGCTTCGTTATCTTGCCAGGCGTCCGGAGATCGACAGCCGGCGCGTGGCCCTGATCGGCTTTTCTTACGGCGGCATGGCAACGATGTACGCTGCTTACCGCCAGGTGGCGCGCGCCTACGCGCCGGATGGCCCGCGATTCGCCGCCCATGTCGCTTATTATGGGCCATGCATCGTCCGCTTTGCCGACAGCCGCGCCACCGGCGCGCCCCTGCTGATGCTGATGGGTGACGGCGACGCCATCACCGACCAGAGGCGCTGCGCCAAAGTTGCCGGCGATCTGCGCGGCGGCGGCGCGGCCGTGCGCAGCATCGTCTACCGCGGCGCCTACCATCAATGGGACGGCAACTGGCGCGGACCCTTCAGCATCGGGCGCAGCCTTGCGCCCTGCCGCTATTGGGTCCATCGCGACGGCACGATCCGCGATTTGCGCACGCTGCTGCCGATGGCCGACCCATTCACGCGCAAGATCACGCTTGGCCTGTGTGCCTCCAAGGACGGCTACATGATCGGCGCCGATCCGGCCATCCGGGTCCGCTCCAACCGGGACGTCGGGCGCTTCCTGGCCCGGGTCTTCCGGCGCGGCGGTTGACGGATACCGGCCCTGAACCTGCTTGGATTTAGCCTCCCGGTAACCTGGTTGGGCTTAGGCTTGCGGCCATGACCAGCGCCGCCAAAACCCTGGCTTTCGCCGCCGTGCTTGCCGTCCTGACATCTCCCGCCGCGGGAGAAGCCGGCAAGCCGACGCCGCTCCACCCGGACGCCAAGGCCGAGGGGGCCACGCGGGGCAAGCACCCGACCCGCACGGTGATCGGGCGGATCAGCCAGGACGACTGCCGCCGGCTCGTCGTGGCGCATGTGCCCGATCCCGGCGTTACCTACCGGCCCGGCGTCGATGTTCGTGGCCGTTCGGTAAAGCCTGCCGATCTGCCTGGCAGCCCCCGCATCGCATTGCCGCGCGTCTTCCGCATCCGCCTCCAGGTCGATCTGGAGACCTATCTCGGCATTGTGCCCCAGCCCGGCGTCGATCCCGATGTCACGCTCGGTCAGCTCACGGTGCGCGGCAGCCAAGTCTATTTCAATGGCCAGCCGCTCGACGATCCCCATCGCAGCTTCATCGTCGCGCAGTGCCGGCGCCAGTTGCGCCGCGCGCCCTGAAATAGGCCGAGCCGCCGCTCCAAACATTGCCAGCAGCGCGCGCCTGGACGATACTCCGGCCATGCGGTCCTGGGCGTGATAGCAAGACGGACGGCCTGTTGGATATTTTCGGCGGTTTGATCCGCAGCGATCAGGTGATCTGGCTGGGCAGCCTCCTGATCGCCTTCGCCTTCGTGCTTTGGGGCGGCCGGCTCTTCAAGATCTTCGTCGTCCTGCTCGGCATCGGCGCCGGACTGGTGCTCGGCTTCTTCCTGGGCTCAATCGTCGGTCTCGGCCCGCAGGGCGGCGGGGCGGGGGCCATTATAGGTGCGATCGTGCTGGGCTTGCTCGCCTGGCCGCTGCACCGGGTTTTCGTCTTCCTGATCGGCGGGCTGTTCTTTGGCTTCGTCACGGCGTCGGTCGCCACCTCGCTGCAGGTGCCGGAGACCACATTGAATGCCGCGGCGATTGCCGGCTTTGTCGTCGGCGGCGTGCTGTCGATCCTGATCCACAAGACCTTCGTGATCGTGCTCATGGCCGCAGCCGGCGCGCAGACCATCCTGAACGTGATGCTCGGCAAATCCTTCGCGTCGCTCGTCACCTTCGAGGCGTTCATGCGCAACTATGCCGGCTTCTACGCCCAGCGCCTCGGCCTCTTCCTCACCATGATCGGCGTCTATGCCGCCTTCGCGCTCTTTTTGCAGATGCTGTGCGCGCAAAGAGAAAAGGACAAGCCCGAGCGCCTGGCCGCCAAGCGCCGGGTGCGGCGGGTCCTCTATCTCTTCGCCTTCCTGCAACTTGCCGGCTGGACGCTGACCCGCATCGCCCCGGCGGCGACTGGCTTTGCCCATTCCCCGGTCACGGGTCTTACATTGCTCTCCTGGCCGGCGGCGGCGATGCTGTCCGCGCTCGTGCTCAACTGGGCCTGGGAGGGCACGGTTCAGGCCGAAACCGCGCGAACCAGCCTGCGCTTCGCGGTGCGCTATTTTCTCTTTGTCGTTATCGGCGGCGTCATCCCGCCGCTCATTACCGGTATGCTGCACCGCGTTTTCTTCGGCCAAAGCCAGTTCCTCTTCCTCTACGAGGCGGTGATCGCCGGGCCGACCGCGTTGCTGATCTTCAAGGCGGCTTTCCTGCTTGTGGTTTTCCCTGCTCTCGCACTCATGGCCACCCATACGCCTCCACCGCCCATTCTTGCTTCAGACGAGGCGGCCGATCCCGCGACAGCCAAAGCGGCATGAGCATGAACGCGCGCCACCTCCGCAGTTCGGCCGGCGTTGATGTTGGCGAGCGCATTCCCTACAGTCGCCGCGCCCACAGGAGCGGCGCCCCAGTTTGCAGCTTCAGGGCGATCCGCCGACGCCAACAAGAGCGCCGAGAGCGCCCAGATTGCCGAGACCACACATGCGCCTGACGCATTATTTCCTGCCGACCCTGAAGGAAACGCCGACCGAGGCGCAGATCGTCTCGCACCGGCTGATGCTGCGCGCCGGCATGATCCGCCAGTCGAGCGCCGGCATCTACTCCTGGCTGCCGCTCGGCTTCAACGTGCTGAAGAAGATCGAGGCGATCGTGCGCGAGGAGCAGGACGCCGCCGGCGCCCAGGAAATGCTCATGCCGACGATCCAGCCGGCCGATCTGTGGCGCGAGAGCGGCCGCTACGACGACTACGGCAAGGAGATGCTGCGCATCACCGACCGGCACGAGCGCGATATGCTCTACGGGCCGACCAACGAAGAGCAGATCACCGAAATCTTCCGCGCCCATGTGAAGAGCTACAAGGACCTGCCCAAGCTGCTTTATCACATCCAGTGGAAGTTCCGCGACGAGGTGCGGCCGCGCTTCGGGGTCATGCGGGGACGCGAGTTCCTGATGAAGGACGCCTATTCGTTCGATCTCGATTATGAAAATGCTAAAAAGTCTTACAATCGAATGTTCGTATCTTACTTGAGGACATTTGCGCGCCTGGGGCTGCGCGCCATCCCGATGGCGGCGGAGACCGGGCCGATCGGCGGCGATCTCAGTCACGAGTTCATCATCCTGGCGGAGACCGGGGAGAGCCAGGTCTACTGCCACAAATCCTATCTCGACCGCGATCTCCCAGATGCGACCGTCGACTATGAGGGCGATCTCCAGCCGGTCGTCGATGATTGGACCGCGCAATACGCCGCTGCCGACGACAAGCACGACGCGGATGCTTGCCCGGTCCCCAAGGGCGATCTCATCGAGGCGCGCGGTATCGAGGTCGGGCATATCTTCTATTTCGGCGACAAATACTCCAAGGCGATGGGCGCGGAGGTCACGACAAGCGACGGCGAGGCTGTACCGTTGGAAATGGGTTCCTACGGCATCGGCGTCTCGCGCCTTGTCGGCGCGGTCATCGAGGCCAGCCATGACGAGAACGGCATCATCTGGCCCGACGTGATCGCACCCTTCCGCGTCGGGCTGGTGAACTTGCGGGTCTCCGATGACGCCTGCACGGCGGCCTGCGACGATCTTTACGCCAAATTGCGCGCGGCGGGCACAGAGGTGCTTTACGACGACCGTGACGAGGCGGCTGGCGCCAAGTTTGCCGATATGGACCTGATCGGCCTGCCCTGGCAGCTCGTGGTCGGACCGCGCGGGGTCAAGGCGGGCACGGTGGAATTGAAGCGCCGCGCCACCGGGGACCGCGAAGAGCTTTCGGCGGACGCCGCCCTGGCGCGGTTGCTGAACTAGGCGGCGAACGGACGATACGAGGGACCACGCCTTGGATATCGCCATATTCGTGTTCGACGACATGACCGCGCTCGATGCGATCGGCCCGATGGAGGTCGTGGCGTTGCTGCCAGGCGCCGCGCTCAAGATCGTCGGACTGCAAAAAGGCCCGGTGCGCGCCGGCAAAGGCGCGCGCAGCGTCGGGCTCGTCGCAGATTATGCGCTCGGCGAGGTTGCGGCCGCCGACGTGCTGATCGTGCCCGGCGGCACGGGCACGCGGGCGCTTGTAAACGACGCCGCGTTGACCAGTTGGATCAGGGATATCCACGCCACCACGCGCTGGACGACGTCGGTCTGCACCGGCTCGCTTCTCCTGGCCGCGGCCGGGCTGCTTGATGGCGTGCCGGCAACTACGCATTGGGCCGCCATGGACATGCTGGAAAAACTGGGCGCGGTGCCCACCGACCGGCGGGTGGTCGAAAATGGCAAGATCATCACTGCCGCCGGTGTTTCGTCGGGCATCGATATGGGGCTCACCCTGGCGGCCAAGATCGCCGGCGATGACGTCGCCCAGGCGATCCAACTGATGATCGAATACGATCCCGAGCCACCCTTCGATGCCGGCGCGGTGAGCAAGGTCTCGCCCGCGATCAGGAAGCTCGCCCTCGAGTTTATCAGCGCCGGATGATCTTCTCGCCCTTCGAGCGCATGGTCGCCAAGCGCTACCTGCGGGCGCGCCGCCAGGAGGGCTTCATCTCGGTGATCGCGGTCTTCTCGCTGCTCGGCATTGCGCTCGGCGTGGCGACGCTGATCATCGTCATGTCGGTAATGAACGGTTTCCGCCACGAGCTTCTGAGCCGCGTGCTCGGCCTCAACGGCCACATCGCCGTCATCGGCGCCAGTGGCAGGATCACCGATTTCGATGCGGTAGCGCGCCAAGTCGCGGCGGCCAAGGGCGTGCGCCTCGTTACCCCGCAAGTCGAGGCCCAGGTGATGGCAACGAAGGGGGAGCGCGCCTCGGGGGCCCTGGTGCGCGGCGTGCGGCCGGCCGACTTCGCCAAGCGCAAACTGCTCGCGAACAACATCAAGCGCGGCAAGCTTGCCGACTTCAAGGGCGGCGATGCGGTGATCCTGGGCGACAAGTTGGCCGCAACGCTGCGCGTCAAGGTGGGCGAGGGGGTGACGCTGATCTCGCCGCAAGGCAATGTCACCGCCTTCGGCACGGTTCCGCGCATCAAGACCTATACCTTGGTTGCGACCTTCAATGTCGGCATGCATCAATACGATTCGAGCTTTATCTACATGCCGCTGGAGGCCGCGCAGACATTTTTCCGCCTGCCAGGAGCGGTCTCCAAGATCGAGGTGATGATCGACAAACCCGACAACGCCTTCCCGATCGCCCGGGCCTTGCGCATGAAACGCATCAAGGGCGTCTACCTCGTCGAATGGCAGCGCACCAATGCCAGCTTCTTCAATGCGCTGCAGGTCGAGCGCAACGTCATGTTCCTGATCCTCGCGCTGATCATTCTGGTGGCTGCCTTCAACATCATCTCCAGCCTGATCATGCTGGTAAAAGATAAAGGCCGCGACATCGCAATCCTGCGCACGATGGGCGCGACGCGGGGGGCGATCATGCGCGTCTTCTTCATGACGGGCGCTGCCATCGGCGTGACCGGCACGCTGACGGGACTTGGCTTGGGGCTGCTGTTTTGCTGGCGGATCGACGACATCAAGCGCGGGCTGGAGGCGTTGTTGAAACGCGACCTCTTCTCGGCCGAAATCTACTTCCTCTCGCAACTGCCGGCGATCGTCGATCCGGTCGAGGTCGCCCAGGTCGTCGGCATGGCGCTGGCGCTTTCCTTCCTGGCGACGATCTATCCCTCCTGGCGGGCCGCGCGGCTCGATCCGGTCGAGGCGCTGCGCTATGAATGATGCCTTATGAATGATGCCTATGAGTGATGCTCATGAATGATCCTGAGCAAGCCTCGCTGCTGGAGCCGATGAGCGGCACCGGCGCCCGCGTTCTGGCGCTGCGGGCGGTGGAGCGCGCCTTCCTTCAGGGCGGCGCCCGGCTGGAGGTGCTGCGCGGGGTCAGCCTTGCCGTCAACAAGGGCGAGATGGTGGCGCTGGTCGGCCAGTCGGGATCGGGCAAGTCGACGCTGCTGCAGATCGCAGGATTGCTCGAGCGGCCGGATACCGGCCACGTCATCATCGACGGCCGCGACTGCGGGCGCCTCGGCGATGACGAGCGCACCCGCGTGCGCCGCAACGCGCTCGGCTTCATCTACCAGTATCACCATCTGTTGCCCGAGTTTTCCGCGCTCGAAAACGTCATCGTGCCGCAGATGATCGCCGGTCACACCAAGCGGAACGCCCGCAACCGCGCGCTCGAGCTCCTAGGCGCGCTGGGCCTTTCCGGGCGCACCAGCCACCGGCCGGCGCGGCTTTCGGGCGGCGAACAGCAGCGCGTGGCGATCGCCCGCGCGGTGGCGAATGCGCCGAAACTGCTGCTCGCCGACGAACCCACGGGCAATCTCGATCACGACACCGCCGACAACGTCTTCGCCCAGCTCCGCAAGCTGATCCAAGTTGCCGGCATCGGCGCCCTCGTCGCCACCCACAATCTGGAACTGGCCGGCCGCATGGACCGCATCCTGACGCTCGAGAACGGGGTGGTTGTGCAGCGGTAGACAACGTCCTGCGTGAGCAGGATCGCGTCACAGTGATCTGGTGTGACGCGTGAATCGTGCACTAAACATATGTGATCGATCAAGATTCACGTCTCAGATCGCAACGATCTGAGACGATCTCGATCTAGGGCAGGAAATCCTCCAAATTCACGTCGTCGAAGTTCTTCGGCATGGCGCGCTCGAAGCGGGCGCGCTGCTCGGGCTGGGACAGCGCCGGCTTGGTGGCGTCGATCAGCCATTTGGTGCCGACCCGGTGAAAGCTGTTCTGGCCTTCGGCGATCGGCGAGACATTGTCGAGCGGGAAGACGCGCGTATTGGGGATCATCACCACGTCGCGCTCGGCGTGGACGCGTGTGGTCATCGACCACATGATCTGGCGCATATCGGAGGCGTCGATATCGTCATCCACCGCAATGGCGAGCTTGGGGTGCAGATAAGGCCCCGATAGCGCCGCCATGAGCGCGGTCTTGGCCTGACCCTCAAAGCGCGGGCGGAGCTTGATCACGATGGCCAACAACCCGGCCTCGCGCACGCTGCGCACATCGAGCAGGTCGAGCCCGCCCTCGACGTTCTTGATGTGCTCGCGGGTGGCGATCTCGATGCCGAGCCCGGTCGTCGCCTGGGTATCGGTCACCGGAAAGCCGCAATGGATGGCGTAGTAGATCGGTTTCTTGCGGCGGGTGATGCATGTCACCTTGAAGACTTCCGACTCGCCGCGCTCGGCATAGGTGCCGGGCACCTCGCCGAAGGGGCCCTCGGGCTCACTGTGATTGGGCAGGATCTCGCCTTCCAGCACGATCTCGGCCTCGGCCGGGACCCGTGCGTCGATGGTCTCGCATTGCACCATGCGCACAGGCTCGCCCAACAGGCCGCCGGCAACCGACATCTCGTCGATGCCAAACTCGGTGGTGAAGGCCGAACCATACCAGATCGCCGGATGGGCGCCGATCGCGACCGCCGCGGGCATGGCCTCGCCGCGGGCGCAGTATTTGTCGTAGATGCGCCGTGCATGGCGCGGCAGCATGAGGAGGCCGGTCTTGTCCTTGCCGGTGATCTGCATGCGGTGGACGGAGACGTTGGCGATACCGGTCTCCGGATCCTTCACGAAGACCATGCCCGCGGCGAGATAGCGCCCGCCGTCCTTGTCGGAGGTGATCATCGCCGGGATGTCGCCCAGATCGACCTCGCCGTCCTTGAAGATCAGCTCCCTGACCGGCGCCTGGTCTTTGCCGACCTCGACGCTGGCGATGTGCTGGTTGACGCGCCGGCCCATCTCGGCCAGCAGTTCGTCCTCATCGATGCCGAGGCCGATCGACCATTTCTTGCGGTCGGCCAGGATCTGGCTGCAGGCCTGCCAGCCATCGTGCCCGGCAATATTTGTGAACAGGCTCGACTTGCCGAGCGCGTTGTAAGCCTTCCACTCGACCGCCGCCATGTTGGTCAGCGGGTCGACCTGCTTGTCGAAACGGATCATCTCGCCCTGCTGCTCGAGATTACCCAATAAAGTGCGAATGGATTGGTCCGGCATGCGTTTCCCCCCGATGGCCGGCTCGCGGGATTGGTCGCGGGCCGTTTTTGCCGTGTGATTTCTACTAGTAGAAGACCTAGTAGAGCTTTCCGTAGCCCCGATCGATGCGCGTATCGGCTTCGTCGGCCGTTAGCTCCAGCTCGGTGATCTGATCGGTGATCATTTTTCCCAATGTCGGAAAGCTCTTGCGATCGATCTGCGCGCCAACGTCCCACAGCTTTGCGCGCTTCAGCGCCTTGGCGCAGTGAAGATGCGCATGGTCGATGCGCACCAGAATTCCGGTCTCCGGCACGCTGCCGTTTATTGCACAGTCCTGCAGGGCAGGGTGTTCCGCCACGATCTCGGCCTTGCCGTCGATACGCAGCGTCTCCTCCATGCCCGGCACGAAGAAGATCAGCCCGACAGAGCCGGTGGCGATGATGTTGGAAAACGTATCCAACCGGTTGTTGCCCGAACGGTCGGGGATCAGCAACGTCTCATCGTCGAGCACTTGCACGAATCCGGGCGGATCGCCGCGCGGGCTGACATCGGTCTTGCCGTCCGCCGCCGTGGTGCCAATGCAGAGAAACGGCGAAATCGCAATGAAGGCGCGGCAATGCTTGTCGAGCCGCGTCACCACCTTCTTCTTCGCCAGCTCGGAGACATCGCGGTAGCGCGCCCGCAGCGCCGCCTCGTCCCTGACCGCGTGATCGCCATCCGCCATCGCTCGGTATCCCGTCTTGCTGATGTGTCTTGTCGATGTGTCTTGTCGATGCGTAGTGGGCGAGCCTAATCCGGGCGCCAGATCAGGTCAAAAGGGATTCAAAATGCGGGGCCGCCTGGCCGCCCATATATTGTCACCACTTATCCACAAGATTTTGGGCTGGCCATAGTGACATGCATTGCATGTTGTAGGATTACTGGGGGGCGCCGTGACACAGAGCCTTGCAAACATGCCCCACGCCGATTTCGTCCATCTTCGCGTTCACTCGGCCTACTCACTGTCCGAGGGCGCGCTCAAGATCCCGGATATCGTTACCGAATGCCGCGCCGGCGACATGCCCGCGGTGGCGATCACCGATACCGGCAATCTCTTCGGCGCGCTGGAATTCGCGCAAGCCTGCGCCAAGGCCGGCGTGCAGCCGATTATCGGCTGCCAGATCGGCGTCGCGCGCGGCGCTGCGTCCGGCGAGCGAGCGAACGGCGGCGCGTCGGGATATCGAAACGGCAATGGCAACGTCCATAAGCCCGCAGCGGCGCCCGACCAGATCGTCCTGCTGGCGCAGACCGAGGCCGGCTATCGCCATCTTCTGAAACTGGTTTCCAAGGCATTTCTGGAGGGCGACCCCGGCGAAAAACCTCAAGTCGCGCTTGACGATCTGCGGGCGCACAACGACGGACTGATCGCGCTCACCGGCGGCCCGGCCGGTCCGGTTGGCCGCCTGCTGCTCGAAGGTAAAGCCGAGGCGGCCGCGGCAATGGCGAAAGAGCTCGCGGAAATCTTCGACGGCCGGCTCTATGTCGAGCTGATGCGCCACAATATGCCGGCGGAGACCGCGATCGAAGCGGGGCTGATCGATATCGCCTACGCCCAGAACCTGCCGCTGGTCGCCACCAACGAGGCCTTCTTCGCCGATGCCTCGATGTACGAGGCCCATGACGCGCTGCTCTGCATCGCCGAAGGCCGCACCATCGCCGAACAGGAGCGCCGCCGCCTGACCCCTGAACACAGGTTCAAGTCGGCCGCGGAAATGAAGGCGCTCTTCGCCGATCTGCCTGAGGCGATCGCCAACACGCTGGTGATCGCCCGGCGCTGCGCCGTAATGCCAGAGCCGCGCGCGCCGATCCTGCCCACCTTCACCACCGAGAGCGGGCTCAGCGAGGCCGACGAACTCGCTGCCCAGGCCAGGGAGGGGCTGGAAAAGCGCCTGCAATCTGCTGTGTTCGAAGAGGGCATGGACGACGAGGCCCGCGAGGCCGCCGCCAGGCCGTATCGCGAACGCCTGGAGTTCGAGCTCGGCATGATTGCCGATATGGGCTTTCCGGGCTACTTCCTCATCGTCGCCGATTTCATCCAGTGGGCGAATGCGCACGGCATTCCCGTTGGGCCAGGCCGTGGCTCGGGCGCCGGCTCGGTCGTCGCCTGGGCGCTCACCATCACCGGCCTTGATCCCCTGCGCTGGGGCTTGCTTTTCGAGCGGTTTCTCAACCCCGAGCGCGTGTCGATGCCGGATTTCGACATCGACTTCTGCCAGGACCGGCGCGACGAGGTGATCGCCTATGTCCAGGACAAATACGGACACGACCGGGTCGCCCAGATCATCACCTTCGGCAAGCTGCAGGCCCGCGCAGTGCTGCGCGACGTCGGCCGCGTCATGGGCCTGCCCTGGGGCCAGGTCGACCGCATCTGCAAGCTGGTGCCCAACAACCCGGCCGCCCCGGTCACGCTGCAGCAGGCCATCGACGGCGAACCCGATCTGCAAAGACAACAACATGAAGACCTCGAGATCGGCCGCCTCATCGATATCGGCCTCAAGCTCGAGGGGCTCTACCGGCACGCCTCGACTCATGCCGCGGGCGTGGTGATCGGCGACCGGCCGCTCGACGAGCTGGCGCCGCTTTACCGCGACCCGCGCTCCTCGATGCCGGTGACCCAATTCAACATGAAATGGGTCGAGATGGCGGGGCTGGTGAAGTTCGATTTCCTTGGCCTCAAGACCCTGACCGTACTGGCCCAGGCGGTCGCGTTGATCCGGGCGCGCGGCGAGGCAATCGACCTCGAAGCCATCCCCCTCGATGACGCCAAAAGCTATGAGATGATGGGCCGAGCCGAGACGACCGGCGTGTTCCAATTGGAAAGTGCAGGCATGCGCGACGTGCTGCGCAAGCTGAAGCCCGATCGTTTCGAGGACATCATCGCCGTCGTCGCGCTCTACCGGCCGGGGCCGATGGAGAACATTCCCAGCTACATCAAGCGCAAGCACGGGCAGGAGAAAGTCGCCTATCTGCACGATGACCTGGCACCGGTGCTGAAGGAGACCTTCGGCATTCCGATCTACCAGGAGCAGGTCCAGCAGATGGCGCGCGACCTGGCCGGTTATACGCTCGGCGGGGCCGACCTCCTGCGCCGCGCCATGGGCAAGAAGATCAAGGCCGAGATGGACGCCCAGCGCGCCACCTTCGTCGACGGCGCCAAGACCCACAGCGAGGTTGGCGCGGCGCTTGCGGGCCGGGTCTTCGACCAGATGGCGGCGTTCGCCGGCTACGGCTTCAACAAGTCGCACGCCGCCGCCTATGCGCTGGTCGCCTATCAGACGGCCTATTTGAAGGCCAATTACCCGGTGGAGTTCCTGGCCGCCTCGATGACGCTCGATCTGGGCTCCATCGACAAGCTGAACGGTTTCCGCCGCGAGCTCGACCGCCTCACGATCAAGCTGCTGCCGCCCGACGTCAATGCCTCGGGGCCGACCTTCACGGTCGAGACGCTGGCGGACGGCAGCAGCGCGATCCGCTATGCGCTTGCGGCGCTGAAGAATGTCGGCCATCAGGCAATGGCCGATCTCGCTGCCGAGCGCGAAGCGGGTGGGCCGTTTGCGTCGATAGGAGATTTTGCAGCCCGGCTCGACACCGGCATCCTCAACAAGCGCCAGATGGAGAGCCTGGTCTCCGCCGGCGCCTTCGACACGCTGGAGCCCAACCGCAAACGGGTTTACGACGGCATCGAGCGCATCCTTCGTCACGTCAGCGCCGCGGCCAACGAACGCTCGAGCGCCCAGAGCAATCTCTTCGGCGGCGCCGACACCAGCGACGCGCCCGCGGTTGTATTGCCCGAGACACCCGAATGGCTGCAGGCCGACCGCCTCAAGCACGAATTCGAGGCGATCGGCTTTTATCTCTCCTCGCATCCGCTGGAGGCCTACGAGACGGGGCTGGAGCGCCTGGGCGTCGTCGCCAGCGCCACATTGGGCGATCACGTCAAATCGGGCGAGAGCCGCACGCTTCGCCTCGCCGGCGCGGTGATCGGCCGCAAGGAACGCACCACGAGCCGGGGCGGGCGGATGGCCTTTGTCCATCTTTCCGATCGCAGTGGTGCGTATGAAATCACTGCATTCTCGGAAGTTCTTAATCTATCGCGCGAAATGCTGGACCAATCGATGGAGGCCGGCGCGCCGGTGCTGGTGACGGCGGAGGTTCGCTCCGACGAGCAGACCCTGCGGATTACCGCCGAGCGGATCCAGCGCCTCGACGATGCGTTGGCCGGCACCACCTCGGGCTTCCGTATCTACCTGGAGGACGACAGGGCGCTCGCGCCGCTGATGAGCCTGATCGAGCGCCAGTCGAAAGGGAAGGGCCGCTTGCGCCTGATCGTCGATGCCGATGAGGACGAGGTCGAGATCGCCCTGCCGGGCGCCTTCGCCCTGTCACCCGCGACACGCGCGGCGATCAAGGCAATCCACGGCATCGCCCAGGTGGCCGAGGTTTAGTTAGGCGGCTTACTAACACCCTAGCGAGTGCCGTGCCGCTCAGACTTTTCCCAGCTTCCGCGTCAATTCGTCGAGCACCGCCCGCGCGGTTTCGATCTGACCGGCATCCATGTCGGCCGCCAGTTCGGCGCACAGCGCCAGCATCGCCGCCCGCAATTCGCCGTAAACCGCCTCGCCCGCGGGCGTCAGACGCACGAGCTTGGAGCGCTTATGCGCTGGATTGTCGGCGAACTCGACCAGCCCATCGGCGGCCATCTCATCGGCCAGCTTTTGTATCCGTTGCCTGGAGACCGGCCGCGCCCGCGCAATCTGGGGCACCGTCTGGGCCCCGCCCCATTTCAAACCATGCAGCATGCCGAGCAGCCCGCCGCCCCACGAGGTCACCGCGCCGATCTTCGAACCCGCCGCGCGAAGGCGGAAATATGCGCGCGTGGTCGCGAAGACGAGATCGAACAGCGCTTCGCCGGCGGGGGACAATCGGTCCGGAGCGTTGGCGTCCTGGTCAGCGTTTTGCAAAGGACCGGTCATACACGCTGTGGAAATATTCACTGTTGAAATTGGCGCTGCCGAAATTCACAGGCTGACCGCTTGTATCCAGGATTGGTTGGAATAAATGGCACTATGACAATTTTATTGTCATAGTGCAAATGACCGGTCGATACCGAACAATCACAGATTGGCGATAGCGAGCCCATTGTGCCGAACACCCCACCGAGCAACCAGCCTACTAACAGCGGCGGCGAAGGCACCGACCATGCGCAGGTGATCGCCCACCCCCCGCTGCTCGCACTCACCGGCATCCTGGTGGGGCTTGGGTTCGACGCGATCTGGCCTGCACCCCAGTTGCTGGCGCCAGTGCAATACGTGCTCGGCGGCGGGTTGTTCCTGGCCGGCCTGGCGATCGTGCTCACCTGCGCCCTGACCTTCGCCCGGGCCGGGACGAGCGTGCCGACCAATACGCCATCCACCGCCCTGGTCACAAACGGCCTTTACCGCTATTCGCGCAATCCGATCTACATCGCCCTGGCCTTGGCCCATCTGGGCATTGCCGCCGCGGTCGACAGCCCCTGGATCCTCGCGACTTTGCCCCTTGTTCTGGTGGTCATTCGCCTTGGCGTGATCGCGCGCGAGGAGCGCTACCTGGAGGCCAAATTCGGCGATGCCTACCGCGACTACAAGGCCAAGGTTCGACGCTGGCTCTAACGGCGCAAGAACGCCAATCGGTCCACAGCCCCGGCAATGCTTGTAATCCGGCGTTTCCTTCGCTATCTAACCGCCATATCCCACACGCGGAGAGGCGGCCACCGGGGAGATCCCGGCCGGTCGATCCGGTGTCCGGACCCATAATGCCAAGAGTTGGCATCAGGGACACTATTCGGGCGTTGCTCCGCGGAGGCTTAACCGGAGAAGGATACGCGGCCCATGACGGCGCCCACCTTTACGATGCGTCAGCTGCTGGAAGCTGGCGTCCATTTCGGACACAAGACCCGGCGTTGGAACCCCAAGATGGCCCCCTACCTCTTCGGGGTCCGCAACAACGTCCACATCATCGATCTTCAGCAAACCGTGCCCTTGCTTCATCAGGCGATGGAAGCCGTGCGTGCGGTGGCGGCCAGCGGCGGGCGGGTGCTCTTCGTCGGCACCAAACGCCAGGCAAGCGCCCATGTTTCCGAAGCGGCCAAGCGCTGCGGTCAGTATTTCGTCGACCATCGTTGGCTCGGCGGCATGCTGACAAATTGGAAGACAATCTCCAATTCTATTAAACGCCTCAAAGATTTAGAGGCGCAACTTGGAGAAGGTTCTGAAGAAGATCAAGCGGGCCTCACCAAAAAGGAACTGCTGCGACTGACCCGCGAGCGCGACAAGCTCGACCGGGCGCTCGGCGGCATCAAGGATATGGGCGCGCCGCCAGACATCATCGTGGTGATCGACACCAACAAGGAGGCGATCGCCGTCCAGGAAGCCAACAAGCTCAAGATTCCGGTGGTAGCGGTGCTCGACAGCAACTCCGACCCGGCCGGTATCAACCATCCGGTGCCGGGCAATGACGATTCGCTGCGTGCGATCGAGCTTTACTGCGAGCTGATTTCCGCCGCTGTGCTCGACGGTCTCCAGGAAGAGGCGCGGTCGACAGGCGTCGATATCGGCGAGTCGGAGGACGCACCGACCGAGGATCTGGGCCTGGAGGCGGCGGTCGTGGCCGAGGAAGCCACCGCGCCGGCCGAAGCGGCAGTGGGCGAAGCTGCTGTGGACAAAGCGGCTGTGGACAAAGCGGCTGTGGGCGAAGCGCCGGCAGCAATACCGCCAGCCGCTCCGCCGGTCGAAGTGGCGGCGGTCGAAGCAGCCCCTGCCGCAGAAGCCGACAAGGCTTAAACCGATCGAGAACGAACCGGCCGCCGCCCCCCCCCGGGCACGGCGGCCGGACTGACAAGCTGATTTGGAGCGATCATGGCTGAGATCACCGCCACACTCGTCAAGCAGCTGCGCGAAAAAACCGGCGCGGGCATGATGGATTGCAAAAAGGCGTTATCGGAAACCGAAGGTGATATCGAGGGCGCCACCGACTGGCTGCGCACCAAGGGCCTTGCCGCGGCCGCGAAGAAGGCCGGCCGCGTGGCTGCCGAGGGACTGGTCGGCGTTGTCGTTGATGGCGATGTCGGCGCCGTCGTGGAAGTGAACTCCGAGACCGACTTCGTCGCCCGCAACGATGCTTTTCAGGATTTCGTGCGCAAGGTCGCCGCGCTTGGTCTTGCGTCCGGCGGCGACCTGGAAGCACTCAAATCGGCTGACTATCCGGGCAGCGGCCACAGTGTCGGCGACGAGCTGACCGAGATGATCGCGACGATCGGCGAAAACATGGGCGTGCGGCGGGTCGCCAGCCTTTCGGCCGATGGCGGCGTGCTGGCGAGCTATCTGCACAGCGCGGCCGCGCCGGGGCTCGGCAAGATCGGCGTGCTGGTGGCGCTGAAATCGACCGGCGACCGGGACAAGCTCGAGGCCTTCGGCAGGCAAATCGCCATGCATATCGCCGCGACCAGCCCGCAATCGGTGTCGGTCTCCGAGCTCGACCCGGCGGTGGTCGAGCGCGAGCGCGAGGTGCTGAAGGAGCAGGCGATCGAATCCGGTAAGCCGCCCGAAATCGCCGAAAAAATGGTCGAAGGCCGGCTGCGCAAGTTCTACGAGGAGGTCGTCCTCCTGGAGCAGACCTTCGTCATCGACAACGAGACAAAGATCGCCGATGCGGTCGAGGCGGCGGCCAAGGAGGCTGGCGCCCCTGTTGAGGTTACCGGCATGGTGCGCTTCGCCCTTGGCGAGGGGATCGAGCGCGAGGAAAGCGATTTCGCCTCCGAGGTTGCGGAGATGACGGGTTGAGCGCGGCTAGACGCGCATGCGCTCACCCGGCCATCATTCGTTAAAGCCTTCCGGGGTATAGGTTTCTGACTTCACTGCCGCAAACCCGCCGATCTCTTAGGCGCGCCGACGAGCGCACCCCCGCGATGACCGAGACGAAAACGCTGAAGCGCCCCCTCCTCAAACTCTCCGGCGAGGCCCTGATGGGCGGGCGGGACTATGGTCTCGACCCGGCGACCCTCGACCGTGTCGCCGCGGACATCAAGACGGTGCATGACGGCGGCGTCGAAATCTGCATCGTGATCGGCGCAGGCAACATCTTTCGCGGTGTCTCCGAGGCCGCCGGCGGCATCGACCGGGCCAGCGCCGACTACATGGGCATGCTCGCCACAGTGATTAACTGCCTGGCGGTGCACAGCGCGCTGGAAGGCCTGAATGTCCCGGCTCGCGTGCTATCGGCCATCCCGATGGCGACGGTCTGCGAGCCCTATGTCCGGCGCCGCGCCCTACGGCATTTGGAAAAAGGCCGGGTCGTCATCTTCGCCGCGGGCACCGGCAATCCCTTCTTTACCACTGACACCGCCGCCGCGCTCAGGGCGTCGGAAATGGGCTGCGACGCGTTGCTCAAGGGCACCAAGGTCGACGGCGTCTACGACGCCGACCCGGAGAGCAACAGCGATGCAAAGCGTTTCGAGCGCTTGAGCTTTCACGAAGTGCTGTCGCGCGACCTCAAGGTGATGGACGCCGCGGCAATTTCCTTGGCGCGCGAAAATCAAATTCCCATTATGGTATTTTCAATTCGCGAGGCCGGCGCCTTCGCCGACGTCGTGCAGGGCCAAGGACGGTTCACGACCATCGACGATGGGGGCTCGTCAAATGACTGACCCGAACATCAAGGATTTGGAACGGCGGATGCAGGGCGCATTGGAGGTGCTAAAGCGCGAATTTTCTGGTCTTCGCACCGGCCGCGCCTCAATCAGTCTGCTCGACCCGATCACCGTCGAAGTCTATGGCCAAAGCATGCCGATCAATCAGGTCGGCACGATCAGCGCGCCCGAGCCGCGGCTGCTCACGGTGCAGGTCTGGGACAATGGCAACGTGCAATCGGTGGTCAAGGCGATCCAGGAAAGTGCTCTCGGCCTCAACCCCCAGCCCGACGGCCAGTTGGTGCGGGTGCCGATCCCCGAGCTGACCGAGGAACGTCGTCTGGAAATGGCCAAGATCGCGCACAAATACGCCGAGCAGACGCGCGTTGCCATCCGCAATGTACGGCGCGACGGCATGGAAGATCTCAAGCGCAAGGAAAAGGAGCGTGAGATCAGCGAAGATGAGCACAAGGCCTGGTCAAGCGACATCCAGAAGCTGACCGACCGTCTGATCGAAGAGGTCGACGAGGCGCTCAAGCACAAAGAACAGGAAATCACCCAAGTCTGACATGCCAAGGGCGCTGCCGTCTCAATCGCAACCGTCGTCGTCTCCGGTCCACGTCGCCATCATCATGGATGGCAATGGCCGTTGGGCGAAATCGCGCGGCTTGCCTCGGGCCGAAGGGCATCGCCGGGGTGTCGAGGCCGCGCGCAATGTGGTGCGGGCCGCGCCCGATCTGGGCATTTCCTATCTCACATTGTTCGGCTTTTCCTCGGAGAATTGGCAGCGGCCCCAGAGCGAGGTCCGCGATCTGATGGGGCTTTTGCGGCTCTATCTGCGCAACGAGGTGACCGCGCTGCACAAGAACGGCGCGCGGCTGCGGGTGATCGGCGACCGCTCGCGTCTCTCCGACGACATCCGGGCGTTGATCGACGATGGCGAGGCTCTGACCGAGGCCAATACGCACCTACAGTTGATCATCGCGCTCAGCTATGGCGCGCGCGCCGAAATCGTCAGCGCCGCACGCGCTCTCGCCGAGGCGGTGAGGGATGGGCGCCTTGATCCAGCGGAGATCGACGAAACAGCGTTCAACCGCCAGCTCCTGACCGCCGACATTCCCGATCCTGATCTTTTGATCCGGACCAGCGGCGAGTTGCGCTTGAGCAATTTCCTGCTGTGGCAATGCGCCTATACCGAGCTGGTCTTCACCGACCGGCTGTGGCCCGATTTCGACCGTTCGGATCTGGAGCAGGCGATCGAGGAATTCCATCGCCGCGAGCGGCGCTACGGGGCATCGAGTGGCTGACGCCGTTAACCGCAAGCTCACGCTTCGGGTTGTCTCTTCGTTGATTCTCGCCGCCGGCGTTGGCGCCATCGTCTGGTATGGCCCACCGGCCTTCGATCTCTATATCGTTCTCGCCGCGGCGGTGCTTGCGCACGAATGGCGGCGGATGTGCGGGGAGGCAGCGTGGAGCATACCCTCGCTCGCGCTGCTGCTCGCCGCGGTCGGCACCGTTGCTGTGGCCATCTTCATGCGCCCTTTATATGCACTCGTCGCCTGCGGTGCGGGTGCGATCGCCGTCTATGCGGCCGGCGCTCTTCGCCGCACCGGCCGCGCTAGCTGGCTCGCCATCGGCGCCATCTATATCGGCCTGCCGGGCCTGGCCCTGATCGGGATAGCTCATGACCCTGAATGGGGCCGCCAGACCCTGGCAGTGTCGATCGTGGCGGTTGCCGCAACGGATATGGGTGCTTACTTCACAGGACGGACCGTTGGCGGCCCAAAGCTGGCGCCGACGATCAGCCCCAAGAAAACCTGGGCGGGGCTGGGCGGCGGCATCTTATGCGGGATCCTGGCCGCGGCGGGTCTGGGCCCGCTCCTGGGGTTCCCGGCGCTGCTGGGAGCGGTGCTGGGGGCCTTGTTGGCGATAATATCGCAGTTGGGCGATCTCTTTGAATCAGCCATGAAACGTCGATTTGGCGTTAAGGACTCCGGTGATATCATTCCTGGCCATGGTGGACTTTTCGACCGTCTCGACAGCCATATCGCGGCGTCTTGCGCGGTTGCTGCGGCGCATTGGGCAACGGGAGGCAGCGTTCTGACATGGCGTTGACGGCGAAGATTCCGCGTGCCGAACCGCGCCGCATAAGCATTCTGGGCTCGACCGGCTCGGTCGGCGCCAACACAATCGACCTGATCGAGCGCGATCCGGAGCGCTATCAGGTTGTGGCGCTGACAGCCAACCGCAACGTCGAGGCGCTGGCCGCACAGGCCCGGCGCCTCAAACCCTCGGTCGCCGTGGTCGCCGACCCTGATGCCTACGCGCCGCTCAAGGAAGCGCTTGCCGGAACCGGCATCGAGACTGCAGCGGGCGCCGCCGCGGTCACCGAGGCGGCGGGGCGGCCCGTTGACTGGATGATGGCGGCGATCGTCGGTGCGGCCGGACTGGAATCAACTCTGGCAGCCGTTCGGCAGGGCGCCATCGTCGGGCTCGCCAACAAGGAAACCCTGGTCTGCGCAGGCGATCTCTTCATGGGCGAGATCGAAAAGGGCAGCGCCACTTTGGTTCCCGTCGACAGCGAGCACAGCGCCATATTCCAGGTCTTCGAGACCGATCACGCGCGCCATGTCGAGCGCATTATCCTGACCGCCTCGGGCGGCCCCTTCCGTACCCTGTCGCGCGCCGCGATGGCCGGCGTCACGCCGGAGCAGGCGGTCGCGCATCCAAATTGGGACATGGGCGCCAAGATCTCGGTCGACAGCGCCACCATGATGAACAAAGGCCTTGAGGTGATCGAAGCGCATCATCTCTTCCCGGTCTCCAGCGAGCAGATCGAGGTCGTCGTCCATCCGCAATCGGTCATCCACAGCATGGTCGAATATGTCGACGGCTCCGTGCTGGCCCAAATGGGAACGCCCGACATGCGCACCCCGATCGCCTTTGCGCTCGGCTGGCCGGAGCGAATGAAGGCGCCGTCGGCGCGGCTCGATTTCAAGACCCTCGGCCCGCTCACCTTCGAGAGCCCCGACCCCGACCAGTTCCCCGCTTTGCGTCTAGCGCGCGAGGCACTGGAGGCTGGCGGCGCGGCGCCGGCGATCCTCAATGCCGCCAATGAAATAGCGGTTCGCGGCTTCCTCGACGGCGTGCTCCCGTTCCTCGCCATCACCGAGATCGTGGAGGCGTGCCTTGAGCGGCTGCCGGCCCGTGCGGTCACCAGCATCGAGGATGTTCGCGCGATCGATACCGAAACTCGCAGCATGGCCGCCGAGGCGATTGCCGATCTTGGCCGCCGCCGGAGCGCCGCCGCCGGTTAGAGCGGCAGCGTAGGAGAAATCTCAATGCCGGTCGTGGAATTCCTGCTCAATTGGATAATCCCATTCTTGGTTATCCTCACCGTTCTCGTGTTCGTGCACGAGATGGGGCACTACACCGTGGCGCGCCTGAACGGCGTGCGGGTGGAGACGTTCTCCATCGGCTTCGGCCGCGAAATATTCGGCTGGAACGACCGCTCGGGAACCCGCTGGAAGTTCAGCCTGATCCCCTTGGGCGGATACGTGAAGATGTTCGGGGACGCCAATGCCGCGAGCGCCGGCAGCGAGGGCCTGGAAACGATGACCCCAGCCGAGCGCAAAGTGTCGTTCCACCACAAGAGCGTCGCGGCGCGATCGGCGATCGTCTTTGCCGGCCCGTTCATCAACTACCTTTTCGCGCTCCTGGTTTTGATCTGTCTGTTCATGTTCTACGGACAGCCCTTCACGCCGCCCAAAGTGGGCGTCGTCACTCCGGGCGGGCCGGCGGCGACAGCGGGGCTCAAGCCTGGCGATCGTATCGTGTCAATCGACGGGCGGTCGGTTGCCCGGTTCGAGGAGGCGATCCAGCTGATCCGGCTCAACCCGGAGATCAAGCTGGTGGTGGGCGTCGAACGCGATGGCAAGCGCCTCGATATTCCGGTCACGCCGAGCCGGCAGGTCGTCACCGACCGGCATCAAAACAAGCATGTGATCGGCCGCATCGGCGTGACCCCGTTTTCCGCCGCGGTCGTTGACAAGGTTCAAGCAAAATCGGCGGCGGCGGCGGTTGGCATGCGGTCCGGCGACCGAATTGTTTCGGTCGCCCGGAAGCCCGTACGCAGCTTTGAGGAAATGGCCCGGGTGATCCGTGACAATCCCGGGCGCACCGTGGCATTGGGCATCATTCGTGACGGCCGCCGGATAACGCTTCGTCCCGCTTTGGCAAGCATCAAGATCAAGGCCCGGTCCGGCGGAACCATGACGATCGGGCGGCTCGGGATCACGCGCAAGCGCGTGGAGTATGTGCAGCACGGTCTCGGCGCCGCGGCCTGGCAGGCGGTCCGGGAAACCGTTGCAATGACACGGGCGACCGCCACGGCGATCGGCCAGATGATCGACGGCACGCGTTCCACCAAGGATCTTGGCGGCCCGTTGAAAATCGCCGAAATCTCAGGCCAGATGGCTCAGCTCGGAATTCGCGAATACATTTGGTTCATGGCCATACTTTCGCTGCATCTTTGCCTGATAAATCTGTTTCCAGTGCCGATGCTCGATGGTGGTCACCTAGTGTTTTACGCCTATGAGGCGGTTGCCGGAAAACCTTTGGGCGAACGTGCGCAGGAATATGGTTTCCGGATTGGTTTGGCTCTGGTATTAACGCTGATGCTGTTCGTCACCTGGAACGACATCGTTCATCTGACGGATAAGATCGGTCTGCTTAAGTAACGGGTCGGCAGAACCGGCACCAAAGCAACGTTAACACCGGGGGGAGTCCTTGGGTTTTCGGCGGGTTTGTTTAATAGTCGCGGCCCTGCTTCTGGTGTGTACCACGAGCGTGGAGAGTTTCGCGCAGCGCGCTCGCCGTGGCGGCGTTGAGCGGACCGATATCGTCCGTGCCATTCGCGTGGAAGGCACCAACCGCATCGAAGTCGAAACGGTGGTGTCCTACATGCTGATCAAACCGGGCGATCCCTACGACATCGCCCGCGTCAACTCGTCGATCAAGACGCTTTTTGCCACCGGCCTGTTCTCCGATGTGAGCTTTCGGCGCGAAGGCGACACGCTCGTCGTGCGTGTGGTCGAAAATCCGATCGTCAACCGGGTCGCTTTCGAGGGCAACAAGAAGCTCGATGACGACGACCTCCTGAAAGAGATCACCCTGAGGCCGCGCACCGTCTACACGCGCACCAAGGTACAGCGCGACGTCAAACGGCTGCTCGAGGTCTATCGCGGCAGCGGCCGGTTCGCGGCGACGATCACGCCGAAGATCATCCAGCTCTCCCAGAACCGGGTCGATCTGGTCTTTGAAATCAACGAGGGCGATATCACCGGCGTCCGGCGCATTGTATTCGTCGGCAACAAGCGCTTCAGCGACGGCCGGCTGCGCGACGTGATCCAGACCGAGGAAACTGCCTGGTGGAAGTTCTTTACCACCCAGGACACATACGATCCGGACCGGCTCAACTTCGACCGCGAATTGCTGCGCCGCTTCTATTTGGGGAGCGGGTATGCGGATTTCCGCGTCGTTTCGGCGGTTGCCGAGCTGACGCCAGACCGCAAGGATTTCTTCGTCACCTTCACGATCGAAGAAGGCGAGCGTTACAAGTTTGGCGAAATCGAACTGCGAAGCGCCATCAAGGGCCTCGACGTCAAGACACTGCGGCGCAATCTGACGGTCAAGAAGGGCGCCTGGTACGATGCCCGCAAGATTGAAAGCACGATCCAGAACCTGACCAATGCGGTCGGGACCCTCGGCTTTGCCTTCGTCGAGGTTCGCCCGCTGATCCGCCGCGATCGGGCCAACCGGGCGATCACGGTGGTTTTCCTGATCCGCGAAGGCCCCAAGGTTTTCGTCGAACGCATTGAAATCGTCGGCAACAACCGCACCCGCGACGAGGTCATCCGGCGTGAAATGCGCCTCGTCGAAGGTGACGCGTTCAACACCAGCAAGATTCGCGCCTCGCGGCGACGGCTGCGCAACCTCGACTATTTCAAGAAAGTCGAGATCAGCAACAAGCCCGGCTCATCAAGCGACAAGACGGTTATCAAAGTCGAAGTGGAGGAAAAGGCGACGGGCGAGCTTTCGTTGGGTGCGGGCTTCTCCACCGAGGAAGGCGCGCTTGGTACGGTCGGTCTTCGAGAGCGCAATTTCCTCGGCCGCGGCCAGGATATCAGCGTCGCGTTCACCCTGTCGCAGCGGTCGACGGAAGCCGACCTGAAGTTCACGGAACCCTATTTTCTCGACCGCAACCTGGCGGTCGGCTTCGATCTCTTCCGGGTTACCCGCGACCGAACCGACGAGAGCGGGTTCAACCTCAATACCACCGGCTTCCGCCTGCGCGCGAGCTATGAGATCATTGAGGATCTGAGGCAAGGCTGGCGCTACACCATCCGCAACGACGTCATCCGCGATTTGGATAGCGGCGTGTCGTCGATCATCCTGAGCGAGGAAGGCTCATCGGTAACCTCGGCGATTGGCCAAACGCTGACCTATGACAAGCGCGACGACCGGTTCGACCCGACCGAAGGCTATTTCCTCCGCCTGGAAACCGATTTCGCCGGTCTCGGCGGAACCCAGCGCTACGTTCGGGCGAAGATAACCGCCGGCTATTACCAAAACCTGGGCAATGACCTCGTGCTGAGCTTCGTCGGCGAATACGGGATCGTGCATGGTATTGGCAAAGATGTCGGCCTGGCCGACAGGTTTTTCCTCGGCGGCAACAACTTGCGCGGATTTGAGCGCGGCGGCGTCGGTCCGCGCGACGGTGCGACCGACGATTCGCTTGGCGCCAACCAGTTCTACGCCGGCACCGTGGAATTGACCTTTCCGCTGGGACTTCCCAAGGAATTTGGTCTGCGCGGCCGCGTTTGGACCGACGCCGGCAGCGCCTTTGGAATCGATAGAACGAACTCGACTGTGGTAGATGTGCGTACAATTCGGGTCAGCGCCGGTGTCGGGGTGTCCTGGAAATCGCCTTTTGGACCGGTCCGGTTGGACATTGGCCTCCCGCTCAAGAAAGAAGGCTTTGACAAGACACGACTGATAAACTTCAATTTTGGTGCCAGGTTCTAGGACACACATGAAGAAATCATTCTATTTGCTGCTGGCGGCGGCAGCGGCGTTTGGCGTCGCCGTTCCCGCATCGTCGGCGGTTTATGCCCAGGCCACTAAATCCAAGCCGGCCCCGGCAAAGCCCGATAGGCTTTCTATCGCGGTGATCGACATGCAATTCATTATTCGAGAATCCGCGGCGATGAAGGGCGTGCGCGAGGAAATCGCGCAATTGCGGGAAAAGTTTCAGGCCGAAGTGACCGGTGAAGAAGGGCGGTTTCGCGAGGAACGCACAAAGCTCGTGCGACAGCGAGGCGTTCTGACGCCGCAGGCCTTCGGCCGCCGCCGCAATCAATTGGTCAGCAAGTTCGCAGCAGTGCAACGCCGCCTCCAAGCGAAAAGCCGGAGCCTTGAAGCGGCATCGGCCGCTACCCTGCGCGATTTTCAGAAATCGCTGTTCGTGGTCGTCGAAGAACTCGCCAAGGAACGCGGCTATACGCTGGTTCTTACGCGTGCCCGGGTTCCATATGCCCATCCGACCTATCTGGCAACCGACGAGGTCCTGAAGCGTTTGAATGCGAAACTGCCTGTCCTGAAGCTACAAATGGCGGAGCCGAACAAAGTGAAGGTCAAGCCGTCCGAAAAGAACTAAGTGGCAAGACCGACGCGCTTGGCGGAAAACGATCGGGTGGCGGGCGCCGCGCAGATGGAGTAGGTGACGCGCCGGAGCGAGAGTTGGGGGCATCCGGCATCGACGCCGACGCATCGCATTTCGGCGTGACGTGAGGTTGGCGCCGGATGGAAATTGGTTCGGGGTTTAGCGATGGCAGGCGAAGCGGCCGCGGCGGGCACTACACGTACGATGGGACATATCGATATTGTGCGGATCATGGAAATGATCCCGCACCGTTATCCCTTTTTGATGATCGACCGGGTCGAGGATTTGGTGCTCGATGTAAGCGCGGTGGGGATCAAGAATGTATCGATCAACGAACAGTATTTTCAAGGACATTTTCCGACCAGCCCAGTCATGCCAGGAGTGCTGGTCATCGAAGCGATGGCGCAAACCGCGGCGGTTCTGGTGGTTGCGACACTGGGCCCTGACGCCGAAGGCAAGCTCGTCTATTTCATGCTCGTCGATTCAGCGCGTTTCCGCCGTCCCATCGTTCCCGGCGATCAGGTCCATGTTCATGTCAGCAAGCTGCGCAGACGCAAGAACGTCTGGAAGTTTCGTGCCGAGGCGCTGGTCGACGGCCAACTTGCGGCCGAAGCGACCTATGCGGCAATGATTCTGGACCGCAACGAGGACGCCCCCGGCGGCATCTAGATGACCGAGATTCACCCGAGCGCCATCGTCGATCCGGGCGCCAAGATCGCCGACAACGTCAGCATTGGTCCGTACTGTGTCATAGGTCCGGATGTCGTGCTGGCGGACAAGGTTGTTCTGCACTCCCACGTGGTCGTGGCCGGGCGCACCAAAATCGGCGCAGAAACAGAGATCTATCCATTCGCCTCGATCGGCCATCCCCCGCAGGACCTCAAATACGCCGGCGAGCCGTCCGAACTCGTGATTGGAGAGCGCAACCGGATTCGCGAGTATACGACGGCCAATCCCGGCACCGCCGGTGGGGGCATGATCACTCGGGTTGGCAATGACTGCTTACTGATGATGGGCGTTCACGTGGCCCATGACTGCCAGATCGGTAACCATGTCGTCATGGCCAACAACGCCTCGCTCGGCGGCCATGTCACCGTCGGCGACCATGCTGTTTTCGGCGCACTGGCGGGCGTGCATCAATTCACCCGCATTGGCGATCACGCCATGATCGGCGGTCTTTCGGCGGTGGTGCAGGACGTGATCCCTTACGGCTCAGTCGTCGGCGATCGCGCATACCTGGCGGGCCTCAACATAACCGGCCTCAAGCGGCGTGGATTTTCCCGCGGCGACATACACGGCCTCAGAACCGCCTATCGCCTGCTCTTCGCAGAAGAAGGGACCAAGTCCGAACGTCTTGCCGATGTCGGCGAAATGTACTCCGATAATGCGACGGTCATGGAGATCGTCGGCTTCATGAGCTCGGACTCGCACCGTGGGATCTGCCAACCCAACCCGGACCAACAATCCTGACGGCGCGCCTCGGCCGGCTTACCCGCCCGCGGCCATGTTAGGTATTATCGCCGGCGGCGGACCGTTCCCGGGTTATGTGATCGGGCAATGCGCTGCGCGCGGCATCCCGCACTTCGTGCTTGCACTCAAAGGGTTCGCCGATCCCGATCTGCTCAAGAACGCACCGCAGGGCTGGGCCCGTCTCGGTGCGGGCGGCCGGGCGCTTCGATTGCTGCGCCAGGCGGGCGTGCGCGAGCTGACCATGATCGGCAGCGTCTGGCGGCCGAACCTTCTCCAGTTCTGGCCCGATCCGGTGATATTGGGCGCCATGGTGCGGATCGGTTGGCGCGCGCTTTTCGGCGGTGATGACGCCCTGATCAAGGCGGTCATCGGCGTCATCGAGGCAAAGGGATTTCACGTAGTTCCAATCGAAGCAGTCCTGCCCGAATTGCTCGCAACCGAAGGAAGTTATGGCCGCATCGCGCCCGACGCGGCGGCCGAACGTGACATCGCGCACGGCTTTGAGATTGCCCGCGAGGTTGGCCGCGCCGATGTCGGGCAGGGGGCCGTGGTCGAACAAGGCGTGGTGCTCGCGCGCGAGGATGCCAGCGGCACCGACGCCATGCTCGCCAGACTGGCCGGACAGGACAAGCACGAACGCAAAGGTCCGGGCGGCGTGCTCGTGAAGGCCGCCAAACCGGACCAACAGCGCAAGGTCGATCTGCCCACGATCGGCGCCGGCACGGTGGAAGCGGCCGCCGCGGCCGGTCTGCGCGGCATTGCGATCGAAGCCGGCAGCGCTCTGGTCGTCGACCGTGATCGTGTCGTCGCCGCCGCCAACGAGGCGGGCCTGTTCGTTGTCGGCGTGCGCGCGGACGAACCGTGAGCGATCAAGACGAAAATGACGATAGGCACGTTCCGCTCATCTACCTGATCGCGGGCGAACCTTCGGGCGATCTCCTGGGCGCGCGGCTGATGGCTGCGCTTGCGGCGGAGACGGATGGCGCCATCCGCTTCGCCGGTATCGGCGGCGCTGCCATGGAAGCCCAGGGGCTCAAAAGCCGGATACCGTTGAGCGCGCTCGCGGTGATGGGCATCGTCGAAATCGTTCCTCACATCCGGCGCATCGCCCGCATCATCAATGAGACCGCGGGCGATGTGGAGGCGCGGGCGCCGGCCGCCCTGGTCACGATCGACGCGCCGGCCTTCTCGCTACGGGTTAGCCGGACAATCACAAACCGATCGATCAAGCGCATCCACTACGTCGCCCCGTCCGTCTGGGCATGGCGGCCGGGGCGGGCGCGCAAGATCGCCGCATTCCTCGACCACCTGCTGGCCCTGTTGCCATTCGAGCCGCCTTATTTCGAGGTCCATGGTCTGCCGACAAGCTTTGTCGGTCATCCCGCGCTCGAGCCGGAGGAAACCAAAGCCGACGGTAGAGCGTTCCGGGCCCGTCACGGGCTTCCCGCCGATGCGCCCGTGCTTTGTGTGCTGCCCGGCAGCCGCGCCGGCGAGGTGCGACACCATGCGCCGATCTTTGGCCGCGCTTTGGCCCAACTCAAGGGCACCCACCCGGATCTGTGGGCCATCGTGCCGACCGTATCGACGGTAATCGATCATGTCAGGGCAGCAACGGCCGCTTGGCCCGTGCCGACGGTGATTGTGGAAGCGCCGGAGAAATCAGAGGCTTTCGCCGCCGCCAATGCCGCGCTCGCCACATCCGGTACGGTTTCCGTCGAACTGGCCGCAGCAGGCGTGCCAGCGGTCGTCGCCTACCGGGCAAACTGGCTGAGCGCGCTCATTGCCGGCGTCCTGCTCAAAATCAAATATGTCAGCCTGGTCAACATCCTGCTCGACCGGCCCGCCCAGCCCGAGTTCCTCCAGCATCGCTGCACACCGGGCCGCCTCGCGCGCGCTGTCGCGAATTATCTGGACAACCCGGCGGCCTGCGCCGAGCAGATTGCAGCCTGCAAGGAGGCACTCGGCCAAATGGCGCCGGGCGGGGCGCCGCCCAGCGTCCACGCCGCCCGCGCGATCCTGAACACCATCGGCGCTGGTGGGGATAGGCAAAATACCTATACTGGGCCGCCCGCCGCATCGGAGCGTTGAGCCCCAAGCTCGCGGGACATCGGCGGCCAGGCCAACAACAGAATGCAGTCCATGAAGCTAGAGGACGTTGCCAAGGCGATCGATGGTCGCGTGGTCGGCGATGGCACGATCGAGGTCACGCGCCCCGTCGATCCGGGCTTTGCCGGCGCGCCGGGCGATTTGGCGGTGGCGATCGAGCGGCCGGCCTTCCGCGCGCTCAAGGACACCAAGGCCAGGGCGGCCGTGGTCGCCGATGGCGCCGAGGTCCCAGACGGCCTGCTCGATGGCTACATCGTGGCGCCGCGACCGCGTACCGCGCTCGCCGAGCTCACTGTTCTTTTTGAACAGCCGCCAACGCATGCCAAGGGTGTTCACGCCCTGGCGGCGATCGATGCCTCGGCCACGCTCGGCAAGGACGTATCGATCGGCGCCTTTGCCGCGATCGGCAAGGATGCGCATGTCGGCGACGGCACGATAATCGCGGAAAACGTTACGATCGGCGAAGGCGCGCGGCTCGGCAAGCGCTGTCTCATCCATCCGGGCGTGCGGGTCTGTCACCGGGCCGAGATCGGCGACGACGTCATCATTCACTCCAATGCCGTCATCGGCGCCGACGGGTTCAGCTATGCCACGCCGACCCAGTCGAGCTTCGAGGCCGCCAAGCTGCTCGGCCGCGTCGACAGCACCAATGAGGAGATTGTCCGCGTTTCCTCGCTCGGCCGTATCATCCTTGGAAACGAGGTCGAGATCGGCGCCTCGACCACCATCGACCGCGGCACCTTGAAGGACACGGTTATCGGCGACGGCACCAAGATCGACAATCAGGTCCAGATCGCCCACAACGTGACCATCGGCCGCAACTGCATGATCTGCGCCCAGGTCGGCATCGCCGGTTCGGCCGTGATCGGCGACCGGGTGGTGCTGGCGGGCAAGGTCGGCGTTGCCGATCGTGTTCATGTCGGCGATGATTCGGTGATCGGCGCCGGCTCGGGGCTCTACACCAACGTGCCGGCAAAATCGATCATGTACGGCTATCCCGCGATGCCGATGGCCGAGGCGGCGCGCCATTTCAAACATATCCGCACGCTCCACGAACTGTTCGCGGATGTCGAGGTTCTGAAGGAAGCGGCCGCCCGCCGGAAATCCAAACAAAAGGACTGACCGCCAAATCGGGAGGAGACGGCGAATGAATGACACGGCGACACAATCAAGCGACACGGGCACGGCCGGCGCCGGCAGCTACCGCATGCTGCACACGATGGTTCGGGTCCGCGACCTGGAAAAATCGCTCGACTTCTACACCCGCTTGCTCGGCATGACGCTGTTGCGCCGCAAGGATTTTCCGGGCGGCAAGTTCACCCTTGCCTTTGTCGGCTATGGCGAGGAGGGCGACACGGCGGTCCTGGAACTCACCCACAACTGGGACCAGGAAGAACCCTACGATCTCGGCTCCGGCTACGGCCATATCGCGATCGGCGTGCCGGACATCTACGGCACCTGCGCGCAACTTGAACAAGAAGGCGCCACGATCCCGCGCCCGCCGGGCCCGATGCAACACGGCAGCACGGTCATCGCCTTCGTCGAGGACCCTGACGGCTACAAGGTCGAGCTGATCGAGCGCGCATGACCGGCATCGTGGCATATGGCGGCTACGTGCCGCGGCTGCGCCTCAGCCGCCAGGCGGTGGTGGAGGCCAATTCCTGGTTCAATCCCGGCATCGCCCGCCTGGCCAAGGGCGAGCGTGCCATCTGCAACTGGGACGAGGATGCGCTCACCATGGCGGTGGAAGCCGCGCGCGACTGCCTGGCGGGCGCAGACGTAACATTAGGCGCGGCCCATCTTGCCTCCACGACGCTGCCGTTTGCCGACCGCCAGAATGCGGGCATCCTCGCCGGCGCGCTCAATCTCGACGAGGCGATCCAGACCATCGACGTCACCGCTTCCCAGCGCGCCGGCACGTCGGGGCTGATCGCTGCGCTTGCCAGTTCAAATAACGGGCAGGGGAGCCAGACCCTCTACGTTGCGTCAGAGGCCCGCCGTGCCAAGACCTCGGGCACCCAGGAGCTGATGATCGGCGACGGCGCGGCGGCGCTGCTGCTGGGGTCGGAATGCGTGATCGCCGAGCTTGTCGCGGCGCATCAGATCGCCGTCGATTTCGTCGATCACTACCGCGGCCAGAACGAAGAATTCGACTATGCGTGGGAGGAGCGCTGGATCCGCGACGAGGGCTACCTCAAGATCGTGCCGCGCGCGCTCGAAGGTCTCTTCGCCAAGACCGACATTGAGCCCGGCGCGATCGACCATTTCGTCATGCCATCGGTCATGCCGGCGGTGCCGCCACGCATCGCCAAGATGGCGGGTATTCCCGAGGGTGCGGTGCGCGACACCCTGCACGGGGCAATGGGCGAGGCCGGCACGGCGCATGCGCTCGTCATGCTGGTCGATGCGCTTCAGGACGCCAGGCCCGGCCAGACCATCCTCGTCGTCGGCTGGGGCCAAGGCTGCGACGTCCTGCTCTTCCGCGCCACCGACGCCTTGGCCGATCTTCCCCCGCGCCAGGGCATCAAGGGCTATCTCGCGCGCCGTCGCGAGGAGACCAACTACAACCGCTATCTCGCCTTCCGCGGTTTGATCACGCAGGATAAGGGCATCCGCGCCGAGGCCGATATTTCGACCCCGCCCAGCGCGCTCTACCGCAAGCGCGAGATGATCACCGGTTTCGTCGGGGGCCGCTGCCGAACCTGCGGCACCGCCCAGTTCCCGAAATCCAATGTCTGCGTCAACCCAAATTGCGGCGAATTCCATAGCCAAGAGCCGATGCCCTTTGCCGATATTCCGGCCAAGATCCTGAGCTGGACCGCCGACAACCTTACCTACTCTCCCGACCCGCCGGCGCATTTCGGCATGGTCACCTTCGAGGAGGGCGGTCGCCTGATGGCCGACCTCACGGATGTCGATGTCGGCGGCGTATCCGTCGGCATGCCGATGCGCATGGTCTTCCGGGTCAAGGACCGCGACGAGCGGCGCGGTTTCACCAAGTATTTCTGGAAGGCCGCCCCCGACCACACGAAGGTGTAGTATGTTGCGGATTAACGCCTTGGCCCTCGTGCTTCGACAAGCTCAGCATGAGGAATAGCGGGGCACTTAGACAAGGAAAGCCTCATCCTGAGCTTGTCGATGGATGGGGCGGTGTTGACCCGGGCGGAATATCGGCAAAAAGGTGCAAGACGGCTTCGCATAGGAGACACACGAAAATGCCTCAGGGAATCAAGGACAAGGTCGTCATCCTCGGCATGGGCTGCTCGAAGTTCGACGAGCATTGGGACAAGGACGCCGACGACCTCATCGTCGAGGCCTTCGAGGAAGCCGCCACCGATGCCGGCATCGAGCGCAGCCAGATCGACGCCGCCTGGCTTGCCACCGCCATCGAGGAGGTCAGCGTCGGCAAATCGGGCATTCCGCTGGCGATGGCCTTGCGCCTGCCGTACATCCCGGTCACGCGGGTGGAGAACTACTGCGCTTCCGGCACCGAAAGCTTCCGGGGGGCGGTTTATGCGGTCGCCTCCGGCGCGGCCGATATCGCGCTTGCCGCAGGCGTGGAAAAGCTGAAGGACACCGGCTATGGCGGACTGCCGCAACGCAGCCGCGGCGTCGTCCAGGACATGTTCTGGCCCAACGCCTCGGCGCCCGGCTCCTTCGCCCAGCTTGCCACCGCCTACCAGACCAAGCACGGCGTCGATGCCAAGGATCTGAAGCGCGCCATCGGCCAGGTCTCGGTCAAGAGCCATGCCAACGGCGCCAAGAACCCCAAGGCGCACTTACGCAAGCCCGTCGATATCGACACTGTTCTGAATGCGCCAATGATCGCCGAGCCCCTCGGGCTTTATGACTGCTGCGGCGTCTCCGACGGCGCGGCCTGCGCGATCGTCACGCGGCCGGAGATCGCCCGCGAATTGGGCAAGACCGATCTCGTCGGGGTGAAAGCGTTGCAGCTCGCCGTCTCCAATGGCGTGGAGGCCTCGCACAACTCCTGGGACGGCAGCTACTTCATGACCACGCGGCACGCCGCCGCGCGCGCCTACCGCGAGGCTGGCATCGAAAAGCCGCGCGACGAGGTCTCGATGTTCGAAGTCCATGACTGCTTTTCGATCACCGAGCTGGTCACCATGGAAGACCTCTTTTTGTCGGAGGAGGGCCAGGCCTGGCGCGACGTGCTCGACGGTTTCTACGACGCCGACGGCACGATCCCCTGCCAGATCGATGGCGGCCTCAAATGCTTCGGCCACCCGATCGGCGCCTCGGGCCTGCGCATGCTCTACGAGATGTACCTGCAGCTCCTCGGCCGCGCCGGGAAACGCCAGCTCAAGGACCCGCGCATCGGCATGACGCACAATCTGGGCGGCTTCCCGCACCAGAACGTCTCGTCGGTCTCGATCGTCGGGCGCTACGAGGGGTAGGGGGTCGCCCCCTATTTTCCGCGGCGGATTACCCGGCCGCGTTCATGACCGCCACTAAGGAAGCGGTGACGCCGACCACGGGTCTTCCTTCTCGGCGATCGCACCGAAGGTTTCCATGAGTTTGGCGAGGCCCTGGCGGTCCTGACCGAATTCTCCGCTATGGTCCAGCTCGCCGGCACGGTCCCAGAGGAGGGCGAACACGACGATCCCCGGATCACCCTCCGGAAAGGCGGAGAATTCCTCCATCGCCTCGACGCGGCGCTTCAGATTGTCCAGGTAGTCGAGCGCGCTCGACTTTGTCGTCGGCAGCACGAATGCGTCGCCGCCACCGTCGGCATATTCATCAGTCAGCCGCTTTACGATGTTGCGCCAGAGCGTATCGAAGTTCATTGCCACGGGACAATACCTCCCCGGTATCGGAACGACGGAAAATCTGTGCGGAGGACGGTTAGAACCCTGTTCCGATGACAGCGGCGATCGCGGCAAACCCTGCCGCCATCATCACCCAGGCCACTATCCGCCGGCTAACGACGGGGCCGTTGTCATTGGCCGGTAGATGGAAGGCCGGCCGGCGCTCGTTTCGCCAAGCATCCGACGAAGCTGCCTTCCGACGAAGCGCGCGCGCCGTCATTTGCGCTTCGAGATCGGCACGTAAGGCCGTTGCGGCTCGCCGGTATAGAGCTGGCGCGGCCGGCCGATCTTCTGGTGCGGGTCCTGGATCATCTCGTTCCACTGGGCGACCCAGCCGACCGTACGTGCCAGCGCGAAGAGTACCGTGAACATCGAGGTCGGGAAGCCGATCGCCTGCAGGATGATGCCCGAGTAGAAATCGACATTGGGGAAGAGCATCTTGTCCACGAAGTACTCGTCCTCCAGCGCGATCCGCTCGAGCTCCATCGCCAGCGCCAGCAGCGGGTCGTCGCGGATATCGAGCGCGTCGAGCACCGCATGCGCGCTCTCGCGCAACACCATGGCGCGCGGATCGTAGTTCTTGTAGACCCGGTGGCCGAAGCCCATCAGCCGGAAGCTGTCGTCGGGATCCTTGGCGCGCTTGATGAATTCGTCGATCTTCGATTTGTCGCCGATCTCAATCAGCATGTTGAGAACCGCTTCGTTGGCGCCGCCATGGGCGGGACCCCACAGGCTGGCGATGCCGGCGGCGATGCAGGCAAAGGGATTGGCGCCCGACGAGCCGGCAAGACGCACGGTCGATGTCGAGGCATTCTGCTCGTGATCGGCGTGCAGAATGAAGATGCGGTCCATCGCCCGCGCCACCACGGGGTCGACCTTGTATTCCTCGCACGGCACCGCAAAGGTCATATAGAGGAAGTTTTCCGCGTAGCTCAGCTCGTTGCGCGGATACATGAAGGGCTGGCCGATCGAGTACTTGAAGGCCATCGCCGCGATCGTCGGCATTTTCGCGATCAAGCGGTGCGAGGCCACCATGCGCTGGTGGGGATCGTCGATATCGGTGCTGTCGTGATAAAAGGCCGAAAGCGCGCCGACGACACCGCACATGATCGCCATCGGATGCGCATCGCGGCGGAAGCCCCGGTAGAAATTGGCAATCTGCTCATGTAGCATGGTGTGCAGGGTGATCGTGTGCTGGAACGTCTTGAATTGTTCCTTACTCGGCAGCTCGCCGTTCAGCAGCAGATAGCAGACCTCCGGGAAGGTCGAATGTTCGGCCAGCTCCTCGATCGGATACCCGCGGTGCAGCAGGATGCCCTTGTCGCCATCGATGAAGGTGATCTTGGACTCGGTGCTTCCGGTCGCGGTGAAACCGGGGTCATAGGTAAAGTATCCGGTACTGGCATAAAGCTTGCGGATATCGACGACCCGCGGGCCAACGGTGCCGCTCAGCAACGGCAGATCGACCGAATTGTTCGTGCTGTTGTCGATCAGCGTAACGGTGTCTTGCCGGCTCGCTGCTTCCACATTCGCCTTAACCTTGCTCATCCACGCTCCGTTCCTTGGTGCCGCACCCACCCGCCACATGGCGCCGCAGGCCGCCGCGCGGCCGATGTTCCGATATCCAATGCGCTCATATCGGATCCCGCGGGCGGCCGGAGTTTACACCTTTTCCCAGGCGGTCCAAAGTTTCGTCCTTGCCCAACACCGCCAGCACTTCGAACAATCCCGGAGACGTCGTCGAGCCGGTAACCGCGGCGCGCAACGGTTGCGCAACCTGGCCGAATTTGACCGGCGGATCAGAGGTTTCCACAAAATCACGCAGGGTCGTCTCTATTTGGGCTTCGTCCCAATCGGACAGCGCTTCCAGATGTGGCAGGACGCGTTCGATGATGACCTTCCCGTCATCGTCCAGTAGCTTTGCGGCTTTCTCGCTCATCGGCAGCGGCGCCTTGCGGACGTAGAAGACCGCGCCTTCGGCCAGGTCGATCAGCGTCTCCGCGCGCGGCTTCAGGCCCGGCAGCCCCGCGACCAAGCGCGCCCGGCCGGCACTGTCGATCGGCCCACCCAGTTCGGCTTCCAGACGGGGAACAACCGCCACGGCGAGTGCGGCATCGTCCATCTCGCGCAGATAATGCGCGTTTAGATTGGTCAGCTTCGCCAGATCGAAGCGCGCGGGCGACTTGCCGACGCCGCCCAGATCGAACCATGCGACGGCCTGCTTGGTCGATATGATCTCGTCGTCGCCGTGGCCCCAGCCGAGGCGCAGCAGGTAGTTCCGCATCGCTTCGGGCAACATGCCCATGTCGCGATAGGCATCGACCCCCAAGGCCCCGTGGCGTTTGGAGAGTTTGGCGCCGTCGGCCCCATGAATGAGGGGGATATGGGCGAATACCGGCGGCTCCCAGCCAAGCGCGCGATAGATCTGGGTTTGCCGAAAGGCGTTGTTGAGGTGATCGTCGCCGCGGATAACGTGGCTGATGCCCATATCGTGATCGTCGACCACCACGGCGAGCATGTATGTCGGCGTGCCGTCGGCGCGCAGCAGCACCATGTCGTCGAGCTGGGCGTTCTCGACCCGCACCTCGCCCTGCACGGCATCGGCGATCACCGTCTCGCCGGCGCCCGGCGCCTTCAGGCGCAGCACCGGATCGATGCCCGCCGGCGCCTCCGATGGATCGCGGCCGCGCCAGCGCCCGTCATAGAGCGCGCGCCGGCCCTCGCGTTTTGCCGTCTCGCGCATCTCGGAAAGTTCTTCAGGCGAGCAATAGCAATGATAAGCGTTGCCGCCAGCGAGCATCTCTTGCGCAACTTCGGCATGCCGCCCCGCCCGCGCCGACTGGTAGACAACATCGCCGTCCCAATCGAGACCGAGCCAGGTCAGCCCGTCGAGGATCGCCGCCTTGGCCTCCTCGGTCGAGCGCTTGCGGTCGGTGTCCTCAACGCGCAGCAGGAATTGGCCCCCATGATGGCGCGCGTAGAGCCAGTTGAAGAGCGCCGTACGCGCTCCGCCGATATGGAGGAAGCCGGTGGGCGAGGGGGCAAAACGGGTGACGACGGTCATGCGGAAGCCGCCTTTGGGCGTGAATTCAGTGCGTTCGTCATTGCACCGGCGCTGATGTAGCATACCGGCGCAGATGTTGCATCCGGAGGCCGCATGGATCGCGCGCGAGGCGCAATCGGCCCGCAGTTCCTCCCCGCCCGTCCGGGCCGCATCCGGACCGGACTTGGCGCGCTCGGGCTCGCCCTAAACGAAGAGCGCGAGCGCTGGGCGCTTTGGATCCCGGTCGGCCTCGGGCTCGGCATCGGGCTCTATTTCGCGCTGCCGGAGGAACCGGCGGGCTGGCTTGGCGCGGCCGCGTCGATCGCCGCACTTGCAGCGGCGATTGCCATGCGCGCCCGGCTGGTGCCGCTGCTCGCGGCGCTGGCTGCGCTTACGGTGGCGCTTGGCTTTGCCGCCGCGCAACTGCGAACGGCGACGGTGTCCGCACCGGCGCTTCAGAAGCGCATTGGCCCGGCCGCAGTCAGCGGGCGCATTGTCGCCATCGAACGTCTCAAGACCGGCCGCCGTCTGGTGCTTGACGCCGTAGCGATCAGCCGCCTTGCCAGCAACCAGACACCCAAACGCATTCGCGTCGTCGACCGCAAGGGCACGCCGGAAGGCTTATCCCGTTGTCCCAGGTAGTTAGGTTTCATCGGCCTCGGCGGGTTCGGCGCCGTCCTGACGCATGCCGCTGATGGTCTTGCGTCGGCGGGGTTTCCGCCGTGTTGGTGTCGCG
>Ga0307379_10000797_pt1 | contig 51451 bp, 31 predicted proteins | sample UN2MG_FD_202237 | JGI IMG/M metagenome (GOLD analysis project Ga0307379, IMG submission 202237) | Soil microbial communities from Risofladan, Vaasa, Finland - UN-2 | ecosystem: Environmental > Terrestrial > Soil > Coastal area > Acid sulfate soil | place: Finland: Risofladan, Vaasa | collected... | reverse complement strand
GACCGCCTGAAGGCGGGACTCCCAACGACTTGACCCCCTCCACGGGATCGGGCGGGACGTGGAACAGGATGTCGGACGTGAACTGCTGGGCGGGGTCGAACGTGAGGTCGCGGGCGATCTGGTCGGCGGCGGCGTAGGCGGCGTAGCTGGCGTCGGCCATCGGCACCTTGATCGTGTAGTCAATGATCGGGTAGGCCTGGGAGCCCCCTCGGCCCGAGGCGGTGAAGGAGCCGACGATCCGCGAGGCCGCGATCCCTTCGCTCGGCTGCGGCTTGCCGCCGATGACGACGCGCCGCACGACCTGCGCGCCGCCGGGGAACGGGCGGAACTTCGCCGCGGTCATTCGCGCGACCGTCGCCCGCTCGGTCGCGTCCACAACGACCTTGGCCACGACGGCCTGCCGGCCCGCGCGGTTGGCCATCACGATGCCGCAGGGCTTGCCCTCGGCGTCGGTGAGCACGTCGGTTGGGAAGCACGAGTAGAGGAACACCACCTTGGCGTCGAGGAGCGCCTGGTCGAGCGTCCGCTTCACCTGGAGCGGCGTGGCCGGCGGCACGGCGGGCGCCGCAGCGGGGACCTCAGGCTTCGGCGTCCCAGGGCCGACGACGGCGACCTCGCCGACGAGAATGCGCGTGGAGCCCTCGCGGCGCTTGATCGTGAACCGCAGGTATCGCGTCTCGGCGTTGATCGGGGCGGACATCAGGAGCGCCGCGCCGTGGTCGTTGCCCGCCGAGGGCTTGTCGTTCTTCAGCGTGGCGAGGTCCTTCCACTGCTGCTTGTCGCCGCTCGCAGCAATGGTCACGGAGTCGAAGAGATAGTCCTTGTCGTTGTAGACCATCGCGTGGGCCTTCTCGACCTGCTGCTTCTTGGCGAGGTCCATGATGATGGTCGGGTCGCCGTCGTACTGCACGCTCTGCTGCGAAGCGCTGGCCCATCTGCCGTCGGCGAGCAGTGAGGGCGGCTTGGTGTCCTTGTGCATGGCGGCCGAGGGCAGGTCGGCCTCGTACTTGAAGGGCAGCGTGTTGCCGAGGTCGGCCACCGGCTCCTGCCTGCCGGAGAAGATCCGCGCGGCGAGCGGCGACGCGGGCACCTCGCCCTCTTCGAGCCAGAGGCGCAGCGTGCCGGCCATGTCCTCGCCCAGGTAGGGCCGCGGCGCGGCGAGGAACACCCTGGCTCCGCCCTTGGCCGCCTCGACCGCGGCCGCCACGGCGCCCGTGCTGCCGCCGACGACCAGCACATCCACCTGATACGCCACGGGAATCTTCCGGGCCGATTCCGTCACGCTGGCGCCCTGCGCGACAAGGCCGCTCAACACAAGGCATCCGATGATTGCGAGCCGCTTCATCTCACTTCGCCTCCTTCTTGGCGGGTTCCGGGTTCTTGTCGAGGGACTCGATAGTCCTTTCAGAAGCCCACGGCTTGCCCATCCTTCCTCGGCTCCGAGGCGGCGGCGTAGGCGTGGGGGAGTCGGTAGATGAGCTGGGCGCCTCCGAACGACGGCCCGAAGGCGACGGGGCGGACCGCGTGGCCCCGGCGGGCCAACTCGTCGGCCACGCCGGGGGCCAAGCCCGGTTCGAGCGCCAGCGCTCCGTCGCCCTGGATCTGCCAGCGTGGGGCGTCGGCAGCCGCCTGCGGGTTCTGGCCGTAGTCGAACAGGCGCACCATCATCTGCACGTGTCCCTGCGGCTGCATCGGCCCCCCCATCACGCCGAAGGCCATCAGGGGCTTGCCCTTCCTCGTGACGAAGGCCGGGATGATCGTGTGGAAGGGCCGCTTCCCGCCGTCCACCTGGTTCGGGTGGCCCTCGGTGAGCACGAAGCCGGCGGCGCGGTTCTGGAGAGCAATGCCGGTGCCGGGCACAACGATGCCCGAGCCGAAGCCGCCGTAGTTCGACTGGATGAGCGACACCATCCGCCCGTCGGCGTCGGCCGCGGCCAGGTAAACGGTGCCGCCGCCGGGGAGGTCGCCGGGCGGGTGCTGGCGGGCGTGGCCCATGTCGATCAGCTTCGCCCGCTCGGCCAGGTAGCCTCGGGCGAGCAGGCGGCGGGCAGGCACTGGCATCGCGGCAGGGTCGCCCACGTAGCGGTAAGCGTCGGCGAAGGCCAGCTTCATCGCCTCCGCCTGGAGGTGAACGCTGTCGGCCGAATCGGGGGGCAGGCCGTGGAAGCTCCAGTGCTTCAGGATGCCGAGCGCGCCGAGCGCGGCGATGCCCTGCCCGTTCGGGGGGATCTCGTGGAGGGTGACGCCTCGGTAGTTGACGGAGACGGGCTCGACCCAGTCGGCAGCGTGGCTCGCGAGGTCGTCGAGGGTCATTGCGCCGCCCGTGGCCTTGGCGTGCGCGGCGATTCGCTTGGCAAGGTCGCCGCGGTAGAAGGCTTCGCCGTCGGTAGCCGCGATGCGTTCCAGAGTCCGCGCCTGGTCGGGCAAGGCGAAGCGCTCGCCAGCCCTGGGTGCCCGGCCGCCCGGAAAGAATGCGGCCGCGAACTCGGGGAAGGCCCTCGCGAGCGGCCTCGCCCCCTTCCAGGCCGCTGCCGTTCTCGGCGACACGAGGAAGCCGTCGCGGGCGTAGGCGATCGCCGGCTCGAAGAGCGCCCCGAAAGGCAGCCTCCCCCATCGCCGCGACAGCGCCACCCACGCCGACACGGCGCCGGGCACGGTCACCGAATCCCAGCCTGTGCGCGGCATCAAGCGTCGGCGACCGAAGCGGGCCGGGCTCCACACGCGGGGCGACCGCCCCGAGGCGTTCAGGCCGTGGAGTTGCTCGCCGTCCCACACGAGCGCGAAGGCGTCGCCGCCGATGCCGTTGCTCACCGGCTCCACCACGGTGAGGCAGATGGCCGCCGCGACAGCGGCATCAATGGCGTTGCCGCCCTTCAGCAGCATCCGCAGCCCCGCCTGGGCAGCGAGCGGCTGCGACGTCGCGACGACGTTTCGCGCCAGCACCGGCATCCGGCTGGATGCGTAGGGGAATTGCCAGCCGAGCTTTCGCATCGAGTGTCCTGTTGCCCCTCAGGGTCGCGCCTTCGCTTCGAGCTTGCCCAGCGGAGCCTGGCTGCTGCACGGCGCACGCACGACCACCAGGCCGCTGAGGGCGGGGACGAACAGGTAGTCGCCCCGCTTGCGGCCGACTGACCACTGGTACCCGACGTGGCGGCGGCCAAACAGCCGCGGCGCCGTCGGCTCCGTGATGTCATAACATTCTATCGCACCGTAGTTCCCAATGAAAATGTAGTTGCCGTCGGCAACGATGTCCTGGTCGAAGTCGGCCCACACGGCGCACGGCTCCTCGGGCAGGTCGGGCCGCGGGTCATAGGTGCGCACCCAACGCGGCTGCCTGGGGTCCCGAACGTCCACGATGTGCAGGTAGTTGGCTCCCTTGCGGTCGGCGCCGCGGGCGGTGATGTAGGCGTGGCCCTTCGCCACGGTGATACCGGACATCACCTCGCTCATCTTCTCGGGCCAGCAGCGCGTGAGGTCGAGGGTGGAGACGACCACGGGCTTGGCCGCGTCCGCAACGTCCACGATGGTGAACGCGCCCTTCGCATGGCCGAGGTAGACCCTATCGCCCCTGGCGCACACGAGGTCGGATTCGGGCACGTCGAGGGCGGAGACGAACGCCGGCTTGCCCGCACTAGCCACGTCGTAGACAAGCAGTCGCTTCCTGGCGAGCACGAACGCGCGGTCGCCCCACACGTCAATGCACGCGCCACTCACCTGGAGGGGCTTTCCCGCCTCGTCGAGGAACTCGGCGACGAGCGTCGGCTTCGATGCGTCGCGCTGGTCCACGACGAGCAGGCCGCGAGCCTGGCGGGGCACGTAGAGGAAGCCGTCCTTGCCCGCCACCGTGTTGTTGCCGCGGCGCGAGTTGCCATAGGGCAGCCACGCGCCATCCCAGTACTCGCCCAGGCGCTTCGGCGCGAGCGGGTTGGCGATATCGAGCAGGAAAACGGCGCCGCCAAAGGTCTGCCACTGGTACGCTCGGTCACCGTCGAGCCAGAGGGCGTCCGACTCGCCGGCCGTCACGGCCCCGCCGACCCGCTTCGGGCTCTTCGGGTCGGAGAGGTCGAAGACCCACATCCCGTAGTTGTAGTCGGCCACGTAGGCCGTGTCGCCCACGATCGTGATGCTGCCGAAGGCGCTGGGGACGGAGTGCTCGTAGAGGCCGATCTGCTGGACGGCGCCCTGGCTGAACGCGTAGACGAACCAGCGGCTGTCGGGCGACTTGGCCCCCAGGCTGTATTGCCCCGGCCCCTCCTTGCCGTCAATCAGGTAGAAGAGGCCCTTGTGGAAGGCGCCGACGACGTGTTTCCCGCACTTCTCGGGTAGGGGGATCGAGACGAGCTTCTCCGCCGAGAAGGCCCCCTTCGCCTCGTAGCGGTAGAGGTCAATCGCCTTCTCCCCCCGCAGGGCGAAGTGCTCGGCCGAGGCCGCGATGACGCTCGCGCTCCGCTTCCCATCGGCCGACTTCTCGCGCGGCACGGCACCCGCGAGGAGCTTTGGCTTGCGGGGGTCCGTAGTGTCGAGCCACTGGATCGCGTCCGCGACGTAGACGAGGCCGGGCAGGAAGAGCCCCGCGATGCCCTCCACCTTGCCGATCTCGCGCGGGCACAGCGGGTCGGCGAGGTCGTGGACCCACAGGGCCGACGGCCCGCCGCCGACCGAGTAGCCCACGCCCGCATCCTCGAGAATATGCACCATCCTGCCGTGCCTGCCCCGGCTGAATCGCACGCTGCGCAACGGGCCGGGGCGAAGCGGGTTCGCCAGGTCGTCCACAAGGATCAGGCCACGCTTCGACGACTCGAAGTAGGCCCGGTCGCGGAACGGCAGCAGGCTGTGCGAGAAGTACCACGAGCTGATCTGGCCGATGACGTCAGGCTTCGCCTTGTCCGAGATGTCCACGATGCTGTAGTGGCCTTCGCCCGGCCCCACGAAGGCGTGCTTGCCGCGCACGACGATGGGCGGCCCAGGCACGCCGAAGCCGGTCTGGAGCGCGGCGCAGAGCTGGAGCTTCTGGGGGCGGGCCTCGGAGAACTTGCCGCGCCCGAGCACCGGGTCAATGGCCAGCACGCCGCCGGGCACCGCGATCTCGGGCCAGCCCGCCTCGTCCGAGAGGTCCCAACCCTGCGGGCGGAGCGGATAGGCGAAGTCGCGCTTCGCCGCCCACGCGAGCGAGCAAACGTCCACGCCGTCCTCCATGACCACCAGGCCGTTCGCCGCGCCGTAGGCGGCGGCCAGGTCCTCGCGACGGAGCTCGGCGCCGTCGGCCTTCTTCAGCGGGCGGTCCTGCCCGTCGGGCGCGAAGCGGAAGGCCCCGAGCCGCCGCTCCCAATCGGAGCGCACGACGGCGAGCCGCTCCTGCCAGGCGGGTCCAATGGCGAACAGCCGCCGCAGCGGCTCGCCCCAACCCGCCCGGCACTCGAGGAAGTAGAGGCCCGGCTGCGGCGGCTTGTGGGACAGCTTCAGCCGCACTTTGCTGCGGGGAGGAACGGCGACCTCGGCGGACCGCAACGCGGCCAGGCGCGTGGCCTGGTCGAGCGGCTCGGCCGCCCAGGCGCCGAAGCGGTAGCGCACCTCCGCTGTCCGCTGCATCTCCGCGCGGTTCTCGACATCCACCTCGACTGTTGCCTCGGTGTCGGTCTGGCCCGCAAGACGCACGCGGAGGGCGAAGGGGGAGTCGAGGAACGGCTCCCCCAAGGCTGCCTCGTTCTTCCCCGCGCGCTTGGTGAGCCGAACCGCTCGGACCTCGAGCGGGAAGTCGGGCACGCGATTGCGGTCGCCGCCCTCGCAGCGGATGCCGAAGCTCTCGGCGGGCCGCGGCGGCGCCTCGACCTGGGGCGTCGCCGCGCTGTGCGCGGCGTAGCCGGTGTGATCGTAGAAGACCTCGCCGCCGCTCTCGACGCGCAGGGGAACGTTCACCGAGAAGAGCCGCCAGCCCATCCACGCCGTGCCGTCGTTCATCGCCTGGAGGAATGCCTCGCCGCTGCGGTCGGTGTAGAGCACCTCCACGCGCAGCGCCTCGCCGCCGTTCTTCACCCACACGCAGAGCTGCTGGGCGGGCGAGGGGTCGGCGTTGGCGGGATCGTCCGCAAGCCCGACGACTCGCACGAGGTCGAGCGTCGCCGGCTCCGGGCCGAAGGCAATGCCCACGGGGAACCGTGCCGCCCCCTCGCGCTCGCCGAGGAGCGCCAGCTTCTCCACCCCCTTGTCGAAGTGCGCCCGCCAGGTGCCCGCCCGCAGGCGTTCGTGCCCCTCGCCCACGCCGAACGCGAGTTGAGCGGGCGGCGGCGAGCGGAACCATTCCTCCGCCGCTTCCGCGTCGCCCGAGTAGAGCACCACCTGCTCCACCTTCACGGGCGGGCCCTGCTTCTGGATCGTGATGAGGTGCGGGCCGGCCGCCAGCTCGACCGCCTCGTCCATCGCCACCCAATGCCAGAGGCGTGCGTTCTGCTCGTAGACGGTCTTCACGAGCTCGCCGTCGAGGCTGAGGTAGAGGTTTCTGGCCATCTCCTGCATGGTCAGGCCCTCGAACATGTTCTTGCCCTCGAAGAACACGCGTGCGAAGAGGCGCACCTTCGCGGCCCGCCGCGTGCGGAAGACAGTGCGAAGGGTATCGCCATCCCCGTCGAGGACTACCACGTTGGCCTTGCCGAGCCGCTCGCGGCGGCCAGTCACCTGCTCGAACTCGGCTGCCGAGAGCGCCAGGCTCTCCCCGCGCCGCCAGTCCACGCCCTCGGTCGCTGGCACGCCCGCCAGCCACGGCTGGCTCCAGGCGGGCTCGCCGCCCCAGTAGAGCACCACCTGGTCCACGCGCTGCTCGGCGCCCGCGGCAGGCGCGATGGACAGCTCGTGCTTGCCCGCCGCGAGCCTGGCCGTGCCCGCTTTCACCCAGTGCCACACCTGGAAGTTCCCGATGTCCCATCGCCCGCCGCCGGTCGCCGTCCGGGCCGTGACGGGGAACGCCTGCTCGCCGAGCTTCAGCGTCAGCGCGTCCTGCCCGCCCCACGGGAAGTACACGCGTGCCCACACCTGTGCCTCGATGGGGTGGGCGAGCTCGACAGGCGTCCTGATGACGCTCTCCTTCTTCGGGAACGCGACGCCCACGACGCCGCGGAAGCTGCGCCGCTCCGCCTGCACCTCGGCGAACCGCTCGGCCTGAAGGCACAAGCAGTCCTCGCCGCGCACCGCCACCAACGGCCCGACCGCAAGGACAGCGGCCATCGTGAGAGCCCGGGCGTTCACCTCAGCACCTCCTTCGCTTCACATCCACGCACCGGCGGACAGTCGGGCGCAACCGCAGTTGCAGCCAAGGACATAAAACGTTATACAATCGCTTGTCCGGCGCTGCAACCCTGAAGGGCAAGAACCCTGTGGCTGGTGCACGACGACTCGGCTTCTGGCTCCTCGCGGTTTCCTCAGGACTTCCCGCCGCCCTCGCCGGCGCAAGCCTGGGCGTCCGTGGTGCCAGGTTCACGCTGAACGGCCGCGAGACCTTTCTCGTCGGCATGAGCTACTACGGCGGCCTCGGCGCGCAGGAGAAGTCCATCGAGCAGGACCTCGACGACCTGACGCGCCTCGGCTTCAACTGGGTGCGCGTGTGGGCCACGTGGGCTGCTCACGACAACGACGTCTCCGCCGTTGACCCCGCAGGCAACCCCCGCGAGCCGTACCTCACAAAGCTCAAATGGCTCGTCGAGCAGGCCGACAAGCGGGGCATGGCGGTGGACGTCACGCTCTCCCGCGGCAATGGCGCCGTGTCGAAGGACCCGCGCCTCGCCTCGCTCGACGCGCACCTCAGAGCGGTCGAAACACTCGCGGGCGCGCTGAAGCCGTGGCGGAACGTCTACTTCGACGTGGGGAACGAACGGAACATCAAGGACCGCCGCCCCGGGCCCTTCGACGAGGTCAAAGCCCTCCGCGACCGCGTCAAGCAGCTCGACCCCGACCGCCTCGTCACCGCGTCGCACGCCGGCGAGCTGACGCGCGACGACGTCGAGCAGTACCTGGTCAAGTGCCAGCTCGACTTCCTGTCGCCCCACAGGCCCCGCAACGCCCGCTCGCCGTGGCAGACGGCCGAGAAGACGCGCGAGTGCCTCAAGTGGGCAGAAGAGCTGGGCCGCATCGCACCCGTCCACCACCAGGAGCCGTTCCGCCGCGACTTCGGGGCGTGGCAGCCAAAGGCCCTCGACTTCCTCGTGGACGCCCGCCAGGCCCGCGACGGCGGCGCCGCCGGCTGGTGCCTGCACAACGGCAGCCCGAAGGGCGACACGAAGGGGGCTCGCCGCTCGTTCGACCTGCGCGAGAAGCGCCTCTTCGACCAGCTCGATGCCGAGGAGCGACCCGCGGCCCGCCACGTGGCCCTCGTCGCCACGGCGAGCACGAAGACCTGGCTCGCCCTCCTCGACGGCCGCTGGTATCTCAACGGCCGCGTCACGCACCCCGGCGCGCGGGCCGAAGGGCTCCTGATGAACGCCCGCATGGTCAACGGCATCTTCGAGGACCGCAATGCGAAGACCTGCCCGAAGGGCTTCGACCCCGACGCGAACACGGCGGCCCTCATCGCGGCCATCCCCGACTACGTGAAGCACGGCGTCCGCGCCTTCACCCTCTGCCTCCAGGGCGGCATGCCCGGCTACGAGGGCGCGCGCAACTCGGCCTTCGAGCCCGACGGCTCGCTACGGCCCGACTACCTGAAGCGCGTCGAGCGCGTCATCCGCGCCGCCGACGCCGCCGGCGCGGCCATCATCCTCGGCTGCTGCTACCAGCGCCAGGACCAGGTGCTCAAGGACGCCGACGCCGTCCGCGCCGGCGTGGCCAACGTGGCCAGGTGGGTGCGCGAGAGCGGCTTCGGCCACGTAGCGATCGAGATCGCCAACGAGTTCGGCCACGGCGGCTTCAACCACAAGCTCCTCCGCACGCCCCAGGGCATTGCCGAGCTGATCCGCCTGGCCCGGGAGACGGCCCCTGGCCTGCTCGTGTCGGCCAGCGGCCTGGGCGGCGGCACGTGCCACGCCGAGGTGTGCGAGGCGGCCGACTTCATCCTCATCCACTTCAACAGCACGCCCGTCGCCGAAATCCCGAAGCGAGTCCAGGCGCTGCGGCGCTACAAGAAGGCCATCGTGTGCAACGAGGACGATAAGGTGGGCAACGAGGGCGCCCGGGCCGCCGAGGCCGCCACGGCCGCACGCTGCTCCTGGGGCCTCATGCTCAGCAAAATCAACCAGTACTTCCCCCTCGAGTTCAAGGGGGCCAGCGACGACGCGGCGATCTATGCCAGGCTCAAGGACCTCACGACTGCCAGGAGCGACCCATGAAGGAACTCGCCAATGTGGCCCTCAACGCGGCGCGCACGGGCGGCGCCAGCTATGCCGACATCCGCATCTCGCGCCACCGCGACCAGGCCGTCCACACCCGCGAGGACCGCGTGCAGAGCGTCTCCGACGCCGAGAGCTTCGGCTTCGGAGTCCGCGTGCTCCTCGACGGCGCCTGGGGCTTCGCCGCCAGCCACCGCGTCGAGAAGGACGCCATCGCCGACGCCGCGGCCCGCGCCCTCGCCATGGCCCGCGCCAACAAGGCCGCCCTCCGCCGCCCCGTCGAGCTCGCCCCCACCGACGCCTTCATGGACACCTGGCGCAGCCCCGTCGAGAAGGACCCCTTCGCCGTACCCGTGGGCGAGAAGGCCGAGCTCCTCCTCGCCGTCAACGCGGCCGTCCTCAAGGTGCAGGGGGCCAAGTACGTCAACTCCTTCATGCTCTTCCGCAACGAGTGGAAACTCTTCGCCTCCACCGAGGGCAGCGTGATCGAGCAGGACATCACCCGCGTGTGGCCCTGCTTCACGGTGACGGCGATTGACGCCGACAAGGGGGAGTTCCAGACGCGCACGGCCGAGGTCCCGCCCCGCTCGGCCGGGTACGAACACGTCGAGGGAGCGAACCTGGTCGAGCTTGCCCCTCGCATGGCCGAGGAGGCGGTTCGGAAGCTCACGGCGAAGTCCGTCGAGCCCGGGCGCCGCGACCTCGTCCTCCACCCCACCAACCTCTGGCTCACCATCCACGAATCGGTCGGGCACCCCACCGAGCTGGACCGCGTGATCGGCCAGGAGGCCAACTACGCCGGCACCAGCTTCCTCACCCCCGACAAGCTGGGCAAGCTGAACTACGGCTCCGACCTCGTGAGCTTCCGCGCCGACCGCACGATCCCCGGCGGCATGGCCACCTGCGGCTACGACGACGACGGCGTGAAGACCGAGGAGTGGCACCTCGTCAAGGACGGCCTGTTCGTGGACTACCAGACCACCCGCGAGCAGGTGCTCTGGCCCGAGTACCGCGACGCCCGCCAGGCCGCCGGCCTGCCCGAGGCCACCCGCTCCCACGGCGCCGCCTACGCCGACTCCTGGGGCTCAATCCCCTTCCAGCGGAACGTCAACATCCACCTCGAACCCGGCAAGAAGCCGCTCACGCCCGACGAGCTGATCGCCTCGACCGACGACGGCATCCTCATCCGCGGCGACTCCAGCTACTCCATTGACCACCAGCGCTACAACTTCCAGTTCAGCGGCCAGGTCTTCTTCGAGATCAAGGGCGGCAAAGTCACCCAGATGCTCCGCGACGTCGCCTACCAGTCGAACACCGTGGAGTTCTGGAACTCCTGCGACGCGATCTGCGACGAGCGCTTCTGGGCGATGGGCGCCACCTACTACTGCGGCAAGGGCCAGCCCTCCCAGTGCAGCCCGTGCAGCCACGGCGCCGCCCCCGCACGCTTCCGAAATGTCAACGTCCTGAACACAAAGCGAGAGGTCTGAATCCCTCTCGTCCTCGTCGTCGTCCTCGTCGTCGTCGTCGAACCTCTGCTTCGAGGAGCACGGTATGATCCTCAGCGAACCCCAGGCCAGAGATTTGATCGGAAAGGTTCTCTCCCTCGCCTCCGCCGACGAGGTGCGCGTGAACCTCTCAGGCGGCCGCACCCTCAACACCCGCTTCGCCGTCAACACCGTGAGCACCTGCGGCGACCGCGACGACCTCTCCATCGCCGTCACCGCCTGGTTCGGCAAGCGCCACGCCACGGCCAGCGCCAGCGAGACCGACGACGAGTCGCTCCAGCGCCTCGTCGCCACGGCCGAGGAGATGGCCCGCGTGGCCCCCGAGGACCCCGAGTACGTGCCCGAGCTGGCGCCGCAAGAGTACCTGCCTATCCGCCCCTGGTTCGAGAGCACGGCGAAGGCCGGCTCCGAGCTGGGCGCCGAGGTCGCCCGCTCCGCCATCGAGCCCGCCGCCGAGCGGAACATCACGGTCGCCGGCTACCTCGAATACGGCGCCGCCTTCCGCGCCGTCGGCAACCACAAGGGCATCTTCGGCTACTACGAGTCCACCGACGCCAACTACAGCGTCACCGCCCGCACCGCCGACGGCAAGGGCTCGGGCTGGGCCTCCGACAACTCGCGCGACATCGCCGAACTCGACTACGCCGCCGCCAGCGCCCGCGCCATCGCCAAGGCCGAGGCATCGCAGAAGCCCAAGACCCTCCAGCCCGGCGTCTACCCCGTCATCCTCGAGCCCGCGGCCGTGGACGAGTTTCTCGCCTACGCGCTCTGGAGCATGAACGCCCGCCAGGCCGACGAGGGGCGCAGCTTCTTCGCCAAGAAGGGCGGCGGCAACAAGATCGGCGAGAAGGTCGTCGGCGAGAACATCACGATGGAGAGTGACCCGACCCGCAAGGAAATCCTCGGCGCCCCCTTCGGCGGCGACGGCCTCCCCGCCAAGCCCTACGTCTGGATCAAGAATGGCGTGCTCCAGCGCCTCTTCTACGACCGCTACTGGGCGCACAAGCAGGGCAAGGAGCCGACCGGCTGGCCCTCGAACCTCATCTTCCAGGGCGGCAAGGGCACCCTCGACGACCTCATCGCCGCGACCGAAAAGGCCCTGCTCGTCACCCGCTTCTGGTACATTCGCTCCCTCGACCCGCAGACCATTCTCGTCACCGGCCTCACCCGCGACGGCGTGTTCTGGGTCGAGGACGGCGCGATCCGCCACGCCGTCAAGAACTTCCGCTTCAACGAAACCCCCATCGCCGTCCTCAGCAAAGTCACGGGGATGTCGAAGCCCATGCGCTTCGAGAACTCCCTCCTCCCCGCCCTCCGCGCCAGCGAATTCACCTTCTCCAGCCTGTCCGACGCAGTATGAGAGCAAGGTGTTCGGTGTCAGGGGTTCGGTGTAGGAGCAACCAAGAGGCGGGAAAGGGGACACTCCCCCCGTATCCGTGCCCAGGCACTCACCTGCGCGCGGCGCGGGCGCGCCGCCGGCGCGCGAGCACGAGCGAGCCAAGGGCAGCCAGGACCAGCGTGGACGGCTCGGGAACCACCACCTCGAAGCCCACGTAGGTGTAGCCAGTCTCTGAGTTGTAGATGATGTAGTCGGCGAGGCCGGGCAGCCGCCAGGCGTCGGAGAGGGCGGAGTCGTGGATGACGAGGCGGGCGTTCGCCTCGCTCAAGAGGCCCTCCAAGTAGCTCTCGTGGTCGCCCTGCCACCGCAGGCCCCAGTACCAGCCGTCGGGGTCGGCCACTCCCGGGTCGGCCGAGAACGTGATGTCAATCAGGTTGTAGGGCGCGCCCCGGGTGGTCTGGAAGCTGATGCCGTTCGTGTCCGTCAGGATGTCGAGGCCGCTGTAGTGCCCCGCCACATCGGTCCACACTTGCGCGTAGCGGCGCCTGTAGTCTGTCGCGTTGTACTCCCCCCAGAAGTTCACCCGGCCGTTGCCGCCTGACGTCGTGCCGACGGTGAAGGGGGTGTTGGTGAGGTAGACGTAGCCCTTCGCGCCGTCGGCAGCGTGCGAGAGGCTCAAGCTGCCGCCCACCGTGCCCACGCCGTTGAGCATCCGGAGGGTGCCATACGTGTACGCCCCGGTGAGCGAGCCGAGACTGACATTGTTGAGCACGTCAACGAGGCTGGTGGTGCCGGGCTCATCCAGGTCCAGCACGCCCGTGCCGCTGCCCGACCTCCCGGTGCCGTCCTTGTTGCCGAGCACCAGCGACGTGGCGTACAGGGTGAACGCTCCGTTGGAGACGGTGATGCTCCCGGTCACGTTGCTGTTCTGCCCGTAGCTCTTGTAGCCCAGCGTCACGGTGGCGCGCTGACTCGGCGAGCCGATGGTCAGGTCGATCCCATCGGTGGTCAGGTACCCGCGAAGCCCGTCCGAAGAAGTGTTACTGTTGGTGCCCTGGCGGCCGATCGTCACGTCGTTCAGGATCGTCACCAGCCGCCCCGCGCCGCTCTCCTCCCACGTGACTCTGATATTCTCCGTCCCCGACGAGATCTCCTTGTCCGCCATGTCCAGTCGCTGGATCGTGTACGCGCCGTTCACCAGGATCGGCGAGGCGATGGTGCTGTTATGCCGCACCGTATCGCCGCTGCCTGGGGCGCTTGGGCTCCAGTTGCTGGGATTGCCCCAGAACCAGTCGCCGCCTGCATTGGTGAAATCCACGGTGACCGCAGCGGCGGGGCCAGCCGCCAGGTGGGCGAGACACACCAGCCCGAACAGAACACAAGCCCGTCTCGCTCTCATCCCTGCACCCCCTGACCTCCCTCATGTAGCCATATCATGCCATACGTTTCTGGGATGTCAAGCGCAACCATCGCAGATTGGCGCAGACTGGTGCCAGCTTCTTGGGGCGTGTTGCCCGAACCGCCTCACGCGCCGAACGCTGCCGGAACGACCCCGACGCCCCGGGGCCAGCGCCCACTGGGGTCATGCTGAGCGAAGCGAAGCATCTCTCCTGGCCCAGGGGTGCGGGCGTATCTCCGAAGGCACGTCACACTTCCCAGGCCGGTAGAGATTCTTCGCTCCGTGCCACTTCGCTCAGAATGACCCCGGGACGAGTGTCTGGCACGAACCCGTCGTGGTGGCGCAGGGAAGGGCGAGCAGTCCCATTGGGGCAACACACCCCTCACTTCTTACTCTTTCGCTGCGGGGCCGCGGACGCGGCGAAGCTGGGCGCTGCCCGAGAGGTAGACGTTGCCGCCCGAGAACGCGAGGCGGCCGCCGGGGATCTTGCCGAGAACCTCGATGGCGGCGTCGGCAGGGTTGATGCGGATGAGGGCGCCGGCGAGGAAGGTCCAGACCTTGCCGTCGGGGCCGAGGCGGAAGTCGAACGGCTCCATCTGGTTCGAGCCGATGCCGACGGGCAGCGGGAACGGGAGTTTCTTCCTGAAGGCGACCTCGCCGCTCGACGCGTCCACGCCATAAAGAATGCTCGACTTGGGGTCGGCCGGGTCCTCGGTCCAGCCGAGGACGCGGCTGCCCCCGACGCTGACGATGAGGGCCGTGCCCTTGGCCTCCATCACAGGCTCGATCTCGCGGACGAGTTTCTGCGCCGCCGTGTCCCACACGAAGAGCTTGCCCTGCTTCGGCTCGGGCTTGCCGAGCGTGGCGTCGCGGACGCGCATGGTGGAGATGACGATGAGGCCCCCACCCTCGGCGGCGGCCATGTGGGTGATCTGGCAGTTGCTGAACTCGCGCCAGAATCCCCCGCCCTCCCCTTTCTGCGGGTCCCACCAGGCGAGGCCGCCGCCCGAGCCGTTGCGGACCCACCGCCCGCCGAAGTAGACCTTGCCATCGGCGCCGACCGCGGCGGCATACATCTTGTGGGTGCCCGCCCACTTGTTCAGGTAGCCGAGCAGGCGCGGGTTGCTCCGCTCGTCGGTCTCGGGGATGGGCTTGTGCACGGGGTCGCCGGAGCCGATGGTCCACGGCTTCGCGGGGTCGAGGACGTAGGTGATGGACGACGGGTAGCCGCTCATGTAGACCTTGCCGTCGAGGATGGCGGTGGCGTAGTGGCTGAGGTGATTCTTGCCCAGGTGCACGCTCTTGCCCGTGGCGGGGTCGAAGAGGAAGTTGCCCTCGTAGGAGTCGGCGGTGCCGAGGACGCGGCCATCGGGCAGTTCCGTCAGGCGGTTGATGGTCATCGGATAGGTGGGCACCTGGAGGGGAATGGCCTTCCACTCGCGGTCCTCGGCCTTGGTCTCGGGCGTGCGATACCAGAGCGCCGCCTTGCCATCCGAGGTCGGTGTCGCGCTGTCGGTGAAGAACTCCGGCTTGGGCGGCAGACCGACCCAGGGCTTCGAGTCGGGCGGCTCGGGCCAAGGCGGCTTCTCGTTGGGCGCCTTCTTCGGGATGGCCTTGCCCTGATACAGCCAGTACTGGATCGCCTTCCCGTCGGTGCCGACGACTTTGCTGGCGCTCGCCGTGCAGCCGTGGCGCTGCTGGCTCACGCCGACGTAGCCCCCGACCGTCTCGGTGGTCACGAGCGTCTCGTCCTTGCCCGTCTGGCGGTCGTAGGCGACGAGGAACCAGGGCACCTTGCCGCTGGCGACGTAGACGTAGCGGTCGTCGGCCGCGACCGAATAGCCCCAGCAGCCGTTGGGCGCGTGGCTCGGGCCGATGGGGCCGTACTCAGTGACCTTGCCCGTCTTTGGATCGATCTGGTAGGCTCCGGCCTTGCGCTCCTGGTTGTAGCTGCCGCTGCCGTAGATCATCCCGTCGGTGCCGATGCACATGGGCCGCGTCTCGCCCGCGAGGCCGGGCGCGACGACGCCCTTGCACGAAAGCTCGTTCGTCGCGGGGTCGTAGACGTAGACCTCCATCCCCTTCTGCCAGTCGGGCGTGGCGATGTAGAGCTTGCCGTCGGGGCCAAGGACGCGGCCGCAGATGTGGATCTGCCGCCTATCTGGGATGCCGTCCCTCTTCACCGCGCCGGTCGCGAGGTCGCCGATGAAGACGGTGGTCGGGCCGCCGTAGCCCTTGAAGTACCACTGGAGGAAGTCATGGGTCTTGCCATCGGGGTTGGGCACGAGCATCAGTTCGCCGCGGCGCACCGAGGTCACGGGCACGCCCAGCTCTTCGACCGCCAGCGCCTTGGCCCTCTCGACAAGCGACTTCAGGTCCGGCTGGTCCCTGGCCGCCCACGGCCCTTCGGCACCGGCCGCGAGGCCGGCCGCGAAGGCACACAGAAGTCTCGCCCACATCATTCCAGTGCTCCCTCCTCCCCACGACACCATCATGCAGGCCATACGCCTGAAGACAGCAACACAACGAACTCAGCGCTTGAAGACGAAGTAGCCGTCGGAGGAAACCCAGGGGCACACGGCCTCCCATTCCAGGCGGCTCTGGTGCCGCTCCCACCACTCGGCCAACTCTCGGGCGGACTGCCGCTGGCGTTCCGGGGGCCAGAAGTGGTAGTAGTCCCAGGTCGGGTTGACTTCTCGGAATGCCCTGCGCAGCGCCAGGCCCGCTTCGCACCGGGCACGCCAGTCCTTACGCGGGTCCAGTTGCGCGATGAGCAGGTCAACCAGGAGGAAGCCCTTGCCTCTGGCGCCCGAAGCGCCCAGGTGCCTGCCGCACTCGCGGACTGCCCAGGCGCGCACGTTCGGGTCGGGGGCCTCCTGAACGGCCTGGCTGAGGAGTTGGCGCGCGCGGCCGGCATATGGCTCGGGGTGGTCCTGGGCGAACAGCGCAAGCAGGCGGACCGAAGCGTGGAAGTTCGTGCGGGGCCGCCACTGGCCTCGGAGAAATGCCTGGTAAACAGAGGCCCCCTCCTCGTTGCTGAGAACGGCCAGTTCGGCGGCCAGGTCGAGCCGCGGCGCCCCGGCGCTGCATTCCATGGCCGCCAGAAGCTCGGACGTCACCAGCCGCCGCTGCTCGCGGTCGAGGACGACGCGGGTCCGCAGGAGGCTCTCGGCGATCTCGAGCCGACGTTTCTCGCAGGGCTCAGCCCTGAGCAGGCGGGTGAGTTCCGCGGACGCGAACGAAGGCGCTCCGCGACGCAGCGCGCGGACAAGGAAGAAGCGTTTCTCGGCGTCGGGCACCACGCCGAGGAGACGCTGGACGAATCTCAGGCCATCCTTCCCGCTCACCGCGTGAAGCGACTCCGCGAACCGGTAGACATCCCACTTGTCCAGCTCTTCGTGGCGCAGGAGCTGCGATTCGAAGATCCTCGCCAGCTCCCGCCTGGCCCGCGGCGAGCACAGGCGGTGCGAGGCCCCCTCGGCGCGCAGTGTCGCGAACCGCGCGATGTGCTTCTCGGCCTTCTCGGGCGCCAGCCGGCACAGCGTCACGAATGCGTTGTAGGGGGCCATGGCGTCCTGTCCCCGGTCCCTGCCATCCTGCTCCAGGACCCGCTCAGCCAGGGCCACGAACTCGTGCGCGTGCTCCCTTGCCAGGCGCCGCGGGAAGCTCCACCAGTTCTCATAGGAGGCAATCAACCCCAGAGCCCCTATCGGCGGGTCCTCTGCCAGCGCCGACCTCACCATGGGTTCCGGGTCCAGGCCCAGGTTGAACCAAACGTTCAGTTTGGGGTGCACGGAGGGGAAGCGGCCCCGGAGGACCAGGGGCGCGGCCTCCCGGAACCCCCAGGTGACGAGGCGGTATTGCTCCGGGCCGTTCGGGGCAATCTTCCCTGCTCGGTCGAGGAACTGCACCAGGGCGCCGAGCACTTCGCGGACCTGCTCCTCGCTCCCCAAGGTGCCGAGCGCCTCGTAATAGCCATAGGGGAACGGCGGGCGCGGCACGCCTTCGGGCGTTCGCGCAGCGGCGTCGCGGAAGGCGCGGAATGCCTCGGCGAACTCCCCGCGAGCCTGGCCCCAGTCCAGCATCGCGAGGGTTTCCAGCACGGTGCTGGGCGGGTATTCGGACCAGGGTTGCAGGGACATGAGGAGCGCGCGCACCTGATTGTAGTCGGCCCTCGTGCAACGCGAGGCCCACGCAACTGCCGCGTCCCAGCGGATTGCTGGCGGCCGCGCCTCGTCACGAGCCATCGCCAGGAGCAGGTTGCGTGTCGCCTCGCCGCCGACGTAGTAGTCCACATGGCCCAGGAGCCAGCCAACAGGGTCGCCGCTGACTCGCGGCAGGAGGATCGGAAACAGGCGTGCCTGCGTCCGCATCGGCAGTTCATGAGAGGTCCGGCCGGCGAAGACGCGGAGCTGGACCTTGTCCCGGGCGAGCAGGTCAGACAGCTTCTCCAGGTCCTTCGGTTCCTGAAGGAAACGTGCCAGGCATCCCTGGACGTAGACGATCGGCTTCTCGTACTGCTCGTCCCAGGCGGGTCCGATCGCGATCGTGCCCTCCGCCAGCAGGCCGAGAAGCTCTCGGGCGCGGGTTCCCTGGGCATCCAGCTCCGTGAGCACGGTGAGGGCGAGAAACTTCTCAGGAGGGGTCGCCTTCGAGTCCTCCGCAGTCGCCAGCAATGCGGGGAAGGCCAACGGCCCGAGCGGCGCCACCGCCACTCGCCCGCGCACGCGGACGGTGTCCCAGGCCGTGAAGGACCGCGGGGGGCCGCCTTCGAGCAGGCTAGCCAGTAGCCGCCTGACGTCGGCTCGGACCTCGGTGGGCGTCGGGACTCTGTGAGGCGCCGCATGCTGCGTCGGACCACAGGCCGTGCATGCTGCCAGAAGGAAGGTCAGGCCGATCTCTCGTCGCATCGCCGTTCCTCCACACTCCTGCCCAACGCACACGCTGACTGTACCAGCAAAGGGAGGACACTGCAACCCGTGTTAGCGCTTGACAGGCGATACGGGGCTGGCACAATAGCAGCAGGAGCGACGTGTTGCACCCTGAGTCAGGAGAAGTTCATGTGCCGTCACTGCATGAACCGAAGGGAGTTCACGGGAATGGCCGCGGCGGGGATTGCGGGGGGCATTCTCGCCCTCTCCGCCGCGGAGGCCCAAGAGCTGACCGTTGAGCCGTGGGACCCAGATAAGCCCTTCCTCGTCACGGGCAAGCCGCTCCGCGTCCAGCCCATTCTCATGCACGCGCGCTACAGCCCGCGGCCGAAGACCTCGTGGCGCTCCTGGAGCCGCATCATCAGCGACGCCGCCGCGGCCGAAGAACTCCAGCGCATCGAGGGCGAACTCAAGGCGCTCAAGGCACGCGCGACATTCCCCCTTGAGTTCCTCCCAACCACCAAAGTGACTTCGCGCGCGGAGGCCGAGACGGTTCATAAGGGCGACTTCGATGTCGTCCTGCTCTACGCCGCGTCTGGCGGCAGTCTCCACGACTGCTTCGCCAAGGCCCCGACCCGCGATACTATCCTCTTCCTCCGCCACAAGTCCGGCCCCACGTACTACTACTATGAGTCCTTTGGCCGCCGATTCGTGCAGCCCCTCACACTTGAGCAGATCCGCCAGAACAACGCAAAGAACCACGGGCCGGTGACCCTCGACGATGCGGTGGTGGACGACTACGATGACGTGCTTTGGCGCCTCCGCGGCCTCTATGGCCTCAAGAACTTCGTCGGCCAGCGGATCGTCGCCCTCGGCGGCGCGCAGGGGAAGTGGGACGGCAAGGCCCCCGCCGTCGCACGCGAGCGCTATGGGATGGAGATCGTGGAGGTCGGCTACGACGCGCTCGCCGCCCAGCTCAAGGTCGCCCTCGCCGACGCGAAGCTGCGCGCGCAGGCCGAAGCGTGGGCGAAGCGCTACCTGGCTCTGCGCAGGACCACCCTGGAGGCCAAGAGAGAGCATATCCCAAGCGCCTTCGTCCTCTACGCCATCATCAAGCATTGGCTCCGCGAGCACCGCGCCCCGGCCTTCACCATCAACGCCTGCATGGGCACGGTGTTGAACGTGGCCAACACCACGGCCTGCCTGGCGCTGAGCCTGCTCAACGACGAGGGCTACATGGCCTTCTGCGAGTCGGACTTCGTCATCATCCCCGCGGGGATTCTGCTGCATTACGTCGCGGGCACGCCCGTGTTCCTCCACAACTCCACCTTCCCGCACAAGGCGATGGTCACGTGCGCCCACTGCACGGCGCCTCGGCGGATGGACGGCAAGCGGTACGAGCCGGTGCGCATCGTGACCCATTACGAATCGGACTTCGGTGCGGCGCCGAAGGTCGAGATGCCCATCGGCCAGCGGGTCACCTTTGTGAACCCGGAGTACAGCACCGCGCGGTGGCTCGGCATGCGCGGCGTCGTGCGCGACAACCCGTTCTACGACATCTGCCGGAGCCAGCAGGACGTGGAGATCGAGGGCGACTGGAAGCGCCTCATCGCCGAGGCCCGCGACTCCCACTGGATGATGGCCTATGGGGACCACCTGGCGCCCCTCGGCTACGCCGCCCGCAAGCTCGGAATCGAGTGGACCCCGCTGTCCGAGGCCTGAGGGCGGCCACCGTCCGAAGGAGGCACAAGGTGACTATGGATGCGCGGCGCGCGGCGATCGCTCGCCTGGCTCGCCAGCAGGTGGCGGCGCAAGCATACCGAGACTATGCCGTGCTGGTCCTCGAGCACGAGCGGCTGCGGCGCACGCGCTGGCGCGGAGAACTTGGCGCTACCTGGCAGCCCGACGCCGCGGCGTGGAGCACGCTGCGCTTCCTCGCGAGCGTCCACGACCCGGCCAGCCGCTCGACGCAGGTGCTGACCGGGCTCTTCGAGACGCGCCCCGAGAAGGAGCCCGTGCGCGTGCCGTGGCATGCGTGGCGGGAGGCGTTGCGGGCGGGGATAGATCTCGTGGCCGACGTGCTGGTGCTGCACGGCGCCGAGCTGCCGTGGGGGCGGGCCAAGCCGCGCGTGCCACGCAACCGAGGGGAGTTCGATGCCATCTGCCGCTTCCTCCGCGACCTGCCGGCCGACGAGGATCGCCCGCCGCTGAGCGCCCTGTTCGAGTCCGCCCGCCTCCCTGCCCTCCCCCACAAGGAGCGACCACCCGGCCACCGCGTGACGTTCTACCGAGGCCGCCAGGTGCTCTCGGTGGACGGCGCCCGCATCGCCCTGCCGGTGGGCCGCGAGCTGGCGTTCATCGAGCTCCTCGCCGAGCGCCGCGGCCGCGGCGAGGTGACGCCGACGAATGAGCACGGGGCAGACTGGCGCCGCGCCGCCGAGCAACTCCGCCGCAGGCTCCGCAGAGCCACCGGCGAGGATCTCCTGCGCACAGTCATCCTTCCCGCATTGGCGCCGGTGGGCGGGTATCGCCTGGCGCCCGGCGTCCGCGTCCGCGACGATTGACCCGCGCGCCCACCGCGCACAATCTGCGCGCCTGGCGAGAATTTCTTGCGTCGAGCCCTCCCGTCCGAAGTGCCCTGACATCAATCCCTTGCAGCCCGCCCCGCCGCGATAAGCCCCGGAGCTACTGGCGAGGCGTCGGACGCGATGCGTAGGTAAGGGTAGAGGAAGAAGAATGCGACATATGGGACAGATGGGACAGATGGGACGAATGGGACGCCGAGCACCTCTTATCCCATGGGTCCCATTGGTCCCATAGGTCCCTCGGCTCTTTGACAATCGCGCCCCTGCCACCATTGGGTGGTCGGGGGCCAATGAACTACGCACGGGAGAAGGCCCGGCCCGGAGATGGGGCCTTCTCCCGTGGTACGAGCGGCGCTCGGAGGGCGGCGAAGAAGGCCCCTGAACCAGGCCGAAGAAGCCGCCCCGCCGGGCTGAGAGAAGCCCGGCAAGGGGAAATGCGGAGTGGGGAATGCGGAGTGCGGAAGGTTCTGGATTCCGCATTCCGAGTTCCGCATTCCGCACTCGGCGCGTGCCTGGCCGGCAGGCACGCATCCTCCTGTTCGAGCGTGGCTCCGAGGCGGCCGGCGAACGGCATAGCCAAACCCGTCGCGTCGGGCCGCCGAACCTGCTCTTTGACAATTCAGTTACCCTCCCGAAGGTATTGGAACCTTCGGGAGGGATTCCTCCCGCATCGCACGGTGCGGGGAGGGATGGTGCGCCCGCGTCGTGAGGTGGGAGGGCGACCATTGCATACCTGAATAGGTATGGAACGGTCGTCCACCACCTCTGACGCGGAGGGGATAGTGCGCCCCACGTCTCACACACCTTCCGTGGACAGGCCGTCGAGGAGGCGCAGGGCGTGGGCCTTGTAGCGAAGGGCATCGGCAGGGCGCCGGCTGCGCAACGTGCGGATGACGATGTACTTCTGGAGCTCGTAGAGGGTGTAGAAGGCGTGGCGGATGCGGGCGCGGGGCGAGGTGTCGCGCTCGCGGCCGTAGCCGCGCCAGAAGGCGGGCTCGGAGATGCCGCAGTAGTCGAGAACGGCAAACTCGATCTCGGGGTCGCCCCACAAGGCCCGGTCCCAGTCCACGATGCCGGCAACCGTGGCCTCGCCGTCCACAAGGATGTTCTGCGACCAGATGTCCATGTGAAGGAGGCAACTGGGCACCGGGCGGTCGAAGGCGGCGAGGTGGGGGTCGAGGGCGCTGCGGACGGCGCGGGCCTCGGCCGCGTCGTAGGCGCCGCAGGCGTGGATGTCGCCGACCAGCTTGTCCCACATCACGCGGAAGGCGGCGGCCCACGTGTCCTGCGGCTGCATCGGGCGATGCTCGCCGAGGTAGCCGTAGCGGTCGGCGCGGCAGGTGTCGTGGAGCTGGCGGAGGTGACGGCCGACCTGTTCGAGGACGCGATTGACGGCGTCGCCCGTGACCGACAGATCGCTGAGCGCGGTGCCAGGGAGGCGGGATAGCACGAGGAAATCGCGGTCGAGGAGGCGGCGCGAGTCGTCGTAGGCGAGGACTTCGGCCACGGGGATAGCGGTCTTCTCGCGCAGCAGGCGGTGGAGGGTCGGCTCCTGGGCCATCATGCGACGCTCGTAGAAGAGGAAGCCAGCGTCGTCGGGCGGGGCGATGCGGAGGACAACCTCGCGGCCATCGTCGAGCGTGGCGAAGAAGCTGTCGTTGAACTTGCCCGTGGCGATTCGCTGGAAGCTCCGCGGTGCGAAGCCGTGGGCTTCGAGCAGGGGGCCGAGGGTATCAGGCGTCAGCGGCTGCCGCAAGAGCCTGGTCTCCAGTGCGGGGCAACAGCCCTCACGGCCGCGGGTGGACGCGGCGGCCGCCGAGCCAGGTCTGCTCGACCTCGATGTCCTTCACCTGGTCGAGGGGACAGGTGAGGATGTCCCTGTCGAGGACGATGAAGTCGGCGAGCTTGCCGGGCTCGAGCGAGCCCTTGAGCTTCTCCTCGAAGCTGAGGAAGGCGTTGTTGATGGTGTAGAGGCGAATGGCCTGCTCGCGGGTGACGGCCTGCTCGGGGTGAAGCGGCTGATCGGTCCAGCGGGGCTGGCGGGTGAGAACGGTCCAGATGCCGAGGAACGGGTCGTAGGTGTTGATGGAGCGTCGGCGGCCGAGCTTCTGCATGTGGTCGGAGCCGCCGCCCACGACGACGCCCTGGTCGGACAGCGTCTTGTAGGGCTGGAAGCAGGCGAGCCGCTCGTCGCCGAAATGCTGCCGCAGCGTGGCGCCGTCGAGCCAGAGCCAGGCGGGCTGGAGGTCGGCCACGACGCCGATCTCGCGCATCTTCGCGATGGCCTCGGGCGTCATGAAGTTGGCGTGGGAAAGGCAGGGCCGCTTGTCGCGGACGGGGAATTCCTGGTTCACCTTTTCGTAGGCCCCGACGAGCGCGGTGACGGCGCCGTCGCCGACGCAATGGGCGGTGAGCTGGAGGTCGTTCGCCAGAGCCAGGCGGGCGATCTCGTAGAGGCGGTCGGGCTGGACGAAGAGGACGCCGCGGTAGGCCGGGTCGGTGATGCCGTAGATGGGGCTGGCGCCCCAGGGCTTGAGCATGTAGGCGCTGCCGGTGAGCATCCCGCCGTCGAGGTAGATTTTGATGCCGCGGAGCCACAGCAGGGCGTCGTGGGCGTGCAGCGGGTGCTTCGCGGCCTTGAGGATGGCGGCCTCGATCCTGTCGAGGGGCGCCTGGGCGTCCACGTTGTAGGTGAGGAACATGCGACAGGTCAGCTCGCCGTTGTCCTTGAGCCGCTGGTAGAGGGCGAGCGAGCCGTCGCCGACGCCGCGGTCGGTGACGCTGGTGATGCCGACCTGGTTGTAGGCGGCGAGGAGTGCCTTGAGGCGGTCGTAGCGGTCCTTCTCGCTCGGCTGGCGGGCGGAGGATTCCGACTTGATGAGGCGGGTGCAACTGCGGAGGATGCCCGTCGGCTCGCCAGTCTTTGGGTCGAGTTCGATGAAGCCTGGCTTGCCGTCGGTGACCTTGAAGTCGCGGTCAATGCCGCTGAGCTGGAGGGCCAGCGAGTTGAGCGCGGCGTCGGGGCCGGTGCGGAAGACCACGGGGCGCTTGGGCGCCGCGGCGTCGAGCTCCGCACGGTTCGGGAAGCGCCGCTCGCGCAGGCGGGTGACAAAGACCTGCTGAATGACGATCCACGAGCCTTCGGGGAGGACGGCGGCGCGGGCTTTGATGTAGGCCAGCACGTCGCCGATGCTCTCCATGTTGGGCACCTCGTGGTCGAACTCGTAGAAGGCGGCAGAGGTGGGGTGCGAGTGGGAATCAATGAGGCCGGGCAGCACGGTTTTGCCTTCCAGGTCGAGGCGTTGCGCGTTCGGGCCGGCGAGCTTGAGCACCTCGGCGTCGCTGCCCACGGCCACGATGCGGTCGCCCTTCACGGCCAGGGCCTGGGCAACGCGGAACTTCGCGTCCACGGTCACGACCTTGCCGTTGTGCACGACGAGGTCGGCCTGCTCCGCGGCCGCGAGCAGGGCCACGAGGGAGACGCAGAACGCCAGGGAGAGCGACGCACTCATCGGGGGGCCTCCATCTGGTTTGCGAAGAACTGTCGGGCATTGGCATACGCTTCGAGCGCGCGGGCACGGAGGTCGGGCGTCGGAATGCTCGGGGCGAACTCGACCAACGCGTCAATCTCGGCGACGAAGCGGGCCGCGTCCCTCCCCGACGCCGGCCGCTTGCCGCCCACGGTGACGACGAGCGGGCTGGTGTGGGCGAACTGGTTGTGGCTCGCGCTGTGCGGGTAGCGCGGCTTGGTCGTGCCGAAGCAGCGCGCGGCGAACCAGCACGGGGCGTCCACGCGGAACGCCTTTTCCCACGAGAGGCGGCCGTCGAACTTCTCGAGCTTGCGCTCGGCGGCGACCTCACCGTTGCACAGGATCTGCACGAGGCCGACGGGGTGGCGGCTGGCCAGCTCGAGCGAGACCTTCACCTCGGCGGGGGCGTCGAGGGCCAACCCGTCGCCGGGCAGGCGGCCGTTGACCTTGAGCCACAGCAGCGGGCCGTTGGTCACGAAGCCGTCGCCGCGCTTCAACGCCGCGGCGAATGCCTTGACGCTCAGCGGCTCGGGGCAGCGGGCGTAGACGCGGTTGAAGCCGATGCGGCTCAGCCGTTGCCACGACGTGCCGCCCGACGCGGGCACCCGCAGGCCGCAGTTCAGCAGCGCGTACCAGGTCTTGTAGGTGTGCTCGTAGAGCGGCTGGCCGTCCCAGCCGTCGCCCGACCACTTGGCCTTCGGGTCGTCGAGCAGGTTCTGCATGCTGTTGTCGAGCACCGACCAGAGGTCCATGAGGCCGAGCGCGGCGCTCACGGCCAGCTCGGGCTGCTGCTGTCCGCCGCCCTTGGGCGCGAAGGGCCGCGCCCGCAGGTAGCGAATCGTCACGCCGCCCATCTTGTGGCACTGCTCGTCGTAGTGGAAGAAGGGCGTCAGCTCGGGCGTCGGCGTCTTCGGGTCGAGCACGGTCGTGGGGATGCCGAAGTAGAAGACGTTCCCGAAGTTCCAGTGCTCGATCTCCTGGCCGCTGCACGCGAGGTGCGTGGCGTCGGACGACTCGCGGTAGAGCGGCAGCTCGCGCGGCTGGTGGCTGGAGTAATGGCAGTTCATCGCCACGTTCACGTCCTCGGCGCGGAGCATCGCCAGCGTGGTCTTGCCGTGGAGATGCATGTCGGCGGCGAGCCAGCCGTCCTCCTCGACGGGGCAGAGCGGCTCCAGCTCGACCTTGCACTCGGTCGGCTCGTCGGCCTTCGCCTCGAGGCCCTTCTGCCAGTTCTTGTGGCCGTAGCCCTTCATCGCGGTCACGCGGCACCAGCCGGGCGGGAGCGGGATCGTGAACTGCCCGTCGGCATAGGAGTAGCGGGGCTGGAGGAAGGCGTACCACGACTGCGTGCGGTAGTTGGCCTCGCCGGGCACGACGTAGAGGCGGCCCTTGCCGTCCTCGACGTAGAGCTTGGCGGCGAGGGGCGTGCCATCGCTCTTGCGGACGATGCTCCCCTTGAGCGTGGCCGCCGGCGCGACGCCGACCCGCAGCGGCACCTCGCTCGCCTTGCCCGCGCACGCGACCTTGAGGGCGAGCGAATGCTCGACGGGCTCGCCGCTGGCCATCGCGGGCAGGACGACGATTGCGGCGAAATGGCGCGGCAGATCGAGTTCCTGCCCCTCAATGCGAATGCCCTCGGCCTCGACGGGCGCGATGCTCAGCCTGCCCCCGCGCGGCGACGGCAGCACGCGCAGCACGAGCGCCGACGGCACGCCGCGATGGAGGACGACCTGAGGCTTCACGTTGTCCACGACCGAGGCGCCCTGCTCGCCGGGCGCGAGGGTGCAGATGGGCTTGAGCTTCAGCGCGTCCAGGATCGCGTCGTAGGCTTCGAGACCCGAGGCGGCGAGGGCCTCGGGCTTCGGCCCGGCCTGCTCCCGTACGGCGCGGTGGATGCGGCGCAGCGGCTCCTGGAGCGCGTCGCTCCCCCAGCCGCGAACGGGCGCCTGCTCGAGTTCCTCGTAGTTGAATGCCTCGATTCTCGCCCACTCCTTGCGCAGCTCTTCGGCGTCCCCTGCGAAGCCCAGCAGCGGAGCGAGGGTCAGGACGGCCGCAATCCGCGTCACGGGCGGCATCTCCTCACGGTCTCGGCCAACTTGTTGAGGTAGAACAGGTCGCCGCGTTCGAGCCAGGGGACGTCAATCCACTTCCCGAGCTGTTCGGGCTTCTCGCCGAGGATCATCGAGCGGGCCATGAAGTGCTCGAAGGCGTCGCTCGGGTGGTTCATGTTGTGCTCGTAGCCAAGGATGGCCGGGGCGAAGCTGGCGTACCAGGTCGGCTGGTTCCAGGCGATGCGGTCGGCGTAGGCGGCGCACTCGGGCTTCAGGTGATCGGCGAGGAAGGCGGCCAGCTCGGGCGTGAGATAGCGGAAGGCCACGGGCTCAACGGTGCAGAGCTGCGTCCACTTGTCGCCCATCACGCCCGCCCAGTGGCCCAGCTCGACGCGGTCGGGCGCCAACTCGATGACCTGCTGGACGTCGTGCTCGGGCTTCGACCAGTCGGTCGTCTCGAGGTCGCCGCACCAGTTGCACGGACCGCGGCCGCGCCAGGCCCAGAACCAGTCGGGCTTCGGCGGCAGCTTGACGAGGCCCGTCTGGTAGCGCCACTGCGCCATCTTGCCCATCGCGAAGCGGAGGACGGCGGTTCGGGCGAAGAGCCACCAGGCCTGCTGCTCGGTCTCCTTGTCGCCCACGAGGCGGGCAAGGCGAATCGCGCCGATGGCGCCGCTGAAGCGGCGATTGGCGTTCACCACGGCGGCGGGGCGATCCCCGCGCCAGGTGTCGGTCGCGCCGTATTCCTTGCGGAGCTGTTCGCGTTCCTCGGGCTTGCCCATCCAGGGCAGGAAGCGGTTCGGGTGGCCGAGGTGATAGAGGGTCGCCCAGCCCTGCTCCTCGAAGGCGGAGGCGATGACCTTCTTGCACGCCTCCCACTCCTCGGGCGTCGGCTTCGTGCCGCTGAGGGCGTAGTAGCGCTCGAGACCGTAGAGGGCGAACAGGCTCACCCGCTTGCCCCGCTCCTCGGCGATGGTCTTTGAGGCGTGGCACGGCCCCACGTCGTAGCCGCCGCGGCGGGCCCCCTTGTCGGGCGGCATCAGGGGCGTCGTCTCGGGCGGGAACGCCTTGCGAATGTCCGCCATGCACTCCAGCAGCGCCGCCTGCTGCTCCTTCTTCACGACGGGATAGAGCTGTGCGAGCAGATACAGCGCCTCGCCCGGCTCGCCCCAATAGTACTCGCCCCGGCTCGCGTTGATCGGGATGTTGTCCGCGTAGACCCAAGGCGCCAGCCGGCCCGCACCCAGCATTTTCTCCACCTGGGTCTCAAGCTCGGCCTGGAGCGCGCCAGGAGCCTTCGCACTGGATCGAGCGGCTTCGGGTGGCTTCGCATACTGCCCCAAACCTCTGACGTTCCACGTGAGCGTGTCAATCTTCAGGTGCCTTGGGTCCTCCTGTTCCGCGGGAGTTGTGACCAGCCGGCCGAAGGGTCGGGTCACGTAGGCGGCCATCGGCAACAGGTACGGCCAGTAGGAGGTGGACTCCCCGCCAAGGAAGGTTGCCTTCTCCGTGAACGCGGCCTCGTCCTTTGCGGCGTCATACTGGAAACCTTCCCGCGCTGAGAGCGGATAGGGCACGCACAGCGGGAGGGCCGCACCAAGCCGCTCGGCGACATCTGCGGGCAGCCCCTCGCTCCATCCCTGCGTGACCGAGGCCCGGTCCGCTCGTGAGACGAGGGCGATGACGACTCTCGTGCCCGCCTCGGCGAAGGCGAAGTCGAGGCCGCCCTCCTTGGCTGCCGTCACCGAGGTCGGCGGACGGTTGAAGATGAGGTGAACGGGGCGGTCTCCAAGAAACGCTTCGCTGTGGTAGCCATGGCCCGCAATCGGCCAGTCGGTGCCGACGAAGTGGCTCGACTTGCCCCACCAGACGAGGACCCAGGGCTGCGCCGCCGGCGGGACGGGGATGGCGTCGCTCGTCGCCACGACCTTCACGCCGTCGCCCTGCGGCACGGCGATGTGGGCGGGGGTGATCGTGGTCTTCGGCGCAAGGTTGCCGCCCATGTGGCCGTGGATTTTCATTTTGCCCTTCTCGTCGAGAGTGACCATGCGCTCGTGCTGGCCGGCGAAGAGGCGGAGGCGGTCGGTGGAGGTCTCGACGACGATGCCGGGGGAGAGCATGCTGGCGTAAAGGGTGAGCTTGGCGCCGCCCTCGAGGGTGACGACCGCCTTCGAGTGCGACCAGTCGCCCGTGCGCTCGACGGCGGTCACGGCGAGCGTGGAGGGGAGGCCGATGGAGCCGAGGGGGATGTCGGCGGGGCCGAGGGTGTTCCAGCCGGTGTCCATCGAGCCGTCGGGGATGAAGAGGTCGAGCGTCTTGCCGATGCGGACGCGGAGATCCTGCGAGCACATCGGCCCCTCGCAGAGGCCCTTGGCATTGGCCTGCCAATCGGGGTCGGGGGCGGCGGCGAGGGCGAGGGCGCGGAACGACAGGAAGAGAAGAAGGAAGAAGAATCGAGGACGACGACGAGGACGATTGGGGGCCATGCTACTGCCCTCCACTGAAGCATCGGAGGCCGTGGAGGCTGGCGTGGAAGAGATGGCCGTCGGCGACGACAGGCTGGCTGGCGCCGCCGCCCTGGGTGTTGCTGACGAGGTTCTGCCACGGGCCGCCGCCAATGGGCGTCCACTTCTTCGTGGGAATCTCGTAGCAGCCGGTGAACTGGGCGTTGCCCTCCTGGCAGTGCATGACGAAGATGAGGCCGCCCGCGGCGCCGGCAATCATATTCTCGTCTGTGTTGCCCACGCCACCCGCGCGTTTTCCTGGGCCACCCTTTTCGGAGATGTATTCGATCTCTTTGGAGGCGGCGTCCACGCGGCACCAGCCGCTGTCCCTGGCGGTGACGAGCCGCCCCTCGCCGTCCACGCACGGCGGGGCGACGGCCCCGTTCATCGTGATGCCGCCGGGGATGGCCAGGGTGACCGGCTGCCCCGTCTTCTCGTCGAAGGCCGTCGCCTCCCAGGGGCCGAAGGGGCGGACGATGACGAGGCCCTTGTGAACGACGGGCCAGTAGTCCTTGAAGGCGAGCGCGCCCTTGAGCGGCTCGGTCTTCCACAATTCCTTGCCGTCCTTCGCGTCGAGGGCGTAGAGGCGGCAGTCCATCCCCGCGACGTAGATGCAGCCGCCATTGAAGGCGGGCGACTGGAGGAGCGGGCAGGCGAAGTCGGCCTTCCACGCGACGCTGCCGTCGCTCTGGTTCAGGGCGAAGAGGGTGCCGCCGCGATTGGGGGCGAAGACCTTGCCTTCGGCGAGGAGCACGGCGGTCGAGAAGCCCGTGCGGAACTTCGACTCGAACTTCCAGGCGAGCTTGCCGGACCCGTCGCCAGCTCCGGGTGCCCCGGCCTCGACAGCATAGACACAGCCATCCATCGAGGCGAAGAAGACCTTTCCCCCCTCGACGCCCGCGCTGTGCAGGATCGGCCCCACGCGCTCGTCGGCCGCGGCGGGGAACTTCCACAGCCGCTTGCCGTCGGCGGCGTTGAGGCAATGGAGATTGCCGCCCTCGGTGCCGAGGAAGATGTGGCCGCCGGCGATGACGGGCTGCATCGCGGGATAGAGCCGCTCGGGCTGGAACTGCACGTTCCACTTGAGCTTGAAGGGCGGCTTGAGCTTCTCGGCGGAGTAGCCCGTGTGCTGCGGCCCATTGCCGAGCTGAGGCCAGTCGGCGGCAGAGGCGGAAAGGGACCAAAGGGACAAAAGGGACGCAAGGGACAGAACAGGCAGAAGAAAGCCACTTCTCATGAGCCCGACCTCCGCAAGCGTGTCTTCCGGTACTGGTTACAGATTACAGATTCGGGATGGGCGGGGCAAGGCTCAATCGTCATCGGTGAACCACTCGTCCTCGGGGTCCCAGGCGGGGACGCCGATGACGAGGGTCTTGAAGTCGCCGTGCCCGCGGTGCGGCGTGCCGGGGTCAATGCGCACGAGGAGGCCGGGGGTGAGCGTCAGCGTGTCGTCGCCCACCTCAAGCGTCCCCTGTCCTTCCAGGATGTAGTAGAACTCGGTGCAGTGCTTGTGGAAGTGGCGGCGGGAGTCCTGGATGGACGTGACGTGGATGTTGGCGGGCGAGCCGTCGTTGCGGGTGAAGATGCGCCAGCTCTGGCCGCAGGGGCAAGGGACGGGCTTCGTGTCGTTCAGGTGTCGCGCGTCGTAGCCTTTGCTCACGGGTCCGGGCCTCCAGACAGGCGGATGGGCGGCTCACTTGAAGGCGGTGGCATCCAGGGCCAGCCGGGCCGCCTTGCCCGCCTCGATCGCGATGGGCCTCTGGGCGACGCGGCCGTCCGTGAGGCAGATCGAGACCTGGTACTTGCCCGCTGGCAGGCCGAAGTGAGCCACGGGCGCCGCCTGGCCGCCCCAGCCTTCCGCCCCGTTCAGCTCGCGCAGGCCGGCCGGCCTGCCCTTCGCATCCACGACACGGACGACCGCGCCGACGGAGCCCGAGGCGACAGCAATGGAGACGCCCAACGAGCCGCAATCGGGCGCGCGGTCCATGCCGTTGAGGACGATGGCCGCCTTCCGCTCGAGGTTCAGCACGAGGTCGAGGCCGCCGTCGTCGTCCAGGTCGGCGAACGACGCGGCGAGGGCGGGGCCGAGCCTGTCGAGCCCCGCGGCGGCCGTGGCGTCCTTGAAGCCGCCCTTGCCATCGCCCAGGTAGAGGCGGCCCGGGCCCTTGGCGAAGCAGACGAAGAGGTCGAGATTGCCGTCGTTGTTCGCGTCGCCCCAGGCGGCGGCGTGGGTGGGCTCGGCGATCCTGGCCAGGTCGCCCGCGGAGGCCGCCACGTCGCTGAACGTGCCGTCGTTGTTGTTGCGGTACAGCCGAGGCATCGCGGGGCCGGGCACGAGGAGGTCGAGGTCGCCGTCGTTGTCGTAGTCGGCGAACACGATGCCGCGTTTGGCCTCGTTGGAGGCGTGGAAGCGGATGCCGGCGCGCGGGTCGAGCTTGAAGCCCTTGCCGCCCTCGTTGTGGGCGAGGATGCCGTCGCCGAGGTTGTAGAGGAAGTCGGTGTAGCCGTCGCCGTCGTAGTCGGCGAAGGCGATGAAGTCGCCGTTGCCGACGCCCAGGCCCTTGGGGCCGAGGCCGGCCTTGTCGCTGACGTCGCGGAAGCGCTGCGGCCCCTTGCCGGTGTTCTCGAACAGGCAGATGCCGTGCTCGCCGTTGGCGATGAGGATGTCGGGCAGGCCGTCGCCGTTGTAGTCGAGCCAGCCGGCGCCCTCGGGGTTGCGGCCGCGGGGCGCCGGCAGGAGGCGCGAGTCGTCGCGGAAGCGGCCGCCGGCGGCGGTGAAGAGCTGGAAGCTGCTGGTCAACAGGTCGGGGTGCCCGTCGCCGTTGTAGTCGGCCCAGGCGGCGGCGCGCGAGCCGCCGGCGATGCCGAGGTCGCGCGCGAGGTCACGGAAGCCGTCGCCCTGGTTCACGAGCAGGAGGTTGGCGCCGCTGACGCACAGGAGGGCGTCGAGGCGGTCGTCGCCGTTGGCGTCGGCCCACGAGATGCCGCGCACTTCGCCGCCGCGATGGGCGAATTCGCCGGCAATGCGGAAGCCGCCGCGTGCGCCCGCGATGCGGTCGAACGCCACGCTGCCCTTCGCGGGCAAGCCGTCCACGAGGAGCATGATCTTGTCCACCCGCCCGTTATTGGGCACGGGCTGGTTGTGCTCCCATTTCGAGGCTTCGCACTTGAAGTGGCGCGCGGCGACCGAGAAGCTCACGGGCGCGGCCCTGGCCTTGGCCGCGACGCGCACGGGCGGGGCCTCGAGCATGGTCCACTCGGGCGCGCAGCCGAAGGCCACGGCGACCTCGATGGGCCGGTCGCTATCGTTATCCACGAGCGCGGCGAACAGCGGCTGGGCCGAGACATCCATATTGTGAAGGAGCGTGACGGCGAGCTTCTTGCCGGCGGCGCCGTCCGAGCGGGCGCGGAGCACTTTGCCGCGGTCGCGCGTTTCCTCGACGGTCACCGTAGCCGGCCGCGCCCAGGTGGTTTCGACGGCCCAGCCGCGGATGGCCTCGAGGCCGTCCGCCGGCCCTGGGGGCGGCGTGGGAGGCGGCGGCGTGGCGACCTGGACAGGCTTCCTCAGCTTCTTGACGTCCACCCTGGGCACCGAGGGGTTGGGCTTGGGCGGGGCCGCGCGGCCGGCGACGACGTCGCCCGTGAGCTTGATCAGGTCGGCCGTCGTGCCGTTGAAGGTGCGCCCCATCGCGATCTCGACGTGGGTCATGCGCCACCAGGTGTTGGCGGGGTTGGGCTCGGCCGTGGCGAAGAGCTGGAACCACGTGTCGCCGGCGTGGACGCACGAGGCGATGTCGTTGCGCTCGCGCTTGGCGTAGATGATGACGGGCTCGCCCTCCTTGAGCACGTTCAGCAGGTAGGCGGCGTGGTCGCCCGGGCCGATGCCCAGGTTGATCTTCACCAGCTCGAAGTCCTTCTTGCCCTTCAGCACGCGCTCGACCTGGGCCGCGGCGATGCGCTTCGCGGCGTCCACCTTGGTCAGGCGGCCGACGTAGATCTGGTTCGACTCGTCCAGCACCTCCTTGAGCGAGTAGAGCCGCATGATGAAGGCGTGGGCGCTGCCGCTGAGGAGGACGGCAAGCAGGAACACGAAGAGCGGACGACGCCACATGCGGGTATCCCTTAGAAACGGGTCTCGAAGCCCTCGAAGCCGCCCTCGGCCGGCTCGTCCTTGACATCGAGCTTTTCGACCTTGGCGGCGCGAGGGCCGGTCTTGAGCTTCTCGAGGAGGGCGGCCACCTTGTCGGGCGGGCCCTCGACAACGGCCTCCACGCGCCCGTCGCGCAGGTTCTTCACCCAGCCCGTGAGCTTCAGCATCCGGGCCTCGCGCTCGGTGAAGGCGCGGAAGCCCACGCCCTGCACGCGGCCGCTGAGGAAGGCGTGCACCCGCTTCGCCCCCTCGACCGCCTTGGGCATCATTCGCTCGAAGATGACGACGGCGGGCGTGCCCGGCTTCGGCAGCGCGGGCGCGTTGGGCTTGTAGATGTTCTGCTCCTTGCACTCGGCGCGCGGGTTCTGGAGGAGCGGCGTGGCGTCGAGCCAGTGCAGGCCGACGATGTTCTTCGACACGTAGGCCTGGAGCGACTCCTTGTTTGTCGCCGGGTCGAAGCCTTTGAGGGAGCCGGTGAAGACCCAGGGGCCGGGCTCCAACGGCTTGCCGGTCTTGGCGGAGAACACGAGCTCGTCGGCGGGTCGGCGGACTTTTTTGCCGCCGGCCTCGTATTCGGCGAGGATGCGCACGCCTTTCCCCTTGGGCGGGTCGCCCTCCCTGGCCGGCTCGCCGGGCTCCAGGCCGATCTTGAGGAGGGCTCGGAGCAGTTCCTCGGGCGTGCAGTCCACCACGAGGACCGTCTCATACTCCTTGCCGCCCTTGGCCACGACGAGGTACTCGATGGCCCCCTTCAGCACGTCGTACGTGCCCTGCTTCGCGAACGCCCCCGCGACGGACACCGTCTTCGCCTTCTCGTCCACGGCGATCGTCTCGGCCGCGGCGGCGAGGCCGCCCTGAAGCACACACGCCGCCAGCACGACGCGCGACCAGGACATCACGGGGGAGCTCCTCATCGGGGTTGCGAACGCTCGCGCCACCGTCGCGGGGCATTATAGCAGCACGCGAGCGGGAATGCTGTAAAAGGATGTAAATGCTTGTGAGAGCGCGTCACGGCGAGGCCGACGGCACCACCGTGTAGACGCGGTAGTGGTCGCCCTGGTCGAGCAGCGTGAAGAAGTCGGGGCGAGCCCGAATCCAGCCCATCTCGACCGGCTCGCGGCGGCGGTCGTCCAGCGGCAGATCCGGGTTGAGTTGCATGAAGAGGTGAGTGGCCTCCGCCCGCTGAAGGTTCGCCCACCAGATGCCGAAATCGGCAGACATGTGCTCCTCGGACATCTGCCGCCGCCCCCCCCGCGTGGCGTCCGTGTAGACGTAGACCACGCGGTTCTGAAGCCGTCGGCCCATCAGCGGGTAGAAGAACCAGTGGTGGCCGACCCTGGGCTCGTAGCTCGCAAGGGCGATGGTCTTCGGCGCGCGCGGGTCGTCGCAGAAGGCCCAGCCCGCCGCCCAGTAGCGAGGGACGGGGTGCAGGTCGAGGCGGGTGGCGTAGAACTCGTCCCGCTTCTCGTCCCGCACCCATTGCACGGCGACGGACCCGCCGGCCAGGAGGCCAACGGCCAACACACTCGCCGCGACCCTCGCCGTCCGAGGCCGCAGCCGGCGGCCTCGCCACCACAGGCCCGCGGCCAGCGCCGCCGGCAGCAGCACCGCCAGCGCGGGAAGCAGCAGCTCGGAGTCGGGGAGAATGCACATGGCGCACATGTCGTACAGGAGGAGGCCGCAGAAAGCAGCCCGCACGACGCCTCTCGTCCGCGGCTGCGGAAGCAGGGAGACGCCGAACATGGCGCACACGGCCATCAGGCCGACCGGTGCGGCCAGCAGGCGGTAGCTGCTGTCGTACCAGAAGCGCCGGACCGCGAGCACCGCGTCCGACGTGTCGAGATAGAAGAGCGCGATCGGCGCGGCCCAGGCCAGCGTGAGGCACCAGAGCGGGCCTCGCGCCGGCGCCCGTCGGGCCAGCACCAGCGCCAGGACGGCCAGGCTCGCGAGCAGCGGGAGCTTCGGCCCCCAACTGAGCGGGGTGGGCTCCATGCCATAGACATAGGTCAGCGACCTCTTGACCTGACGCACGTCGTCGCGCCAACTGCCACGCCCCAGACGCGCGGTCAGCTCGGCGACCGCGGGCGAGCCGGGGAAGACCTCGGCGCCCAGCAGGCGCACGGTCGCGGGGTACATCGGGTTGCCGACCTCGATCCAGTTCCGGGCGTACGGGTAGCCGCCAGCCGCCGCCACGATGCCGCCGCCCATCGCCAGGGCAGCCAGCCCGCGGCGCACGCGCGGCCCCTGCCGGCGGAACGACACCCCGACGGCGAGCAGGCACAGAATCCCCGCCGGCGCGATCGCCGAGTACTTCGCGCCCACGGCCAGGCCCGACGCCAGGAACACGAGCACGGCGTCGGCCCGGCCGCCTCCTTTGACGTAGCGCACCAGGAACAGCGCCGCGCAGCAGAGCAGAGCCGCGGCAAACACGTCGGTATACTGAGTCGTCAGATACGCCAGGACGGCGGGCGACACGCACACCAGGCCGGCGCCGAGCGAGCTGTCCTCGCAGCCGACGCCCAGCTCGCGGCACAGGCCGTACACGCTCAGCGCCAGCAGGGCCACGAACGGGAAGTTCACGAAGTTCACCAGGAAGTCGCTGTGGAACGGCAGCATCGTCCACGCCACGATGGCCTCGAAGTGAATCGGGAAGTGAGCGGCGACCTCCATCGCCTGCGGCAGGGCAAAATGAGCCATGCGGCCCGTCTGTACCCACGTGCCCGCGAAGTAGTCGTGATATGTCAGCGAGTCGTACGAGAGCGGCGGGTGGAACGCCGCACGGAAGGCAGCAGAGAGGAGCAGGATGCCGACGCCCAGGGCGAGCAGCGCGCCTCGGGAGCGCACGACCACGCGCAGCCAGCCCGCGACCTTGTGGCGGTCGGCCCAGAAGCCGCCGCACGAGGTCCTGCGGAGATGGGCGACCACGCCGATGGCGACGGCCGCGAGGGTCGCCGCCTGCGGCGTGAACAGGCCGGCCAGTGCGAGAGGATAGAAGATGGCGAGGGCAAGGGCGACGGCGATGACGCCCGTCGCGGCCAGGCGCGTCGCCGCGCCCGCCGAAGGCCACCAGCGCCGCGCCGCAAGATGCGCAGCATAGAGCAGCGCCCCGTTGGCCGCCACCGTCAGCAGCAGGCCGCGTATCGTTTCCAGGTACAAGGCCGCCTCCTCACCAGCGTCGCCAGAACATCGCGGGGACCGCCCGGGCCATGGTCTTCAGCCGCACGAGCACGCGGTCGTAGGGGTGGCAGATGCACTTCCACAGGTAGCGCGGCGTGAGGTAGAAGCGGCGGTAGGCCCGCTTCGCCATCGCGCGGATCCGCTCGTTGGGGAACTGCGGCATGTCGGGCTCGCCCCGCTCGTTGAGCCACCCCTCCTTCTTCATCATCTCATAATAGGGCGTGCAGGGAAAGGGGATCATGAGCTGGAACTGCGCGGTGTAGGGGTCGAGGCGCTTCGCCCAGGCGATGGTCCTCTCGAACGACTCGGGCGTCTCGCCCGGGAAGCCGACCGCGAAGTCGCCGTGGATGCGCAGGCCCGCCCGCTTCGCGTCCTCGGTGAACCTCGTCATCCGCTCGACCGTGACGCCCTTCCTGATCCGTTGGAGCACCTCGGGGTCGCCGGATTCGTAGCCGACGTGGAGGTTGCGGCACCCCGCCCGCTTCATCAGCTTGAGCACGTCGCAGCTCATGTTGCCCCGCGCGTAGCACGACCACGGCAGGCGAATGCCCGCCGCGAGCTTCGCCTCGCAGAACTCGCGGGCACGCGACTCGGGGAACGTGTCGTCCTGGATCATCACCGACCGCACCCGCGGCAGGTCGCGCTCGATGAAGCGAAGCTCCTCGATGACGTTGCCGATCGAGCGGACGTTGTAGTTGGTGCCGCACACGTAGGTGTGCACCCACAGGCAATAGGTGCAATGGCCGTAGCAGCAGCCGCGGCCGGTCAGAATGTCCATGAACGGGAACAGCTCGGAGGGGGTCTTATAGCGGCGGAGGTCCACCTGGCTCGCCAGGAAGCGCGAGACGAACGGAATGGCGTCCAGCTCCTCGCTCGTGAGATAGGGGCGGACTGGGTTGCGGAGGATGCCGTCGCCCTCCTTGCGGACGAGGTTGCGCACCTCGGCGGGCGGGCGCCCCGCGGCCAGCTCGGCGATGGGGTGCTCGAACTGGCCGACGACGAGTTTCGTGATGACCCGCGCCTTGGCGAGCGTGGCCTCGGGGTCAATCGAGGCGAAGGGGCCGACGATTACGGCGTCGCAGCCCAACTCCTCGACCAGCGGCTCGGCGAAGTCGAGGTCGTTCTGCTCGCTCAGGCGGCCGGTGTAGAGCACGAGCAGGTCGGGACGGAACTCGCGCACGATGCGTCGCGTGGCCTCGTGGTCGAGGTAGTGGGCCGGGGCGTCCACCAGCTTCACCGCGTGGCCCTGTGCCTCGAGCCACGCGCCGCAGTAGCCGAGGAGGATGGGATACCATTGCGTGGCCGAGAGCGACACGAAGTCGCAGCGGGCGTTCCGCATGTATTCGGGCACGAATGGGGCGGAGAGCAGGAGCACACGCATGGGCATCAGTCCTTGGGCGCCCTGCCCGGGCGGTAGCGGAAGCGGCAGATCCAGGTCTCGACGCGGGGAACCCACCGGTTCACCGTGAACTGATGGAACAGGGCGCTGCCGAGCACCGCCAGCGAGCCGGGCTGGACCATATTGCAGTCCTTGCACAGAGGGACTTCGGCGTAGCGTCCCGCGATGAGTTTGCGCCGGAGCTCGATCATCTTTTCGCTGTTCCACAGCTCGGCCAGGGTCGCCTCGCGAAGGTTGCCGAGCACATACGAGGCATCGGCGTCCTGGCAGCAGGGCACGAGGTCGCCGTTCCACTTGATGTGGGGATTGCTCCAGGGCCAGAAGCAGGGGCCGGTGCGGCGGGGGTTCACGAAGCGCTCGCCGCGCCGGTCGCCCGAGTAGGTCACCTGCCGCAGGCGGATGGCGTCCACGCCGGGCACGCGCCACAGGCGAAGGTAGTCGCGGGCCTCGCCCTCGGTCTCGGGCATGTAGATGGACTGCATGACGACGAACGTGCGGAGATGCCGCTCCTGCTTCAGCTTGAGGTAGTGGCGGACGTTGGCGAGGGTGGTGTCGAAGCGAGCGTTGACGCGGATCCTCTCGTACGTGGCCGCCGTGGCGCCATCGAAGGCGAACATCAGGTAGTCGAGACCGCAGGCGGCGAGACGCTCGGCGGCGGGGGGGGTGAGCAGCGTGGCGTTCGTGGAGATGCCGGTGCGCACCCCACGCTCCCGGGCGTAGCGGACCATCGCGTCGAACTGCGGGTGCAGGAGCGGCTCGCCCATGTCCTGGAGCCACACGAACTCCAGGTAGTCGCGTCCCTCGTCAATGATCTTCTGGAAGAGCGCCAGGTCCATGTCGCCGAGGGGGCGGGTCATCTGGCCTCGCGGGCACATGATGCACTTGAGGTTGCAGCGATTGGTCGGCTCGATGCCGACCATGCGCGGGAGGCCCGCCGAATGCGCCCGGCGCAGGAGGAAGCTCTTGGCGAGCCGCCAGCGGTTGCGGAGATGCCGGAGCACGGCTCACTTCCTCCTGAGGCGTGGCCGGCCGAAGCCTCGCCCCGCATAGCTGCGAAACAGGTCCCACATCACGCCCAGATCGAGGCTCAGAAGCAGATTCATGTTGTTGCTGCACGGCGAGAAGCAGGTGTGGCAGCGGTGGTCCTGGATGTGGCGCCAGGCCTCCTGGAACCCGACCTCGAAGAGGTTCTTCACGGGCAACACGTCCACCAGTTGGGGACAGGGGTAGACGTCGCCGTTGGCGTCCACGAGCACGGAGTAGCGGCCCGCGTTGCAGGGGAAGTGGCGGAAGGCGGGCCTCGCGTCGCCCAGGAACTTGTCGGTCGAGAAGTCGGGCCACTGCCGCACGTATTCGTAGAGCTTGGCGGCGAAGAGGATGGGCGCCCCGGCCCGCTTGCGCGCCACCACGTCGGCGAAGTAGCGCCGGTACTCCTCTGCCGTGGCCATGAGGTCGGCGATCGGCTGCTTGCCATCGGGCTGCGTCTGGTTGATCAGCGGGATGAAGCTGAGGCAGAAGCCGAGCTCCCGCGCGGTTGCCACCAGGAAATCGAGGTCGTCGAGGGTGGCGCGGGTCACGACCGTGCTGGTCTGCACGGGGATGCCCTCGGCGCGTGCGACGCGGATGGCGTGCAGGGCGCGGTCGAAGGAGCCCTGGCCGCGGTTGGCGTCGTGGCCTTCCCTGGCTCCGTCGAGGCTGACCGAGAGGAGGTCGAGCTGCCGGCACGCGTCGAGCTTCCGCTCGACGAGGTCGCCGTTGGTCGTCAGGGCGCATTCCGCTCCGCGCTCCTTGACGCGGCGCACGAGGTCGCCGATGTCGGCCCGCACGAGGGGCTCGCCGCCGACCAGGCTGATGCGCCGAGCCCCGGCGCGGGCCAGCTCATCAATCACCCGCAGGGCGTCGGCCGTCGGCAGCTCGGGGTGCTCGCGAGCGTAGTAGCGCGCGTAGCAGTAGGTGCACCTGGCTGTGCAGCGGTTGGTCACCGAGAACTGAGCGATGAGCGGCACGCGCCGCCGCGTGAGGCGGGCGAAGGCCAGTCGCGCCAGGAAGCTCAGGTTAGCGCGCAGGCCCATGCCAGCTCCTCACGTATCGGCGCAGCGCCGAGAGAAGGCTCCGCGCGTCCAGTTGGCACACCTGCCGCAGGGTGCGGAGGGGCCGCGCGAACGGCAGCCGCCGCACGATTCGCTCGCGGATCGCGACCAGGTCGAGGTCGGAGCGATAGGGCAGCCGGTCGCCGCCGGGATCGTAGGTCGTCCAATCGGTCGAGAGCCCGCCGTCCCTGGCCATCTCGTCGTAGAGCGCCGTGCCCGGCAGCGGGATGGCCACGTTGACCTGGACCGCATCGGCGCCGAGCCGGCGGATCAGCTTCAGGATACGGCCCGGGTACTCCCGCTCCGAGCAGGGCGCGTCGCGGAAGAGCATCACGTAGGCCACGGTCGAAAGCCCCGCCTGCCGCGCGGCGCGGAACGCCTCGAAGACGTCGTGCGACGTGATCCCCTTGCGCACTTCGTCGAGAAGCTGGAGGTCCTCGACTCCGAACATCGCGTGGCGGCATCCGGCGCGCTTCATCAGGCGCAGCATCTCGATGCCCGCCGGCCGGGCGCGCAGGTTGCACGACCAGCGCACGCCGACGGCGCGGCGCAGCATCTCCTCGCAGAACGCCGCGACCCAGCGCTCGGAGACGTTGAAGGTCGCGTCGAGGAACATCGCCTCGCGCACGCCGTACTGGTCGCGCAGCGCCACCAACTCGTCCACGACGCGGCCGGGCGACTGGCTGCGATACTTCGGCCCGAACAGGATCGGGTGCTGGCAGAACGTGCAGCGGAACGGGCAGCCGCGGGCGGTGAGCATCATCGTGAAGCGCCGCCCCCGCGGAATGTAGGGGGCGTGGTACAGCGAGAGGTCCAGAAGGCTCAAGTCCTGGTACGGCAGGTCGTCGAGAGAGTCGACGTACGCTGGCGGCGTGTCGGCCGGTGTCTGGCCCGGCCGCACTACGCCGTCGTGGCCGCCCGGGCTGCCCAAAGCGTTGCGCAGGGCGGCCTCGGGATCGCCCCACAGAATGGCGTCCACGCCGTGCTCGAACGCCTCGGCGGGGAACGCGAGCGCGTGGGTGCCGAAGACCAGGCGCTGCGCGCCGGGGCGGGCGGCCCCGAGGATGCGGTAGTCGAGCGGGGCCGACGGCGTCGTGAGGTTCAGCACGACCGCGTCGGGCGGAAAGCGCTCCTGGATCTCGCGGAACAGGGCGAGGGGGGCAGAGGCGTAGCGAAGCTCGGCGAGCGCCACCTCGTGGCCGTCGCGGCGCAACGACGCGCCGATCGCGGCCAGGTCCGAAGGCGGCACCCGGCTGCCGGCCGTGCTCGTCTGCTGGCAGAGCCACACCTTCACGAACTCAGGCGCCAGCGTTGTGGCGAGCAGAACCCGCATCCGGGCGGCCTCCTCTCACGGCGGCGAGTCCCCCACAAGCGGTTGAAGCCGCTGCCGTCGTGCATTATATCATATCCCCCAGCGAGACGCCTGGGTGGGGCCGCAGCCTACAGGCCACGAAGAGCGTGCCACGCCATCCGCAGGAAGTATCCGACCTGCTCGCGCGAACGCAGCTTCGGGAGGAGGAACCGCCGGAGCCCGCCCTGGCTGAGCATCCGCGTGATGCGACGCACGGCGAAGCGCCGCATCGCCCGCGCCCGAAGGGCGTTCAGGTCGGCAGCGCTCAGATGCACGGTATCGTACTCCGTGTGGAAGTAAGTGCTCCCCTGGCGCAGGCCGCCGGCAAGAAGGCCGAGCCGCTCGAACACGGAGAACAGTTCGGATCCCGGGATGGGCTGGACGGCAGAGACCTTCGCGTAGTCGAGGCCGGAACGCACGGCGAACTCCAGCGTCTCCTCGATCTGGTCCCTGGTCTCCTCGGGGAAGCCGATCATGAAGCAGCCGAAGACGTAGATGCCCAGGCGGTTGCACTTTTCGATGAGCTGCCGGACCCGCTCGGGCTTCACGGGCTTGCGGATGAACCGCAGGGTCTCGCGACAGGCGCTCTCGATGGGGAAGCCGACGCGGTACATGCCGCTGCGCGCCATCAGCTCCAGAAGGTCGTCGTCCAGCCGGTCGGAGTTGATGCCCTGCGAAACCTGCCATCGGATGTCCAGCTTCCGGTCGAGGATCGCCTGGCACAATTCCCGCACTCGCTCGGGCCGGGCCAGGAAACAGTCGTCGTGGAAATGGAACTCGCGGATGCCGTAGTCACGCATCAACAGCTCCATCTCGGCCAGAACGTTGGCCGCGCTGCGCACCCGGAACTTCCGGAACCGCCTGCGGACGCTGCAGAAAAGGCAGTTGTAGAGGCAGCCACGGCTGGTGATCATGTGGCCGATGGGCCACCGCATGGCGGCCGCGAAGTTGGCCTTCCGCTGCCAGATGTACCGCTCCATCGGGAGCAGCGGCCAGGCGGGGAATGGCAGGGCATCGAGGTCGGCGGGGGGGGCGCGGAACGCGTTCTCGCGCACCTCGTCGCCGATCCGCCACACGGTGCCAGCAACGCCGCGGGCCGCCTCGGGGCGCCCGCCAGCGATGGCACGCACCACGTCGGCAAACGTCTCCTCGCCCTCGCCCACGACCGCCGCGTCCACGACGCCCGTCGCCAGGAGCGGGGCGAACTCCACGCTGGCATGCGCGCCCCCCATCACCACGAGAGCGTCGGGCAGGCAGCCCCGCACCAGACGGGCGAGCCGAACCGCGTCGTCGCTGAACGAGCTGAAGCAGTTCGCGATGCCCACGATGTCGGGCGCCTTGTCCCGGAGCAGTTGCTCGACCTCCGCGTCGGGCAGCCCCAGTCGGACCCTCCCCTCCCCCACGCGCTCGCGTCGCTCCGCCCCCTCCGCCAGCAGGTCGCAGATCTCCACCTGAAACCCCTCGCGGAGAAGGGCGGCCGCGAGATAGGCAAGCCCCAGCGGCGGGAAGAGCCCGAACGACGCAACGTCGCTCTCCTTGAGCGTGATCGGCGACTGGAGCAGCAGGGTCTTGGGGCCAGGCACGCGCGGTCGTCTCCTCTACAGGGCCTCAGTTGCGGCTCTTGCGGAAAAGGGCATACTGCTCGGCCTCGTGGTTCTCGATGAGCTCGTAGCCAGGAATCTTCAGGCCGCTCCGCTCGCGCAAAATCGCGTAGTTTGGCGGCCCCCAGAGAAAGCAGTTGTCCACCACGATGAAATCGGGCGCGAACTTCCGCACGACCCCCTCGAGGTGCTCCGCCAGCCAGGCCGTGCCGACGCTGCGACGATCGGCCAGGCAAGTGATGAGCGGAGGGTTGCTGGATGCAATCACGTCGCCCGAAGAGGTCACGCGTCGGATGTCCTCGAGAATCGGGGCGTAGCACAGGTTCCGCCTGTCGGTTCGCGCCCGAACCAGGAGACCCACGTCGAGGGCCGCGAGAAGAAGAAACGCGCCGGCGCAGGCCGCTCGCACCCCTCGCCGGGCTCGGGGCGTGGCGAGCACGCGGCCCAGAGCATCCCACCGCCGCATGGCCACCGACCGCGCGCACAGCGCGAGGAGGCCCGCCGACACCGTGAGCATATGCCGGTCCACGGGAAACCAGTTCACGAGCGGCAGCAACAGGAGGAATGCCAGGATCACAAGTACCAGGATTCGGGCCCCGCTCCCAGCCGCCGCCAGGACCACGAGCATCGCGAACACCGCTGCGGCGTACACGCTGTCCACCTCCGCCCCGGGGAACAGAATGGCCGACAGGAAGACGGGCGAGGTGTAGTGGACGAGGTGAGCGGCCAGGCAGCGAAGGAAGAGCGCGGGGCGCTCCTGGAGTTCGGAGGCAATGGCCTCGTTGGCCAACGCCTCGACCCCGCCGCCCCCGAAATACGCGCGCCCGATCGCATGGTGCGCCTCCTCTGCGGACTTGTAGAGGAAGCCAAACCGCCCCCTGCTCGGGTCGAACTTCAGGTAACAGACGCTGAGCGCCTTCGAGCTGGCCCCAGCGGCACCCATCAGCCTCGGCAGATTGGCCCACGCAATCCCGAGCACTGCCAGGGCAGCAGCCACGAGGCCGGCACGAAGCGCCAGCCTCACCCGCCGGGCCGTCAGCACCGAGTACCCCCCGCAAATGACGACGAAGAGCGCGGCCAGCACCGCCCCCTCCGGGCGTACCAGGAACAGAAACGCCACGGTCGCGGCCATGGCCAGCCTGCCCGCGGTGTCGCGCGCCCCGCGAACAACGTACAGCGCCATGAGCGTGAGAAACGCCAAGGCGCCCGGAGCGCTGTGGACCCCCAGGCCGAAGAACACGAAATGCGCGGGCACCACACACGCCGCCAAGGTCACGAAGAACAGCGCCTTGCTCTGCGACACGCGCCCGTCCGACCGCAGGCCCGCAAAGGACGCCATCAGGAGGAAGAGGCCCCCCGCCGCCAGGACGCTGTAGACATTCAGCGAGTCCAGGTTCGGACCGAACACCTGGAGGAACAGCGTCGTGACCAGCGGAGGGATCGGATGGATCGCCAGATACAGATACGCCCCGCCGGGGAGGTCGGCCACGAAATAGTCCGGCGCCCACCCCCTGCCGGCGACAAGGTTCGCCGCAAGCCGGTAGTAGCCAAAGACATCGCCAAGAGAAACGGTGAGCTGGCCCGGATAGGGCGACAGGGGCATCAGCAGAAGCCACAACCCAACCACACCCGCGACCGCGACAGCGGAACGACGCTCCCAGATGCCCGCTCGGCCGATCGCCTCCGAAAGCAGCCCCCTGCCCTTCCATCCGAAGCAGGCCAGGACCACGAGAACCAGGCCCCAGGCACCCCACCGCGATGCCACTGGCCCCAGGAGGGTGAGCGAGGCCCACTGCCACGCGGCGACCAGGAGCGACGAGAGGAGGAACGAGACGGCCAGCACAAGCGCCAACGGCCACTCCGGCGCCTTCCGCCGGCAGAACAGAGCCGTCAGGACAAGGCCGGGGACTGTGAAGACCAGGACCCCGAACACGCCCTGAAGCAGGACCACCAGATAGTGCATGCTACGGGATCACCCCCTCGCGGAGCCGCCCTTGACGGCAACGAGCGACGCCAGCGGAGCCCAGCCGCGGCGCCGGGGCTTCGGGCCAAGCAGCTTGTCGGAGAGGGAGCTCAGCCCAAACCAGTGGTAGCGCGCCTCCACGCGGCACCCCGCCTCCTCGAACAGGCGAGTGAGCTTCCCCGAATCCACCCCCTCCTCCTGCCACTCCGAGAGGTCGTAGAGGTCGCCGGAGACCTCGCGGCTCGCCCGGCGGTACTTCGCCTTGGCATTCCGCAGCTTGCGGTACACGAACAGCGGCAGGCGGAAGCGTCGGCGGAAACAGAGGTCCATGTCGTGGTCCGAGTAGAAGACTCCGCCCGCCCGGAGCACCCTGGCCACCTCGGCCACCAGCCCCTCGAAGGCGTACAGGTGGTGAAGAACGGCGAAGCAAACGACGGCGTCGAAGCTGCCGTCGGCGAACGGCAGGCAAGCCGCATCGCCCACCACGGCCAGGTCGAACGACTCGCGATGGACGGCGAGGATCCGCGCCGACACGTCGAGCCCCACTCGCGGGTCGAACAGCCCCTCCGCGCATCGCGCGACCAGGCCGCTGCCCGCGCCGAGGTCGAGGAGGCAGCCGCCGGGCGCCCGGTCCCGCAGCGCGGCCAGGCGGCTTCGCAGCCATCGCTCGAGCGTCGGGGAGCGTCGGCGGTCAATCTCCTCGTACCGGCCCGCGACGGCGTCGTAGAGTCGGCGATTGGCGTCTCTCACCTCGCGCGGCGTCGCGTCGCGTCGCTTCACAGCAGCCGCTCCTGCCGGTAGAACGCGCACGCCCGTTCCACGCTGTCGCGGAACGGGCGCGTGGCCTGCCAGGCCAGCTCCTTCGCCGCGCGGGCGCTCGAGTAGTACTTGTAGGCGAAGAGATCGCCCACGATCTGCGGCGTGAGAAAGCGATTGCCCGAGAGCCGCCCTGCAAGCCAGGCCGCTGCCGCCATCGGCCCGCGGGCGCAGCGGGGCAGGCGCAGCCAGCGGGGGCGACGCCCGACCACATCGGCGATCGTGGCGAAGATGTCGGCGAACGGCAGGTTCGCCCCGCCCAGGACGTAGCGGCGCCCCGACGCGCCGCTCTCCCCCGCCGCCAGGATGCCCTCGACCACGTCGTCCACGTCCACAACGTTGCTGCCCCCCGGCGGCACGGGCACGAGGCGCGAGCGGGCGATCTTGGCGATGAGCGTGCCGGAGTTCAGCGTGCGGTCGCCCGGGCCGTAGACGGTCGTGGGGTTCGCAATCACCACGTGCTGGCCCCGCGCTGCCTCGATGGCCGCCTTCTCCGCCTCCAGCTTGCTGGCCAGATAGGGGTTCCGCCGCACGTCGGCGGCGGACGGTGTCGCGTCCTCATCAAGCACCGTGTCCGCCGAACGCGAGATGCCAAGGGTAATGGCGCTGCTGACGACCACGCACCGCTCGACACCCCACCGCCTCGCGGCGGCCAGCACGTTCGCCGTGCCCTGTCCGTTCACGCGGAGCAGTTCCTCCCGCCGCCGTGGGTCGAAGGTCACAAGCGCGGCCAGATGATAGAGGCGCTGGCAGCCTCGGCCCGCGTCGCCGAGCGACTCGGGCGCGAGGATGTCACCTTGGACACCCCGCACGCCCTTCGGCAGCCAGGGGGCGTCGCGGCGGGCGAGGGCGACGACCTCGTCGCCCCGCGCGCACAGCCGCTCGACGAGGCGGCTACCGATGAAGCCTGTGGCGCCCGTGACGAGTGCCTTCACCTGCCACCCTCCAGGTCGTCAGGGCCGAACACCTCGTCCCAGCGCAGCGGCAGCGTCTGGGCGTGGAACGTCTTGCTCAGATGGCGCTCGACGAACTCGTCGTCCGTCGAGGCCAGGCATTTCTGGTGGTAGACCGCAAGCTGGGGCACGCGGAGCGCGCGGGCGCGGACCGTGGCCAGCTCGTCCTCAAACACGTTGCCGAACGAAATGTGGAGGAAGGGGCACACGAGCACGTCGCCGTAGGGCGTGAGGTACAGGATTTCCTTGGCGGCCCCGCAACCGGTGCGGCACAGGTTCGCCTGGAAATCCGTGCGAAGATACGGGCCGCGACGGGTCTGCTCTTCGATGAACCTCTGATCGTCCTCGGTGAGGAGCATCTCGGTGTTGTCGGCCCACCGTCCCGCGCGGACGGGCAGGATGAAGTAGAGGATCAGCCGCTTGCGGATGGCAAGGTCGGCCAGGCCGCGAATCCCCTCGCTGCGCAGGCTCTGATGGGTGACCACGGCGCCCAGGGTCACGTGCATCCCCGCGGCGAGGCCGCGCTCGATGCCTGCCAGGGCGGCCTCGAACGTGCCGGCGCGCCCTCGGAACCGGTCGTGCTCCTCCGCGATCGCGCTGTCGAGGCTCACGGTGAGAATGTCCACACCCCACGACTTCAGCTCGGCCACCCGCTCGGGCGTGAGCAGGGTGCCGTTGGTGGTGACGGAGATGACGTTGCGGCTGGGGCGGCAGGCGGCGATGACTTCGCGAAGACGCGGGAACAGCAGCGGCTCGCCGCCCTGGAACGAGAAGTTCACGGCGCCCAGGCGCATCGCCTGCTCGGCCACGCGCGCGTAGTCTGCCGCCGCCATCGTCCTGCGGCCCGGCTGCTCGAGCGCGGCGGCGAAGCAGTGCTCGCAGCGCAGATTGCACGCGAAGTCCACCGCGAAGTCCACGTAGCGCAGCCGCGTCCGCCGGAAGAGCTTGGCCAGCAGCACGGCCTTCGCCAGACGCAGCGTGAGCAGCGGCTTGCGGGGCCGGAACGCGTAGCGAAGGTTAAGCGCCAACTGGCGAACGGCGTCGGCGACAGGCATAGGCCAACCTGACTGGAGCGGCGGCGGTCAAGCGCGCGGCTCGCCCTTGTCCTGCTCCCCGCTCTCGCGCCCCACTTTGGCGTAGCTGCTCGTCTGCCGGTAGAAGGGATACGACAAACCGGTGGCCAGGAGCAGGAGGCTGCTGTACACATACGTGACCAGCATCGTCAGGAAGTCGGCGTCCTCTCCCCCCTCCGGCAGCGGGATGCGGCGGAACGTGGCGCTCGTGAGGATGAGGAGCAGGACGAGGAACGCCAGGCCGATGAGCACCACGTCGTAGCGGCCCAGCGTGAGGAGCGAGGCCCCGAGCATGAGCAGCCACACCCCCGCCCAGGGCAGGAGCAGGAGCTGCGCGAGCTTCGTGCAGTAGATCACCTTCCAGCCTTTCGGCATGTCGGGCACCCGATAGAGGAACCGCAGGGCCTCGCGCAGGTAGGCATTCGACTTGCGGAACTTGTGCGCGAAAAACTGCTCCAGCGTGCTCGGCCCGCGCACCTCGCTCACCACCGCCTCCCGGCAGTACACGCTCCGCAGGCCCCGCGTGTTCGCCTCGAACGCCACGTAGATGTCGTCGGCCACCACGTCGGCCGGGAACGCGGCGAACAGGTCGCGACGGAACGCGTAGCACACGGCAATCACAATGCTGGTGGCGCACACGTCGCTCTCGAGCAGCCGGCCCCGATTCTGCCCCGCCCAGTAGCACCGGTCCACCTCGAGCGGCTTGGCCGGATACGTGTAGGCCCCGACCACCGCCACGCGCTCGTCCCGGTAGAACTCCCGCACCAGCGCCGAAACCGTGTCCAGCTCCATCTGCCCGTCCACGTCGGTGTTCACCACGATGCTCCCCCGAAGCTGGGGCAGCACGTGGTTGAGCTGGTAGATCTTCCCCTTCTGCGGGCACGAGACCACGCGCACCGCGGGATCGTCCTTCGCCTGCGCGGCGAGAAGCTCCGGCGTGCCATCGGTCGAGCCGCCGTCCGCGAACACGATCTCCAGCCGCTCCTTCGGGTAATCCTGCTCCCGCAGGTTGATGTACTTCGCAACGATCTGGTCCCGCTCGTTGTAGCAGGGCACGACCACGGACACGAACGGCAGGTCCTCACAGTCCACCGGCGCGGCGGCCCGCGGCCGAAGCAGCGTCTGGAACCTCAGGCAGATGTAGTACCCGAAACAGGTCCAGCCGATCACCACGCAGCTCAGGCCGAACAGGAAGATGAGAACCCACACGGCGGTGCACTCCGGAGGCCTCGTGTCGAGCCATGAGTATATAGCCCGGCCTTGCCCGGTTCAACGCCATTTTCTCTGAACCGCTTGACGCGGCGGCGGCGACGCCTTACAATGGCTTCTGAAGGTTAGAGTTTACGTTGTGCCCGATGCGGAGGAGCAAAGGAGGCTGCAATGCCGAGGAACAGGATGACCCGCCGCGAATTCGTCCGCGACACGGCCGTCGCGACCGCCGCCGTCGCCGCGGCGGGGGCCGCCGTCGCCAAGGCCCCCGAGGCCGGCGCCGCGGACGCCAGCAAAGTCCTCAACCACAACCCGAACATGGAGTACCGCCGCTGCGGGAAGACCGGCCTCATGGTCTCCGCCGTCTGCCTCGGCGGGCACTGGAAGCGCATCAACGAGGTCGTCAAGGACGCCTACAAGGGCGGCAACTGGCTCTCCGTGGACCCCAAGAACCCCAATTTCCTCGCCAACCGCACCGAGATCGTCAGCCGCTGCATTGACGTGGGCATCAACTACATTGACGCCTGCACCCACAAAGAAACCCTCGCCTACAGCCACGCCCTCAAGGGCCGACGCGACAAGATGTACCTCGGCTACTCCTGGTACGAGCACGAACTGCGCAACGGCCAGTACCGCACCGCCGAAAAACTCCTCCAATCCCTCGACGAAGGCATGAAGCTCTGCGGACTCGACTACGTGGACCTCTGGCGCGTCACCATGCACGAGCAGAGCCACAAGCACGCCGCCCCCGAAGTCGAGCAGATGATGAAGGCCCTCGAGACCGCCAAGAAGCAGGGCAAGGCCCGCTTCACCGGCTTCTCCTCCCACGCGCGCCCCCACATCCAGAAGATGATCGAGACCTACCCCAACGTCGTGGACATCATCGTCACCCCCTACACCGCCAAGACCAAGGAAGCACCCAAGGACAGCCTCTTCGACGCCCTCAAGAAGCACGACGTCGGCATGTTCGGCATCAAGCCCTTCGCCAGCGGCTCCCTCTTCAAAGCCGGCGGAGCGCCCGCCGGCCCCGACGCCGAGGAGGACGACCGCCGCGCCCGACTCGCCATCCGCTACATCCTCTGCAACCCCGCCATCACCGCCCCCATCCCCGGCATGGTCAGCACCCACCAGGTGGACAACGTGGCCCTCGCCATCAAGGAACGCAAGGAGAACAAGGAGCTCACCCGCGCCGAGCGTGATGAGCTCGATGCCGCGATGAACACCGCGTGGGCCAACCTGCCCCACGACTACCAGTGGCTCAAGGACTGGGAGCACGTCTGAGCGGACCCGCTGATCCTCCGATTCCCCCGTCGGGGCGGCCCCACGCCGCCCCGACGCCTCACCCTCAACCCACAAAGGGCCCCCCGTGAAACGCCTCGCCTGGCTCCTCGTCCCCGCGGCGGCCCTGGCCATCGCCGCCTGCTCCGCCCTCCCCTTCTTCGCCCAGCCCGTCGCCGACAACAGCCGCTGCCACGTCTGCCACATCAACTACTCCGAAGACAAACTCGCCGTCAACCACGCCAAACGCAACGTCGGCTGCGAGCGCTGCCACGGCCCCTCCGACGACCACTGCGGCAGCGAATCCCACGAACTCGCCCCCGACCTCATCTACGCCAAGGCCGCCATCAACCCCGCCTGCATCCAATGCCACCCCAGGCGCACCCTGGCGCGCCAGGTCAGCCACTGCCTCGTCCTCGACCCCGACGCACCCCTGAAACGCTACTGCACCGACTGCCACGGCACCCACCGCCTCGCCAACCGCCAGGTCCGGTGGGACAAGAAGACCCGCGAGCTCCTCCCCCCGAGTTGACCCCCACCCGAGCGGCGTGTCCCCCATCCCGCGCGGAGGGGGGCGTTGAGTACGGCCCCCAATCCGGGCAACCAGCCGGGTCTCCCATCGTCCTCGTCCCTCGTCCTCCTCCTTCGTCCTCGATTCCCCTGGCTTGAGGGGAGAAGAGTCGAGAACGAGGACGACGGACGAGGACGATTGCGGGAGAACGAGGGATTCACCAGGACTGGGGGCCATACTCGGGGGTGTTCCGCACTGAACGTTTTCCCCCAACTTCGCTATCCTCAGGCCCGGCATCCAACAGGAGAGGAGCCCTCCGCATGCCTGCCCAGAAACCCTCCAGCCTCGTGGACATCAACTCCAACCGCAACTACGAAGTCTTCTGGGGCGAGGCTTTTTCGTCGCCTTCGACTATTCGCAGGACCCCCTTGACGAAATCGGCCGGTTCTTCAAGCAGACTGGCAAAGCCATCGTCGCTCTCACAGTCAAGGAGATTCTTGACGAGCAGATTGCGATGAAGTTGGTGTGAAGAAGAACGTTCACCACAGAGGGCACTGAGGGACACAGAGAGGAGACGCAAGGTCCGTGGGTTGGGGGGCGATGGGGCGATGGGGTCAGACCTCAATTGTCTGTTCTCCTGCGCGGGGTGTGCGCCCAAAGCGGCGTCGAGCCGCGAATGGCGTGAGAATAGGAGCGGGAGATTCACGACTGTCTCCTGCATTCGCGGCGGGGGGCTCCCAGGAGGGAGTAGTTCTTGGGCCGGCGCTTGCGGAGCCGGGGTTCGG
>Ga0307379_10000794_pt1 | contig 51578 bp, 56 predicted proteins | sample UN2MG_FD_202237 | JGI IMG/M metagenome (GOLD analysis project Ga0307379, IMG submission 202237) | Soil microbial communities from Risofladan, Vaasa, Finland - UN-2 | ecosystem: Environmental > Terrestrial > Soil > Coastal area > Acid sulfate soil | place: Finland: Risofladan, Vaasa | collected... | reverse complement strand
CCGAGGCCATGCAGCGGCTGGACCTGCCCTACGCGCCGGCACGCTTCGCCCCGGTGATGCCCTTCATATTCATGCCGATAAGGACCGCCGCGATACCCAGCAGAGGCGGGCGGTCGGGCGGGTTCGGGGGCGGAGGTGGGTTCGGGGGAGGAGGCGGAGGGGTCCGCTAGAACTCCCCGCCTTCATCCTCCAGAAACTTTTTGACTGTCCTGAGCGCGTTGAGGAACTGGCCGCCCTTGCCCGTTATGACGTACTTCATGTTGCCGCCGTACTCCTCCTCGTCGATGAGCTTACGCTCCTTGAGGAACTCGACGGCCTCCTTCGCCCGGTCCACCGGCAGGTTCGCGCCGTAGCTGATACGCGTGATCCCAGTTGCGCCTCGCCTGCGTACGGTCTCAAGTATGTCCTGGTAGATATCGTATCTTGTTCGTCGCTCCATGGCGCAACACTAGAAGGGTGGGTCAGGCAGTTTTTCAGCCTTTTGAGGCGCGCTCCTCATACTGACGGATGGCTCGCTCCTCAGTTCCTCCGTGTAGGTCACTCCCTCCACCTCGCAGCCGTTCTCCAGGTGGACCCTGCGCCCGTAGAGGTACCCGGCTCTAGCCCTGCTTCTTAGCTGTATCTCGTCGGCCCAGACGTCCTCGAGCTCGCTGAGCTCCTTGGCGACGACGACCTGGCCTATGAGGGGGCCCCTTACCTCTCCCTTGCGGCCTATCTCTATACGCGTCGCCTTGGCGCCGTGCCTGGTCCTCAGGACGTTTGCCTCGATGAACTTGTCGGCCTCGGCCTTGTACGCCTCCAGCTTGCCGCCGACCCTTATCGAGTCAGCCTTAACGTCCCCGTCGACGGCAGCCTTGCCTCCCACCTTAAGCTTCTCGCTGAGGCTGAGGTTGCCGTATACCTTAAATGTGCCGCCTACCGTGACGTTTTCTCCCTCGGCGTCGCCGTCGATCTTGACTGTGCCGCCTACGCTGATGTTCTTGAACTTTAGCTCTCCGTCGCTCTTGAGGGTGCCGCCTACGCTGATGTCGCCGCCCTCCCCGCCCGAGAGGGAGATGGTTCCGCCTACGTCCAGGTCACCGAACTCCAGGGGCTTGGAGGACTTCAGCGAGCCGCCCACCTCAAGGGTTCTGGCGACTCTGCCCCCGGACAGCCTGACTGTGCCGCCGACGTCTATGCTGTCGATGTCGACGGTGTCGTTCGCCTTGAAGCTGCCGCCGACGTCGACGTCCTCGACCTGCACGGGGCCTTCTCCTGTGAAGGTTCCGCCTACCCGGATGCTGGTGCCCCTGGTCTCGCCGCCCACCTTGGCCGAGCCACCCACGTCCATGTTGTCGATGTTCACGTCTGTCTCGGCATGGAAGCTTCCGCCCACGACGACGCGGTGAGACTCCACCAACCCCCGGGCACTGAAGGTTCCGCCGGTGTTCACGTACTCCGACTTGACTGCGCCATATGTGGTGAGGCTCCTGGAGACTCTCAGCTGTTTGGCGTCCATGTCTCCCCTCACCTCAAGGCTGCCTCTCTTCACCTCGACGGCTTCAGCCTTCAATCCGCCTTCAACAAGTATGTCCCCGCGCCGGGACTCGATTTTGTTAGCCTCGACGCTGCAGAGGAAGTCGCAGTCGCCCGTGCACCTGACGTCTCCCTGGACCTTAAGCAGTCTATCTGGGCCTAGGGCCTCAACGGCCCCGTCCTCAACGACGAGGTCTCCCTCGACGACGTCGAGCTGCATCCTTCTCCTGTTTACGTAGACTTCTCCCAAACCCGTCACTTGTGGAATATCTTGTTTTCGCCTTTTTAAATGTAAAACACGTATGGCACTCACAAGTTGTGAGTACGCACTGTGATTATTTCAAGCGATTATGAAACCTGAGTCCGCTTTATAAATGGAGAAGCCGAGGTTGCCTCGACGAAAAATGGTTGGTAACAAGATAAGTGAGGTAAACCTCAAGAAACTGGAGTCGATCCAGGGCGTAATCAACGTCGAGGAGGGCGAGGCCGTCTCCCTCGACGAGACCCTGAGCCGGGTGCTCAAGTTCTACGGAAAGTTCGTGCCTTACAACTAGGAGGGCCACCCGGTGAAGGCAGCCCAGATCCCCAAGTCTTTTCAACAGCCTCAGGCATTTGAGCCGAAGCCAGGCTTCCTCGGCGGCGTGATGCCTTCACGCCTCGACAGGAACGCGAAGATGTTTCTGTCAGGCGCCGTCGTCAACGGCGTCTCGAACGGGGTCTTTAACGCGGTCATGTAGCTTTACCTCGCGTCCTTCGGTTTCGACGGCCAGGGCCTGGGCACCATAATCATGATGAACGCTTTGACCGCCACAATCCTCATGATCCCTTGCGGGATTCTGGCGGACCGTATAGGAAAGGTTAAGATGATATTAGCGGGCTTCGCCGCCGTGTCGTTGGCGATGGTCTCGTTTTTCCTGGCAGGAAGCATCGAGGTGTTCGCGTTGTCGTTCGCGCTCATCGGTGTTAGTAACGCCGCAGCCACCGTGTTCACCCCCCTCTACTCGTCGTTCTTCGAGAAAGACGACATGGATAAGGCGTTCGGGCTCTACGGGCTGGTCAACATCTCCGCGATGAGCCTGGGCAGCTTAGCGGGGTACGTCCCGCCGCTCAGGGTCAACACACTCGGCATCAGCCTGAACGCGGCGTATAGGTACACCATGGTCGCCGCGGGGTCTCTCTTCGTTCTCCAGTACCTCTTCATCTACATGTCCAGCCTGGGCATTCAGGAGCAGCTGTCCAGAGAGCTCAGGTTCAACCTCAAGTCCAAGTGGCTGGTGCTGAAGATATGCGGAATCGGGCTTCTAGCCAACGTCGCTGGCGGGATCATGTTCAGCCTCTTCCCGTACTACGTTAACCAGAAGTTTGGGGTAGCCTCCGCCGGGCTGGGCACCCTGTTCTTCGTATCCAACTTGGCGATGGCGCTATCGAAGGGCACCGCCGCGTCTTTCGCGAAACGACTGGGCGGCATGAAGAGCATAACCTTCGGGATCGCGTTGTCCGCCGTGTTCCTGTTGTTGATGCCCCTCTCCCCCAGCTTCGGCGTGCTCGCCGTGTTCTACGTGCTCAGGATGGGTACACGGTTCATGTCAGACCCCCTGATCACCAGCATGTTCATGAGGAGCATAAACGAGGACGAGAAGTCCACCGCCAACAGCCTGAGGATGATATCTATGAACGGCGGAGGCGTCGTCTCTCCGATCCTGGGGGGCGCCTTGATGGAGAAAGTGGGGCTCGACACGCCCGCTTTCATTAGCGGCGCGTTGACGCTACTCGTAGCAGCCCTCTACCCGCTGCTGCTTAGACGGGAGGCAGAGGTGCTGATGGAAAACGGGGGGCAACGTTAACTACTTCTCGTGCTCTATTTTCCTAGCAAGCTCAACCGTCTTCTCGTCGCCATGCCTCGCGCGGTAAGCTAGTAGCCCCGCCCTGAGCACAGCGTTTCTCGGGCCCTCGCTCGGGTCATACCTTGACATGAAGTCGTTACATGGGAACTCGCCGCAAACTCCGCAGTGCTCCACACCGTGATCCTTGACACAAGTGTATGTCTCGCAAGTACCCCAGAACGGCTTACCTTCAACAGCATTACAGCCGGGGCACTGGGGCTGCTTCTCTCCCAAGAACCAATCGCAGTCGTCACAGACGATCCCACAAGGCGAAAATTCCTGAGTTCCCATCCTACCCTTCACAGGAGTCATGTGTTAGATAAATATAATGAACGTGTCGGGACTGCCCTTGGATGAAAGTGTGGGGGAAAACCCTAAACCAGAAGCAGTGTCTTCATATCCATGGGCTCCGATGAAAAGCAGCCTAACTATGTCGACGAGGGCATCGGTCTCTTCAGGCAACGCAGGTTCAAGGAGGCTGCGGAAAAGTTAGAGAAGGCCATCGACCTGGAGCCCGAGAACGTTAGTCTCTGGAACCTTCACGCTCAGGCACTCGCCAACACGGGCGACTACGAGGAGGCTCTGAAATCCATAGAGGTAGCCGTCGCCCTCGACGACACTAACTTCTTGAACTGGCAGCTTAAGGGGACCTTCCTCATGAGGCAGGACGACCTGGAGGGATCGAAGAAAGCCATAGACAAGTCTCTTGAGCTTAACAAGTCGTCAGTCACCTACACACTCAGGGGGCAGGTGGACTATAACCTTCAGAACTACGACGAGGCGCTGGGCTTCTTCGAGGAAGCCCTGAACCTTGACCCTGATAACCCTCTCGCCAACCAGATGAAGGGACTGGTGCTGTTCATCCAGGGCAAACACGGCGAGGCGATACCCTTCATCGAGAAGGCGTTGACCGTCGGCACATCCGAGAGCCTTGAGAAGATACTGGAAGAGTGTAGGAAGAGAGCCGAGCCCGGTTAAGCTGCTCCCGTCTCTATAAAGGCTGTTCAAGAGGGTTCTTGGAACGGTTCACTCGTTAAGCGACTTCCCGCAGTTTATGCAGTACAGGGTGGCGGGCACCTTTTCGCCGCAGTGGGGGCACGTCGTCACGCCTTGGACGGGGCTCACGTCATCGTCTCTGAAGTAGTCCGGCTCCCTGTACGTCTCCATAAAGGCTTCATCCACAGCCGGCTCCTCCGCTTGCGGCGTTTCAAGTAATACAGGCTCGGGTAAGACGACTTCTGGCTCGCCCTCATCGCTCTCTGGCATAGACTCCTCGATCTCTGGCTCAGGTAACTCCACCCCTGGCTCAGAGAACTCTGTCTCCGGCTCAGGCACCTCTAACTCCAGTCCAGGTATCTCCACCGACTGTTCGGGCATCAAGAACTCCGGTTCAGACACCTGCAGGTACTGCTCCTCGTCCTCGAAGACATCCCTCGACACGGGAGCCTGTTCCACCTCCACTGGGGGGCGCTCCTCCACCGAGGGTTCCCGCGTCTTCGGGGGCGCCTTGGGCGGCTCTTCCACCGTCTCGGGGGTTGGCTGGGTCTTGGTCTTACTTACTCGGCTGCCCACGATCACCGCGAACAGCACCAATACGAACAGCGCCACGAACATCAGCGCCATCACTATCTCGTTGATCATCACTCGACGCCCCTAAACCAGTCCAGCTTAAGCTAATACGCTACACGTGGATATTCTTTTCCTAGTCCACCCTCTCCAGCTTGAAGCTGATAGGCCTCCTCCCGTCGGTGGCCGAGCACCTCTCGTGGGGCTCCCCGGTGCTAGGCTTAACGGGGGCCTCCCCGAATATCCGGGGGGGCCTCGACCTTGAGGTATTAGCTATGCCGGCGCCTTGAGGTAAACAATATACGTCTTCAAGGTGATCCAGTCACATGATTCTCGGTCTATGCGGGAGCCCCCGCGCCATGACCACCGAGTACGTGCTCAGAGCAGCACTGGGTATGCTCCAAGAGAAGGGATTCGAGACCCTGTTCTGGGGCGTACGCGGCAAGAAGATAGGGTTCTGCATCCACTGTGACCGCTGCCTTAAGGAGGCGGAGTGCACAATCGACGACGACGTCCAGGGGCTCTACCCTCTCCTCCAGGAGGCGGAGGCCCTAGTGATAGCGACGCCGGTGTACAACGGCGGGGTGAGCGCACAGATAAAGGCAGTCATGGACCGGACGAGGGCGCTCCTCGCCCAAGACAAGGACGCACTACGGGGCAAGCCCGGGATCGCAATCGCGGTGGGGGGCGACCGCGTCGGGGGCCAGGAGCTGACCATACAGCAGATCCAGACTTTCCTGATCCTGAACGGCGCCATCCCCCTCAGCGGCGGCTTCTTCGGCGCCAACCTCGGCGCCTCCCTATGGTCCAAGGACAGCATGGATGGCATCATGGAGGACGAGGAGGGCATGAGGAGCATGAGGAAGACGGTGAACAGGCTCATAGAGTACATGGAGGAACGGGCATGAAGATCGCGTGGGGGATAACGGGCTCCGGCGACAAGATCAACGAGACCATAGAGGTGATGAAGGCGCTGAAACGGGCGCACCCGGAGCTGAGGATCGAGGTATTCCTCTCCAAGGCGGGGGCGACAGTAGCCAAGTATTACAGGATCGAGAAAGAGCTGAGTAGCTTCGACAAGGTGTGGAACGAGGTGGACGCCAACACGCCTTTCCTCGCAGCCAGGCTGCAGGTCGGGGAGTTCATGTTTCTGTTGATCGCCCCCGCCACCAGCAACACTGTAGCCAAGTTGGCTGTCGGGGTCTCCGACACCCTGCTCACCAACGCCGCGCTCCAAGCCGTGAAGGGCTACGTCCCTGTATACGTCATGCCGGTAGACTACAGGGAAGGCGAGACCACCACGACCTTGCCCAGCGGTAAAAAGCTGAGGCTCAGGGTGCGGAAAGAGGACGCCGAGAACGTCGCGAAGCTGGGCTCGATGGAAGGCATCCACACCTTCGAGTTCCCCGACATGATACCGGCTATCCTAGAAGAGTACATGGAAAAGAAAGGAAAATAAAATTAGAAGACGTGGTGCGTCTTCAGGGTCTTCTTGGAATAGTCCCTAGGGGGCCTGAAGACGGTGAACAGGTCCAGCCTATCCTGCTCCTTCAGCCTGTCATAGATCTGCACCCACGCGCACTCGTTCTCGTAGTCCCCGACCTCGCAATTGCCCTTCACCTGTCCGCCGCAGGGTCCGTTCAGCAGCCCCTTGGCGCACCGGGTTAGGGGGCATATGCCGCCGGTCTCGTCCAGGATGCAGTCGCCGCAGGCCTTGCACATGTCGTGGAACTTGCCGAGGCGCTCTGTCTCGCCTATGAAAAGCGTGTTCAGCGCCGGTAACACTATCTTCTTGCTGTATGTGCCGACTGTCTGGGTCCCTGCCCCGCACGCCATGACCAGTATGGCGTCGGAGTTGGCGATCTGCTTCTTATACGCCTTCAGGTCCCGCCTGTCGAGCCTCAGGTCGCACGGGTCCTCCACCATGGCCCAGCCGGCGACCCTGTCGCCGAGCTTCTCGGCCATCTCCTTTACCTCGTCCTCGCCGCCCGTCTTGCAGCTGGTGGAGCATGTACCGCAGCCCACTATGAACAGCTTCTTGTAGGGTGCGAACATCTCCTGGATCTCTTCCATCGATTTCTGTTCTGTGATTATCATCTCATATCTCCTCCTAGAACGCCTCCAGCAATGGCTCGAATATCCGCTCGTACATGACCGCCATCACGTGTATCCCCGCCGCGCTCGTAGTCTTCCGTATCTCCTTGATGAAAGGCCTGAAGAACTCCAGGTTAACCTCGTCGTATAGCTGCTTGCGCTTCTCCTTGTCCGGCTCCTCCTTGACCTTCTTCATGCTGGCCAGCAGCTCCGTGGGCACGGAGACACCTGGTATGAACCTGTCGAAGAAGTCGGCTATCCCGTAGCTCTTCAGCGGGAAGACGCCTATCAGCGTCGGGCACTTGTATTTCTCCGCCTCCTTGAGGAACTCCTTGGTCTTGTCGATGTCGAACATGGTCTGGGTCTGGATGAAGTCGGCGCCGATCTTGGTCTTACGCCCTACCTTCAGCACCTCCGGCATCAGTGGGTCCGCGTTCGGGTTAGCGGCTATCCCCACGTTTATCTCGACGTTGCCGTGGATCTCGTTCCCGGCGACGTCCACCCCTTCGTCGATCATCTTATGCAGCAGGTAGACGAACTGCGCGGAGTCTAAGTCGTACACCGAAACTGCGCCCTTGTTGTCGCCGAGGACCGTGTGGTCCCCAGAGATCGCTAGGATGTTCTTTATTCCCAGGTACGAAGCCGCCAGCACGTCGGACGTCAACGCGAGCCTGTTCCTGTCTCTCACCGTCATCTGGTAAACCGTCTCTAGCCCCACCTCCTTCTGGACCACCCACGACGGGACGAGGGAGTTCATGTACGCGTAGGCTAGGGGGTTGTCGGTTACGTTGGCAGCGACCACGTAGGGCTTCATAGCCCTGGCGCTGACGAGTACCTCCTCTAGGCCCGTCACTTTCTCGGGCTCCAGCTCGCCGGTGAGAACGAACTTGCCGGCTCTGATGTCCTTAACCAGTTGGCTGTACGCTGGTCTTTTATCGGCCATTTTAACCATCTCCTAATCTACTACATACTCATTTTAAGAACTTTGTATCAACTAATGTTAAAAATACCTGAAGGTTGGTAATTTTAGTAAATATCTTATAAATATCATCATCGTACTAATGTTCTCCGTAGGAACCCAATGGTGAAGGGAATTGTCAAAGAAAGACCTTAGACTCAAGATAAATGAGCTGTCCTCGAGCATCGGCGTGTTCAAGGGACTCGATATACAGGTTGGGAGGATCGTAGACGAAGAGTGGGAGGAGCCCATGGGACCCACACCTATGCCCGGGGTGAGCACGCTGAGGGACTGGGACCGGAAGCTACTGAAGCGCTACAAGCCGTTCTACATGCCGTTCTGCGACCTCTGCTGCCTCTGCACCTTCGGTAAATGCGATCTCACTGGCGACAAGAAGGGCGCATGCGGGCTGACCATGGCCGGGCAGCAATCTAGGATAGTCATGTTGGCTTGCTGCATAGGCGCGTCCACCCACGCCGCCCACGGCAGGCACATGCTGGAGCACCTCATAGAGCAGTACGGCAGAGACTATCCACTGGACGTAGCGCTAAACACCACCGTGGAGGCGCCCCACGTGAGACTCGTGTGCGGAATCAAACCTCGAACGCTTAGAGATCTCGAGGACGCTCTAGACTACGTCGAAACTCAGATAGTTCAACTTGTGGCGGCCGCCCATACCGGTCAGGAGGGTGACAACATCGACTTCGAGTCCAAGGCGTTCCACGCGGGGATGCTTGACCACGTGGCTCTCGAGGTCGCCGATATAATGCAGATCGCGACCCTGGGGTTCCCCAAGGGAGACCCCGAGGCCCCCATGGCGGAGGTGGGGTACGGAACCATAGACCCCCAGAAGCCTGTGATCATGTGCATCGGCCACAACGTGCTGCCCAGCGTCGACATCATCGACTACATGATGGATAACAACCTGTTCGGGGAGGTCGAGGTGGGCGGGCTCTGCTGCACGGCCCACGACATGAGCAGGTACAACAAGAGGTCCAAGATCGTGGGCCCCATCTCATGGCAGCTCAAGTTCATCAAGGCGGGAATCCCGGACCTCATCGTCGTCGACGAGCAGTGCATCAGGACCGACGTCATGGACCACGCCAAAGAGATCGGCGTCCCGGTGATAGCGGCGAGCGAGAAGAGCTGCCTAGGGCTGCCGGACAGGACGCATGACCCCGTGAACGCGATAATCGACGACCTCGTCTCAGGGAGAGAGCCGGGGGTTCTGCTCATCGAGCCCGACAAGGTCGGCGAGGTCGCCGTCAAGACCGCTATAGAGGTCAGGAAGAGGCGCGGAGAGAAGAAGCTGTTCAACATCGGCGAGATATCCGAGCTCGCAGCGAAGTGCAGGGCCTGCATGGAGTGTGTCAGGGCCTGCCCGAACACCCTGCCCGTCATGGACGCCATGACAGCCGCCAAGGAAGGAGACTACAGCCTGCTCGCTGGGCTCAACGACCTCTGCGTGGGCTGCGGACGCTGCGAGAGCGCGTGCCCAGTCGACCTCCCTGTGATAAACATGATCGCCAAGGCCAGCGAGGACAACCTGCTCACGGAGAAGTACGCGATAAGGGTCGGCCGGGGAGCCATCCAGGACGTAGAGATCAGGGAGGTGGGCAGCCCCATCGTGTTCGGCGAGATACCCGGAGTAGTCGCACTCGTAGGGTGCGCCAACTACCCGGCCGGGTACGGTGACGTCGCCGCCATAGCCGAGGAGTTCCTGAAGCGTCGCTTCATCGTTGTGACCTCCGGGTGCTCGGCGATGAACATCGCCATGACCAAGGACGAGGACGGCCTGAACCTCTACGAGAAGTACCCGGGCAACTTCGACGCCGGCGGCCTGGTGAACGTCGGCAGCTGCGTAGCCAACGCCCACATCACCGGGGCGGCCATCAAGATCGCCAACATATTCGCCAAGCGGCCACTACGGGCCAACTACGAGGAGATAGCGGACTACATCCACAACCGCGTCGGCGCCGTAGGCATCGCCTGGGGCGCCATGAGCCAGAAGGCCGCCGCCATCGCAGCGGGCTGCTGGAGGCTGGGGATACCCGTCATCGTGGGGCCCCACGGCTCAAAGTACCGCAGGATGCTGCTCGGCGACAAGACCAACGAGGACGACTGGAAGATCTACAACGCCAGGGACGGCGAGAAGGTGTACGTCGGCCCGGTGCCGGAGCACCTGTTCTACGCCGCCGAGACGCTGGAGGAGGCGCTTGTGCTGACGGCCAAGCTCGCCATGAGGCCCAACGACACCAACAAGGGCCGCGCCGTGAAGCTCAGCCACTACATCGACCTCCACAAGAAGCACTACGGCGCGATGCCCGACGACCTGCACCTCTTCGTGCGGAGGGCCCAGGACGTGCCGTTCACCATGAAGGACGAGATAATGAAGATCCTTGAGGCGAAGGGCTGGGAGGAGGACAGGATAGCGTCCCCTGACCCGACTCTCCTCGACAGGATGGTGAGGAGGCGAGGCTGATGTCCGCGAAGATGAAAACAGGTCAGACGGCCGAGATCGCCGGCCCCAAGAAGGCCAACATCTTCCCCAACGCCGACGTGGCGGCGGCGATGATAGGGAAGGCGAAGCGGCCCCTGCTGGTGGTGGGCTCGGTGTCCACGAAGCTGGAGACCAACGACGGCGACTTCGTCGACACCGCCATCAGGGCGATGAAGAACAAGAAGGTCTCCGTCGTGGCGACGGGGCACCTGGTAGGAGAGTTTAGGAGCCGTGGGGTGGATAACGCTTATAGCATGTCCATCTTCGTCTTGGGTAAGTACCTGAGCGACCCCGCGTGGAAGGGCTTCGACGGGAATGGCCCATACGACGTCGTCGTGTTCGCCGCGTTCCCGTACTACATGGAGTGGCTGGTGGAGTCAGGGCTCAAGAGCTTCGCCACGGGGCTGAGGACCGTGAGCCTTGAGAGGAGCTACCAGCCCAACGCACAGTGGAGCCTCGGCTGGATGCCGGAGCCCGACTGGAGGGACGCGTTGGAAAAGATCGTGTCACGTTTAGAGGAGGAGAAATAGAGTGTCTATGTTTGAGGACATCCCGGTGGATGTTGGGATCATCTACGAGGGTGAACGGATACGCGGCCGCGACATGCAGATCGAGCTGGGCGGCCCAAGGGAGGAGTACAAGTTCGAGCTAGTCCAGTCAAAGCCGATGGACGAGATCGATGACGGCAAGATAACCATAGTGGGCAGGGACATCTCTGAGCTCCCCGAGGGCACCAACACGCCTTTCGGGATGGTCATAGAGGTCGGCGGAGCCGAGCTCGAGAAGGACCTGGAGGGCGTAATAGAGCGCCGCCTCCACGAGTACGTCAACTTCATCGAGGGCTTCATGCACCTGAACCAGCGGTACGACATACAGATGAGGCTCAGCAAGAAGAGCTACCTGAAGGGCTTCAACAGCTTCAACGTGTTCGGCGAGGTGCTGATGCGACTCTACAAGAGCGAGCTGCCGTTCATCGAGAAGATGCAGATCACGTTCTACACCGACCCCGAGAAGGTCGAGGAGCTGTACGCCGGGGCAATCGAGATCTACGATGGCAGGGACGCCCGCGCCAGGGGCATGAGCGACGACGAGGTCGACGTCTTCTACGGCTGCAGCCTCTGCCAGAGCTTCGCCCCCACGCACCTCTGCGTCATCACGCCCCAGCGGTACGCCAACTGCGGCGCCATCAGCTGGTTCGACGGCAGGGCCACAGCCAAGGTAGACCCCAAGGGACCCGTCTTCGAGATACTGAAGGGCGCCCTCATCGACGCCGTCACGGGCGAATACGAGGGAGTCAACCAGGTCATCAGGGATAAGAGCCTGGGCGAGATCGAGCGGGTCCAGCTTTACACGGCGTTCGGTTACCCTCACACCAGCTGCGGCTGCTTCGAGGGCTGCGCCTTCTACATCCCCGAGGTCGACGGCTACGGTGTCGTCCACAGGAACTACAAGAGTGAGACGGTGAACGGACTGAGCTTCGTCACCATCAGCGATCTCACCGCAGGCGGCAGACAGGTGGACGGGTTCCACGGCCTCAGCATAGAGTACATGAGGAGCCCCAAGTTCCTGCAGGCTGACGGAGGCTGGGACCGCGTCGTCTGGATGCCAAAGGACATCATGGACAGGATCAAGCAGTACATGCCACCGGAGATCATCTCTAAGATAGCTACGGAGAAGGACGTTGAGACCATCGATCAGCTCAAGGAGTGGCTCAAGGAGAAGGGTCACCCCATAGTAGGCACCTGGAAGGAGGAGGAGCCCAAGGCGGAGGCCGCCCCAGCGGCGCCCCAGCAGCAGATGCCGACGACGTTCATGATGCCGACCATGGAGCTGCCCGGAGGCGCCGTGCCCGGGCTGCCCAGCGGGATGAAAATCCGAGTAATCCTGAAGAACGCGAAGATCAAGGCTGAGAAGGTAATCATCAGGGTCGAGAAGGAGTGAACACCGATTGGTCAAATCCGACGACATTGAACTGATTCTCAGCAGGGACCTACTAGAGAAGCTGGCCAAGCTCCAGGAAGTGGAGCTGGATGACGTCGACATAGAGCTCGACGAGATAGAGTTCAGCGTAGAGGGCGGAGGCGGAGGAGTGTCCTCGCCGCTGCTGGCACGCCTCGGCTACGAGTTCGCCATGATAAGGGACTCTGCGAACCGGATAACCAGCCTGCTAGGCGGCCCAGCCATGGGCATGCCTATGCCCCAGATGCAGACAGCGATGCCGGGAGTTGCCCATGCAGCGCCCTTGGTCAAGCCATCCGCGCTCATACCGGAGACGGCCGGGATTCCCGAGGCGGAGTACCCTGCGAGCATCGTAGAGGTCAGGCTCGGGGCCACGAAGGCTGAGGGAGGGACAAGGTCGATATCCCACGTGATCGGAGGCGAGACCGTGCCGCCGTGCTTCAACTTCCAGGCGCCGCCCAAGCACAGGCCTGTGATTGCGGTCGACGTCTTCGACTGGCCCAAGGTGAGTCTCAGCAAGGCGGTCAAGATGCATTTCAGAGAGGTCCTGGAGGACACCGGGGAGTGGGCCCGTCTCTGCGTGGACAAGTTCGGGGCCGAGATGATCAACCTTCACCTGCTCACCATAGATCCCCTCATCGAGGACGCGACGCCCAAGGCGGCCGTCAAGAAGGTGGAGGAGGTCGTGGAGGCGGTGGATGTGCCCATCAGCATCGGAGGGTGCGGGGACCCCCACAAGGACTACCAGGTCTTCAAGGCGATATCCGAGAACATCGAGGGAGAGCGGCTGCTCATCAACTCGGTGACGCTGGACATGGACATCGAGGGCACGGCCAGGCTCATCAGCGAGCACGACAACACCGTCATCGCGTTCACGAGCATGGACGTCAACAAGGCCCGGGAGCTCAACAGGAAGCTCTACGACTTCGTCTCGAAGGAGCAGATACTCATGGACACCACCACGGCCGCCCTCGGGTATGGCCTCGACTACGCGTTCACCGTCATGGAGCGGTGCAGGCTCGCGGGCCTCAAGGGCGACCCTGAGCTCAACCACCCCATGAGCTCGGGCACCACCAACGCGTGGGCCGCCCGCGAGGCGTGGATGAAGATGGGGCCAGAGTTCGCCCCGAGGGAGCTGAGGGGCCCCATATGGGAGACCATCACGGGCCAGACGCTGCTCCTCGCGGGCGTCGACTACTTCATGATGATGCACCCCGCCGCCGTGGACGCGTTGAAGACCATGATCGACCAGCTGATGAGCGGCGAGAAACCCGCCGAGCCCACGGAGTGGGTCTCGGTGAGGCTGGGGAGGTGACGCGATGCCGGCGAAAGAGCTGAGCCCAATCGAGATCTATAAGATACTCCCCCGCACCAACTGCAAGGAGTGCGGCGAGGCCAACTGCATGGCCTTCGCGGCAAAGCTGGTTGTCAGGGAGGCCATGCTGGACGGGTGCAAGCCCCTCCTGGAGCCAGGGAAAGAAGAGACCTACAACAAGCTGTGGGCCCTCCTCAAGCCAGCGGTCAAGGCGGTGGAGGTGGGCGTCGGCGACCACAAGGTGACCCTGGGCGGCGAGTACGTGCTGTACAGGCACGAGTTCACGTACTTCCACCAGCCGGCGATGGCGGTCGACGTCAGCGACGAGATGTCCCCCGAGGAGTTCGAGCTACGCGTCAACGTGGTCAACGACTTCAGATACGAGTACATAGGCATGCAGCTCAAGCTGGACATGCTGGCTGTGAGGTCCACCAGCGGAGACCCCGACACCTTCGCCGCGGCGGTCAAGAAGGCGATCGGGCTGACCGAGAAGCCGCTGATCCTGTGCACCCACGACCCCGAGGCTATGAGGAAGGGGCTGGACGCGGCCTATGGCAGGCGTCCGCTTATCTACGCCGCGACCAAGGACAACTGGAAGGAGATGGCAGAGCTGGCCCTCCAGTACGAGTGCCCCGTAGTCGCTTCGTCGCCGCAGGACAGGGACACACTGAAGAGCATCGCGCACACCCTCGAGGAGTACGGGTTAAGCGACATCGTGCTGGACCCGGGGACCGAGCCTAACAGGTACATGACGGCCAACCTGGACAACTACATCATACTCAGGTGGCAGTCCATCAACGAGGAGGAGGAGCACCTGGGCTACCCGATTCTAGGCCTGCCCCTCGTGGCGTGGACCGTCGAGGAGGAGGACACCATAATCAACGAGTGGAACGAGGCGGTCATCGCGGGGGTGTGCATAGCGCGGTTCACGGACGCCATGATCGTCCACGGGATAAGCGGCTGGGCGCTGCTCCCCCAGGTCTTCCTCAGGAGCAACATCTACACCGACCCCCGGAAGCCGGTGGCGGTGGAGCCTGAGCTGGCGGAGTTCGGCGAGCCCAACGACATGTCGCCGGTCCTGTTGACGACCAACTTCGCCCTCACCTACTACACGGTGGCCTCCGACGTCGAGTCAGCCAAGCTGGAGTGCTACATACTTGTCGTGGACAGCGAGGGCATGTCCGTCGAGAGCGCGGTCGCGGGCCGCAAGATGACGGCGGAGACAGTCGCCGAGGCCATAGCCCAGTTCAAGGTAGGTGACAAGGTTCAGCACCGCCACCTGGTGATACCGGGCAGGGCAGCCAGGCTGAGCGGCGAGATACAGGAGCTGTCAGGCTGGACCGTGTCCGTGGGCCCCATGGACTCGTCGGGGATACCCAAGTATCTGGACGAGAAGTGGACGCCTTTCCCGGAGGACTAGGCCCACTTCACGTAGCCGCCTGTGGAGCCCGCTCCACCCAGCACCACGCGGTGCCCCTCTTCTTTTCCCTCGTATCTCTCCAGAATACCGCTGAACTCCACCTTCTCGCCTTCCGTGAACAGGCCGCCGTAGATGCCCTCGTAGGACACTATCTCGGATACATGGGTCTCGCGTTTCTCGAGTTTCGAGTCCGTCACCCTGTAGATCGCCGGCAGGTAGATGGACTCCTCGGCGTCGGACACGACGGCTGCACCCTTCACCTCTCCCAGCTGGCTGTAGGTGTAGTCGCCGTAGCTCTCGGTTATCTCCTCGTCAGTCCGCGTCGGGTGTATTGAGAAGTACGTGCCCCTGTAGAACCCGTAGTTCCACCTCGTGGACGCGATCCGTCTGAGCTCCTCCCTGCTCAGCGGGAACTTTTCGGAGCGCTGCTTCACCCATTCATCCCTCTCTCTCCTGTTTCGGGGCCGGACGACGCCTTCCCTCCTCGCCTTGAGGATCGCCTCCTTCACGCGCAGCGACTCGTCGTGTCCATAGACCGTGAGGTCCATGTCTGAGAACTCCGGGTTGTGTGAGCGGGTCAGGATCGAGCCGGTCACACCGATCCTTCCCTCTACGTCTGCATGCTCCCGGAGGTACTCCACGAGCCCATGCAGCTTCTCCTCCAGGGGGTCCGATGGGCCCTCCCGGGTCAGCGAGTCGACCCTCTCGACCGGGTCGTAGTAGCGTTTCACGTCGCTGAGGGGCACACAGGTGACAGTGATGTTGCGGACGGGGCAGTCGTAGAGGTAGTCGGGGTGGCTCTCCCTCAGGTAGCCGTACGTGTTCTCGACCTGTGTTACGTGGTAGTACCGGAGGGCCCGGGTGTAGCGGGCGTCCCCCCTGCCCCACTTCCCCTCAGCCGTGGGGATGTACTTCAGGTACGCAGTCACCTTGCCCGGGGGGTGCAGGTAGCCCACGACGACGAACATCAGGCCGTCGCGGGTCTCGACCATGTCCCGGTCCTTCGGCTTCAAGAGACCCCCTCACCTGAGCCGTTCGAAAACATATTCGACGAGCCTCTCGGCTATGTCGACGCTCGTAACCTTCTGGAGCCCCTCCCAGCCGGGGGTGCTGTTCACCTCGAGGGTGTACAGCGTCCCGTCGATGTCGGAGCGCATCAGGTCAACGCCTGTGTACTCCAGCCCCAGCGCCTCGGCCGCCCTCAGGCTCGTCTCGACCTCTTCGCCGGACGGCTCATGGGGCTCCGGCGCCGCCCCCGACGAGATGTTGGTCTTCCACCCCGCGGCGACGCGCCTCATGGAGGCGACGACCTGATCGCCGATGACGAAGACCCTGATGTCCTCGTTGCCGTGGGGAATGTATTCTTGGATGTAGAAAACGCTCTGGGTGGACTCCAGCGCCCTGAAGACCCTGTACGCTATGTCCCCGTCGGTGAGGCGCGTGATCCCTGCCCCCAGGGAGCCGAACAGCGGCTTCACCACGACGTCGCCCCCCAGCTCCTCGAAGGCCCTCATGGCCTCTGTGAAACTCTCCGTGACGACTGTGCGGGGAGACGTTATCCCCGCCTTCTCCAGGAGCGCAGAGGTGTAGTACTTGTTCACCGACTTCTCTATGCTGAGCGCCGGGTTGATGACATAGACACCGTACTCCTCCAGCATGTGGACGGCGTCCATCCGGTAAAACACCCTCTCGGCGGTGCCCCCGGGCATGCGGCGCACGATCACGGCGTCGTAGTCCTCGATCATGTAGCCCTTGACGGAGACCTTGGGCTCCGCGGCTATCCGTGAGACGAGCCTGGTAGCAGGGAAGACGTAGGCCTCGGCGCCCCGCCTACGGAGCTCGCCGAGGAGCCTCTGGATGTGCCACTCCTTCCCGTCGTTTCCCAGTATCCCTATCTTCACACGGCTTCACTCAGGGCTCGGCGATGAGTATCTCGGCGTTGCCTCCTACGGCCAGGTCGCCCCTGTACCGCCTGAGGGGTTTGTCTAGGTACCGGAGAGCCTCCTCGACGTTTAACGTCTCCGCCAGCTGCCTGAGGTAGAGCCTCATGAAGATGGGGCTGTAGGTGGTGTCGTACATGTAGGTGGGCAGCAGCTCCTCGACTCCGCCGAAGCAAGCCATGAACCCGCCGTTGCCCTTTGCCTGGGCTCCGAGGCGTTTCCCGGCTCTGCCGAATACGAGTATCTCGCCTCCGTTCATGTGGACGCCGGTGAACGGGGCCGTGTCGCCCTTTACGACGATCATGCCGCGCCTCATGAAGCTCGCGGCCTCGCTGCCGACGCCTCCGCCGACCACGATGCAGCCGCCGGTCATGCCCTCGCTGCTGCCGCGGTAAGCCGCGCCCAGCAGGTGCCCGGCATCCCCTTCTATCCGTAGCACTCCGCCCTTCATCTCGGCTCCCGCCCAGTCGGCTGCGCTGCCCTTCACCGTGAGCTCGCCGCCCGTCATCTGGGAGCCCGTGTGCATCCCGGCGTCTCCCTTGACCACGAGTCTTCCCGCGTCCATGGCTGCGCCCATATACTTGACATGGGGGGCGTCGCCGTCCACCACGATAATCTGCTCGGCCGGGGTCTCCGCCACCTCGCCGGTTACGTCGAAGTGGTCCGCCAACGTGAGCTTGACCTTGCCCTGGTACACGTTGAGCCGCTGAACCTCGTCTAGGGTCCTGCCTGCTATGACGGTCGGGGAGATTACCTCGGCCTCGACGGGTATCGCGGTTACTTCCTTGGGGACCAGTATCAGCTTCTTCATCTTAGCCGCCTCCCACGCAGTCCTTGAGGTGAAGCTGGTACTTGCCCAGCTTGCCCCCGAAGTTGACTGCCGTGATCCACTTCACGCCCTCCACCTTGGTGGCCGCCTCTATGCCGACGCCCATCGCCTTCTTGACCGAGGGCTCGTCGAGGCCGTTGAGTATCACCTCCAGGACCGAGTTGACTCCCTCCGGCACCTGGCTGTCCTTCAGGCTGTGCTTGATGGCGGGGCAGAAAGGCGTGTTGGTTGACGCCCTCAGGAACGCGTAGGTGGAGCCCACCTTACTGCCGCTCCTGCAGAGGCCGCCCGGGAAAGGTGTGATGACGTAGGGCACAGTGTGGATGGCCTCGATGGCTCTCTCGGACGCCTCAAGGGTCGCCGCCTCGGTCTCCCCCATGACGAGGAAGTTGCCGCCGGCCACCGCCTTCTTGGCGCCCACCTTCTCCTCGACCAGGAACTCGCCCTCCATGACGGGGATACGCCAGAACCGTTGCCGCGCCTCCCATCCGTCGCCCATCCGCATCTTCACCTGGTAGCCGTCCCCGAAGAACCGGACGCTCTTGCCGACGTCGATCATGGCGTCGGCCATCTCCTCAGGCAAGCCGTTGAACACCGCGGTGGTCGGGCAGGTGAGCACACACTGGCCCAGCCTGTTGAGCAGGGATGTCGCCAGCTTCTTCGCCGAGAACCCGAACACCATGACGGCGGTGCCGGGCCTCCCGTCCGGGGACTCCTCGGGCGGTATCTCGGCCTCTACGCCTGCCTCGCAGTCGCACGCGATGACGCTGGTGGCGAACCCGGTCATCTCCGCGGCGGCCGTGTTGGCCCACTTCCTGCTGGCCGCGGTGATTATCAGTCGTGTGCCCCACATGCCGAAGCCCTCGGCGAAGGTGTCCTCTATCTCGACTCCGTTAAGCCTGAAGCTCACTTCCATGCACCTCCCTGAGCCTTAACCACTCGTTGCGTGGGCAGGTACGCGTCCTCGACGGGGTAGTTCCTGAAGCTGACCGTGTAGTAGTCCTTGAAGTCGGCCTCAAGCTCCTTGACCAACTCCTGCTCCAGCTCGGGCGGCGTCTCCGCCTTGACCCAGTAGGTGGAGCCCAGAGGCGTGGAGACCACCTCCCCGTCCTTGACCACCACCTCCCCGCCCTTTATGGTGTAGCTTGCCAGCCTGAATGCCCTCTCGATCTCGGCGTACTGGCTGGGCCTCCACTTGGATGGGTCGACGTCGTAGACGCTGACGTCAGCGTCCGCGCCGACGCCCAGGTGGCCCTTGTGCTTGAGGCCAAGAACCTTGGCGGTGGCGGCGCGGGTGACTATGGCTACCTCGTTGAAGGTGTACTCCCTGTAGTTGCCGGCCAGGGTTGTCTTCTTCATCACCGCCTTGTTGCTCTCAAGCATGGTGTCCGTGCGGGCCTTCCTGCTCATGAGCCACGCGAGGACCTTGGGGTAGTATATGAAGGGGCCGCCGTTGGGGTGGTCCGTGGTCATGTAGACGCGCCACGGGTCCTTGACGAGGAGCGCCAGCTCCAGGCCGATGCCCCACTGGATGGAGTTGGCGGGGTTGTTCTGCTTGTAGGTGTACGGGACGACGCCTGCGCCGGCCTCCATCTCGACGTCGCTGTTCACCCACTTGTTGCCGGTGAGGCCATGGAGCCTGAACTGCCACGGCCCGTCACCCGTCATCGTCGTGGTGTCCGTGAATATGACCTGCCCCATGTCCAGGGTGACGTGGGGGTGACCGTTGACGTACTTGGCGATCTTGCCGGCGCCCGACTTGAGGGTCATCCAGCTGTCGCCGTCCAGGGCGTTGAACTGGCAGTGGACTACGTGGATCGTGTTCTCCCTGCCCCTCGCCGGCTTCACCCCGGCCACCGCGTCCATGGTCTCGACGGTGGTCTCCCAGTTCCCCGGTATCCCCAGGTTGTTGCAGTGGAGGTGGATGGTGTGGGGCAGCCCCAGCTCCTCGTTCGCCTCAGCCAGCATGGTGACCACCTGGCGCGGCGTCACGTCGAACCCCTCCACGTTGCCGTCCAGGCCGTCGACGTTGCGGCCCCACTTCCAGTTCTCCACGCCGCCCGGGTTAACTATCTTCACGGCGTAGCCCTTGGTCGCCTTGAGGAGCCACGCTATGAACGCCTTGAGCTTCTCCTTGTCGCCCTCCTTGACGTACTTGAGGGTGAAGTAGTTGTTCCCGAAGAGGGTGAACGCCGCCTTGTCTATGATGGGGGTGTCGTTGAGCTCCTCGTGGACGTGCCTGGCGCCTATGGGCGGCATCGCCGCCTCCATCACCGAGGTGTACCCCATCTGGGCGTACCTGTAGCCGGTGACGAATGTGCTGGGGCAGCTGTACCCTACGCCGCCTCTCGTGTGCTTGCTCCTGGGCACGGGGTCCTTCCTGTGGTCCTCCGGCCGGAGGAGCCTGCCGATGTTGATCTTGCTGCCCGCGATGTGGCTGTGGATGTCGACGCCACCCGGCATCACGGTCTTCCCCTTGGCGTCTATGACCTTGGCGTCCCTCTCCGGTACCTCCTCCACCACCTTGCCGCCGCTGAGGTGGATGTCCATCCTCTCGCCGTCGACGCCGCTGAGGGGGTCGTAGACGAAGCCGCCCTTGACTATGATGTCCTTCAAGCCGCTCATCCTCCCATCCTCTTGATTATCATCTCAAGCACCTCCGCGTCCGAGTGCACGCCCTCCCTGGGCTCCACCAGCTTACTCAGCCTCAGCGGGACGCCGTCCATCCTGTACGCGGTGCCCTCGGCCTCGACGCCCGCCGTGGCGACCGGTATGACCACCTTGCTCAGCATCGTCGTCGGCGTCACCTTGGGGTCCAAGGTGATCACGGGTATCTTGGCGAGGTTCCTGACGACGCCGGCGGGGAACGTCGAGACGGGGTCCGACGCCATCACGAGCGCCGAGTCTACCTCGCCCCTCGCCAGCATGTCCACGCTCGTGTACTCCCCCGGATTGTACCGTGGGTAGCCCCTGCTGAAGTCCACGGCGTAGGGGTACCCCGTCTGCCACGTCGTCACCGTGTTGGCCCCTCCCACGTTGTAGTGGCCCCTCATGGGCGTGAGCAGGAACTTGGTGTGGTTGTTCAGCTCGGCGACGAGCCCGACGGCGGCGTCGATGTTCATGTGCCGCCCCTCGCTCTGGGTGAGCCCCAGCCCGAAGAAGACGACGCCGAACCTGGCCGCCTTCATCCTCTCCGCGAGCTCCGCAACCTTCTCCCTCGGGACCCCCGCGACGCTCTCCGCAGATAGCTCGTGGCCCCTCACGGCCGCCCTCAGCGCCTGGAGGAGCTCGAAGTCCCTGTTTGGCTTCACCTTGACGTACTCGTCCGCAAGCCGCGTGGTCCCCGTCTCCCTTATGTCGACCGCGACGATGTACCGGTCCTTCCTGCCGTTGGGGACGAACCTTCCCTTCGCCATCGCGGAGTACCGTATTAAGTGCCGCAGGTGGGCCTGGGACGGGTTGGAGCCCCAGAATATGACGAGGTCGGCGCGGTTCTTGATCTCCCCCAGCGTCGACTTGGACTCGCCTACCTGCTGGAGGGCGAGGATCGTCGGGCCGTGGCACACCGAGGAAGTGTTGTCGATGACGCCGCCGGCCAGCTCCGCGAGCTCCACGGCCTTGGCGATTGCCACGCACTCGGTGGAGCTTAGGCCGTACACCAGCGGCCTCCTGGAGGTGGAGAGTATGTCCGCCGCAGCGTCCACCGCCTTCTCCAGCGGCACCTCGACGCCGTCGACGGTAGGGGCTTCCAGCCTGTTCTTCTCGTGGTTCAGGAACTTGCTGCGGGAGATGCCGCACGCGTTCTTGACGCCCTTCACGTGGCCGTCCTCCACGGTGACCTCCAGGTCGTCGCACAGGCAGCCGCAGAAGGGGCAGACAACGTCGGTGAAGACGGTCACTTCCTATCGCCTCCCAGGCTCTTCACAAGCTCCTCGATGGACTTGACCTTGCCCCGGGTCGGCGCCACCGTGGCCTCTATGCCCTTGAATATGGGCATCCCCGTGCCCTCCGTCTCGTATCCGTAGACCTGGTTCGCCCATGGGCCGTACGGGAAGAACACCATGCCGCCCTCCAGCTCCTTGGAGGGCCTCCAGTATACCACCACCGAGCCGTGCCTCGTCTCCACGGACACCGCGTCGCCTTCCTTGAGCTTCATCTTCGCCGCGTCTTCTGGGCAGAGCTGGACGTGGCTCACGCTCTTGACGTAGTTCTCCGATGTCTTTCCCTCCTCGAGGCCGATCCCCTGCTGGACGGTCCTCCCCGAGACGAGGGTAACCTTAAGCTTATCCACCTTACAGTCCCCTCCAGCCCCTAGTTCTTCACGGAGCTCTTGATGATGTCGTCGTTGACCTCGCCGTAGGTGAACGTGGCGCCCGTCTTGGCGCACGTCAGGGTGATGGCGGCGGGCGCGAACAGGGCCGGGTCTATCTTGGTGAAGTCGAAGTCGACGGCCTTGTAGATATCGTAGCTTGTCTTCCCGTAGTCGCCGCAGTTGCTCGACGGAGCCTCCGCGGCTATCTCCTTCAGCTTCTTCTCGTCCTCGTCCACCACGTAGCTGGTTACGCCGCCGTAGGTGAGGGCGTCCTCGGCCCTGCCCATGGCTTTGCCCATGTCGGTGTGGATGGGCATCACAGGCGCGTAGCCGGCGCCGTACAGCACCTTCTTGAGGTCTAGGCCCAGCACGTCGAGCCTGAAGAGCCCCGTCTCCACGATGCGCCCGGATATCTGGACCATCCCGGCCATGGAGGTGGTCGAGGTCAGCACCATGTAGACGTTCTCCGGGGCGACGTTGCACCTCTCGGCGATGTAGTGCGCCGCGGAGTCCGGAGGCTTCTCCTCGGTCTCCAACAGGATCACGGCGACGTCCGCCTCGTCCTTGTACTCTATCTTCTTGAAGACCTCCTTGGGCTTCAGCGCCAGCGCCCTCGCGGGGCCGGAGCCGTCGGCGGTGTAGCCCTCCGGCTTGATCCTCCACCCTGCTAGCTGGGCTCCGAAGAGGGCCACCGCCGGGTGGTCGGTGGATATGATCACCGTCGGCAGCTTCAGTCCGCCGTAGTCGGCGTACCCGAGCTCGGCGGTGCCCGCGCCCCCCATGGCGATGCGGGTGGTCATCAACCCGGCCTCGTAGCCGCCGTGGGCCTCCAGACCCGTATCGATGACTGTCGCCCCCGAGGGGAGCTTCTCGACGGTCACCCTGTAGTAGTCAGGGTTCGCGATCAACTCTTCAACATGTTTCAGAGCCAACTTGTTTATGCTCAGCACAATCAAACACGGAAGATAGTCGGCTTGGAAAATATATAAAACATTTACATTATTTATCAGGGCCCTTCAATGTAGTCCACGACGAGGCCCTCCTGGGTCAAGACGAACCGCGTCCCGCCGTCTTCCTCGACCCTCTCGACGCAGTAGCCGTCCTCGAGCATGCGCAGGTGCCAGTCGAGGGTCTTGGCGTCGACGCCTAGGCGCGCCTCCAGGCTCTCCATGGTCCCGTGGCCTTCCTTGACGGCCCTGAGTATCCTGCGTCTGAGGGGGTTGTTCACGGCGCGAAGGTATCGCCTGTGCCTCTCCTTGGTCTCCTCCATTGAGCCGCCTATGGTCCTGCTGTCGCCCCCGGACACGTCTCATCCCTCAGTAGCCTTTGAGGGCGATGACCTCTTTGACCAGCATCCGCTTAAGCGGGTCGGAGATGAACTCCTTCTCGGGGTGTTCGCTGGAGACGAGGATGGCGGTGTCCAGCTTCTTGTCGCCTCCGGCGACGGCTATGAAGTCCCCTTCGGCGAGTCCCTTGCCCACCGCTATGGCCGCGACCTCAAGCGTCGCCTTGACTCCCTGGCTGAACATCATGAGGGTCTCCCTCATCTCCCGGTTGTCCTGGATGGGGAGGCCCGCCTTCTCGACGGCGGCGACCTTCATCTTCTTCATCTTCTTCTTCACGTCGTCGCTGTACGTGAACTCGGTGACGCTCACCACCGACGCCATGCCGCCCAGGGCCTCGGATAGCTGTATCGCCGACGCCCCCTTGGTGCTCCCGACCACGACCGTCGACGCCCCGGACTCCTCGACCCTGGCCTTCACGGCCTCGAAGACCTCCGAGTTCTTCACACCTTTGGTGACGTAGAGGGTTGGCTTCCTGGAATTCATTCAAGGCTCACGGTGAATGATCGCCTCCATGCGGTTATAGCTTTTTTCTGATCAGCCGGGTTCATCGTTTACGGGTCGTTAAATGTAACGAAAAACGGGTTGCTTTAACTAATGTTAGCCGTTTTTCGTTTATTATTTAAAGTTTAAAATACAACGTAAATACTATAAATAAAGGTGGATTCGAGTTGAGCTCGTCGATTGACCCCGAGTTCTGCGGCCTCCCATGCAGGGTGCTGATGGACAGGAGCGTGCCCACGGTCGACGCCTCGGAGAGGCTCATGGGCATAGTAAGCAGGCTCATGGAGAACTACCACGGCGACATCATCGCCGTCGAAGACGGCCAGCTCATCGGGAGCTTCAACATGTTCGACGCCATGAGGTGGCTCACGGAGCCCGACGTACACCGGAACGACATCTACGTCAAGGACATGGTCTGCACCCCGGTGATCTCGGTAGAGACAGAGAACACAGTGGAGGAGGCCCTCGGCGTGATGCGGAAGTTCGGAATAACGAGCCTAGCAGTGACTGAGTCTGGGCTGCTGAAGGGCTACATCACCGAGAACGGCATCAAGGAGTGGATGAGCCTATACCCACACTATCTCCGCTTATACCAGGCCGCCAAACAGGGCAAGTGCAGCGACATCATGAACGAGATATTCGGGTCAGGGTCTCCAACCGGTTAGCAGCTGCACGAATATGGAGGCCGCGGTCAGGTCAGCCGTCGTCCCGGGGTTCAGCTTGCCGTCGCCTGACCATAGCTCTTCGTCCATCCTGCGTACCTCGTCCATGAAACCAGGTTCTCCGCGACGCCTCAGCACCTGGGCTGCCATTCCACTGACTTCCTTCGCCTTCTCCACGCCGCTCTTCCTGGTGATCAACGAGTCCGGGTGCCTCGATAGCAGGTACAGGAACGTCTCCACTATCGCGGAGTTGACCGGCTCCCCTTCCCCTAGACGATGTGAGAGATACCTGTGCCCTTCCTCGAAGGTTACGGTGAACCCGTGGACCCACTCCGAGCATATGGTGTCCCTGTCCTCGCATAGCTCGAAGACCTGGGTGGGCGTCAGACCATCTTCCTCTATGATCTCTAGAGACGACTCGTCGGAGACGTCTAGGTCGCCTACCTCCCCGAGGGTCCTCCGCGTCATGGCCAGGTCTATGGCCCTGTAGATGTCCACCGTGTCCCGGGGCGTCGCCGCCGCGATGACCTCGTTCAGGGACTCCCTCATCATCGTCGAGGACACACCGTCTTCATGGTAGGACGCGCCGGCGGCGGCGGCCAAGGGCGCGTGGAGCAACACTATACCTAGATGGACGTTGCCTCCCCTCTGCCACGTCAGCATCTCCTTCACTGCCTGAAGGATGGCTTCCCCCAGCCCAAGGCTGCTCCAGTCTCCTCCGTCGGATGCATAGTGGGCTCGGCTAGCCAGGTCCCTCAGCGCGGGCGTTGTGGCGACGCTGCCTGCGAGGAAGTGCTCGTACCGCGTCTCTATCGAGTCCCTAAGCCTATGGACGTTGCCGGGTTTGGGGTACGCCGAGACCTCCAGCAGCCCCGCCAGGGCGTGGCACCGCCCGACGTAGTCCCCCGCTTCGGCTCCTCTCACCATAAAACCTGAATGCGCTTCGTCACCTTAAAAGCTGGCTACCGCCCAGTATTCTGGGGCAAGTTGGACACGGCTTCACGTTTCCTCGAGGGGGACTACATAGAGACCGTTGACGGGCTCTTCTTCGCCGTCAAGGGGCTCCACCACCCCGTGGACGGCGTCATAGCCACCCTACGCTACGTGCCCGACCCAGAAGGGGAGAGGGAGAGAGACGGCGTTAGATACAGGCGCATGTACGATCTGGAGGAGACCACGAGGCTTCTGGCCGCAGAGCATCCCGGCTACCTTAACAGGGTAGAGGGGCTCTCCCTCGTGCTCCAGACTGTGCCCCTGGAAAAGATTAGACGGATCTACAAGCCAGTCGAGCGCCTGGCCCATATAATGGAGGACTCAAGGAGGGAACCCGAGACAACCGTTTCAAAGTTCGTGGAGGCTCTACGTGAGGCCAGCGGAGTGCCTGAAGCCTGCTTCGGCGTGTCCGGTTCCCTTCTCATAGGTCTCCAACGGCCAGAGTCCGACGTCGACCTCAACGTCTACGGAGCCTCTGAAGGCAGGAGGGTCTACGAGACGCTGAAGCACCTGAGAGAAGAGCTCAGCTGGGTGAACCCTTACGACGACTCCACAGTCCAGCCAGTCCTTGAGGCACGTTGGGGAGATACAGGCCTCAGCCTCGAAACATTTAGAGGCGTCGAGAAGGCCAAAGTGCTCCACGGCCTCGTGTCTGGTCGGGACTACTTTATACGGTTGATCAGGGACCGTGAGGCGGACGAGGCGAGCAGACCGCTGGGAGCCGTCACCGTTAGGGCCACGGTTGCCGACGCCGAGGGCTCGATATACACGCCGTGCATCTACCGTGTTGTGGGCGCCGAGACCCAGGGGCACGCGGTGACCGAGCTTCTGAGCTTCAGAGGCAAGTTCACCGAGATGGCCGTGGAGGGAGACGTCGTCGAGGCGCGTGGGACCCTCGAGGAGGTGGGCGGAGGGGAAAAGCGTTACAGGGTCGTGTTGGGCGGCAGGGGCGACTACCTTGTGCCTGTGCGGCTCCTCGACGCATAAAGGATTTAGATAACCATATTGATGAGGTATTAGCTTCAAACAGTTGATTCGAATGGACAGGGCCGGGTTCGCGGAGACGCTTGACTCCCTCGGGTTCAGAGACGGATGCATAGCCGAGGTGGTGCTGGTCACCGTCAACCCGGACGGCTCCTCCAACGCGGCCCCCATGGGAGCCAGGAGGATGGGTGGAGACGTCTTCGAGGTGAGGCCCTTCAAGACCAGCGCCACCTACCGGAACCTTCTGAGCGACCCGAGGTCGACGATGAACGTCACAAGCGATCCCATGGTGTTCTTGGCGACGGCGTTCAAGGACGAGGTATCAACGCAGCCCGCCATGGATGGGCTCAGCCTCGAGGGATGCGACGCGTGCGTCACGCTCGAGAGGATCGAGGGCGTGGAGCTCTCCGCTGACAGGTATCTTTTCAAGAACAAGGTGAAGGAGGTGGCAGTGCACGCCTCCCACCCCATGGTGTTCAGCAGAGGCGTAGCGGAGGCCGTGGAGGCTGTGATCCACGCGACCAGGGTGAAGGCCTTCCGGATGCAGGGGCGGCACGGAGACGTGCGTGCGCTGGAGGAGAAGGCAAGGGAATGTATAGGCGTCGTCAGGAAGGTCTCGGCCGGTGGCTCCCCGGAGGCTGAGACAGTGGACAGGCTTGAGCGCATGCTGGAGAATTGGAGGTCTGAGACATAGAGGTCACCGTCAGGGCGCCCAGCAGGCTCCACTTCGGTATCATAGACATGCGGGGGGACCTAGGCAGGATGCACGGCAGCGTCGGCGTCGCCACGGAGGAGCCCACCCTCATACTCAGGGCAAGCGAGTCTGACATCGTCTCGTTCGAGGGCTACAGGGTAAAGCGTCTCGAGGACTACACAAAGAAGGTCTTCGAGATACTCGGGGTGGAAGGCGGGGCCAACATCAGGCTGGAGACAGACATCCCTGAACACTACGGGTTCGGCTCGGGCACCCAGCTCGCCCTCAGCGTAGGCGCCGCCGTGTCGCGGCTCTACGGCATAGACATCGACATGATTGAGCTCGCCCGGCGGCTCGCGCGGTCCAGGCGCTCCGGTGTGGGCACCCACGCCTTCATGAGAGGAGGCTTCATCGTGGACGGCGGCCGCCCCGTCGACGGCCCTGACATGGTGCCGCCGCTGATATTCCGGGCCGACGTCCCCGAGGAGTGGCGGTTCGTCATCGGCCTACCAAAGATCAAGGACAGGGTCAGCGGCGAAAGGGAGACCATGGCGTTCAAGAGGCTGGAGCCCCCGCCCCGAAGCCTCGTCGCCGAGGTCTCCCACGTGGTGCTGCTCCAGATGATCCCCGCCATAATCGAGGGGGACATAGCCGCGTTCGGCGGCTCCATGACGGCCATGGACAGCATGTTCGGCGACTACTGGGTCGAGGTCCAGGGCGGCAGGTACGGCCACCCCAGGATAGAGGCGGGGGTGAACCACCTCCTCGCCGAGGGCGCCTACGGCGCCGGGCAGAGCAGCTGGGGCCCCGCCTACTACGGCCTCGCCGAGAGCGAGAGCCACGCCGAGGAGCTCACGGAGAGCCTGCAGGCCATGCTTGACGAGACCGGCGGCGGCGACGCTTTCTACTCGCGCCCAGACAACAAAGGCGCCGAGATAAAGGTATCCGGTGGATGAGTTGAGGGTCCTCATAGTCACGGGGACCCTCGCCGAGGCCGAGGTTCGGAGACACACGGAGGGCCTGAGCCACAGCGTCGACGTCTACACACTACCGGTCACCGTCGCGGCCTTCATCACCCCAGGCTACGCCGCCAAACAGCTAGGCGGCGTAGACCTGAGCGGCTACGACATGATCCTTCTGCCTGGCTCGGTGAACGGCGACGTGTCCCCCGTGGAGGAGGCCACCGGCGTGCCCACATACAAGGGGCCCATCCACGCCGCCGACCTCCCCCTCGTGATCAGGGACGACGTGAAGCTCTCCAAGACGGCGCCGGCCAACGAGCAGGTGGCAGACGTCATCAGGTCCAAGGCGCTTGAGGAGATCGAGGCGGTGGACCGGGACTGGCGGAGGGTCCTCGAGGAGAGGGGCGGCTTAGTGCTTGGCAGAGGCGACAGGAGGGTGCCCGTGGGCCCCGGCTTCCCTATGAGGGTGGTCGCGGAGATAGTTAACGCGCCCCTCATGGATCTGGGCGACGTGACGAGGAGAGCCGCCTACTACGAGTCTCAGGGCGCTGACCTCATAGACATCGGTATGCTTGCCCGAGACCCGAGGCCGGAGTCCATACAGGGCATAGTGGACGCCGTCAGGGAGGCCACGGAGATGCCCATCAGCATAGACTCCCTGGAGCCCACGGAGATCGAGGCCGCCGTGGACGCGGGCGTCGACCTTGTGCTCAGCCTCGACGCGGGAAACATCGAGGAGGTCGCCCCCTTGCTGGGTGACGCGGCGGCCGTGGTCCTCCCCACCAACATGAGGGAGGGCGTGCTGCCGAGGGACGCCCATGAACGCGTCGAGATGATGCACAAAAACATGGCCCTCGCCAGGGAGCACGGCGTCACGGATATAGTGGCAGACCTGGTGGTCGAGCCCCTCCTGAGACCTGGGCTCGTGGAGGCCCTCAAGGCGTTCCAGCTCTTCCACAGGCAGGAGCCGGGGACGCCCATACTCTTCGGGATAGGCAACGTCACAGAGCTCATAGACGCGGACTCGACGGGGGTGAACGCTTCAATCGCCGCGCTGGCTGCGGAGGTGGGCGCCGACATGCTTCACGTTCCTGAGCACAGCGTGAAGAACAGGGGCGGCGTCCGGGAGGCCGTTGAGGCGTCCAGGATGATGTTCCTCGCCGAGAGGCGCGGCACTCTCCCCAAGGACCTGGGTGTGGACCTTCTGGTGCTCAAGGAGAAGCGGTGGGTCGAGGAGCCATACATAGAGCATCCTGAGGCCGAGACAGTCCAGGGTTATCCGGAGCCAGAGTACAGCCCCGACCGGAAGGGCTGGTTCAAGATAGCTGTCGACAGGGAGCTGGGCGAGATAACGGCCATCCACTACCCTCCGGGTGAGGAGGAGCCCGACGTCGTGGTCAGGGGAAGGGACAGCCAAATGATCTACCAGACCATCATAAGGGAAGGATTCATCTCGAAGTTGGATCACGCCGCCTACCTTGGGAAGGAGCTTGAGAAGGCCCACATCGCCTTGGTACTCGGCAGATCCTATGTTCAGGACCGGCCCCTCTTCGGGGGCCTCAGCTCTCTCTGACCCTGATTATCGCCACCGGGTGGTGGTGAACCATGTCCATCATCTCCCATGTGACTCCCGTGAGGCCGGTACCCATGCTCTCCGCCATGCCCCAGACTGTCCTCCCCGCGCCGCGGCCGCTGTGACGGTGGTAGAGGCTCGCGAACCAGAGCGCCCTGTCCGGGTTCAGGCAGCCACCAGCGACTGCTACGGGGGTCTGCCTGGCTCTCAGGCCTAGGGCTCGGCCTATGACGAAGGAGAGGAAGCCACCGAGGTGCACGAGGCCAGGGGTGGCCACTCTCCGCGGGGCCATGTGGAGGCTCCGCCAGGTGTACGTGGTGTCTCCGTCCACGATCATGACGGTCACGTCCCTTCCCGTTTCCTCCTTCACGCGTTGAACTATTTCCTCCGCCGCCTTCACGGGCTCCCGCAGCGGCAGGCAGACATAGCTGTACGGCAGGTTGCTCGCGTCTATCCCTCCCTCCGAGTAGTGCCTCAGGCTCTGCGATAGGCCTGCGTACCAGATGGTCGTCTGCTTGTGAGCGGCCCCTTCCGCCCCCGGGTAGTTCCTCAGATTCTCCATGGTCTTGTCTTTAAGCTTCGTCAGCCTGCCCAGAGGGCCTCCCCAGACTCTTCTCGTCCAGGTCCCCGCGAGGAGCCGGGCCACGAGGCCGGGCCGGACGTTGGCCTCGTCCACAAGGTTTCCTTGGGCCGTGGAGACGGCCTTCTCGCTGACTGCTAGGATATCGCCGTCCCTGACGTGGGTTCTAACCGCCTCCACGATCTCTTGTCCGTAGTCTGTACCCGGGCGCCAGTAACTGGTCCTGATGGGTTTTATCCGGATCTTCATACCCGGTCATGCTACGGCTTGTATCTAGCCACAAGATAGTCTTTGAGCTCAGCTACGGCGCGTACTGCCGGGGCGTCGTGGTCGTAGTCCAAGGCGGGGATCCCCTTCATATCCGCCTCGCCGACGGCGTCGTCGTAGGGCATGTAGGCGACCACCGGCACGCCCATGGCCTCCATGTTCTCCTCTATGAACCTCCTCTCGGTTTCATTGCCCACCTTGTTGCCGACGGCGAGCACCTCCTTGATCTCTATCTCCTCGGCTAGCCTCAGTATCCTCCGCATGGTGTCCATGGACTTCATCCTGGGCTCCACCACCACCAGCATGGCGTCCATCCTCCTCGCCGTGCCCCTGCCCAGGTGCTCCAGGCCGGCCACCATGTCCATGACCAGCACCTCGCCCCTCTGTATGAGGAGGTGCTGCACAAGCACCCTGAGCAGCGCGTTGGCCCCGCACATGCATCCGGTGCCGCCGCCCCTCACTGTGCCCATGACGAGGAGCTTGACTCCGCCTGGGGCGTTGACTCCGAACCTGTCCACGATGTCGTTCACGGTGGGCGCCATGTTGAACACCGGTGCGTACGCCTCCTCCGAGGAGACCCCCGTCTTCTCCTTGATGAGGGCCTCGTTCTCTGTGAGGGGCACAATTCTATCGGCTACGTCGCTGGGGACCCCGAGGGAGTACGCGAGGTTGAAATTCGGGTCTGCGTCCACCGCCAAAACGTTGTACCCATCCGAGGCGAGGAGCCTGCTCATGGTGCTAGCTATGAACGTCTTCCCGACGCCGCCCTTCCCGGCTACGGCTATCTTCACTGCTTCCACCTACCTCGGGTAGCCCACCTTCATGGCTATGGCCTTCACTGACTGGTAGGTGGGGGAGTCGTCGGGGAGCTCCATTAAGGACCTGCCCACAAGGTTGTACTCCGTTATCCTCGGGTCCGCGGCGATCCTGCCCAGGTACTCGAAGGGCTGTTTGCGGGCCTCCTCGTCGAGGCTCTCGGGGAACCTGTAGCCGCCCACCAGATAGTAGTTGTCGAACTCGATGTCCACCTCCTGCATTATCCTGTGGCTCCGCTTGGCGTTGTCGAAGCTCTTCTTCGACGGGTCCAGTATGTTGAAGACGTCGCTCACCTTCTTGGTTATCCGCCTGTTAAGGTGCTCCACGCCGGCGGGGGAGTCCACTATGACGTGCCTGTAGTTTTCAGACCACCTCTCCATGATCTGGCCCAGGCTCCTGTCGGGGAGGCAGTAGCACCCCGCGATCCACTTGGTGCCGACGCCTAGGAAGTCGAAGTAGCCTCTGCCCTCGTACAGGGTCTCCTGAAAGAGGAACGGCTCGATCTTGTCGGTCGGCGTCATCCCGGTCATCCGCGTCATGCGGCGCTCCTCGAGTATATCGGATAGTACGTCGGCTATCGACTTCTTCCTCTCGCCCGCGAGGTCTATTCCCAGCATCTCCGCGAGGCTCTCGTCGGGGTCGGAGTCCACGAGGAGCAGGGGCTCGACCCCCGACTCCCCGAGGAACCGTGAGAAGAGGGTCGTGAACGTGCTCTTCCCTGTCCCGCCGCGCCCAGTCACTACGATTGTGTCACCCATCTGTCCCACCAATTACGCCCGTATGCTAAGTTTGGGTACGGGCGTCGCTCTGTGATACATGGTTGTGGCGGCTTTAAAACTAACCACCGCTGAGGGTGGGGAAGTACTGCTTGGCTCCCGGCAGGTACAGCGCCATGCTGTACTCGTCGATGAACTCTATGTCCACGAGTAGGTCCACGTACACCATCTTCTGCGCCACCTCCCTGGCCTCCCGCCGCTTCTCCATAGACATAAGCGTGGCGTAGGCACCTGAGAGCGAGCCGTTGCCTATGGGGTAGACTGAGCCGTTGGGGAACTCCGGGAAGATGCCTAGGCGGGTGGCGTTCTCCAGGTTCGAGTAGGTGCCGAAGGCCCCCGCGAGGTAGATGTTCTTCACGTCCTCGATGCCGATCCTGAGCTTCTTCATCAACACGGTTATCCCGCCGCACGCCGCGGCCTTGCTGTCGATGACGTAGTCCAGGTCGGCCTGGGTGAGCACTATGTCTTTACCGATGCTGGTCTCCTCCGCCGGCACCACCAGGTACTCCAGGCCCCACTTCCCCTCTCTGACCATGGGGGAGCCCGGCACCAGCTTGCCCGAGAAGTCCAGGACGCCCACCCTGAACAGCTCGGCGGCGAGGTCTATGAGCCCGGAGCCGCAGATGCCCTTGGGCTTCGCGTCTCCGATGACCGATGCCTCGGCTTTCTTGTTTTCGTCGTCGATCTTGATGTGGTCGATGCCGCCGGCGGCGGCCCGCATCCCGTGCCTGACGCCCTCCCCCTCGAAGGCTGGGCCCGACGCGCATGACGCCGAGAAGAGCCAACTGCTGTTCCCGAAGACCACCTCGCCGTTGGTGCCCAGGTCCACCATGAGGCTCATGTCCTCAGATTTGTGCATGTCGCCGGCGAGGACGTCGCCTATGGCGTCGCCGCCGAGGAACCTCGAGACGTTGGGGACGCAGTACGCGTACGCCTCGGGGTTCACGGCCAGCCCCACGTCCCTGGCCTTGACGATTATGGGGTCCCTAGACACCTCGACGTTAGCCATCTCCAGGTAGTAGGACTCGAGGCCGGCGAAGAGGTGGTTCATGACGGTGTTGCCGCCCACCGATACGTCCGAGATCTTGGCGGCTTCCACCCCCGTCTCCTCGCTGAGCCGTCTTATCAGGTCGTTTATCGTCTCTACGACTATCTTCTGGAGCTTCTTGAGGCCCTCCGGGGTCTTGGTGAGGGCTATGCGTGTTATCAGGTCCTCGCCGTAGGTGATCTGCCTGTTCATCCCCGAGGCGGTGCCCAGTATGTCGCCCGTGGTGAGGCCCACGAGTAAGGCGACCACCGTAGTCGTGCCTATGTCGACGGCCAGCCCGTAGTTGGCGCCTCGGGCGTCCCCGGGCTCGGCGTCGATTATCTCGGGGAACCCGCTTGTACGGGACACAGTTACCGTGACCTCGCTTTCCTCCCTCAGGCGGTCCAGCTTCTCGTGTATGTCGTCGTTTATCCGGGGCGAGGGGCCGTCGTACTCCTTGAGGCGGACGCCGCGCCTCTGAAGAAGCAGCGAGCTTCTAGGCTGTCTGGTGGGCTCGGCCAGGTACTTCCTCGACGCCGGGTTCAGCTCAGGGAGGTCGAGCCTGCTGCTTAGTAGTATCTTGGGGTCGTCTATCCTGCTCTCGGTGGGTATGGTGAAAACACAGTCTTCGATCAGCTCCACCATGCAGGCAAGGTAGTAACCCTGCTCCAGCTCGTCGTGGCTGAGGAACTTGTCCGGCGTCGTGGACCTCTTCTTGATCTTTCCTTCTTCGAGGATGACCTTGCACTTGCCGCAGAGCCCCTTTCCGCCGCAGAGCGCCTCTATCCTGACGCCTTCCTCGCGCATACGGTCCAGCAGGTTGTCTCCCTTCTCGGCCATTAGCTCCCTATTTATTGGGTTGAACAGTACCCGTATGCTCAAAGTCCTTTCAGATTAGGGTGTCGGGTGTCTCTAAAAACGTTTAGTCTACCATGGGCGGCATCTGCTGATGATGCTGCGTGAAAAAAGGGGGATGCGATCCCGCTACTGGTGATAAGGGTAAAAAAATTTAGTTTATGGTCTGTACTGTGCCGTCCTGCTGCACCCAGAGGCTGGTCGCCGCGTCGCCGTGCTCCACGGTGACCATGAACGCCGCCGAGGGGTTCAGGTTGTGGCTGACGGCTACGCTGAGGCCGCCCGACGTGTAGATCTTCGTCGTGGCGCCTATTAGCCCCGGGTTGGGGTTGGTTACACTCCAGCCGCCGGGGTTGGCTATGTCCAGGTACTCCAGGGCTTTGTCCCTTGCCCACTCGTGGCTCTGTGGGACCGGGTTGAAGGGCTCCGGGTTGACCGCGAAGGCGTAGATGCCGTACAGGACCGCGGCGTTCACCGCTACCAGGAGGAAGGTGATCGCCATTTTCTTCGTTTTCATCATCTTTGATCGTACTGAGCATACACGTGACTCGGATATTATACCAAGGATGCGAACACCTGTCCTAAAACCTAGAACAGTGTATATAGACGGCGTGGAATAGTATATACCAGTAAACCCTTTGTTTGGTTTAATATGATCATGGCCTTCGGTCACCGTTATTTACCTTGTCCACCTCATTAAAACCATGAGCGAGAAGGTAAGGGGAGTAATAACCTGGCTCAACTACAGGGACCTGCCCCGCGCTACGGAGTTCTACGAGAATGTGATGGGCTTCAAGATAGAGAAAACCAGCCACGAGGAAGCCGAGGAACAGAAACAGAGAGCCATACCCGAGGCAGCCATGAACTAGATCAGGCGACTAAGCCAAGAAAACGCAGAACTCAGAACCCTACTAAACCAGCTTAATGAGCGCATAGAGAAGCTAGAAATCGTCATAACGGTGCAGAAAGAAGCTGTAGACTAGGGAGCCTAACCACTTTCTTATCATTACCTCTAGCCAAAACACACCTAGTTAAGGGTACCATTCCTAAGAGTTACAAATTAACGAATTGAAATAGGTACCAAGAACTACTTTAGCGACGATTAAGTTTGTATGCTCTCTTGAAATATTTGGACTATAACATTTGGAGCTTCGCTAATAAAACCAAACTCTTCTACAAGAGCATCTCTTATGGTAGAATCAAGTTCTCCGGTATAAATTACATTTTCAGAAAAATATGAACCAATCTGGACTGGGTTTGGTTTAAAATGATTATCACACGATGCAACGTAAAATGAATCTTCATCAGGATCTTCACGACTCAACAAAGTGGCTTCTGCCATAATTGTTAAGTCTCGTTCACCAGGCATTCCTTTGTATATTACTCCCTTCTCTGGCAGAGAATTCAACATTATATCCTTTATTTCTTCACGTAATCCCCAATCTGTTACAACTTTTCGCGGCACTCTTCGAGGTTGAATGTATCGGATGGTTTGTTTTACCTTTTTTTTCATAAAAGGTTCAATTTCAGTGTCTCTAATTTCATCACGTTTCGAAATATCGATTGGTAATCTTATAGAACATTCTTCAACATAATAATCTAAACGATCCAAGGAATCATTTAATACAAGGTGCTGCAAAACCATTTCTTTATATCGACCTCGAAGTGATCGAATGTTTCTTTCTTTCATAGTATTAATTACGGCTTTTTTCAGTGCATTTCTTGCCTCATTTTCAACTGTTTTAGTAATAATTACTTTTTTTTGTTCACTATATTGTTTAAATATTTCAAAAAGTGCATTACATTTACTAAAAAATTTATGAACAAGATATTTTGATGCATTTCTAATTTTATATTCCCAACAAATAGACCCACTAACTAAGACGGAAGTTTCAATTAATACTTTCATTCTCAGTACCTATTTCTTCCCCTAGTTCTAATTCATTGATAACATTTTCGCTGAATTTCTCGATGAATCCTGAGATTTGTGGTTCACTTAAACCTTCTTCTTGTATTTGGGAAGAAATATCTTTAGAAAAACCAAGTTTTTTAGCTTTTTTATATAAATTTCTAGAGAACATCTCCAGTTTTTCTAGATTATATATTTCCTTATTATCAAAAAAATCATCAATATAAATTGAAACATTCTGTATAAAAGGTATTAAATCAAATGCAATTTCTGCAGTTGTAGGATTTTCACCAATTTTTGAGGCAGATATCAATCTTTCTTTCATCAATAATGTAGTTTGAGAAATATTACGAAGAGCCCCAAAAATCGTAGTTTGTTCATCAAGTGATAAATAAGCATTATTTAAAATATGAAGTTGGTCGGTATTGGATCGTTTAATTATTGAGTCTAGATATTGTAATTTAGATTCGTCTATTTTTTTTGTATCTATGAATCCGCTGAAGAGGGTCTCAATTTTGTTAAATTCATCCGAGTATCTTAACATAAGAACCTCACTTCCACGTTTGTATCAATCCCTTGAATAAATAGTTTACTGAAACTTACCTTTAACATTTTTCTTGTATTCACATTAGTTACAGAATAAAAGACAATATGGAATTAAAAACTGTGTTACAAATTTATGAAACGGCTTACACACAACGTTAAATTAATGTAATTTACATCTTGATTTTACACATTTATTTTCTACTAAGGTGTATTGTTAGAGATAGGTTGATCCGTTGGGGTTGGGCATGATGCACCTATCTCCGTTTACTGGATAGCGTCGATTTAAATTAAACGTTACGGGGCGCAGACCTCTTCTATGTCGAAACCAGCTTAAACATCATAAGTGATGCTTGAAATAGCGATTTAGAGGACTGTAAAACTTATTAAGGCACTAATAAGTGTAAATAATTGCAGATCCACACATACACCAACAATACGTATGATGGACTGCTAAAGGACGGGGATTTGATAGCTCCCCATGGGGGTGGCCCATCCGTAAGGACGGCTGTGGACTCGTCCTTTAATATTTTATAAATTAAAAAGTGGACTGGGGGGGTTTCGAACCCCCGACCTCCGCTTTGATAGAGCGGCGTTCATACCCCTGAACTACCAGCCCTCGCGCAAAGGTTTAGGATTTTCGGGATTTAAATTCCTATGATACATGACTCTATATTATGGATCAGTAAAACCTAACCACGCTCTATATTCAGGGTACCATTTCATACGTTACGCTGGGTTGAACCTGTCACTATATGATATATAGACTACAAGACGCAGTTTCGAGGTGCTTCTAAGCGACCCGGCAGACTTCGAGGCCATCATTTTCAAAATGTTTAGAAAAAGTAGGTGCGTCTTTACCATACTTTTCAGGTAGAAAATCACCGAAGCCCGCGGTTATAGCCACCTTTTCTAAGCCACCTAAAGCCTCACTGACGACCTGAAACACCTTAGTGATCTTCTTTTTACCTACCTGTTTCTGACGCCCTTTTTACCTCATTAAAGTTATCCGCTGACCCGCCCAGTATGTACCGATAGTTATGAGTAAGCTCATCATCACCGCCGCGGTGACCGGGGGGGAGCCCGTGAGCAGGGAGATGACTCCCCACGTGCCGACGACGGCGGAGGAGATCACAGAGGAGACGGTCCGGTGCTGGGAGGCCGGCGCAAGCATAGTGCACCTCCACGCCAAGGAGCCGGGCACCGGGAAGCCCGCGCCCGACCCCAACCCGCTTCTGAGGCGGTACGTGGAGATGATACGGGACAGGTGCGACATCATCACCAACGTCACCACAGGCGGCGGCAGGCGGGCGACGGACGAGGCGCTGGACAGGATGATAGAGGAGCGGTGCGGCCTAGGCCAGGAGATGATGTCCATGAACATGGGCACCGTCAACCACTGGACGCCGCCCCACCGCGGCGTCTTCATGAACGACGTGCCCCGAATAAAGCGGTGGGCAGGCTACATGAAGGACCACGGAATCAAGCCGGAGCTGGAGGTCTACGACACCGGCATGATCAACACAGCCAAGATGCTTGCCGAGGAGGGCGTCTTCGAGACCCCCGTCCACATCCAGTTCGTCATGATCGGCAGAACCGGGTTCAGCGCGACGCCCAAGATGCTGCAATACTGCGTCGACGAGCTGCCGCCTGACTGGACGTGGAGCGTCTGCGCCCTGGGCCGCAACGAGCTCCCCATAGGCGCCGTGGCCATGACCATGGGCGGCCACGTGCGCGTCGGGATGGAGGACAACATCTTCCTCAGCCGAGGCGTGCTGCTGGAGAGCAACGCCCAGCTCGTGGAGCGGGTGAAGACGATAGCCGAGGCCCTAAACATCGAGGTCGCCAAGCCCGACGAGGCAAGGAAGATGCTGGGGATCGGGTGACTGCATGGACAAGCTGATAATAACTGCGGCGGTCACCGGCGGCGAGTACGTCTCCAAGGCGACGACGCCCTACGTGCCGAGCACCGTGGACGAGATAGTCCAGGAGGTGGTGGCCAGCGTCGAGGCCGGCGCCAGCGTGGTTCACCTACACGCCAAGAACCCGGAGACGGGAGAGGCGTACAGCGGCGACCCCAACCCCGTGCTCAGGGAGTACGTTGAGCGCATCAGGGAGGAGGTGGACGTGGTCATCAACGTCACCACCGGCGGCGGACGCGTCGGGAACCCGCCCGAGGTCTGGGACAGGCTCGTCGAGGAGCGGTGCACTCTGGGCCAGGAGATGATGAGCCTCAACATGGGCACCATGAACAGGTGGGCCGAGCACCCCACCGGCGACATCTTCCTCAACACCGTGAAGATGATAGAACGGTGGTGCGGCTACATGGCGGCGCACGGCGTCAAGCCGGAGCACGAGGTCTACGACACGGGCATGATCAACGTCTGCAGGCAGATCGCGGACAAGGGCATCGTGCCGGAGCCGCTGCACATACAGTTCGTCATGGTGGGCAGGACCGGGTTCCTGCCGACGCCCCGGATGCTCCAGTACAGCGTCGACCAGCTGCCGCCGGGCTGGACTTGGAGCGTCTGCGCGCTGGGCAGAAACCAGATACCCATGGCTGCGGTGGCGACGGTTATGGGCGGCCACGTCAGGGTGGGGTTCGAGGACAACGTGTTCCTACGGAGGGGTGAGCTCGCTAAGAGTAACGCCGACCTGGTACGGAAGGCGGCTAACATCGCCCGGGAGCTGGAGAGGCCGATAGCGTCGCCGGACGACGCCCGCGAGATGCTGGGGATAAGACGGCCCTAGTCTCTTATCCCGAGGCTGTCGATGATGAAGGCGTACTCGAACGCCGTGTCCTTGAGGTAGTCGTACCTGCCGCTGCTGCTGAAGTGGCCGGCCCCCATGAAGGTCTTCAGCATCAGCCTGTTCCCGTCGGTCTTCGTGGCTCGTAGCTTGGCGACCCACTTCGCCGGCTCCCAGTACTGAACCCTCGGGTCGTTGAGGCCCGCCGTCACGAGTATCTCAGGGTACTCCTTCTCCTCGACGTTGTCGTAGGGGCTGTAGCCCAGCATGTAGCGGTAGTACTCGGGGTCCTTGGGGTCGCCCCACTCCTCGAACTCGCCCACCGTCAGCGGTATCGACTCGTCCAGCATCGTGGTGACCACGTCGACGAACGGGACACCCGCGACTATCCCCTTGAACAGCTCGGGGGCCATGTTGGTTATCGCCCCCATGAGTAGGCCGCCTGCGCTCCTGCCCATCGCGACCAGCCTGTCGCTGCTTGTGTACCCCTCGGCTACGAGGTGCCTGGCGCAGGCGATGAAGTCTGTGAACGTGTTCCGCTTCTCGAGGAACTTGCCGTCCTCGTACCACTGGCGCCCCATCTCGCCGCCGCCGCGGACGTGGGCGATGGCGAACGCGACGCCCCTGTCCAGGAGGCTGAGCCTCCCCGAGTTGAACGCAGGGTCGACGCTCAATCCGTAGCTGCCGTACCCGTAGAGGAGCATGGGGCCGCCGCCGTCCCTACCGAAGCCCTTCCTGTAGACCAGCGATATGGGTACCTTCGTCCCGTCCTCGGCGGTGGCGAACAGCCTCTCGGTATGGTAATCCTCTGGGTCGTAGCCTCCTAGCACGGGCTGCCGTTTTACGAGGGCCCACTCCAGTGTGTCCATGTCGAGGTCGAAGGCGCTGACCGATGTTGTCAGTGAGGTGTAGGCGAACCTCAGCTTGGTCGAGGCGAAAATCGGGTTCGAGCCCTGGCCGTAGGTGTAGACCTCCTCCGGGAACTCAACCTGTTTGGACTCGCCGGTCCCTAGGCTGATTATACGCATGGTCTTGAGGCCGTTCACCCTCTCGTAGACCGCCATGTGCCCCTCGAAGAGGTCGACGCCGTCGATCTTCACGTCCGGCCTGTGGGGGATGTACGTCTCCCAGCCCTCGATCCCCGGATTAACGGCGTCCACCTTCACCACCTTATTGTTCTTGGCGCCGCCGTGGTTGGTGACGATGTACAGGTACCCGCCGCGGTGGTCCGGGTAGTAGCGGAGCCCCTTCTCCCGTTGGTGGATCAACCGGGGCATGCCCCGGGGGTCGTCGGCGTCTATGAGGTGTACCTCGGTGGTCTCCATGCTGCCGAGCCCCAGCAGCAGGTAACGCTTGTCCCGGGTCTTGGAGAGGCTTAGGCTGAACAGCTTGTCCTCCTCGTGGTAGACGAGCTCGTCTTCGCCCTGCGTGGTGCCTAGGACGTGGCGGTGAAGCTTGTCGCTGCGCTTGGTCTCGTCCTGGGTGCTGTAGTATAGCGTCCTGCAGTCGTTTGCCCACTCGGCGCTGTACGCGGCGCCCACGATCTGGTCCGGCAGGTGTTCCCCGGTCTCCAGGTCCTTGAAGTGGATGGTGAAGTTCTCGTTTCCGTCCCGGTCGAGGCTGTACGCGAGGAGCCTGTGGTCGGGGCTAACCTTGATGAAGCCCATGGTCAGGTACTCGAGCCTCTCCTCTTCGACGATCCGGTTCAGGTCCACGAGCACCTGCTCCTCCGCGTCCACGCTGCCTCTGCGGCGGCAGTGGATGGTGTACTGCTTCCCCTCCTCGGTGCGGGTGTAGTAGAGGTAGCCGCCGTACGTGACGGGGGCGCCGGTGTCGGTCTCCTGTATCCTGCCCACCATCTCGTCGTAGAGCCGCCTCTGAAGCACCTCGGTGTGCCCCATCACCTGCGCCGTGTATTCGTTCTCTGCCTCGAGGTAGGCGGTGACCTCGGGGCTCGATTTCTCCCTGAGCCAGTAGTATTCGTCTACTCTGGTGTCTCCGTGGACGGTTATCTCCTTGGGCCTCTTCGGCGCCGCCGGTGGTCTAGGTGAGCTCATCTAACTTCTGGACAAGATGTGCGACCCCGGTTTTTATCTCTAGCCGTCGAGGGATTCACTCGGTTTTTAAAAGATGGTTCACTTGTCTTCGTGATTCCCTTTGAAGTTCTACTTGACGGGCCTCGGGAACCTCTACGACAACGTAGAGAACATCACCGGGGCCATCGTGGAGGCCGACAGGCTCGGGCTGGACGGCGCGCTGATGCCGGACCACTACATGTGGGGCAGCGAGGTGGGGCACAGCATGCAGCACCCGTACAGGACCCTGGAGACTTGGACCACTCTCACCTACCTCGCCGGTAAAACAGAGCAGGTAAGGCTTGGTACCCTAGTCACGCCTCTCACCTTCAGGCACCCGGGTGTGCTGGCTAAACGGCTCAGCACCCTCGACGTGCTCTCGGGCGGCAGGGTCGTGCTGGGCGTCGGCGCCGGCTGGAGCAAGGTCGAGTTCGACGGCTACAGCGAGTGGCTGGACACCAGGGAGCGGGTGGACAAGACCCACGAGGCCCTCGACATCATGCTGAGGCTCTGGACCGAGCCCGAGGTCACGTACAAGAGCGAGCACTATGAACTCGAGGGCGCCGTGCTGGACCCGAAGCCCCTGCAGAAGCCTTACCCCCGGCTGCTGTTCGGCAGCTCAGGGAAACGCATGCTGAGGCTGACCGGCAGATACGGGGACATATGCTTCATACCTCCGTGGCTGTCTCAAGACAGGGACCGGATCAAGGAGACGGTGCTCAGCGCCGCGGAAGACGCCGGGAGGGCTAATGAAATCGAGTTCATGATCGGGGAGATGGGCGCCGGTAGCTACAGCTCGGACGCGTGCCTCCGAGGCATCGAGGCGGCGGAGGAGTTCGGGGCCTCCATCTACGCCGTCGCTTTCCCCAGGGGTGACTGGAAGGCCTCCATGAAGAAGTTCAGCGACGAGGTCATGGTCTCCTACAGGTAGCCTGTCTCCCAGCCCTTCTCATCCATCTCCTCTATGAACTCGACGAGGAGACGCACCAGGGCGTCGTTCATTAGAGTCCCCTTCTCTCTCGTCGCCTTCGTCGGGTCCCCCGTGGCGCCGTAGGGCGTGAGCTCGTCGAAGGTCCACTTCACCTCGACGTGGGGCGGCAGGTCCGGGACGACTCCCCTGGCCCTGTCCATGTCCACTAGGCCCGGGTCCACCCTGAGCATCATGCTGGTCTCGCCCTCGCCGGCGTGGCCCAGGCCGCCCCAGACCTCGAAGGTGCCCTCGGGGACGAGCTGGCCGGCGGCCACCCACCACGCTTCGAGGACCGCTATCTTGAACTCGGGGTGCAGCGTCCTGTACTCCCGGGCGGCCGCGTCGATGGCGGGTATGTTGCCGTCGTGCCCGTTGACGATTAGGAGCCGCATGACGCCGTGCTTCGTCAGCGACTCGAACACCTCCCTGAGGACGTGCATCAGGGTCTCGGTGCTGAGGGTTATGGCTATGGGGAAGCTGCTGTAGTGGGCGCTCATCCCCACGGGGATGGTGGGCAGCATCAGCAGCCCCTCCACCCTCTCGGACACCTCGCGGGCCAGGTGCTCCGCCACCAGCGTGTCCGTGCCGTAGGGCAGGTGGTCCCCGTGGTACTCCGTGGAGCCCACGGCGAGCACCGCCTTGTCGTAGCCACCCTCCCTGTACTCGTGGCCCTTCAACCTGAGAAGACTGTGACTCAAACACACCACTACATGCGTATGGTGTCACCAAGTTAAAATGCTTCAGGGTCACTCGTCGGGGGCCACGGGGTCAGGCTGCTCCAGCCCCACCACGCCCACCCGGATGTCCGCGTAAATGAAGTTCTCCGAGGGCACAGACGAGCCGGCGAGGCGCCTCAGCATCAACAGCTGGCCCACGTGGGCCATGGCGTCCGAGAGGGGCCCCTGGAGGAGCTGCTCCTCCGTCACCTCCCTCGGCTTACTCTCCGCCATGGACGCGTCGAGCCTCCGCAGGGTCTCGTAGAAGTGCTCGACCTCGGCGCCCCAAGGCCTGTGGTCGAAGTACGTGGTCTCGTATCGCTCGTAGAAGCTGTGGGCGTAGCACAGCACACCGGTCACGTGGTGCAGTATGCGCTTGGGCGTCCTCACCACCATCCCGACGGCCAGTTCAGGATAGTTGGGCGGAGCGTCCCTGACGGCCTTGGACGCGTGGTAGGCGATGCTCGCCAGGAAGTGCCTCAGAAGCCTGTCCTTGTCGTCCATACCCCAAACGAATCGGCGGAGGCATTGAGGCTTTCGGCATAAAACGGGTCTGACCTGCTACAGGTCAGGGCTCTCCGCCCTGAGCCCCCTCCAGCCGCCTGACCTCGTCCAGCGCCCTGATCGCCACCTCGATCATGTCCGGCTCGGGCTCCTTCGTCGTCAGCCTCTGGAACGCCAAGCCGGGCACAATCATCAGCCTCATGACGGCCGAGTCCCGGTATCTGTCGCTGAGCCTCAGCACCTCGAATGAGAGGCCTGCCAGGACCGGGATCAGGAGCACCCTGTAGGCTATCCTCATCACGAGGCTCTTCGAGGGGATTAGGCTGAAGACGACCACGCTGGTGAGCACCACGATGAAGAGGAAGCTGGTGCCGCATCGGGGATGTATCCTGGGGTACGCAGCCACCTCCTCCACAGTCATCCGCGCCCCCGCCTCGTAGGCGTTTATGGACTTGTGCTCGGCCCCGTGGTACTGTAGGACCCGGCGCATCTCACCCCACCTCGAGATGGCGTAGAGGTACCCCGTGAACATGGCGAGCCTCACCAGCGCCTCCACCAGGCTGAACACGACCCCCTCCAGGTGCAGATAGTTGGTGAGTATGAAGGGCACCACCATGAAGACGCTGCTCATCACCACCACCAGAGCGAGCACGAGGAGGTAGTCGCTGAACCCGAACTCCTCCTGCTCCTCCTCAAGCGCCACGTCCGCGGAGTGGAAGATGCCCTTCATGCCCCAGTACATGGCCTCGAGCATCGCCACCACCCCCCTGATCACGGGGAGAGCCAGGACGCGGTTCCTCTGGGTCACCGAGGATATCTTCTGGTAATCTGTGGCTATCTCGCCGTCGGGCCGCCTCACGCACATGACCATGTGGCTGCGCGACCGCATCATCACCCCCTCTATGAGCGCCTGTCCGCCGAAGGCGAAGGACTGCTCCTCGCGTTCACCCTGGGGCTCCGTCATGGGGTATACAGGCACCAACAACGAGATAAAATCTGTCATGTCGTAGGCGACGAACAAGTCTAGGCGCTTCCCCCCGTAAACCTCTAAAAGACATCCGACGTGAACTGTATCATGCTAAACGAGGGTCTTCACAGGTTCGTGGACGAGTCGAGGCTGTACCATTCGATGCTGAAGCCTGAGGAAGGCGAGAGCCGGGTAGGGGTCCGGCTCACAGACACGGGCGAGGTCTCCACCATCGTCCTCGGGGAAGAGATAACCGTCGTCATGGGGCTGGATGAGCCCCACGTGGTCCTCACCATGGAGAGCACCGTCTTCAGGAGGCTGCTGGCGGGTGAGGCGGACTTCGCCCTCATCGGGCGCTCCAAGGCCTCTGACATTCGGCCTATAAACTTGGAGTTCCCGGACCCGTCGAAGATGCTGGAGGCGTGGAGGAAGGCCAAGCCGCTCATGAACTTCTTCTTCAGCCCGGGGCTTGTCAAGTCGAAGACGCTTAGCCCCGAGTTCGCAGGCGAGGCCCACGGCGCTCACCCGATCCCCTTGGTATACTGGGATGGGCTGCGCTCAAGCTGGTACCACGTCCCACGGGGGACGGTGCTCAACGAGGCGGGGGAGGCCGACCCGTATCCCCAGCTGTTCGTCATCCTAGAGGGAGGCGGCAGGCTGGTCCTAGACGAGGAGGCGGCCGAGGTTGAGACAGGGAGAGCGTACTATGTCCCCCCGAACTCGGTCCACATGGTGGAGGCGGAGACGGATATGAGGCTCATCTGGATCGCCTGGGACACGCCGCCGTGAAGGGTCGTACGTGTTAGGTCGTCAACCCGGTTTCTGGGCCACGATTATTATCTCGCCTGTCCCGTCGTAGGGGTTCTTATCGTAGTCCCTGAATATGGATTGGACTTCAAAGCCGGCCTTCTCCAGCAGAAGCTCCAGCTCATACCGGAACGTGTACCTGGTCTCCAGCGGAACAATCCTGGTGCGGACCAGGCCGCCATCCGGGTCATACTCCTCGAACAGTATCTCTTCGCTGTTGATCTGGTTGAGTAGGTCAATCCCGAGGAACCGCCGCTTATGGATCACCCTGTTTCCGTTGGGCATGGTGAACTCTCTGCGTACGCTGAACTCCTTCTCAGGCGGCTGGGCGAGCTTGCTGAGGCGGGGAGAGTAGAGATCCATCAATAGTAGGCCGCCAGGGCGCAGGTGTCGGTGGACGCAGCGGAGGAACCCCAGCTGGATCCCCTGGGTGAACAGATGCATGAAGGATCGGACGGCTACGAAGGCCATGGTGAAGCCCTTCACCGGGAGGTCGAAGTCGGCCATGTCGCCGCCGGTCAGCGTTACCCTGTCCCATAGGCCCTTCTCACTGATCTTCCGTCTCGCAACTTGGAGCATGTTCTCGCTGAAGTCCAAGCCGTGGACGGTGAACCCGGCCTCCGCGATGGGTATCATTACCCTGCCGGTGCCGCAGGCGAGCTCCAGTATGGGCCCCCCTGTCTCCTCCGTGTACCCCAGGTAGAAGGGGATGTCCTCGGTCATGGGGCCGCCGACGTTATCGTAGTCATAATACTCCGCGTAGTCGACGTACCTAGGCATGCTTGCCACCGTGTATTCTCAGTCTTCACTGATAATTGAGTCTTGACGACAACTTGTTGGATGGATTCGGTGTCGCTAACCGGCTATCCTCGGATCCGTGAGCATGGCGTATACATAGTACCTGGCCGTGACTTCTTCGCCGAAGCCGTCGGGCCCGTCCACGGGCAACATCTCGTACGCCAGCTGGAAGTTCCTCTTGGTTATCCTGTAGTCGGTCCTGTCTATGACCACCCAAGGCCCCAGCAGTTTATAGGTGAAGTCCAGCCCTCGTACGGTCCTGAACTTCTCGCCCTTGTTCACGCGTATTCTGTTCCATGCTTCCTCGAAGTCGGCTTCGGCGTCCATGTTCTCTCAACACCCATGTCTTGATCCTTTATAATACTCGATCGGTGGTCATGGGTTGTGTTTCCCGCAGGCGGGGCACCTCTTCGAGTGGTTCGCCATGTAGGCGCAGTTCTTGCATAGCCAGGCTCCGCATCTCCTGCATCTCTTCCATTCACCGAAGAAACTGATCTTGGCTCCGCAGGCGGCGCACTTCCAGACCATAACAGGTGGAGAACTACGTCACATTATATAGTTTATTGCAGGTAGCATGGTTCCTGATTATGAGCTACATACTGATGTCGAATAACTGGGTGAGCTCCCTCTTTTTTCTTTCAAATTTATTGGGTTTAGTATACCGAATACAACTTTTCTGAACATCGTCTGACATGCTACAGGAAACTAGGAAAGAGTTTTCACTTCTCAGGGGTCTCTGTCCATGTGAATCTCATGAAGAAGGTGTACAAGCGTAAGGGACTTGGAAGCTTCCCTATATCCACCTCCGTCAAGGCTGGTGACTTCGTCTACACGTCCGGCCACGCCGGCTACAGGGGGCCGGACGGTGAGGAGCTGGAGGGCATAGAGGCCCAGACCAGGCAGTGCTTCAAGGGCCTGGAGGAGGCGTTGAAGGCGTTCGAAGCCGGGTTCGAGGACGTGGTGAAGGTCAACGTGTACCTGGCTAGGGCTGATGACTTCAGGGAGATGAACAAGGTATACGGCTCCGTTTTCACAGGGGATCACCCGGCCAGGACTACAGTGGTCAGCAGGCTGGTCTCGCCTAAGATGCTCGTGGAGATCGAGTGCATCGCCCATAAGCCGTAGCGGCGCCCCCTGCTTGCCTGGCTTCATATTGTCTCGGCTATGGCGGTTTTCTCTCCCGCGCCGTCGCGAGGTTTTTCTCATGGACCCGAATAATGAATGAAAAAACTCTGCAAAAGTTTCATAAAACATAAAATATATCGATGGATAACAATGTGAGACGCGTAGAATACACATCGTTTTAATAAAAATTCGTTATAAACTATTTAATAATAAGTGCAAAACTAAGGGAAAAACGTGTAAACGAGGTATTTAAAAGGCGCCACGCGTTACCATGCGTGGATTTGCGTCACAGTGGGTAAGAGACTAGTCAAGAACGAAGGTGACATCCGAAAGAACATGATGTTCCCTAACAGGTACGACATTCTAGGGATCGTCACCAAGAACTTCGGCCAAACACGGATGAACGTGAAGTGCCAGGACGGCGAGACCCGTATCTGCCGTGTCCGGGGTAAGATGAAGAAGCGCCGATGGGTGCGGGAGGGAGACATTGTGCTTATCAGCCCCTGGGATTTCCAGGCGGACGAGAAGGGCGACATCATCTTCCGGTACACACAGAACCAGGCGCACTGGCTCAGGCAGAACAACTACCTCAAGATAGATGAATAAAGTCGACGCTTCGACACGTTTCATCATGATTTCTACATAAGCAACAACTGTCGCGGTTAATGGTAACATGCGTTCGCACGCATCATCGGTTGGTTGACGTGAAGTTGTACACCATTCCCCTCTCTAGGTGTCCGTCGTGCAGGAGCTCGTCGGAGTAGGGGTCCCTCACCCTGCATCCCCTGCTCTGAACCATCTCCAGCAGCCCATCGGCGTCTATGTGCTTGGGGTAGATGGATACGAAGCCGTCCGGCGTGGATACCCTTACCACCTCGTCCAGAAGCATTGGGAGTCTCGAGTCAGGTATCGTCGAATCTGTCTCGGCCATCACACGTTCCTAATCGTTTCAAGCAGGGCCCACACGCCCGCTCGTTCCGCCCTATCTCCCAGATACCTCCAGTCCAGATCAACGTCCGCTCTCTCCAAGACGCTCTTCACATCCTGCTCATCGGTGACGCCGCGGTCCGGTCTCGCCAGCTTGGACACGATGAAGTCCTCAGGGGATATTATCCGGACCCTCCTCTCCGCTATGACGACCTCTCTGCGTCTCTCAAGGGTTCTACGGTCCCACTCCACTCCATCGGGGCGGTTCCAGACCTCGATCTCGTAGCCGGTCACCCTGTCGTGGAAGATACAGACGGGGTTACCATAAGAGCCACCGTGTATCGAGTAGTTCGCCTTCTCCGCGTCCTCGCAGAACCTCTTGAACTCTTCTTCGCTTCTGATCGCGACCGCTATGTCTATGCCGAGGGTCGTCCTTATCCTGCCGTAGTGCGGCAGGGCGTATCCGCCGATGATCATGTAGTCCATCTTCCTCTCTTCGAGGAACGAGGTTATCCTACTCAGGGTCTCCGCTATCTCTGACAAGGTGGTTCAGCTCCATGAAAACGTCGTAGGGTTCCTTGCCTCGAACGATGAGCCGGTTCACGTACTCCGCGTCCCGCTTGGCCTTGATGAAATACAAGTTCAACAATAACAAGGTCCTTTAGTGCCGGGAATGGTGGCGGGGGGTAGATTTGAATTGCCGGCCTCGGGGTTAGTAGGAATCCATGCGATACACGAATAGACAAGCTAGATTGACAATGCATCTCAAAGGCGTTTCTTCATTAGGTACGTGACAACTCTGTCGCCTTGGAATTCCTCAGAGAGCTTCTCAACCAGACGATAATCTAACTTCTTATAGAAATCGTATGCCGTGATACTCGACTTCAGCATGACCTTCTTGAGACCCATGGTTCTCGCGTACTCCTCCAGCTCCTCCATCATCGCCTGACCGACCCCCCTCCGCTGATAACTGGGATCGACGAATAATGCCTTAATCTCATCACCGTCCAAGGACCCAGTCCCAACTACTTTACCCTCGATCAAGGTCACGATGAAATACCTTGACTGTATCTGCTATGTGATCCAATCCATCGTATAGTGGGTCTGAAGCTGGTATTCGATGACTGACGGGGGATAATCAGGTGAATTGGAGATCTCGACAGTTTTCAGAATGCATTCTAGGGTCTGACGATGAAGCTTATCCTCAAGTTTTCTTAATTTGACGATATTCAATGTTAGATTCTTTTCTATCTAATTCAACACATGCTCCAAGTATAAATGAAGGTAGCGGGGGGTAGGTGACGTATGTCGTTTAATTGTACCGCTGTTTAGTTTATTTTTAAATAAGAACCAACGTTGTTCTTGAAAGGTCGAATTGTTATTTATTAGAGATCCCGAAAAGAATGAATAGTTAGTTGAGTAGTTGGTTAGTTAGAATGTCGGGTAAACCATCCATACCAGAGCGAATCCTTAATGTGGCGCGTGAACTAACTTCGCAAGGAATCACTCCTTTCACAAGAAAGGATATTCAAGAGGCACTCCCGGACATTTTACCGGCCTCTCTCCAGCCAACTATACAGGCCATGACACAAAATGCTCCTGGTGGCGCTCCGATCGCCTCTACCTATTGGAAGAGGTGTTTCCAGAGAATAGCACGAGGAAAGTATGTGCTCCTAGAAGATGCAGGGGTTTCCTAGTGAGAGATAATCGAGGATGAAGGTAGACACAAGGTTAGATCTTTGTTTGCAAATGCTTACTAGAGATTACAATGAGACGCGTTTCGTTCCCATCTTGGAGTCTGACGTGGTCGGGTATCTCTATTATCTCTGGATTTCTCAGGGGGGGTTACCGGATAAGATTCACCTTGAGACACGTGTTTGTGCGAGCCCAAACCAGAAATTTGATTTCGTCGTAGGGATTATAAATGATAATGAGGAAAAACCCTGCATAAAGGAACCAGAACTTGTTATTGAGGTAAAGGCATTTCCTATAGGGATGAGAGGACCTCAACACAGAGTTCACTGGAAACATGTTGTAGAAGACGACATACCAAAACTTGCGAGTTTGAGAAGACCTGTAAAGGACCGTTATCTCCTTTTATTTGATGAGGCAAACTACCTGAAAGGCCTCTATCGTGCTAGAAATATGTCGAAAATGAATTACATTAAGAAGGTTCGAGATGAGGAGGACGAGAATATTTTGATTTTAAACGTGAGAAAGACTGAATCTCTGTTATGGGAGTTTTTATAAATTTTTAAATAAATTTTTACCTAATTAAAATTCAAAAGGTAGGCACAGAATGAGGTGTAAGTGACATTGACAGAATATTATCCTAAAAAGATGAGTAGAATTGTGGGACAATGTAATAATCCAACGCACTGCGCGCACTCAGGCTCGGACATAAGTGAATCCAATTATCGACACAAAGGTTGTTGGGGTTGTGATTTTTTCTCAGAGGGGGCTAAATTTCCCTATATAAGTGTAAAACAAGCGGCTAAGTTACTTTATTGTTCACAATCTACTATCTATAGAATGATAAAGGATAAGCGATTAGATGCGGAACTGTTCGAACAGAAGCGGTGGACAGGGTTTGCACCAGCGCCTAGCAAGATGCATATAACTAAAGAATCAGTTCAAGCAATGCGCGAAAAATTAGATCTGAAAGAAAGGCTTAAACGAATTCAGCGTGCATGTAACGAAGGCATAAAAGCAATACATAATGAATCCAAGAATGAACAATTAAAAGATATTTTAAGAATTGTTATTGCCACCTTGAATACCACTAGACCTGACATTAGAAAATGTCTGGACGAACCTGAGGCTGATGCACTCAATTAATGTGCGCGCGGGTTAGTTCAATAATTCGGCGTTGGTGGCTTGATTAGGGTCTTTAAAACCAGAAAATAAGCCGCCACGCCTCAGAATCAAACTGAGAACACCACACTAGATCCCTCAAATAAGGTCATAGACATCGCGAAACTCCTTTTCAACATCACCCGATGAATGGTATCCTCTACCCAACCCAGCCACCCCTGGCCCAACCTCACGCGAAGAAGGCCACAGATTGACGTAACTCAGGCCGCCCAATGCCGTAAGCGGCGATGCACACAGCATAAGCCACCATAAGCACCAGACCCACATGGATAGAGACATTCTCCAGGC
>Ga0307379_10000792_pt1 | contig 51657 bp, 54 predicted proteins | sample UN2MG_FD_202237 | JGI IMG/M metagenome (GOLD analysis project Ga0307379, IMG submission 202237) | Soil microbial communities from Risofladan, Vaasa, Finland - UN-2 | ecosystem: Environmental > Terrestrial > Soil > Coastal area > Acid sulfate soil | place: Finland: Risofladan, Vaasa | collected... | reverse complement strand
CTGCGGCAAACCCTCAGTGACACAATCTCCTGGGTGATCGAGCGGATCGAGGATGATGGCTGGGATTTTCAGCGTATCAAGGTTCAACTGGATTTACCCTAATTTTGCAAAAGTTCAGTAATAAGAAAGAAGCCTTGAGCCGTTATTTGGAGCAAGCGGCCTATCTACACGTTGGTAAAATGCCGAAGCCAAGAAGCCCTGGGCAAACCCTGTCCATAAAGACCCTATGTAATTTGTATTTAGACCACCAAGAGTCTCGTTCAATAATCGGAGAGATAAAGCTACGTCATCTATATGATCAGACGTCCCTCCTGAGGGATTTTGTCAGATTCGTGGGTTCAAACCGTGTTGTCTCAGATATTTCCACGGTTGACTTACAAAACTACCGCAAGAAGTTGATAAAGGGTGGTAAATCACCTAACACCATTAATAATCGCATAGCTACTGTAAAAGCCATGTATAACTGGGCCGTGGACAATGAAATAATTGACCATTCACCAAGGCTAAGAGCCGTAAAGAAGATAACACCACAGAAAGGGGAAAAGCCCACTTTTGCTATAGACCAAATTCAGGCTCTATTGGAAATCGCTAACATCCAGATGAAAGCGATGATTTGGCTTGGCTTGAATTGTGGATTTGGATGTACTGACTGTGCGGAACTTAAATGGAAAAACATTGATCTAAAAAGTGGCAGAGTTTTATTCCCCAGGGGCAAGACTGGTATTGAAAGGAATCTCCCTTTGTGGCCTGAGACGGTACATGCGTTAAAACAAATCCCTAAACAAGGAGAACTAGTTTTTTACACCCGAAGAGGAAATCCCTGGGTACGAGCCACAAGAAGCAAGAAAGGGGATGGAAACGAAAAATACACAAAAGAGGACGCAGTCACCAAGGAATTCTCAAAGCTGATGAAGAAGGCAGGAATTAAAACACCTGATGGTGTAGGATTCTACACTCTCAGAAGAACAGCAGCAACATTGACAGCCAGGTCAGGTGACCCGTTTGCGGTTCAACGACTTCTCGGCCACGCTGATCTCAAGATGGCCACAACTTATGTCCAGGACGTTTCTGAGCAAACAGACCGTGCGATCAATAATACACGAAAACTCATAATCCAAGATGATTCTTCACCCTTGGCAGCCGCCTCGAGCGGGAGGGATGAGTGACTTGGTTCGGCAACGGCCTCACCTTCTTGGATTCAAGGAATTGGTTTAGACTCGACCTTGTGATCCGGTAGTGACCTTTTTGAGCAATCTTGCCATTGGTATCAACAAGGTCAACGGCCTCCAGTTCACCGTTTCTGATTAGCCGGTAAACAATACTCTTTGAGATTTTTAACTCAGCAGCGATTTCGTCTACAGTCAGCCAATCTGATGTAAAGGACCTGCGGGCGGTTTCGAGCATGTCGAAGAACCACCCTATATTAGCGAGCAGATCCTTGCAGACCGAGCAGTTTGTGCTGTCGGCCATTTCAGAATCATTCAGATTGTCTGATCGCTCTCGTATCAACCCTAATTCCTGCCTATCTTCCTGTTTCAACCAGGTAGAAAAACATTGCGGCCTTCTCCTGAACCGTTTCTGCACCTCTTTCTTATCACATCTATGTGGTTCCGAAGCTTATATACCTACTTTCCTTTTTCATTTTCGCGAGCAGCAGGATTAATGTTACTCCAATGCGCGACACGCCAGTGATCCAAGTCCTGCTGTGCGACCCCGATGTTCGTTTTATGCTCCTGACTGCTGGTGTTATGTGCAAGTGTGGTCAGGCTTGCCTGGAGCTGTTGATAGGCCGCATGGATATGTGTTAGCACCATCGCTCTATTTGTTTGGCGTTTACCCACTTTACCTGACCTCATTCGCACTTACTCGAACCATTTGAAAGTGTCCATAGTCGTTAGGAGAACATTAAACATCGTCAGCTCAGGATAAACCTCAGGTTGTTGCAGTTTCTTCGACAGTAGCGATTACCTTTGCCTCACTTTTTCCTTTCCCGACAGACTTTTGTGCAGCCAGTGGACGTCCTGGTTTTTCTTTCTTTGGTCTTCCGGGTGGCTTTGGCTTCGCTACCACGCTTTTTTGTTTCTGAGCGAGCGATCCTGTGTCTTTAGCAATTGCCTCAGATTCGTCACCCGGAAGTATCTTGCTCGCAAACAGGAGAAGCTGCGATAGGAGTATAGCTACGGCAAGCGCGACGTAGGGGAGCAAAATATAATTCAGAGTGACGTTTGTCTGGTTTCCGGTCACTGGGCCTCTGGATGAATCACCTGGGGCCCCCAAGAACTGATACATGCCCACGATACACAACGCGCTGACCGCGAGCGCCATGAGGATTGCGGTTCGTCCTTGGAACAGTTTTTGGAGAGTTCGGTGTACGGTCGTAAGTACTATCACAAAGACCGCCGCGCCGAAAACGGCTGACATAATGTTTTGAAGTGAAATGTAATTAATCATTTTTGGGCTCCTTACATAGTATTGTTAACGATTTCTTTTATTGATCTTGGTGGATCACATTATTCCGGGTTCATTTCGTCATTCAGCTCCTCCACGTGTCCGTCACCAATCTCATCTGACTGAGTTTCAGGCTCATAGATGCTAACACCATAGCGTCTCCAGACCTCCACCATAAGCATTGCGGCCCTGTGCAAATCACTTAGAAACAAGTGCTGAGTGTTTTCCCATTTTCCATTTTCTTTATTCCGGTAAGATTTGCTTATTTTTACGGAATGAATTTGGGTGTCTTTGCCATCCCTTGTGACTGTCCTGAGCCATACAGCAGCTTTGATGGATCCGGAACGGAATACCTTGACCGGTGGTTTTTTTTCTGTATTTTCCATAATTAAATCTCCTTTACTGTTTTTGTTGATATCATTATTGTTTTTAACTTTTCACAATTTCTTGGCAGTACTTTACATCTGCCGGAATAAAGGCCTTAAGAAACGCGTATGTTGGATTTTTATTGATTTCAGCGATCATATTTTTTTACTAAACAAAGCAACCAGGAAAATTCTTGCAATTACCAGTGTCAGCATCGCAATATTTAACAATGCTGCCTGTGAAAGAGTTTTGGAACTTATACGCTTTATTGCTTTTTGAAGATAACTTACATACAAATCAACCAGAGGCCCTCCAACTGAATCAAAAGTATTTAGCCAAGATCGATTAATTCTGTGGCACAGCATCCGGATAAGGACAAAAAAGCAGATAATATCCAAAGCCAAAAGAACCAAGTGTGCAAAACTCAATAATAAGTTTATCAGAATACTCATAATGATTTTCCTTTAACAAGTTGCTAATAATCCAGTTAACACAATAAGAAACGTTAATACTAACAGTATCATGGTCACCTGTTCAGGAAATGGTGATAGCTGAAGAAACTGTTCCCAAGCATCAGCCAATGTTAGAGGTTTTTGGCTATAATTCCCTGCTGCCGGCCTCGCTCTCGTTTGCCTTGCTCTTGTTGGCCTCGCTTTTGTTTGCTTCGCCCTTGTTGTTTTTTTGGGGACAGGTTTTCCTGGATAAGACTTTGCAGTTGAGCTTATTTGCAAGACCTGTTTAGTTGTTGCAAGCCTTGCCAGTTCTGTCTGGGCTTTTTGCCGGTCTGCCAGAAGATTTCCTGGAACAAGTTTTAATCGCAGCTCTCTTTGTTTCTCCTGATAAGCCTGCTCTATCCTGGAGGGACTGGCAGACCGGCTTATACCCAAAACTTTGAAGGCTTCTGCCTGAGTCATTTTTTACCTCCGTGCCAGATAAGGCCTGTTGCCAGATGTTTGTAGTGCTCTTTCAAGCTCATGGAGTTTTTAATGAATCTATAGTGATTGGATCCATCAGGGTCTGTAGTAGCAACTTTACGAAGAAGCGATTCGTCCACATCTTCACAAATTCCGCCTATCCCGATTACGTTGAGGATAGCACTGTATTCATCTTTTAGTTTGTTAGCTGTTTTAACAGGGTGACCACCGTGTCCATCGGTCAGCAGTATGATGTGCCTTTTGTTGGTTGAGTCCGGATGCTTCTTGAAGATCTTGTATGCCTTCTTGAGACCTTCAGCAATATCAGTGCCTCCTTTTATCTCTAACTGACGAACAGCTTCAATGAGCCGATCCTTCAGGGTAATGGACGAGAGGTCAATGACAATCCAGGCACTACTATCAAAGGCGACTATAGCTATCCTGTCTTTGGGACTCTGCTCTGCACGTATGTTGATGTACTCGACTGCTGCCTCAATACCGCCTGCCAGGCGTGTTGGATGATAGTCTGTGTCACCCATACTGCCAGAAACATCCACAACTATGATTGTGTCTCTTGGACAGTCTATACTCCAAACATTTTGCACATCTTGTTTTTCTGCAGGAGTCTGGTCCTTATGCTCAAGCATATTTGCTCCGAACTGTTCGCAAAGACCATTGAGAGCTAAGCTTGTTTTTTTCAACAACTTATTTATGACCATTTTAATTTTCCTTTCTGTTATTAATTTTTTGATTATTTGAATTACTCATGCCTTCGCTGAAGCTGGGTTTTCATCTGGTCAATATCACTGTCAGAAAGACCGGTGTGAAACTTGAACTTGATAGGCACAGGCTTATTAAGCAGTTTGTCACGTACCTTGATATCCACCAAACCTTCTGAGTTCATGTTGACCTTGAATTCAATACGATTGTCATTATCGGCCTCATCTACTGGTTGAACCTGAACTTCAACTTCTTCAAGAGGGGCATAATTAGCTGACAATTTTCCTGGTTCACCGTCGTTCAGCTTCACATGGACTCTTGCTGTATGAGAGTCAATAGGTGCAAAATGTTCAGTAGTTTCATAAGGCAGTTTAGCTCCGGCAGGTATAATCGGAAAGTTATACTCATTCTTATCACCATGTTCTTCCATGTTGATGGCTGCGACACACAAATCTCTTGCTGCAATCTGGCGGTCATTGATAGCAGAGGCAAGATATTTTCTGCCTTCGACAAGTATCTCCTGGTTTGGCTTGGCGAAGTGGGCAGCTGCGATGATGGCATTGCCTTTTGTCACAGCAAGATCAGGATCAGTGTCAGTAACAGGGTCCTTACCGAAGGTTTCTTTGACAATCACTAGCACAAAACGCAGGCGACTGCTTCCACCCACAATAAGGACAGTGTCTATTTGATCAGGTGTAAGACCGGCCTTCTCTAATGCCCTTTGGCAGCAGTTCCGCAAGGTCACGATTATATCTGCGCAATATTCCTTTAGTTGCTCATAGGTAACTTCCATTGAGGTTCTTTCATTACCGATCCTAAGAGGGATTACCGCGGTGTCCTTTCTGGCAAGGATCTCTTTGGCCAGCTTGCATTCATCCAGAATCTGAAGCCATTCTGCGAGGTCTTTTTCAGGACTAAGTTCGCAGCCTTTTTCCTCAAAGAGTTTTCGAACCTGCTGAAAGATAGCCTCATCGATGTTACTGCCGCCGCATTCAGGGTTGCCGTCAATGGCAAGAGGGTCAATACTGCCATCTTCTTTGACCTGAAGGATACTGATATCAAAGGTACCGCCGCCAAAGTCAAAGACCGCGATCTTTTGCTTTTTAGGCTTCGCAAGGCCATAGTAGGTGGCAGCTGCTGTAGGCTCATCAACAATATGAACCTCCTCAAAGCCTGCAATAAGACCCGCATCCTTGGTTGCCTGGCGGGCACGGTACTCGAAATAGGCTGGAGTGCTGATAACTGCTTTTTTAAATTGCCGGCCTTCAATCTTTTCAGCACTCTCTTTCATATACCGCAACAGTTCAGCTGACAGAGTAATAGCAGTATATTCAGTGCCGTCAGGCGAGATCAGAATCCCTACAGCCTCGCCGGTTGCGGTTACCTCGCCCATGGCTTTTTTAAATTGCTCAGCTACCATATGAGGATTGAGGAACTTGTCTTGTTTTGCTGACTTTCCGGCAATTGGTTTGTTGTCTGCAACTGACACAATAGAGGGTGTTACGAGATCGCCATCCATATTCGGTAACACCTTGACCACACCTGTCTTATCAAGAACTGTCATTTGTGTGGTTGTTGTACCAAGGTCAATGCCAAGATAATGTTCATTGTTGTTTGTGTTGTCATTCATCTTATTTCTCCTTAAAAATTTATGGTTATCGATTTTCACTGTAACGATAGATTGAAACTTTGGCCTGTCGCAGTACCTTGCCGCGATATATCAGACCGGGAACTATTGTTTCTTTGATTTTTTTATGTTTACTATTGTCATTAGTTACTACAGCCTGCATGATTTCATGCTTGTTGGGGTCAAAATCATCAAGTTCATCAGGCTCTATACTCTCAATATCAAGGTATTGACGTTTGGCTTGAGCGACTTGAGCTGCCTGGATTATTGAACTTAGGATAGCCTTAAACAAAGGACATTGAATTTGAGCTTCTGACAGTTTGGTAGTCTGATCATGGATTTGCTCAATCAGAAGTGTTAAGGAATCCACTGTCTCTATTGCAGGATGTAATGCGTTTTTTTCAAACTGATTATTAGCAAATGCAGCGGTTTGCTTTTGGCAATCTGCCGCTATCTGCCAATACCTTTCAAGGTTATCTGACTGCTTTTGCTGTTCTTGAAGTGAAGGTAAAAACCGATCATTAAATTGCTCGAGTTTGTCTTTGATTAATGCACATATCTTGTGAACATTATCAAGTGATGTGGAAATAAAGGATTGGTCAAAAAGATCGTCAAAGAAATCATCCTGATCTTCAACATCACTGTTTTCAGAGACTTTACATTCGTTTTCATCTGATTCAGGTTTGTTTGTATTTAACATAATACACATCTCCTTTTAACTCTAGTATTCAGTTACGTTTTTTTACGTGAAATTACGTGTTTTGATTTTCATTCTTTTTCCTTGTTTTTTTGAGGATCAACAATTTCCAAATGACGACGAAACAAAAAGCGAGGAATATAACTGTTACAACATACCTGTCTTCGGCAGAGCTTCTTCGCAATGGTTCAAGAGTGAAAATTCCATCCGGAGTCAAATCTATACCAGATAGTAATTCAATAATCACTCTGCTGCGTGACAACAGAAATATCACTAAAAATGCAATTCCAACTTTTTTAAAACTTATCTGGTTCATCATATCCCCTTAAGTTTCATTTCTTTCCTCTGACGAATCAAAGTACTGAATATCATGCAACGGATAGTCGCTAAAAAATCAGGGTCAAAACCGGCATTGCGGATATTCGCCCATACTCCTTGCTTTATGTTATAATCAGAGCATAAGAAGATAATCTGGCTGAACCCCTTACCCTGAAGTTTTGCGGCATTGGCGCTTATGTTAGTCTTACAGTAATTCGTAATCTCCCATGCCCAGCGTTGTCCATTACTTGCAACTGACACTGCATCGATTGTTGAGTTCGCGTCGCCGACTGAAACCTCTCTTTCTATGTATTTTATAAGAGGATTGGCCTCAATCAGTTTCGCAGCCAGAAGCACAAGGAAAGAATGGATCTCCCATGTGTTGCGTTTATAAGGGGACTCCATTTCAAACAATAGAAAGAGTTTTTCTGTAGGTGCTATAAAAAGACTTTTACCCAGGAAAACTTCTTTGATTAACTGTTTGTTAATCAGTTCCTGTTTGGCTGTTTCCTGTTGTCGAGCCGATAAATTTGTCCACTGCAATCGTTCTGTGAACTGATAGTCGATTCTCAAGATGCAGTCCAAACCAAGTACCCTGGCCTCGGGTGACAGACCTAAGAGATCTGCTTGTTCGACAGGCATTGAAGTTTGGCAGACCTTTTTTTGTTTCTTGTTATTCTTCAGAGGTTTGGCGTTGCCTAAAGTACCACTGTGTTGCATACTCTCCCATGATTCAATGTGGAGGGCTTTTTCGATATAGCTGTTTTTAGCCATTTTCTCTGCCCTCCACATCAGGTACATCAACCGTAAATCCATGTACAACTTTATTCCAGGCAGAACCTGCACATAAACCTATGGTTTCCTGTTTGTGCAGTTGTGTAACAGCAATCCTCTGCTCTTCGTTGAGTCCCATCATCTGGGCAATCATTTTCGTGTCTTCGACATAGTGCAAAGCGCCGACACAGACAACCGTATGCGATAAAGCGAGGATTCCTTTATCAAGCAGATGAGGAATTTGGCTGACTGCGATTATGCCATTTCCGCTTGACCTGAGGATCGAGTATATATGGGTTAAACTTGAAACAGCAGAAGAGGCATCAAAACCAGTGCGGACAGAAAGGAATCGTGCGGCATCGTCTATAACTAAGACTCTTTTAAGTTTATCGTTGGAATGCAAAAAACGTTCTGATTCATAGAGGTAGTACAGGAGATAAAAGGATAGAAATCTGGCGCTAAACTCATCAGTAATTGACCTGCAGCCTAAGATTATGTTGTGATTGAACAGGGTAGAAAGGTCTATCCCCTTTCGACATTTAAATAAGTTACCACTTCCGGTAAGTACGCGGTTTATTCCTGTAGAGACAGCATCTTTGTAGCCAGCTCGGCGACCGCTTGAAACACCGCTTAAGTTCGGAATCGTATCATAAAGGTCATGGAGGCATAATTGAGTTTGTTTACCGGTATTTTTGATGTACCTATCCCGCAACTCCAGGCTGATAGTGCAAAGATCCTGAATCAGTTCAACGCCGTAAATAACCCCGATGATTTCACCAAGTTGAGGACTCAAAGACCGCAGCCATGTTGTGTAATCCAATCCAGGTGGAGGCGAAAGGTCAATGCTTATATCATCAATGTCAATATACTCAGCATTCAGGTAATCAGCCCAGTTCTTAAGATCCATTTTGGGATCTAAGATGAAAAATGGTATTGTAGGATCAGCACTGCTAAGCTGCTTGCATATCCAGATTAATAACCGTGTTTTTCCGCCTCCCTGAGGTCCGGTCAAAAGCATGCCTCGGGTAAGGGCGTCTCTTGGAATTCTCCATGGTATGCCGTCGACCTGATTAAACATGTAAAGGTTGCCCTGTGATAGCAGTTGATCTGGAGCCAGGGGCCTGAAGAAATCACCTGTCCTCATATCCATAATCCGGTCAGACTCAAGGATCATCCTGAGCTTATCACGAGCCCACTGGTTGTTGTTATTGTTGCTTAATGCTGCAATTTGCATGAACCACTGGACTTCTTCAGCATATATCAAGTTTCTTTGACGAAGCTCCTGCTCCAGTTTCAATAGTTCCTCATCAGGCTCAAGCGAGTTAAATTGCCTGGTTTTATTCTTGAATAGAAAATCTGATTTTGATGGATCCTTATTTTGATACATCTCACTCCCTTTCAATAAATAAGTGATATCGTTATATTCAGTTCTGGTATCATTAAAGATGAGAGGTAAAGGCAAATCCTTAGCTGATACTGAGCACAACACGGCTAACAGCAATAGCAATGCAAATAAAATGTTATGAGATAACTTAATCATTATTTTGTTCCTGGCAGTTTTCTTGTGGTATTTCCTGGCTATTTTGTCTGAATAACAATGCGATTGTGCTTAGAATTGTATTTGCAGTGTTTTTTCTATTTTGCGCCTCAGCATCTTCAGGGCTGAGGTATGTTTTGGTTCCATCAGGGTTAGACACGGCAGTGTAATGTCGTGGGCAGCACAATTGGCCTGAATTGGTTATCTTGCCGCAATCTGTACAGACCAGTGATAATCTCTCGGCATCAAAGACTGTGATTTGGCCTTTCTGTAAAAGCTCCTGCACTTCCAAGTCACAGTAATAACATTTGCCGTCAATACCTCTTATGTGGCGGTCTTCCTGGTCCAATGCCTGAAACTGAGCGACACTGTGATGACATCCGAGAAGGATCGATATTTTATTGTGGGCTCTAATAAGCTGGCCGTTAGGTCCCCTCAAGGTGCCCTCTTCAGAACCAATTTTGATTGGACCACCGAGAATAGACTCTGTTTCTATATATGTTTCGAACGGCTCGGTACCTGTAGGTATATTTATGTTGTCGACACTATCGATTGGATTGGGCTGGACATTGGGCTTTGCTGCATTTTGCGGGGAGCGTTTCAAAACCCATTCCCAGAATGTGAAAGGATACTTTTTCATAACCATTTCTCCTTGAAAATCAATTCGTATAAGAACTGACCAATGCGGAGGGACAAAAACAAGATGGTATAAGAACCTAAACCCGCTATGGCTAATCCCATCAATAGAATGAGCAGATAAATTACCGCTCTCAGCATGGCCTCTGTTCCTGCAAAAATGTTTTTTAGCATATCAGTTATTCCTAATTTAAAAATTAATTCCCTAGTCCTTTTTACTTCGGTGGGAATTCCTTTCATAAGATCATTCCCACGGCGAATGCACCAGTGTAGAACCAAAGCTATATTTTCCATTTCAAACACCTGACAGATCTACACTGCCAACTTTTCGAGGTTTAAATAATTTTGTTGTAAAGCCCTTAAGATGATTTATGGATTTATCTACTATATTGCTAACGAGGTTGCGTGTTCGCGAACCCGGTATAAAGCCTTGGCTCTCAATCAGTGCATTCTGGTTGTCCTTATTACTGGGTATCATCTTTGTCATCGTGCCATACGACGGTTCACAGCAGTCTCATACCATCTCATTTGTTGGAGCCAGCGCAGACTGTTGTGATATTGATTCCATTCATCAGTTGTCCGAGAAGAATCCCATACGCCCGCGAAACCTCTTATCTGAAAGTGGTTCCTCTTCAACCGAGTCTTGTTCTCCCCCGTGAGTACATTCGCTATCGGTATCCTGAAGTAATTGAATCGCTTTTTTGGGTGAAACGTTTCCGTAGGCGACAGACGCAATCGCAGGGAAATGATTGTCCATCACGAGAAAGTTGCCGTAGACCAGAACATGAAGTGTCTCATTGTCGAGGTCCATGTGACCGACGCTAACGCCCGTCCGGAAGGTGATCTGTCCGTCGTCCATATCAATGTTAAAACTACCAAGGGACAAGTTGCAGTTGATACGCGCTACGAGTTCGGCGGTTGCTGGCAACTTTGGCTTGGGAACAGCGATAGGACACAAGGTGAGGGCAATCAGTACGCGCTTTTCGTCATCAACACAAACCAATATGCGGAATTCTGCGTTGTCACCACTAAAATCCATCTCGAAGGTTTGCTCACCGTCTATTCTTTCGAACAGGAAGCCTGCTTTTTCCAAATAGCCCATTACTATTTCTGTTAGATTCATTATTTCGTTACTCCTTAAACTCTGTTTGCGGTTTCGATTCCGACATATTGCCATTCAGGGCAACAGCGATATTTCTGTTTTGATCCTGCATTTGTTCTGAAGGCAGTAGTTTTCCATTAGCTATGGCTATCCGGCCACATATGGTCTGCGGCCGGTCCGATGGGTTCGATTCTTCCCACCACGCTCTTCTGATGGTCTTCAGGGCAACAGTGAATCCTCTTCTGCCTAATTCCCAATACAGACTCTTGACTTTTTCCAGCAGCGGTTCTGGCAAATGATTTGATCTTGAATCATATCCCAGCCAAATGATGCAGGGATCAAGGGCCTGTATCCAAGCGATCATGATTTCTTCATCGAATTCGATCACGGGCTCGATAGTGACCATCTTTACAGGGTGTTGAACTTCGAGGAAATCCCGGAATCTCTGGGAGGGCTTAGGGGCCTTTGAGATGCCTTTGTACAAGTCATCCCTGTTGGTTTCCAAGGTTATACCGAGAATGACGTTGTCCGGGAAGCTGACTCTATTGAAGGTTTGTGGATTCTTCGATTGTATGAGGAAGGTCTTTCGCGGCTCCTGTTTGATTTTGGCCACGATCTTTTTCAAGTAGCTGTCATCGCAGAACGAGATGTCGCCACTGGAGCAGGTGAAAATGAACTGGCCGAATCGGGTCTTTGGTAGACTTCTGTTCAATCTTTCGGAATGTGCATGCGGAACAAAGTGGTAACATTTTTCACAGTCCTTACGCCGTCTCTTTAATTGCGCCTGGAAAGAAGGCCGACAGTATTTACAGTCATGCTTACAGCCCGCGAACGGATTCCACTGCTTAACTGACTTACTGTACATGTTGGTTTTGTTTTTCATATCACTATCTCCAATCAGACTGTTATCAACCTGTAGTCTCATGATCGTTATCCAACATTAATTGACGGCAAGCACTGCAGATTCTTGGCTCGTGCCGGTTGAATTCTCCGGCACCAAGACGAAGCCTCGTGCGATAGGTGTCAGAAAGCGTCTGATTGTGTGTCCCCAGGTAGCTCAGGGAGTTGTACAAATCATAGAGGCTGGCGCCTTCCTGGTGCTGAGCAACTTCAAATTCGAGTCTTTGTAATACTTGCGCTATGACTCGAACAGATAAGAAAAATGGTGCCTGCCGCAGTCTCGAACGTAGTGCACTCCGATCGTGCATGTCTATGGGGATATCCGTTAGTTTCGGCAAGGCTTCTTTCTGTTCCTTACACTGGCTCCATGCGTCGCCGGCAAAAACAGATACATGCTTCAGGAACTGTTGCTGCCGGTCGGGACGGTTTATAGGCCGTCTGAGACGGTGCTGCCGGCTATCGCAAATACGGTTCACAGCTCCGTTTGAGCAACAGCAGCGGAATGCTGCCCCTTGAATCTGAACGGCTCCATCTCGTCCTTCGCTTATGTTGACGCCGAATGCAACAATATCTTCTTTGCGTGGCGGGCAGTTTATTGTTGGCGCGATGATAGACACATCAAAGTGCCCGTTCCAAGCATATTTGATGACTTTCAGGTCCTCTTTCGGTACCTTTTCTGGTTTAGCGTTTGAAACCGTATCCATCAGAGCAAGCTGCGACGCCGGAAGCAGGTTAGAATTCAGAATCCTTTCAACCATACCGCTTCGTAGCACGACCTGGACAGGCTTATTCGGTACGACTCTTTTGTGCAGACGCCAATTGAAACAAGCCGATCGAAGTCGGCCATCGCAACCTCCAAAGAACGGGGCCGGAATTTCTGGAATCCGGGCTATATCCGGCAAAGCCTGCTCGGAGACAGTAAACCTGCCTTGTAGCGTTTTGGAAGCTATCTTGAGCATGCCATTGGGATAGAGTTTCAAATCGTAGGGTGAGACTTCGTGTCGGTCCAATGCCTCCTCTTCCTGCTGAATTTTGCTGCAAAATTGCGTCACTGTTGGGGCTTCCTGCAAAATATCGACTGTCACCATTGTTTTATCCCTCTTGTCGTCGACCTTACTCTGATGGTCACGTAAGGCAATGTTGATTGTTTCCGGTGATTCCACCTACATCTTTCTTATAATTAACTGGTTGTTTAGGTTGGGACATTATCCAAGCATCATGTTCAAAGAATCCGATTATCAATCATACGTAAATTGTACCACTGCCATAGCCATTTACAATTCATAAATCCTGTAATAACAAATACTTATGAATGATACCCAACTCTTAAGAAAAGGCCATTTATAGAAGCTTCAGTGGGCTGTTTGCTTAAGGTCATCGACTCAGACTTAAGAAAACCACCATAATTTTCAACTCTAATTCGCATAATGTCAGGAGTAAGAACTTCATTTTCTAAAAAATCCAAAAATCGGTTATGACAATTTGATCTCCTTGACAATACAACACTCGTTGGGCGTTTCTTCATCAACTCTGAATATATCTTGGCCGCGGATACGAACGACCTTTGCGTTATCGTTTTTGGATTCATCAGATATGAACCGCTCAGCTGCGAAAGTATTTATTTCATTTTGCACCACATTTATCGAATTACATATTTGCTGTCTTGTCAGCAGGCTGGTGGGCACCCAGACGTACGAGTACAATTCGGCAAAGGGAATTACCCGCCCAGCGTTTCGCTCGAGGCAAAGAAACCGCAACATTTTGATTGCTCTCAGTGGGGGACATTCGTGTTTGTCTCGTTGTTCGCCTCGAGATAGGAACTCATTCTGGGCTCGGTGAATCCAGAAAAGAACTTTTTTGCGAAGTTTGAGAACATCTTCCGACAGTTCGTTGTAATAATGATTCCTGCCATGGTGGAATACCTGAAAGCGTGGACGTCGATGTGTGATAGGCGCGGTATCCTTGAGGAACTCCTGTGTCTCTTTATCTGGTTGCGCGGCCTTCTTGCAGTAGCTGACTATGAACGCTTCCACGTAGCTGAGATACTTATCTGGCACTGGCCAATGTCCACTATGCCGACAGATAATTTCTGCAATTTTGTCATCCGACTGGACACCCGCGGTAATGGCATCCCGTAGTGCGGCACTCAAAACCTGTATTGCATTCGGCATTAATAACTCAGCAATTCTTGGCCAACCATTTGTAACAGGCTGGCCGTCACATGAAGTGCTTTCGACAGTCTTTGGGCGCATATCCTGCTGATCCAGCGAGTGCTGGATTTGTCGAATCTGCCGGTCAAATTGTTCCTGAGTCTTTGTTTTCATTTTTCTAATATGCTGGCCACCTATGGCTGAGTCACAGCTTTCCCCAGTTGCCCGCTTTCCATTGTGGGGCATGGCTATTGACTATATAAGCCTTTGTGTTAAACTGTTGCTCGACTCAGTTTAGTGGTACTAACATATTTGAATACTGAATACTCGGTTATTGGTGGGTTGTTCAAATTCAAAAACTGATGTAAATCATTAACAATGAGGGATTTACAGAGTGTTGGGGGAAGTAGTCTTATCCCTAACAAGGACTTATAACAAAGTCCCCAAAATACGGGGAAATCAGGAAAAATGAGTGGGGCTTGGCCGAAATTTCGGGTGTTTGTGGTTAAAGATGGAATGGCATCTGGCCTGCTGATAGAGCGGCAGATGTCACGCGACGCACCTACGGAGAAGAACTATTATTGGTTGTCCGCTGCACAGGGACTTGTTCCCACAGAGGAGATTATAAGTGAATGTGACATTTTTCACGAACTGTCCCCTGGGACTTGTAATGTGAAATTTGTCGAGCTTATCGTGACGTTTGCAACATTTGTTCATAAAACTGGCAAACTCAAGTTCGAGGTCAGTACGATAAGGAAGTATCTTAGCGGAGAGAAATGCCAACGCATTATAGACCATTTCTTTGAACGTGGTGATGTGAAGTTAAGGGACTTCTTCATAGACGCACCTACATTTAAGGATGTAGTTTTAGCGAAAGTCACAAATGATGAAGAGCTTGTTGGTAAGGCAGAGGAATTTTACGTCCTGTCCCCCCACGATGTAGTTGTGACTGGTCACTATCTAAAGCCAATTGCACATGTTCTTAATGTAGGTTTGGGTAAATCTAGGTGGTTTAGACGAGAAGGGCCTATTGCAGCAGATTTCGATGACGGAAAGATCTATCGTCGGCACAGAACTCTGGCCAGAATTAGGGAAATGCTCCTCAGCAATCATTTTTCTTTCTTGGTGGGCGAGTCTGCTACGGGCAAAACGGTATTGGTGAAACAAATCGGATATGAACTGTCACAGCAAGAAAATAAAGTTGTCTATTGGTTTGATGGCGCACTGGAGAGGGGATTTGACAAAGACCAGTTGATTAAGGAGATTAACGGATTAAGCGGTATATTTATCATAGAGAACGTGCACTTGGAAACGCCCAAATACCAGCGAGTGTTGTACTCGATCAACCCCAAGACACATAGACATGTTCTCTTCACTGCCCGACCGTCATTCGAATATGCTGAGAACAAGAAGGACAGGCTGTTCTCCGAATTAGAACACGTCAAATTGGATTCTTCTGGAGCCGTAAATAATATAATTGAGCATTTTGCTGTGCATCATCCAAGAGTGCATTGGACAAAAGAGGTTCAGGAGTCTATTAAGCGTGTGTGTGGGAGAAGTCTGTGGCTCGTTTCCTACGCTCTCAAAGGGTATGTCGATGCGGACGGCTGCGGAGATACACAAAGTTGGATGGAAGAAGGTGTGAAGCAAGACTTAGAGGAATTAGAGAGGCTAGACACTGCCTTTCCTGAAGTGATGGTCGCGCTCTCTCCCCTTAGCCATTGTGAAGTCTTGACTGATGAATTCTACCTGAGGAACGTTTTATCATTTGATCAAAGTGAATTGCAGAACCTTGTGTATAGCGGTGACATAACGCGGCAAGACATCAAGAATGGACATGTTCGTTATGGGTTGCCACACTCAGCTCTAGCTCGTCTTTATTGGACACACGGAGCAAAATACAGAATTCGAAGGGGCATTCCTGATTACGATGATTTCATATATAGTTATATTACATCGAATGTTGCAAATGGATTGGAGGCCCTAACATCTTGCAATCAGAATACAGAAGCCGCAGTCATAGCTCGCATTCATTCTGCTGGCAACGTGGCTGATATTGTGCAAAACGAACAGTCGATGGAGGCAATAAAATGGGCAATACGCCACATAAGAAAACATCATGACTATTGTGAAAACAACGTCTGGCTGTCTGACGATCTTCTGGGAGTACTGGCCAAGAAGATCCATTCAACTAATGATTTATACAATGCAGCCGATTGTCTTCATGCGATTCAGCTTGTGAATAAAACCGCAGGTCCCCGGTTGTGGAATCTCTTGAGACTGGATACGTTAGCGAAAAAGATAACTGTGACCGACGATTTCTATGGGGCTTACATGTTTCTGTTAATAGTCTCATTCTTTCCGGATGACACAAGCCGAGAATTTTGTAGGATGATAAACCTTAATGATCTGTATAGAAAGTTCAAACAGTCTGCAGACTTCTCAGGTATCTGCTCGTTCATTCTTGGTTTTCTGGAATGTGACAAGGAACGTGGCTATGAATTGTGGGGCCTATTGAATGTAAGAGAACTTGCACGGAAGATGGGCACGGTGAGTGACATTCCATTGGCCTTTCGGTCCATATGTGCACTGTTTATGAGGGAACCTGAAATGGGTAATCAGCTTTGGAGTTTCGTGGACAAAGCGAACCTCGCTGCGGTGATCAGTACAAGAGAAGACCTGCAGTGGGTGTATCCTGATATAGGATGTGTTCTGCAAATGAACAAAACCCTAGCCCAAGATTTTTGTGGACTGCTTGAGCTTAGAGAACTCGCTGCCAGATTAAGTGAGACACCACGCCTCACTCTTCTTCTTAGCTGCATTGATGTGATCCACCAAATTGACAACGGCATAGCGACGCGCCTATGCAGTTTACTAGATCCGCAAAAAATAGCGTGTACGTTGCGCCAAAAGGATGAGGACTACAGACACTGGGTTCTTGATGCGATTGGTCGTGTAGATGACAATGTTAGTAATGAGCTCCGTGCACTTCTTGCCATTAATTGTGGCAGGCAGAACCAGTAAGCACTCGGTTAAAGTCACACTGTAATGATATTCAGTGCAGCAGCCGCTCCTTACGCCGTTTTTCCTGCTGAATACCTGGACCTTGGCCAGATGAGTCAGTAACACGATAAGACAATACTTAGAAGTAGGTTCAGTAAAAGCAAAGGCGGTTCTATCGTATGCTTTCCGTGAGGGCAGGTAACTGCTATGCTTTGGCACTGGCTTGCTGAGAAGTAAATATAAAAACAGGTTTAGGAGCCGTTTCCTTCTTCCTTCGATCGCAGACCTCTGCAGTAGAAATTGTCCGAGGCTCTTGCCTCGGCGATCATTGAAAAATCAGGAAGCCACAGGCTAACCTGATTTTCATTTTGGTATCAATAGTGTGTAAATTTATTAAGCGGGGTGATCAGTAGAATCAGCAGTGGGTGAGGAGCAGATTGTTTTATCAAGATGTTTTTGTTTATATTCTTTAAGGGCCTGCTGGATGATTTTGGATTTATCTTTTTTTACAAAATCAAAAAGTTCCTGATTTAAGTAAATTTGTATTGTCGGCATTTTTTATATTTATAAGGTTGTTGGACTTTATAAATATATCTATAGCTGAACATATATAATCAGTTACCACAATGTTTATATAGGTGTATATCTATATATACTCATACATACAGGGGGTTAAAATAAATGAAAGACATTGTAACTATTAAAGGCAAGCCAGTTATTGAGATTTATGAAAGTCTTGATGGAAGTTACTGGTTTATAACAGAAAAGCTCTATAAGCAGGATAGTGTGATTAATGGCAAGGTGTACAAGGATGATCAGATTTTATTTGGTTATGTCAGATTGTCAGCTTGCCCTGAGTTTGCAGAGTGGGGAAATGTTTCAGAAACAGAATTAAAACTGCTTGGCAACTGGGTCTGGAAAGTACCAAAGATGAACTGGCATTTATGCCCTGAGGTTGAAGTGAAAGAGAATAGCGAAAAACAGAAAGCAATTAATTCTTTTGAGGCTGAAAAAAGTTATAAGGGGGAGAATGTTTAAAATGGCATGGAGGCCGACGCATTATTTAATTGAAGGAGAACTTAATAATACAGTTTTGGGTAAAATTACTGGCTGGATGAAGTTTGCAGGGATAAAGGAAAAAATCATATATGATTTAAAGGGTGATTTTCACAGGGATATAAGAGGAGCAAAGATTTATTTGATTGGTGATGCAGATGAAAATGAACCAGGAGCAAAAGAATACATGGATGGCTTTTCAACAAAGCAAAGAGGAGATGCTGGTGATATTACAGCAGGGCTGGCTCCTTATGATTATGTGCGTGGCCGATGTTATATCGAATGGTACAGCAATGAAAACGGCAGGGTTGTTATAGAGCTTGAGCAGGATCAGCTCCAGATAATAGGCACACCTATTCCAGTAGATCAGTGTGAGCCTATTTCCAGACAAGAGCAGGCACAAAATATGGCTGGATTTATGGGGCAGGTTGCCAAAGATTTTGGATTAAATCCTGAAGGGGGGATCAATAAAAAATGAATTACAAAAAACAACCATTGGATAAGGAAATAATAGACAGGCTCTTGTCTCATGGGATATGGCTCAGTGAAAATGCCCCACCAGTAACTAAAGAGAAAGCTTTAATACTTATTGGCCAGGCTATCCTGGATAATTTCATAAAAGAATTCATAGGGCTGTGGAAGAATGAACTGTTTCCGCATTGCAGGATAAGGGATTATAAAGCCACTGATGAAGATTGGCGAAAATGGCTTGGAGATGACTACTCAAATTCTAAGTATTGTAAGGGGGTGAATGAGAAAATGGATGCTGATACAAAGAAAAGGCTTGATGATTACATAGAGCTTCTTGATGAGATATCAGAAAAAACAGAGGATGCAAGCACAGCCGTGGCAATCTTGCATGAGATTTCCAAGGACAGAAGATCTGAACAAATGAGAAGTGAGCGACAGGGTAAAAAAGATGACACAGTCACTTTCAAGCAGAAGAAATGCATGAAAAGACTGGGTATAGACTTTCCTGATGACATTTCAAGGAAGGAAGCTTCGATGTTGATTCAAGAGGAACTTGAGAAATTGAATGGAGTGGGGGAGTAATCCCCCCACCTATTTTTATGCAAAATGACAGGATGATGATTGTAGCTGGGCGTCTTGCTGTATGCCATGTTTGATAAAGACCAGAGGATTTATATAGTCTTGGGTTTTATTTAATGTATGAAAAACAACATGTTTGTCTGGCCAGTGTCTGTATATATGCATGGAATATTGGTGGTGATGAATAGAGTTTAATGACCAAAAACCGTAAAAGGCGCTTCGCCGATGATCAAGGAGGCTCAGCTAACCATTTAAGCCTTTTGGTCCCTGGCCTCGCGGCATACAAAAAGCATAACAGTTGCCGCTTGGTGATAGTTCAGCAACCATTATGCATTTTGCTTTATGCCGCTCGGGCCTAAAGTAACTGCTCAGCCCTTAAAAGCGTCAAAGGCACCGTGTCTCCAATGGATGATTGCCTTTCACGCTTTTCACCTGCACTCTGTTCAGGTGGCAGGGCTTCGTGAGATAATTGACGCCTGCGTCGTAATGATTCGAAAGCCATAAAAGGCGCTTCGCTTGCAATTGAGGCTCAGCTAACCATTTAAGGCTTTCGCAATTGATACATGGGTATAGGCGGACTGCGACCAGAATTGCTCAACACGTCACTTCGCAGCTGCTTGGTCTCAGCGACGTATTGAGCTTTTGGTCTTGCCACCTGCTGAGATTAGAAACTGCTCAGCCACTAAAAGCGTCAAAGACCTTCAGTTTCTGTGTGGCGGTCTTTCACGCTTTTCACCTGCATACGCAGGTGTCTGGGCTTCGCTGATTATATGATGACATTCGGACACGACTCAAAAGGCATAAAAGGCGCTTCGCCGATGATCGAGGAGGCTCAGCTAACCATTTAAGCCTTTTGGTCCCTGGCCTCGCGGCATACAAAAAGCATAACAGTTGCCGCTTGATGATAGTTCAGCAACCATTATGCATTTTGCTTTATCCCGCTCGGGCCTAAAGTAACTGCTCAGCCCTTAAAAGCGTCAAAGGCACCGTGTCTCCAATGGATGGCCTTTCACGCTTTTCACCTGCACTCTGTTCAGGTGGCAGGGCTTCGCCAATTTTGTGACGCCATCGCATCGACTCAAAAGGCGTAAAAGGCACTTCGCTAACCGCTCAGTTAACCATTTAGGCCTCTTGGTCGGCGATGGCGTGCGTTATATCGGCGAAAAGCGTAAAAACGCTTCGCTCGCTCAGCTAAACTTTTAGGTTTTTCGCCTTGGGGCTCAGCGATAGAGCAAGCAGAAAAGCCTTGTATATGCCTGCCATCGCAGTTAGATTTATCAGTTGCTCATGATAACCCTGCATGGGCTCGATAAAACATATTAAGGGCAGGTATGAGCATATATTCTTCGATGAAATACAGGGCATATCTGGATATAGAAACAACTGGCCTCAGCCGGCATTATAATGAGCTGACTGTGATAGGAATTGGTCTGGAAAAAAGCAGGAGAATTGAAGTTATCCAGCTTATTGAAAATGATTTATATGATGAAAAACTGGTGGAGATTCTTGAAAACGTGGATGAAATTTACACCTATAATGGCAGTCGTTTTGACCTGCCTTTTATGAATACCAGGCTGGGAGTAGATTTGAAGCAGTATGTTAAGCATACTGACTTGATGTATGATTGCTGGCGACATGAGTTAAAAGGCGGATTAAAGGCAGTTGAGAGAAAACTGGGCATAGATAGAAAGCTGAAAAATGTGGATGGATACATGGCAGTGCAACTATGGTGGGATTATGTGAATAATGGAAATCGCCATGCTCTGAAGACTTTGTTAGATTACAATAGAGACGATGTAGTTAATTTGCGGGTGTTGAGAAAAATGCTCGGTGTTGAGTAGTGGCGATTTTCGAGATTTTGGAATATTTGTTTATGAAAGGGCTAAGCATGCGGGCGGTTTACTTTTTCACGATAACTCTTTTGTTGGGCTGTTTTGCAGCAGCTTCAGGATTCAGCGCAGAGGCCATGGACAGTAGGGCAGGGAATAGAACTATGCCGGCAGGCAAAACACTGTCTGAGAATCCGGCAGTTCAGATGGTCGATGCCAAGGATTATGGTGTTGTCGGTGATGGTGTTTTTGATAATACAAAGGCGCTACAGGTGGCCCTGGATGATGCTGTTGCGAAGGGGCCGACATGTTATCTTCCATCTGGCCATTATCGGATTAATGGATCACTGGTTATTCCTCCTGGAGTAACTTTATGTGGTGCTTCTGGTGGTGTGCCGCATTCAGAGCATCCGATTGGAACTGTGCTCTTGGCTTATGGGGGTAGAGGAAAAGCTGATGGAGAGCCTCTGGTAACACTGAAGCCTAATGCTGTAATCCGAAATCTTGTTATTCATTATCCAGAACAGACACTGCCTGATGTGGTGCCTTATCCATGGGCAATCCGAGGTGATGGTGAAATGTGTCAGGTCCTGGATATTACAATTACAAACCCTTATCAGGCCCTTGATTTTGGCACAAAGTGGAATGAGCTGCATATCATACGTAACGTATTTGCATGCCCGTTGAATATCGGCGTGTATATTGACCAGTGCACAGACATCGGGCGGATTGAAAATGTACATTTTAATCCCAACTTCTGGACCAGGATGGCACTCTCGCCGAAATATCCTGGCGGCGATATCAAGGCATACCTGGAGAAAAACCTGATCGGCTTTAAGATTGGCAAGACTGACTGGGAATACATCAGCAATTCCTTTGTCATATTTCCGAAGATAGGGTTTCTTTTTGATGATTTTGGCCATGGCCCGGGTAATGCCGTGATCACTCAGTCTGGAGCAGATATCTGCCCCGTGGCTGTTCGCGTTGATAAAACCCAGGGTCATGCTGGTGTGCAATTTGTAAATGGCCAGTTCATGGGCACGATTGAGGTTGGCAAGGACAATAGAGGGCCTGTGAAACTGACGAACTGTGGATTCTGGCCTGTGCCTGAGACCAAGGAGCAAATTGTAAAGCAGGGGCCGAGCAGTCTGATCTTGAATGCGTGTCATTTTGCTGGCTGGGACAGTAAGGGTACAGGGGCGCCCTGCGTTCGTGCTGATGGCGGTAGGCTTGTGGTCAATGGCTGCGAGTTCATGGAGGGCAAGAGGCAGATTGTACTAGAGAAGGGTGTGACTGCCGCGACGATTACAGGCTGTTTGCTGCGAGGTGATTCAGGTATTATCGACAATTCCGGGGCTGATGTTCAGATTGGATTAAATACAACTCATTAAAATGGGGACAAGGCAATGCCGACGGCAGATATTCTGGTTTTTCAGTTGAAGGTTACGTTGCAGGAGGTCGAGCCTGCAATATGGCGGAGATTTCAAGTCAGGAGGCAGGTGAGATTAGACCGGCTGCATTTATTTATTCAGGGATGCATGGGATGGACAAATTCTCATTTGCATGAGTTTAAGATAGGGGGGCATGGGTACAGGCATATTGAGCAGATGTATGAAGATATTGATGATTCTGACATGCATGATGAAAAAGAATATCGTCTCAAGAAATTAGTGAATGAGGGTGATATTTTTGAATATTTGTATGATTTTGGGGATTGCTGGGAGCATGAGATTTTGGTGGAGAAATTGACTGAGCCAGAGGAAGGGATTATTTATCCAACATGTTTGGCAGGAGAACGTGCCTGTCCTCCTGAGGATTGTGGTGGGCCCTGGGGATATGCTGATTTATTGAGGATGCTTGGCGATCCTGGGCATGAAGAATATGAGGAATATCGTGAATGGGCTGGTGAGGATTTTGATCCTGGGAGGTTTGATGTGGATAAGGTCAATGGTTTTTTTGAGAAGTCTTCCAAGTAGGTTGCTACTTTTGGGTTGGTTAGTGTTTTCCTCAACGTTTTAGATTTCAGAGCTCTGCCGGCTTTTGTTCTTAGGGAGAAATCTTTGCAGGCCGTGTTGATGATCTTGTTATTTGAAGATGTGATAACTGGCTTTTTAAGTTTTCTTTACGAAGAGTCCTGAGTGCTATGTGGATGTTGTTTTGTGTCGTTGCTGTTTGGATGAATTGGACGTTGGGTCCGTATTAAGTTTGTGTGATTAACTGTGCTGGGGGTTTTTTAAAATGCTGCTGCCTTTTTGCTGGTTTGTTTTGGTCCATGGGCTATGGATATTGAGGCTGGGCTTGCTGGGTATTCTGCAGGTTGTTTTTGTTTTGAGTTTGTACTTGATGAGTCTTATTTTCTGTCGAGAGGTTGATGGCAGGTTTTGAGTGGCTGGGAGAGTTGCCTATTAGGAGTTTTGTCGATTGAGTTGCTGATTAGGCATTGGTCTTTATTGTTGGCCTTGAGGTTGTTTCTGGTTATGGCTGTGGGTGGCCTTTTTAAGGTGGTGAGGTTATTAGACTGTGATTTGAGATGTTCGAGTGTGTGCGTGTTGTGGGGCTTGAGATGTTTTTGATATTGGGATGAGTTTCAGGTTTTATATTGAGTTCTTATGGGTTTTGAGGGATGTTGTGAGTTGATTTGGCAGGTTATTGTTATGAAGGACTGATGGTTTTTGTGTGAGTTTTGAGTGTTTTGCGGTTGTTGGGATAATGGTTGAAGAGGTTTGTGTGAGTGTAAAAAGATTGGTGAGTGTTTTAGAGTAGAGCGATGAAGATATGGATTGCATCGGCCGCCTATATTATTTAGCCGCTATCGCGGCTATTTTTTAATTTTTGTGCGGCCGATGGTGTGACTATGCTTGGATTTGCTGTTTGCTTTTTGTGATACTGTTGTGGCTGGTTGAGTTGTTGTTGTGGATGATGGTAGTTTGTGAAGATGAGGTAGTTGTGGCTGATTGCAATTATTTGTTGGTTTTGAGGTGCTGTAGCTGATTCAGTGGTATGTTGTATTAATATTTGTTGTTATCGTGGCTATTTATTGCCCCGGCTCCCAGCGGGTCGCCGGGGGTGCTGCGGCGACGGCGACTGTTGCTGTTGCTGCGGCCGATGGTGTGACGGTGCTTGGATTTGCTGTTTGTTTTTTTGTGATCCTGTTGTGGCTGGTTGGATTGCTGTTGTGGATGATGGTAGTTTGTGAAGATGAGGCTGTTGTGGCTGGTTGCTATTATTTGTTGGTTTTGAGGTGCTTAAGCTGATTCAGTGGTATGTTGTAGTAATATTTGTTGTTATCGTGGCTATTTATTGCCCCGGCTCCCGGCGGGTCGCCGGGGGTGCTGCGGCGACGGTGGCTTGGTGCTTTGGCTGTGGCTGCGATGATTTTGCAAGGTTTTTGGTTTGTATTATGAGTGAGATGGAGATTTTGTTCTATTGGGTGATAAGTTGTATGTTTAGGGATATGAGATCCGTGTTTTGGTTGGAATGGTGGTGAAAGCCCCTGGAACTGGAACCATAGCTGAAGTTATAACTTCATTATTCAAAAGAAGTTGCATTGTTAAATTACCGATGTTAACAATTCTGGAGTGGAATCTCAGCAATTGTTTGTTTTTGGGGTGATTTCAACAACCTTGTAGTTACCCCAGGCAGCGATCAAAACGAAAGAATTAAAAAGTGTACTGCCTTAAACTTATTAATGGAGCATGAGGGGAAAAATTATGCAAGGAGCATTAGCCAATCTTATAAAAGTTGGGGCGAGGATCAAATAGCGAGGCTGCTTGATAAAAACCAGATTGCCTATCAGTATGAATATCCTTTAGCTGTCATAGACAGAGGAAAAACCCGGCTCAATTACCCGGACTTTCGCTTGAAAGATTTCGGCATAATTATTGAGTACTTTGGAGTAAATGGTGACAGTGGTTATGACGAGAGAGCGAAGCATAAGAGAGAGGTTTATAAACAGGCTGGGATTGACGGATTGTATCTGACAAGGGATTCTCTGAGGGGTGATTGGCCTGAAAAAATTCTTGGTGAGATTGAGGATATTCTTAAGAGCAGGCTCGATAAATTTTATGGGCATTCGTGTAACAGCAGATGAAGTAATATTTCTGCAGGCTGAAGGAAAAGGCTTTACAAGGTGTTGCAGATTTTATAACTGGTTATGGCTATAAAGGGGGAGTATTTGTTGTTAAAAATTTTACTCAAAAAGTGGTATTAATATTCAGCCATTCGAGTCTAAATCCAGATTATTATAGAGTATGTGGAGTTTATACGTGGCAGATATCTCAATAAGTATTGCATTGTTTAAGAATGTATTTACTTTAAAGTGGTGGGAAAAGTTTATAAGGCGGCTTGTTTTCTTAATAGCCGGGAGAAGACGAGAACGATTGATATAGCCTGCGGTATGTTATACCAAAGACAATAAACAATACAATAGCCTTAAACGATCGACTTGACGTGTAAACTGCACTCTCTTTGCTTGTGCGTACTTCTTTCAATTCAAAGCTCAAATCTTGTATTCCCAGGGCACAGCCCTTTTCTTAAAGTTATTAAATTCACAATTACAGCCCTTCTGAGTGAAGATTTTAAGATTTCCGGATAAATATATAGGGGACAGAAATAATTTGGTACAGAGGGTAATTCAGCTTCAAAAAGGCTACTTTTTTTGTAAATATGCTTAAAAAAATTAAGCATTTCTTTTTGGGTTCTTTCCTGCTGTAGTGATATAATAATATTGCCGGAGCAGTGGAGCATCGGTCCAAGTGTCAGGTTCGAGGATGAAAAAGCCTGGGGCGTTAGGACATAGCCTTATAAAGGCTCATTGATTCGGGCATCCGGAGCGCCTACCTCATTATGCCATATCTGCTCCGGCATTTTTTGTTCCCAGGATCCCATCTTTATATCTTGCTGTGAATTGTCCGGCTGCACGATCTTGAAGACAACTGATGTGAGCAGGCTGCATAGATTGCTTTAAGGGCCCAGTGTGGCGGTCCTATTCTACTTTTCTTTGTTCTCAGATTTCCTGGCGGCTATTCTTTTCTGCCGTGCAGCCTCGATCATATCTTTGATGTCATAACCTAAGGGTTTGCCCTGCTCGTATTTCTGCCGGGCAGAGACGAGGGCTTCCTCTACGCCCAGAGGCAGGATGCGGTCCTTTTCTGTTTTCTCGGGCGGCAGCCACCAGTTCATCCTTTCGCTGTAGCACCATACATACTCATCCGATGTGGTCAGGGCATAATACACATTGTGTTCAAAGAATTTCAGTTGCTGCTCGGCGGTGAGAAAATGGCCTGTGGTTTGTTCGGTGCGTTTTCCCAATGTCTGGTCTATGTACAAGGCCATGCCCGCCTGAACCTGGGCGTTATACTTTTTCCGGAGCGATTCCGGGACCAGTGTCTGAACGCGCTGCCGGATTAGATGATAGGCGCGGAAATAATCATTAGGACTTTCGTAATAGTAGGCTGATTCGTTGCCGTCGATGAAGATGGTACCAGGTGCGGCGCCCTCGAGCATGCCGATGCAAAAAGACGGCAGCAGGACCATCCACTTTTTGAGCAGTTTTTCCTGGCGGATCTTCGGATCAGGTTCGTCAACAATATCGGGAAAAAGACCAATCTGAAAGAAGCTCAAAACCTTCAGATCGGGCATGTGCTCCTGGAGGGCGATAATGAACTGCCGGCCGCGGCGGCGAACCTGCTCGGCGACCTGGTCGAATGGTTTGTCCGCATACGAGCCGGGATATGCCCAAGGGTCTGTTCCATAAGGCTCCGGATCAAAGCAGACCCCCACACAGTGTCCGGAACAGACTGCCAGAGAAAATAACTTCATATTCTCGATGATGACATCCCAGTGGTCATCGTTGAACCAGTCCATATTCCACTTACTGGCGGCATAGAGCGTCAAGAAGTTGTCTGTGAATTTCTCCCATTTAATGGCAGCAAGCGAATCCAACTGCTGCTGCAGGTCTTCTTGTTTCCATGGCCGGGTATCAAAGGCGTGGTTGAATTCTTTCGTCCGAAAGATTATTCCGTCAAATGGCCGCTTCTCCATTTCGCGAATGTTCTCCTGGACAAAGTCAGGATAGGGAACGTCCCAGCCATACTCAACGATCTTTTTCCCGAGGCGCTGCTGGGCAATTATGCAATCAGGGCTGAATAGCCAGAAAACAAGCAATAGTAAAAGACTGGATAAAAGATGTTTTCTATACACGGCAAGTTCCTTTCAATTTCACCATATTCTACCATATTTATCATCTTGTGGACATCACCAACCAGGAAGCTGTGCAGCGGTATATTGCCCAATACAATCATCGGCTTTATCAGAAGGATTTGCCTCGGTTTGAATCCAATGTTTTTGCATCACCGATACCCATTGTAGAACATGCCGCCAAAATTAGCCGCAATGCTCCCTGTCCGTGCGGCAGCGGCAAGAAATACAAAAAGTGCTGTGGCGGTCCAAAGAATGTTAGTATGTATAACTGAGAAGAGAATAAGGTTTTCGCAGTTTAGTTTAGAATGCCACGCATTATTCGGCTTTTGGCAACAGCGCCTCACCTTTCTTTGTGAGGTTAATAGCCTTCAGCCTGCCGGTCTTTGTTATTTCCTCATCTTCTTCTATTAGCCCTCGCTCCAATAGTTTTGCCTTCAGCTTTTGCCCCTGGCGTACTGAAAGGCCCAGACGTTTGTACCGGGCAGCGATACCGCTGTCTGGATGCTCCTGGACATCGTTGAGAAATGAAATTTCAAAATTTTTCAGGGTCTCATTTTCAGGTCCTGGTGCCGACTTTTCGGATTCGGCAATGTTGGCATGAGATGGTAATCGGAAGTCTTCTTCTGGAAACGCCGGTGCTATGTCCTGCATATGCGCTTTTACAAAATTATCTGTAATCTTTCCTTTTTCAATAATGAATTCTGGAATGGCAATTTGAAACGGTCTTGGTATTCTACCCTGCAATTTGACGACAGCCTGGCCAACTTCAAGCATTCCCAGGATATCTCGTTCTTTATCCAGTAAGAGGCACTGACCCATTGCATTGATGTCTGTTTTATGCTTGAGATTCATGCAGATGGTAGTGTAGGTATTTCCCAGAGCATACAAAGATATTTTTGAAGGGTGCTGATCAAGCAGTATCAGGCTTTCGCCAAATTCCCTTATCTCCCGGAATATAATGTCCATAACAGATTGGCCGCCTACCAGCGATCTTCGCTCGTCACTTAATATATGGTGGGCTTCCTCGATAATGATGGCATGCTTGAAATCCTCTCTTCTTTCTTCGGTCATACGTTTCTGGTGCAGATAAAGCAAAGCTGACTGTATGAAGAAAGTCTTATCTGACTGGGTAAGAGCATCAAGCTCTAAAATGACATTCTTGTCAAGGATATGGTCGATAGTATTGTTGTTACTGGAGTTAACCAATCTCTCCATATCACCGAAACATAGTGTTGATAAGGCCCTCAGTGTCGATGACAACCAGCCCGATTCTCTGCCTCTAGTGTCCATATTTCTTGCTTTGAGCAGGACATCTTTGAAAGTCGGCCATTTTTCAACTGTGCCGTCATATACTCCTGCTTCTTCATAAACAGCATCAACAGCTTGCTGAAGCAAATACAAACAGCCATTTCCTAAACAGTACGAGTGAGCCATAACCTCATTTAGTTTCTTTAGCCAGGTTTTTGGATCTGTGCCCTGTGGCGGAATCAATGGATTGAATGAAAATGGTGCGATGTTTCTGCCGACAGTATAGACCTCCACGTCCTTGAATTCAGGCTGTGATAAGAGGTCGCGGTAATTTCGTTTCCAGTCAAACAAAAGAAATGGCCTGCTTTTCTGTTTCAGCAGTCTCAAAATTGAAAATCCTAAGTTTGTTTTTCCTGCTCCCGACCTGCCCAAGATTGCGCAATGCTGAATCCATTCATCTTCTCGAAGCCCAAATTCATATAGATTCTTGCCGGAGTAACAAACCTGGCCTATTGGATACTCACCCTTGGCCTGTTCTTGTGACGGAGGAATAAGAACAATGTCGCTCTGCCCTAATTCTTGGGGAATATGTTTTGCAGCTAAGAGTTCAACATAGTTTTCGATCTGGTTTCTGCCTTCACTATCTTCTGCAAGATATGCTGCGTAGATTTGGTCCATCTTGGAGCCGAGAAGAGGTTTCAGTTTCGAGCAAAGTTCCCGGACATTTACAGAATTTGTGCTATCTCTCATATTGAGCCTCCACATCAGAGAAAACCGAATATCGGTGTTTGGCATCTTTGTATGCAGCGGCGCTTTCAAATAGCCCTTGCCTTAATTCCACAGTATCTTTCCAGAATGCAAGTTCTTCATCTCGTCTTTGTTGCTCAAGATTCAATAACTGACCTTCGAGATTTGACAGACGTTTTGCCCGGTCAGGGAAATAGTTGATCTGAACGCCGAAAAGCTTTTCTTGTATTTCTAAATTTCGGTGGTCAATGTCTCGAACATGCTCATAGTATATACGTGACCGCTCCTCCAGGAGATTGCCCAAATGCGCCAAATTGGTGTGTTGTTGCCTTGTCTGATTCCCAAATACCTGGTCGGCAATGCTGTATGCTGATTTCTCTACAGGTGAGAGTGCTTTTTGCAATAAGTCTGCATCAGGCTTGAATTTCTCAAGATAGCTGCTTGAAGGCCATTGAAGAAATAGCGGATAATCAGGTTCTGTTTGTTTAGCAGAGTATCGACTCTGTTGGAAATAGAGATTTCTGAGCTCATACGTTTGGTTTGGCATTACCATCTTCTGATTGTTTGTAACTGTTTAGTGGTAATAGATGTAATTTGGGGTTTATAAACGTTACTATTTTTGATTTGCGGAGGTGAGATTTGATCACGGCCCGTATTCTTCATAAATGTACTCACGGATTAGACCTGCCAGATTGTGTCGCAATGACTCAGCTGATTCCCCAGCAGCCTTTGCTGCTCTGGATGTGAAGCGGAACAGCCGGCACAGGTCTCGAAAAGAAGGACCGATGAAACAGAAGGTAACAGTGCCGAGATATGCGCGTAGGTAAGGTTGGTCACCTTTAGGTTCGGCAAGCCATATACGAAGCATAAGCTTGATGGTACCGGTCTGATTCTGTACAAAACGAGTATAGTCTGGGTCGCGGTCATAGACAATGATGCGCTTGTGCCTCCTCACCCAGGCACGATGCTGTTCAATATGGAAAAACATGGTGCTCATAATATTTCAAGAACTCTTTATGTGGTTATTTCCCCATACTCGATAGGCGACACTATCATAATCTCATCAATTAAGTACAGAATGATCGATGCACTACAGTTTATTTGCTCGCGTAACTATTTCTTTTTTGGCTCAGCCACAATATCTCCGAAGCGGATATATGATAAAGTGAATCTGCATCCGTAAAGAGCAGGATTTTCGCCGCTACTCTCCCAGCTTCGTCAAGGTTGCCAGAATCGGCCAGCAATCTCATATTGACTGTTTGTCCAGAGGGGCTATTGGGATACTTGGTTAGGACTTCTTCTGCTATTTTCCTGGCTTTATGTGGATTGTCACATTCCAAGGCATAATCCAGGAATTGCTCTGAGAAATAGTCGTATATCGCTATTATGCCAGGTTGTCTTAAACGCTGAAGAACATCGAGCATTGTCTGATCACCGCTTTTTTCCTCACCTAATTTGAACAGCGTGAGAGCAATCTGCTTACGCAATTTGAGACTTACTGGCAAGAACTGGAACGGAGACAATTCCAGTTTGCGAGTCAAGTTAATGAGCATTTGCTCATAGTCCTCTCGCTGGCGTGCCACTTCAAACAAAACATTGTACTTATCTATTCCTTCTTTCTTTTTCCTAAACGTCTGGTAGAGATGAAGGCGATCTTGCATATCCTCGCCGGTCACGTTTTTTATGGCATAGAGGAGATCTTGGGACGTTTGGTATTTCAGAGTACAAACTTTATCAAGTATTTTGCGGACGCAATCCAGACCGTACCTCTCAATCAATCGTTGCGCCTCATGCGTGGCGTATGCATAGCGGGCAAGAGAGAGCCTCTGTTCACATTCTAATGTTGGTCTAACACAATAGGGTACACTCAACCAGTACATCAAATTGACTTCCTTCTGTAGGTCGTCATATTTCCGGACATCACGTATGCTTGCCCAGTCAGCAGCAGCATCAACACCATAATGTTTTCTCAGAAGCTCACAAGTGATTGCTTCGGCAAAGCCATCTGTAAACCATCGCCATTTCATATCCCGTGGCTTCAGCCGGCTCAATATTGTTACTTCAGTGAGTTCGTGAATTGCAACTCCAACCTTTCTGATGCCTCCAGGTGTATCCAAAACTTTAAGGAACTTGCTCACCCCATCCTTAAAGGATTCATTAGAGTCAATTAGAATCATAAGTTCAATTGCTTTCAAAGGTTGACTGCTTGTGAATTCAAATGCGGGCTGATATGTCGCCTCATCAATCGTCATGTCGTATTCAAGATTTGGAAGCTGGCAACCTGACCTTAGGATATTCTTAATTGTATCAGTTTTGGTTATATAGAAAGTATGCTCCGCATTGGCCATCTGGCCTATGAGGTCGATCACTGTATCGAGCACACGACATTGTGCCTGAGTGTTGGGATCCACTGCCCCAACAATGCGATTAATATCAGCAACGATATCCTCTTTTTTTATGGTAATTACTTCCTGTTCGGTTTTTTGCTTTATTTCTTTATAAGCTCTTTCAAAGACAGGTAAGTTCGGTTCAAAACACTTTTCGTAATATATTGTGGCTCCTGCGACATTAGCTTCATGAAGGTTCAGTTGTTTCCAGGCTGGATGGGGATCAGAAAAAGACTGTGGGCAGGCCCAAATAACAACCAACATAGCAAGGATCAATTTCCATCGGATTGTGGAATTTTTGATGCTTATCAGTCTTGTGTTTAATGACTTCATAATATGATCTCCTCTCTCAGATTGGTTTTTCAAAAGAAGATATCTCAAATTGAGAAATGCACCTGATAAATCAGTCTTTACCTTCTGTAAGTGAATGAACCTTAGCAATCTCTATATTTGATGTATTCGAATTTTGTTGGTTAGATTTGTGAATGACATAACGTTTGGTAAGGTCAGGTCTGGAAGATCCTTCACCAAATCTCCATGTTAGCAAAGATATTCCTGGTCCCGTGATTCCATCTATGTCATTATGCCTATTTTCATTGAATCCAAATTGCCAGCGTTGATTTTCTCTTGCTCTCAGTTGTCCTGCTTCTGATGCATTCAGACCATTTGGATAAACCGGGTGGTTCAATACGAAGAGTTCGTTCATATCTCCGCATCCAGGTAGCATACAGCTGGCGATCACAGCAATCAGCACGGAGAGAGCAATTTTCCGCCCTCTCCTGATACTCATCATCCTATTTCTCTTTGAAGTCGTTGTTTCAATGATCGATTTGTTCTTCTTTGTGTCTAACATGGTTTATTCTCCTTCCTATTTCGTTTTCAATTACTTCTTTGGCTTTGTGATCTTCTTTCACACCCCTATATTCGCAAGAAACCGGGCAATCCTGCGCAAACAAATATCTATTATCATGCCGGTATCTTTAACCTCACGATTTTCGGAGGGATCAATGGAACGGGACAAAAATCAGATGAGCTGCATCACCGTTTGGAATGGTTAACCGCCATTTTACTGCAAGATTATTTGGGCTTGGCATTTGCTGCCATTCCCCGATTTTACGGTAATACAGGCTTCTGCTACTTCCGGGTATTTTTTAAGTGTTGTTTTGGCTTGAAATCTGTGTACTGCGGAAGTACATTGTTCTTATAGACCCACTCAATAATGAGTTGTGGCCGATATGGCTTTGTGGGCATTTTGTATTGTCGGCAGTAAAAAGCAGTGAAAGTTATTCCAGTCTTGTTAGAGAAGAAATAGATGTCCAAAAACAACCGAGATACAAGCATGGGCGAGTCGGATCATGTATTTCAGACTACGCGATGGTCTAATATCCGAGATGCTGGAACACAGGATGAGCTGCGGCGGAAACTTAGCGTTGATAATCTCATAATAAAGTACTGGAAGCCCGTTTACTGCTACTTAAGACGCAAAGGATACGAAAATGAGATTGCCAAGGATTTGACCCAGGGCTTCTTTCACGAGGTTGTTCTGGGACGTGAGTTAATTCAGCAGGCGGATCAGGCCAAAGGTCGCTTTCGTACGTTTCTCTTAACAGCCCTCGACCGCTATGTAACGAGTGTCTATAGAAAAGAAACCGCAAAAAAACGCCTGCCGAAGCATGGCATGATACATCTTGAGTCTGAGATATTATCCAATATTCCAAAGTCACAATTGCAAGAGCCACCCGAACAGGTTTTCAATTACGCATGGGCATCAAATCTACTGGACCAGGTTCTGGCTGAAGTACGGGAGGAATACTGTAATACCGGCATGGAAACGCATTGGGAGGTCTTTCGCATAAAAGTACTCGATCCAATTCTTGAGGATGCCGAGGCTCCATCCTTTGCAGAGATATGCAAGAAATACGGCATTGAGAGTGAAAGCAAGGCCTCAAATATGATCATAACCGTAAAACGCCGTTTCGGTGTTGTTTTGAGGCGTTGCCTGCGCCAGTTTGTACAATCTGATTCGGAAATCGAGGATGAATATAACCAATTAATTGAAATTCTTTCCAAAGGCGGCGCAGGATAACATAAGAAGTTGCGTATATTGTGATACATAATTCGCTTGGAGCAGAATCGTATGGCTAAGAAATCGACGACCTTCGGCTTGAGTTCAAAAAAGCTGGTAAACCTTTTGAAAATCGCCGAGGAAACAGGGCTGGATCAAAAAAAGGTCGACCAACAGCGTGCAAAGACTGAGCTTTTATACGACTATCTCGCACACACGCCGGAAGTCTATAGATACGCCGGGGAAGAACTACCGACTAAGCAGAGTCAATTGAGAAATACGATAAATGTTCTGTCAGGTGAACCCATTGGCAAACTTCTGCAAGACCCTGATACAGAAATAAGCTTGATCAGAATGATTAAGGATTACAGCAGCAAACTGTCCAAACGTGCCAAGTCTAAAACCGAGCACCAAGTAGCCAATACCATCTATTATGCGGCTATTGCACACGCATTGCTGTTTCATGGCCGAAGGATCACAAGATACACGTACGAAAACCTTGAAAAATCCTTTTCTAAACTGGCTAAGGAAAAGTGGATACCCCAGAATATAACTGATCTTTTCGGTAAGGCGACTGAAATTTGTCGTCAGAAAACCAGAGAAGAATAATGCAGTTCATCCCCAGCCATACGTCCTATGGGTTCTCACGATAGGGCTTACCTGCCTCGTATAGTTCTAACCGGGATTCATATTCAGGATCAGAACGACCACCATATCTATTACTCGTAACCTGATTGAGAACGGTTTTCTGCCATTTGATTGCTGTTTCGAAATCGCCAACTTCGGCGTATGACGCGGCGAGAGTGTTAACATAGTCGGCATCCACCCTGTCTGTCAGTTCACAAGCTCTGGTAGCAAGCTCTACAGCCTTCTGGCCGTTGCGGAACTCATCGACCGCGCAAGTGGCATACAACCAGGCAAGGCTGTTTAACATGCTCGGAGTGTCTGGCTGAATCTCAAGGGCTTTGGAATAGTCCACGATAGCCAAGCCGTATTGTCCATTTCTACAATACGTTTCTGCTCTCTTCTGCCGGAAGGAGTTATTATTGGGGACAAGTTCAATCGCCGTATTAAAATCTGGGATGGCTTTACGGTATTCCCTTTTTTCAAAATATGCCAATCCTCTCTGATACCAAGTTTGGGGATTCTTCCGTTCGAGTCGTATTGCCCTATCAAGGAGTGAAATCGCCATATCGAAGTTGACCTCATTGTTGCGAAACGGTACTTCGACGAAGTTACCCTCATGGTTATGAAACGACCCTCGTTCATGCAAATAGGCGGCAACCATCGTCTTGTTCTCGCTCCCCGAGTCCCACACCTTGATCGTGTCACCGCAAAATGCCAGAATTCGTTGCCCATCATAGCTGAAGCTCACTTCCTCCACGTCGGGAGCATCAAGTGTAAGCACTTCTGCCCCTGTGTTTGCATCCCAGATACGTATCAGTCCATTGCTGCCACTAGACAAGATGCGCGTGCCATCGGGACTGAAAACGACATCATTTATGTTGCTCCCATGACGGCAAACTGCTAGACTCTCCCCTGTTTCTGCATCCCAAATTCTGACTATTCCGAGATCATGCCTTGATACAAGGCGTTTTCCACCCGAGTCGAATTCGACTGTGTCTATCGCCAAGTTGGGCACCTGCAAAGTCAGCTTATTGGCGCCTGTTCCAAGGTCCAGCACTATAATCTGTTGTCCATAAACCCCTACCGCGACGCGCTTCCCTTCGGGATCAAATGCGACACACCTTATATTACCGATGTCTTGGCCAAGACTGAAAGTCTTAGTTCTAGTACCTTCCGCCAAATCCCACATCTCTAACTCACGCCCGCCGCTTGCGATGACGTATTTCCCACCTGGACCAAATGCAATCGGCTCCCCTAACTCAAGATTGAGCACTTCACTGCCTGTTTCAGAATCCCATATCTTCGACCGCCATATATCGCTCGCCCCTATGTACTTGCCGTCAGGGCTGAATGCAATAGTACGTACAGAATCAAACCCATTTACATCAAAAATCTTGGATTTCATTCCATTTTCCACGTCCAGGATCGTGAGATTATTTGGATCCAGTACGGCGACTTGCCTTCGGTTGGGACTGAACGCTACAGTGTATCGCTCGTCGCTCTGATCAATACCGAGGTCAATAATCCTTGTCTGGCTCGTATCAGTCATTGGGAATTTCCATACGCAGATTGTGCCGAAAAGGTCAAGCGAGATTATTCGGGTGCCGTCACTGTCAAAGGCGATGGATTGGATCCCGACTCCGTGACGCCGAACCGCCGACACCTGTGCGCCCGATGCTACCTCCGAAACTCTGACCATCCCGTCCATACCTCCCGAGACTACGTACTTATTATCGGGGCCAATCGCAATAGCCGACCAACCTGATTTAGAGGGAAATTCGGTAATGTTCCTACCTGTTGTTGCCTCGCAGATCCCAATGGATTCCCCTGTGTAATATGCGATCACCTGACCGTCTGCACTCCATGCGGCATCTTGTATGTGAACTGACAAGCTGACCAACTCGGTACCCGTAGCACTCCATACCTTAAGGGACGACGGGCCAACCGTAAGGAGTCGCTCTCCATCGGGGCTATAAACAATGGAGCTGAATATCTCCTTATCACTGAGCACTGCGAGTTCGTTACCGGTATTGACATCCCATATCACAGTCCTTCCATCGGGACCAAACACGACGACCCGCCTGCCATCGGGGCTAAGCGCAACTAATCGGATCCCCTTGGCCCTGGAATTCACGAGCGTAGCACCGGCGCCTGATCCTGCGGACTGGTCTTTCTCGTCGTAATATGTGATAGTGGCGACACAAGAACCCGTCTTAGTGTTCCACACTCGGATAATACCTTCGCCATTGCCATAGGCAAATCTGCTGCCATCCCGACTGAGCGCTACTACCCTATAAACACTTCCCCTGCTGGGGCCTTGCGGAACCAACACCTCAGACAATGTCTCAATGTCCCAGATACGCATTGGGCCAGCCACCCCTAGGGGGTACGTAACACAACATGCCCAGTTGGGCTGATACAGTCTGCACGGAACGACGCCGGCCCTCCCTTTGTATAGTAGGTCGCTCCTGCTGAGTTAAGGATCCGAATAAGATAATACCCCTCCCACCCAAGAAGATCGGTCGGACAATTCTCAAGTCGAGATGAGGCGCTATAGAATTCTCCGTCATCCAGATCCTTGGCTGCGAGGTGAATCCTATCATAATAGGAAGCAACTCGGAGTTCCTCTGCACGCTTTTCGGCTTCTTTTTTTGCTTGTTCAGCTTCTGTTCGAGCAAGTATAGCATCCTCTTTCTGTTTTTCTGCATCATTCTTTGCTCGTACTGCTGCAATACGTTGATTTTCTTTTTCTTTTTTTGCCTTTATTGCCGTATACGCAAAAATCGTTGAAATAACAATCCCGGCTATGAGCACGATGAGAACCGCCGCAATGCCGGTTACTAAAGCCCGATTACGGCTTATTGCTTTCTTGAGGCGATAACTTGTAGATTCAGGTCCTGCCAGTAATGGATCTCCCTTCAGATAGTTCCGAACATCCTGGGCAAGCTCAGAGGCTGTTTGGTAGCGACGGTCTGGCTCTTTGCGCATGGCCTTCAACGGAATCCACTCGAGTTCCTTGTACATGCGTTTTGTCAAGGCTGCGACCTCGGTACAGCGCCTTTCTGCAATCATCTTGGCTTTCTCGCCCAGGCTGGATAGGCGTGTGCTCGGACGTTGCGGATCCACTTCGCGTATGGTTCGCTGAATCTCTCCAAAACCTGCATGCTTAAGTTCTTCTCGTGTGAATGGCAGTGTACCTGTTAACAGTTCGTATAGAATAATTCCGAGCGAAAAAACATCTGAGCGTGTATCAATATCTTCGATCGTTACTCCCGCCTGCTCAGGGCTCATGTATTCCGGAGTTCCAACGAACTGGCCCTGTTCGGTAAACAAAGTCCGTTCGGTTAAAGGTTGGTTGATGGCTTTGGCGACACCGAAATCGATTATCATAGGTACGGGCTTTTCTGCTCGGGTCAGTACCAGGATATTCGAGGGTTTTAAGTCCCGGTGGATAATACCTTTTTGATGGGCATATTGCACGGCATCGCAGACTTGCTGGAATAATTCAAGGCGTTCTTCAATACCGAGCTTATGCTGGTCGCAGTATTCTGTAATAGGCAAACCTTTGACAAGCTCCATAGCGAAGTACGGCCTGCCGGCTTCCGTTGTGCCAGCATCAAAAACATGAGCAATATTCTGATGATCCAGCATTGCAAGAGCTTGGCGTTCAGCTTCAAAGCGGGCAATCACCTGTTTGGTATCCATTCCGGGCTTGATGACCTTGAGGGCCACCCTGCGTCTGACAGGCTTGTACTGCTCTGCCAGATAGACCATGCCAAAACCACCTTCTCCCAGGACACTGAGGAGCTTGTACGGCCCTATTTGGCTCCCAAGTGCTTTCGCCGAAGGTGCCGAACTAATGGTTGGGAAAGAATCATCCTGCTCTGACTGTGACGAGTCGTTTTCGTTGACATCGCTCATTGTCGTCCCTTAACGCTTTATACAATATTAATGTATCGCCGATACACAGCTTTACTGCTGAGAATAATCCATTAAAAAGGCGGTTTCCTGAAACCGATAGTGCATATCTTGCATTGCAGAAGTATAGCAGGGGACTTTTATCAGTGTCAATCAATTTTAAAGTCCTAATTTTTTTTCCGATAGGCGCGCAGGATTCCTCACAAACCTGCGTATCAAGGGCGAAACAAAGAACAAAACCATGTGGATTTGGCAAGTTATCGAGAATTATAAGAATAGGTAACAATATCGGCAAGCCGGATAAAGACGACTGGATAACGAGCATTGAAGCACAAGCCTTGGTCTATGCTCTTGTAGTTGATACTATTGAGCTTATAGAGATTCTCGTTGAATAGTCGAATACAGAATTGAATGAAAAAAGATTTTCTGATTGAGCGTAATCTGTAAGGAAAGGACAAAGCCATGCGTAAACAAATTTACCACACAATATTGGCCGTCAGTATGATGACCCTTGCCATCACAGCAAGCGGTACAGCTCAGCAAGTGGAAGACATGACTATTGGGTCGCCCCAAGAACTGATCAATAAGATGGCCTACGCTTATTCATCCTGCAAGTCGTATAAGGATGAAGGTGTTGTGACGACGATCTTTATCGGCGATGACGGTAGACAGAGAACTGTCAAGAAACCCTTCACAACTGCCTTTGTCCGGCCAGACCGCTTTCGTTTCGAATTCCAGAGTCGTCATGGGGAAGGGGAGTGGAATCGATACATTGTCTGGCGTGATGGAGAATCTGTTCGCACTTGGTGGTCAATAAGGCCGGGGATCGAGAATAAAGAATCATTGTCGAGGGCAATAGCCGGAGCAACTGGTGTCTCTGGTAGTTCTGCCCACACGATCCCGAGGTTGCTGCTGCCCGATGAAGTCACAGGTAGCAGCCTTGCTAAGCTGAGAGATCTCCAACTATTAAATGATGAAGATGTTGATGGTGTGCTTTGTTTCAAGATTCAGGGCAAATACTCCCGGGATCGGATCAGGATGCTCTGGATAGACAAGAAGAGCTATCTAATCCGAAAGATCTTTGAATCCTCCAAATTCCCTGATTTTCGAACAGAGACAACGACGACATACGATCCCCAGCTCAACGCGGATGTCGTATCGTATGATTTGAAATTCGATCCACCAGCGGGCGCTAAGCCTCTCGAAACAGAGCCGGCAACTCCTTCAAGGCCCAGGTTTAGAATCCCGATGGAGAATATGAAAATACCAGCGGAGATGCAGGTCTGTACAGCAAACTTGCAAAAAATCTATGCGGCAATCAAGAAATACGAGATGGATAAAGGCAAATTACCCGACTGGCTTTCTGATCTTGCTCCGAAGTATCTGAGCAAAGAGGATTTGCTGTCAACCACCCATCCTGACCGAACCGAAGCGCGATATTCTCCCGATCCCAACCTCCCATGCAACTATGAATATGAGTTCTCACCGACCCGCAACCGGATTAGCAGTGGCAGAGCGTTTCGTGACTGGAAAGAACAACAAGTGAGAGAGTTTGGTGATGTCGTACCGATTGTTCGCTGTCTTTATCATGACCCTGGGGATTATAGCATGGCACTAAATGTCTCAGTGGGTGGTCAAATTTACTGGAGCCCCTGGGGGTGGGAAGTCATGTTTACACGCAGCTCTCGCTCTGCGCCAGAGGAGCAGTCTCCACTTGCAGGCAAAACCGCTCCTTCCTTCACCCTAAAGGATCTGAATGGTAAGCAGGTCCGCCTGTCGGATTTCAAAGGGAAAGTAGTGTTGCTTGACTTCTGGGCGACTTGGTGTGGTCCATGCCGGCAGGCAATACCACACTTGGAAGCACTTCACAAGAAGTACAAAGACCAAGGTTTAGTAGTGATCGGGATAAATCATGAAAGAGACCATGACAAGGTGAAGGAGTTTGCTAAGGAGAATATATCTTACATCGTTCTCTTGGATGCGGACAGAGAATTTGCAGAATATGGCATCCGCGGTATCCCTGCGGCGTTTTATATCGACAGAGAAGGAAAAATACGATATTGCGAAATCGGATTTGGACCTGGAAGAGAAAAGGAAGTAGAGCAAAAGGTAAGCGAGCTACTTGCCATCAAGGAGGACGTAGCGGCCGTACCCAAGTCACCTATTGAAGAAGTATCCGGGACCAAGCTTCTGAAAGGCACTTGGGCATGGGACATCGATTCAGACAGCGATGGGCCGAAGACATCTGTGGATATCTGGTGAGAGCATGTCAATCAGCAGGAACGATATCTCGTGCCCAGGAACGGGGCGGGACTTGCAGTGGTGAGAGATAGGGCATTCGAGGATTTGAATTTCACTGACCTCAGCAAGATGGAGTTTACTGCTGGCCGCACATCTGCATCAGATGCGAAGCCTGAAATTGATGTGGGCACTGTCCTGGCTGTTCGGACAACCGACGGGAACTTGGCGAAACTGGAGGTGACTGGCTTCAATCCACTCAAGGGCAGTCGTCATGAGAACGCCAAGTACCATATGAGATTGCGTTACGTACTCTACAAGGTTTTGGCATCTGGCAGTACTCCCCTCAACTGAATCGGGCCTTCCAGATCGTTGCAAGAATACTCGGATCGAATGTCAGTTGAATGCGGTTGGTATAGGTTCGGTTCACCTTGGTGGAGATCAGCAGGATCAGGCCCAGGCTCTGAAGGTATGACAGATTGGAATAGAAATGCACATAGCTGAAGGGCTCTTCATTGTACTGGGCGCTTATTCTTCTATAGGCCTCATATATATCTTTTACAAAGCTGTCCTGCCGGGAAAGAGCAGCTTTCAATATCAGCAGATTCTTGTCATTCAAATCCTTGACTACATCAAACATGATGTCGCGTCTGGCTTTCTCAAAATGCTCTTTCAATGTTACGCCCGGCTCCAATGCCCATAAATAGAGGGTTTTAATTGCAACTCTGACATCAGAATTTGTATCCTTGACAGTCATGGCTGAAATTTCCCTTATAATTCGGCTGGGCAGGAATTTCAGACCGACCTTGGCCCTCTCTATCAGGATCTTTTCTATTTCCATGGAATTGTAGCTGGCAAAGTGAATTATCTCCGGCTGAAGAGTGCTCTTTATGCTCTCATCCAAAGGGGTGAGGAATTTCGGATTGTTGCTCAGTAGAATGGTCATATAATTGTTTTCAGATCGGCTGATGAGATAGAGAATGTCTTTGTGCTTGTCTTTATCGCTCATCAAGTCCACTTCATCGAGTACAAAAACAATTTTACCCTGTCTTGAATCTGTAAATTTCTGCCACAATTCATCAAGACTGCACCCTCGAGGTCTTACGCCAAGCAAAGATGCAAGAATCTTGAAACTTGTATTGTGCTGCCGACAGTTGGCATAGGCAAAATTAATCTGCCCTTGTTCAGACAGGATTTTCATAAGATATTTGGCAAGGACGCTCTTGCCTGAACCACGAGAGCCTAAAATCAGGACGTTGTTGGCAATGCCGGTTTGCTGGTATCGAAGCAGTGCATCAATTACTGGTTTTACTTCTTCTCGCATCAGTAGTCTTTCCGGAATATAGTTAAAATCAAATACCTCGAAACTGTGGATCTTATCCCTGCTCTTATCGAAGCGTGTTTGTCTCTCAGATAAGTATCGCTCAATATCCATTTTAACGCATAAACCTCACCGGACGTATAAACTCTCGGAGGTTTATAAATCTATCGCATGATGCTGGAATCGCACTGTGCCGGAAATCTCCGCCGAAATATACAAAACAAAACACAACTGCAGATATTCGGTCAAGCGATTATCAGATAACGTCACAGGTCGTTGCCTTTAAACCACCAGATTTGAAGCTATCAGGTCCTGATTCATACAATTGCCGGATTGGGATATCAGCAAGCGGCATTAATAACTCCCACTTTCCCAAGCGAAACAAGGATTCTACAGGTTATATGCGAGCATTTACGCATACAGGCACAGAAATTCGCTGTTGTCACAACCGCAGATGTGGTCGACAGGCATTAATAGATAGATTTGTCCTTGTCAGTTAATCCGGGCTGTTCGATCAGGCCACCAGGGCGGTCGACCTGGACCGCTTGATTGACTAACCTACGTTGAGATATTTCTCGATTCGCAGGTCATTTTTTAACTTGAACCTGTGTCTGCTTTGTTCGCCTATGCTCCTGTCAAACAAATCAGCCTTGAGCCTGATCTCCCGCATTTGATTTTTGATTGTGTGAGGTGACTTTTCCAGGGTCTTGGCTATGTCAGCATAAGCCAATGCCATGCCCTGATTCTGAAAGAACACAGCTAATATCCTTTTCTGCTGTTCGGAAAAACGATTAATATCGAATTTTTGTATGGAATCGATGGTCGCCGGAGCAAGTGTAGTCGATGGACTGATAATTTCAGTCGGTCGAGCAGTGGGTATAGCCTCCTTCACTGAGGGCATGATTTGGACAGTATTGACTTTTTCCTCCAGTTTCTCCAATCCTTTAGAATGTTCAGTAATCAGCTTCTTTTGTTCTGAAAGTTCATCATCGTGCTTTTTCAGCACAATGTTTGCAGTATTCACTTGTGCCTTTAGAATTTCAACATCATCACCTATTTTCCTAATAGCTGGTTCTGTTTTTGATGGGGATTCGCGAGGCTGCTTCTTTCTATTGGTTTTCACTTTTCTTTTTTGCCTGAGGAAATTGAATAATCCCATTTTCTTTTTCAGCACTTGCAAAACCGTTGATGCAGATTCAAACCATTGGCCTGCTGTTCGATCTTTTTTAACTGCCTCTTAATGCTCTGAAGTTCTGCTTCCTGCATGGCAAATGAGCCATCATTAAGGATGCTGTGAATTTGTACTGATGTTGACAAGAAGAATGAATACTCATTCTTTAAGTCTGTTTCTGTTGGGTCGTAAATTGTGAATGCAGGTGGCTGTCCTGGCTTTGCCTCGGCTTGTTTCAACTGCTCCCATGCCAGCAGGGTTTTTATTTTTTGCAGACTCTCTCGTAAGCTCCTTAATCCTGCTTCTAAGTCTATGTCTTCCATTAAATATTCAAGACTCACGGGTTTTTAAGTTTTTCGCTTAATAGTACATGTCATCGGTATCGGTTATATCGTCCCAATCCACAGTATCCGGGTCATAATCTTCGTCTTTCTCCTGGCATTCATGAAGATGATCCAGGATTCTGTTTACGACTCTTCGAATAGCCATAGTGTGCTCACAGATTTCCTCAAGAAGCTGAGTGCTCTTGTCGTCTTCTTCTGGTAAATTTTGTTTTGGTGTCATTTTAGAATGATGACGTAGCCGGTGTATTTAAGCTTAATGTCACTGAAACATATGGGAAAAGAAAGATATGTTGAAGTAGTAGAATAAAGGAGGGCTCTGCACTCGAGCCCTCCCCAAGATCGGCATTCTAACGATTAGCAGGAAACAGTCAGTTCACTTGCCAGAAGATTCAACTGGATGTCGCAGTCAATGGGCAGCTGCCGCAGATACTTTGTAAACTGGGCGATCATCAGGCCTGCTGCAATATTTGCACAATAAATCGTTGTCTTCGCTGTACATGATCCTTCAAATGCCTCGTTAGAATTGAATAGAGTGGTCGGATAATGCTTCCGGGATTCAGAATCACATGCAGTTATTATCCTTAATACCTCAGCGCTCATTCGGCCATCGGCGAAGAAGGAGACTTTATCCTGCGTAGCTTCCCAGACCAATCGCCTGGTTTGGATCCGGTCGACCGCACAAAAAGCTACATTACCGATTTCCATGCTCCTGCGAAAAGCCTCTTTCGCCCAGTGGATCTCAGTGTCGGTGTTGATCTGTTTGCACATTCGTGCTGTTGCCTCGACTTTAGGCTTTTCGAAATCAGCTTCCAGGTAACCCTGGCTGGCCAGATTACTTGCGTCGACAGTATCAAAATCCACAAGTTGCAGCCAGGAAATGCCCATAGCTGTCAGTTGTAAAGCTACTTGCCGGCCAATAGCGCCAACTCCAATTACTGTTGCCTTGCAGCCAGCAAGTCTTTCGGCAGGAACAATATCTCTTTGACGCATATATCTCTCTTTTATTTGTTCTTCTTTCATAACAATATCACCTCGCTTTCTTGGTCCCACAATTCAGGTCTTTCTGACAGTTCATCCAAAATTAACTGGCGTTCCTCATGTTCCATTTTCTCAAATTCATCGAGGAAATCATACGGCAAGGCATAACTGGTCAGGTCATGCTCAGTGATACCGTTACTTTGCACTGTCCGGTCAGTCAGCCATTCAATTGCTTTGACATTCGTGGTGTGCTCGGCGTCCCACAGATCATGATCACTCGAACCAAAGGCCTGGCTGTAGTCTATTTCTGTAGGAATCAGTACCTGGCCTCCGGGCCCAACGTTGAAGCGCAGCTTGGCATAGGTCTTGTTGTACCGTGCTACAACAAATAGCACAGCCCATTGACAATTTCCAAAGACCCGTTCGAATGTTTCTTCATCTATCGCGCTGGGCTCAGGTGAATCACCTGGGTGCGAATGCAGCCAGATTCTTGCGAACTGCTCCGGTTTTCTGCCGAGGTCAACCTGAGTGTCAAAGAAGTCGGCCACTGCTGAATCGTCAAACCTAACACTGATAGCCGTAACTTCTTGTTTTACTGTAACGAATTCTCTCACGAGCAGCAGATCATCAGTATCAGTGATTCCAAACCCGCCGACTTCGTTGTCTGATTTATCCCTGAAGTACAGCAGCTTTGCCCACGCTGTGGGACTGAATCGAAGGGCAAGCCGTTCTCTATAGCTTCGGTCATCTTGCCAACTTGACCTCTGTTGTTTCTGCCTCAGATTGGCCTGTATTTTCAGATTCTTTGATTTCTGTTTCTGGTTGTTCATTTTCGTTCTCCTGTTCTTCTCTGCAATTTGTACATAGGTAATCTTCCAGACACGATTGACAAAACATCTCGCCACACTCTTCGCATTCACTGATGCAGTTTCGGCATACGGATTCCTCGCAATAAGAGCACTGTCTACTGCAAGCCATACAGACTGTCTCCTCACAGTGGCGACAATAGGTTGAACATTCCGCACAATAATCGTTCTCGCAGTACTGGCAAAAGTACGAATTCTCCGAACTCATCGTGTATCCACAGTCATAGCAGGTTGTACCTTCCCAGTTGTCCAGGGACACGTATGGGCTGTCCGGGCTGTAAGTGTTGAGGATGCTCCTGACGATTGCAAAAAAATCACAGATTCGGCCTTCTTCAAGAGCTGTTCTGATTGCCGCAGAACCATCTCCTTCACAAAGCTTTTCGCTGTTGACATGTGGATGTGTGACTGAATCATCCGTGGCAGCAGGATTTGGTTCGAGGGCAATAACTAAGTACGGGCTGCTGTAGTACAACTGGTCGAGCTTATTGAGCTCAAGTTGGATCTTGAACTTACCCAGATGGATATCCTCAAGAGTGATCGGCTCTGTTATAATAGAGAGAGTGTTCCTGGATGCATCGAACTCAATGTCGCCGAATTCCTTCTGAAGTCCATCCAATTCATCGATCAGTAACTGCAGTTTTGGGATTTCCTTCTGTGGCTTTTCTGCTAAGGGCCGGATTCGCGGCAGGGAATATACCACCTCACCGAGCAGATTGTTTACATTCTTACAGCACCTTTGCGCTGCTGAAAACCAGCCTCGTGACACGGAAGCTCCCATTTTCCGGGATTCGGTGGCAAGTCGTTGAAGCTGGCTGGTAAGATTTGTCAGCTGCCTGTTTAGCTCAACATAGCGGCCTTGCTTAAGCTGCATCAAACCTTCTCGGATTCTATTAGCCATACGTGCCAGGTTCTTTATGTCATTCATAGACAAATCCTTTCAATAAAAAAGGGCATCTGTTCATCAGATAGACAAGCAGATGCCCCGAGTGATATTTGAGATGCTGTGTGACTAAATCAACGCGCCTTCAATTTTTGTTGGTGTGATAGTGACACGATCTCCTTCCTGCAAAATGTAGTCACGGGCTACGGGCTGGCGATTGACACGAATGAGAAAGTCTGTCTCCTTTCTACCCGGCATTTGATCTTTGAAGAACTGTTCCACTGTGGTCCCTTCAGGCGAGTTAATATAATCTGCAAAACCTGATCCGTCATTGTTTATGTATAAGATTCTCATTTTGTTTCCTTTCGATTTTGTTGATTAACAATTGGCTGTTTTATTACATAGTGACATTTTTGGCAGAGCCAGTCATCCTGGCGGACTGCGCACACGGATTCTGCTTTTTATCATAGATTTTCCTTTCTAATTGGGATTCTGTTGATTTGCCGGCGATGGAATCTGCTGAGGGGAATGGAGTTGAGGGGCGTGAATCTACGGTGTGGGCGGACTATTTATAAAGACATCCTCCAGTTTGTAGCGTATTTAGCTGTCGAGAGAATCGTAAGCAGGGAGGAAAGTTAGTAATTTTGATTTTTGCGGAAGTGTTCAATCGTGATGAGGTAGAGATTGTTGAATCAAACAGGTTATACGAAAGACCAGTTTGCCTTGACCTCTTCCATTACAGAGGCGGGTATTCTATGGGTCGGCGAGAACATGCGTTGAGCGTGCTTAACCAAAGTGCGGGGAAGACTTGTTTCGATGCCGGAGTCCTCTAACGCCATGGTGCTGGCAAACATATCGGGCATTGAAAAGGTGGGATCAGTACTATTTCGCAACCGACGCTTATACCATCTTTGCATTGTCTGAAGTGCTTTCGGGCTCGATTGCCGCATGATCTTGTAACCGATGTGGTATATTTCCTCGGTAAGAACCTTTTTGTTGTCAAAACCCTGATCGTAGATTGTGATTCTGATCCGTCCGGTATCAGTGTCAATTGAAACAGAGCCACAGATGACTGCCCGTTTACCTTGTTTCTTGAGCTCTCCATACCACTTCTTTCCTCGAGACTCAATGGCGATATCGGCAGATGCGGCAGGTGAATTATCATCCAATATCACCATGGCATTCCCTACCAGCCAATCGACGTTCTGCATTCGTTCTATCATCGGAATAAGAGACTCTGTTTGGAATGACTTACCAATTACTGGCATTCGTGGATGCTCCTCCATCAACTCCAAGCGTGCCTTTTCCTCTTCCCATGTGGGCCAGACCTTATCAATCTTAGGTATGCACTGCACGTTATAACCGGGTGGATAGCCGAAGACTCTTTCAAACTCGTTGGCATAAGCAGCTTCCGCTTCAGTTCGGGTCTTGAAACTACCGATAAACCGATGCTTCCTATTGACGACGATGTTCGCATACCAATGGTCTTCTGCTTTTGGGCGATTATCCGTCAGTATCTTTGCTGCCAACTCGGGGTCGTTTTTCTTGATCTCTCTCCACATTCTGGCGGCAATTCTCCCGGCGGTGGCCCTGTCCTTGGCTGCTGTTCCATTGATTCTTGTATGATTCTGAACATTGGCTGCTAATTTAGGATCATTCTTTTGGATTTGAGTCCACAGCTTCTTTGCGATTTTCAGGGCAACATCCTTGTCTCTGGTTGAGAATTTCTCACCTTTAGGCACTAACCGTTGGCGCTTGACCCAGCCGGGAATCCACCAATAGTACCGGCCGTTGTAAACGATGAAACTTCCAGGAACCTTTGGCTTGCTCTTCGGGTCAATCAGCGGCCGGGGCTTCATCTTGCGAGCGACGATCCAATAATACCCGCCGTTGTTGAGGTAGATCGTGCCGGGTACGCTCTTTTTTTTTGATTTGGTGACAGTAGTTTTCTTGAGTCTGTAGATCGCACCGTTTGCCGGCACCCGCTGACCTTCAGCCAACCAGATTTCGTTCTGAGACTCCCAGAGTAGCATCGAATAGTCATAAAGCAATTTTCTGGCTTTATTCCAGCACAGCTTTAATCGGTCCTTGTTGGTAAACAGATTCTTGTAAACTGCATAAAACGGTTCAATACCCTGATTATTTGCGTCCTCAACGATTTGGTTGTATCTGATCTTGTCAGCCTCGTTTAGATATGAGAATCTTTCTTGAACAAGGATGTCGAGGACATCTTCGACTATTTGATATGGTGTATCGCCTGAAAGCCGGTTGGTTCCCGTATAGTTACGCAAAGCAGGATTTCGTCTCCACATCTCACGGAGTGCTGTGGCAACGCCTTCCGGTAAATGCCCTTGTTCTTCTACCACATCCATCGACACTTTTTCGCCCTTATCATTCCTTATTATGGGCCAGTTGCCGGTCCTTTGCGCACCATACCACATCTTCCTGGTTTCCTTGGAAAAGTAAGGATTCGGTGAGATCCCATTTCGGTGCATGCCATGAATTCTCTCTCTTGCCAAGAAATGCAGAAGTTCTGTGGTCGCCCCGCCTCGTGGGCCAAACAATAGTACCGCACCGATTGAAACGCCATATCCATCAGCATAGTCACGGGAAAATCGCACATGTGTGGCGCCGCATTCAGCAGCCAACGACTGTAGAGCCCTGATGTACCCGCCATTGAACAAATCATCAATGAACTCGCGGGCCATTGCGGTCCTGACGACATCTCCAGCATGAGGATAAAGAGCCCACATTCCGGATTTGATCCTTTTGTAGAACATCCAATACCACGAGCTGTTCCTCGTTTCTGGATCAGCGACATAATGATCCAACTCATCTGCAGCTTTCATCACCTCCGAATCAGCACCATGAACCTCAGCGATCTTCTCCTTAAGGTTATTTTTTCGGTCGGCGCCGATTGAATAATACACATCTCTTGGGATCTGGCTTAGTTTTATTAATGTCTGTGCCATTTTGATGCCTCCTGAAATTGTTCTGACGGCACTTCCTGCACGCGGGATGTACCTTCAGAGTTGTGTGTCTTTTGCGCGCGCAAAAAAAGGGCCCTCGGAACAACCAAGGGCTTTAGAACGGCCTTCTAAATCTTGCTTCTACTCAGAGCCTGGCCAAAGAGTGAGCAGGGCTGGAAAGAATATCTCTACAGTGGTGCAATCATTTTCGTACCTCCAAATAAAAGGGGTGATATGTTTACTCTCACAATCTTCAAATACAGGTGGCGCGTACGGCCCATTACGAGCTTATTTCAGAGTTTTCTGTTTGTTCAGGCTGTTTGTGTTCCATCAGGTATTCAAATGCCTTCTGAAGGGCTAATATGGCCTTAGGCAGGTCATTCAAACTCAGGCTGTTGGTTCCCTGCCACTTGCCGGTTTTGTCTTTGTACCTGACTTCAATCGCTACCTTGGGCAGTGGAATTGACTGGCCATTCTTTTCAATGATGTTTCTAAATACAGATGCTCTTACAGCTCCTACCTTGAAAACAATTTCTGGTTTTACCATTTTCCGCTTATTCCTTATCGATTGGATATTACCAATCAGTACGATCGTACTACGTGATAGGGTTTTATAAATCTTTTGGCTGATGCTGATAAATTCAAGGCCTAGAGAAGGCGCTAAAAAGCGACCTTTATGGCAAGCGATTTGTTGGCAAGACCTTCTCAAAGGCCGCGGATTAAATAATCAGCATCAGCAGCAAAATACCGTCGGGGAAATTGCACGGCCGGGGCGCCGAACAAACGCGTAAAAGTGAAAGAGAAATGAGGAACAGATGACGATCAGACGATGTGAAAAAGGTGAGTTTGAGGTATCACTGGCTAAGAACGGGACTTTCTTCTTTCTATGCTATTTCGGAGTATTCCGGGTTTTCCAGTCCGGAACAGGCCAAATTTGAAAGGTAGTTGAATCCAACATTTTAAAACGACTTTCTTCTTCCTGTCAATGCTTCTTAGTGACATGAGTTTGTATCAGGATCAAAAGCAGCTTTTGATGTTTGGATATCTTTGCCTTCAGTTGCTATTAAAGATTTTGAAGTATTTAAATCTTTCTGTTCTTCATGGACTTGGTTTTCTGTTGTATTCCATAAGGATTGTTCAGTATCGCGACGCTTACGGAAACCGATACATTTATTAATCCTGTTGATTTCACATTTGTATGCAAATCAGCCAATATGATTTCCAGGATGCAGAAAGTTTGAGCCGAAAAAGCAAACGCTCCCAAAAGTACGAACGTTTCGGTGAGATCATCCGTTATCTGACCGTCGATGAGCTCCAGAGTTTTTTTGACAGTATTGACAATTACAGTCATAAGCTGAGGTTCGAGATAATTTACGAACTCGGTTGTCGCGTCGGCGAATTCGTAAGGATCCAGGTAAAGCATATAAACTTCAGCCGAAGCACTGTTTTTTTTCCTGCCGAGAACACCAAGACAAAGCATGCCAGAATCAGCTACTTACCCAAAGGCCTGACCAATGAAATTAAGAGCATGCTCAAGCAAAAGGGGATCATCACCAAACGTGACGACAGAATCAGGCAGACTGAGGCCTACCTATTTCATCCTGGAAGAAGGTGGAATAGGCCATATACAGAGAATCGTGTCAGACAGATATTTCAGCATTATGTCAACAAAGCTGGACTGCAGCAGGTGTATGGAAAAGACTCGAAGGGAAGAAACTTGAAAATGTTCACGGTTCATAGCTTAAGGCACAGTCACCTCATGACATATGTTGTTGATCGGAAAGTTCCTTTACCGATCGTACAAAAACAAGTAGGGCACCGAAGTCTGAAGACTACATCTGTCTATTTGTCACCTTCGACTGAGAAGATGGCACAGGCATATAAGCAAGCACGTCTCACCGGAGAGGCTGAGTAGTGGTAGTTTCTTTTTGGGTAGCCCAAGCCGAGGCTCAATTTGGTTCATATTCATGGTCTTTTTGCTCCTCCATTGCTGCTTTTATACCCTTGATTTTAGCCTAAAAACGCCGATTTTTTGACAACGTATTCAATGTACAATTTGATTTTATTGATTATAATAATCACAAGATTATGTTTAACAGATAGTTATGGATATAGAAGGTAAGTACGATTTTGGAAAAATACAACTTTTACTACAACTAAATCGCGATTATCTATCAAAAAAACCCCTATTTTTAGGAGAAAGGAAGATGAAAATTTCAAAGAGAAAAACCCGTTCGGACAAGTTTCCATTAACGCTTCATCCCACAGGCCAATACTGTAAAAAGATAAGAGGCAAAATCCGTTACTTTGGGACTGATAAGAAGAAAGCACTCGACAAATATTTGGCTCAGGCAACATATCTACACGGAGCCCAAAGTCTTGTCCAGAAAATCTCCAACGGCAAAATGACCCTGAAACAACTATGCGATCTCTATTTGTGTTATCAGAACTCAAGAGTTCTCGTAGGAGATATTACTGCAAAGCACTATAACGATCTAACCTACAGCCTGAGTAGATTCATGGCTTTCCTTGGACAAGGCTGCGGATAGAGAATATCTCAACTTTGGATT